>Ga0335083_10000546_pt1 | contig 56131 bp, 50 predicted proteins | sample Lox_Sample_42_FD_206716 | JGI IMG/M metagenome (GOLD analysis project Ga0335083, IMG submission 206716) | Soil microbial communities from Loxahatchee National Wildlife Refuge, Florida, United States - Lox_Sample_4.2 | ecosystem: Environmental > Terrestrial > Soil > Wetlands | place: USA...
CTCGATGAAGAGTGCCAGGCGCGATGAACGAGTGTGCGGGCGAGTCAGACGTCCGAACCCGGCGCCGCCGGAGGGCTGTCGGGGAGTTGCGACGCTTTGCATCCGATCGCGCAAAGCTTTATTCATAGCGTGCTAGTCGTTGCTTTAGCTTTATTCGCTGAATTGGCAAACCCGTCTTGAGGCGGGGACGCAAAGCCTCCGGTCTCCAGGCTTACAGCTCGAGATAGCGGGGTTGCCGGCGAGGAATCCTTGAGGGAGTTCCCGTCGTCATCCGCTTCCCCGCGCCCAGAGTTTGTTTGACGGAGCCGCGGCGCTTGGTTCTGCAGACGAAACGGATGGGCAGATGCATTGTCTAAAGATTCGCGGCGCGCTGGGGCCCCTCGGGATTCTCCTCGCGCTGACCGCGACGGCACTCGTCGGCTGCAGCGGCGTGGATGTCAGTTCCTTCGCTAAGCCCGCCGCGCAGTCGGCCGGCGCGTCAGCTCCGACGATTACGGGCACACCGGCAACCACGGCCGTCGTGGGCTCGGTGTACACCTTCCAGCCGAGCGCCTCCGCGACCGATGGTGACGCGCTGACCTTCACCATCGAGAACCTGCCTGCGTGGGCCACCTTTGACGCCTCCTCTGGCAAGCTCACCGGGACACCGGCCATCTCCGACGTCGGCATGTCGGCGCCGATCACGATCGGAGTCACTGACGGCAACCTCAGCGCTGCGCTCCCCGCGTTCGAGATCGCCGTAGACGCCGCCGCGTCGGTGCCGCCGGCGCTGGTGATCAGCGGCACTGCGCCCACTTCGGTGCAGGCCGGCGCTCACTATCTGTTCCAGCCTTCCGTGTCAGGCCCTGCGGGAGTGACGCTCACCTTCACGGCGACCAACATTCCCTCTTGGGCGACCTTCAGCACGGACACCGGCCAGCTGAGCGGTACGCCCTCGAGTGGTGCGGTGGGCAAATATCCTGACATCACGATCAGCGTGAGCGACGGTCAGGCGACGGCCGCGCTACCCCCGTTCGCCATCGCCGTCACCGCGCCCCCGGGGAACCCGGCACCGCAACCGCCGACCATCAGCGGGACGCCGGCGACCCAGGTGCAGGCGGGCCAGAGCTACTCCTTCACACCGACGGCACGTGATCCCGCGGGCAACGCGCTGACGTTCAGCATTCAGAACCGACCCGCATGGGCGAGCTTCAGTGCCACGACCGGGCAGCTCACCGGTACGCCGTCCAACAGCGCTGTCGGCACCTACTCGAATATCACGATCAGTGTGAGCGACGGGACGTCAAGCGCCTCACTTCCGGCTTTCGCAATCCAGGTCAACCCCGCACCCAGCACTCCGCCGCAGCCCCCCACCATTTCCGGCTCCCCAAGCACACAGGTGCAGGCGGGCCAGAGCTACTCGTTCACACCGACGGCGCGTGACCCGGCCGGCAACACCCTGACGTTCAGCATCCTGAACAAGCCATCGTGGGCGGCATTCAGCAGTACGACAGGTCAACTGAGCGGCACTCCTGCGACGAGCGCCGTGGGCAGCTATGCCAACATCACGATCAGCGTGAGCGACGGTCAGACGAGTGCCTCACTGCCGGCCTTTGCGATTACTGTCACCGCACCGCCGAATCAGCCACCGACGATCAGTGGCACGCCCGCGACGCTGGTGCAGGCCGGACAGAGCTACTCCTTCACGCCGACGGCCGCGGGTTCAGCTGGTGCGACCCTGAGCTTCAGTATCCAGAACAAGCCGAGTTGGGCGAACTTCAGCATTGCTACCGGGCAGCTGAGCGGCACCCCCGCGAGCGCCAACGTGGGTACCTACGCGAATATCATAATCAGCGTGAGCGACGGCACGACGAGCGCCTCGCTGCCCCCGTTCGCGATCACCGTGGCCTCAGCGCCGGCAACCGCGAACGTGAACCTCGCCTGGGATGCGCCTACGCTGAACACCGATGGCAGCGCACTGACTGATCTGCAGGGTTACGTGATCTCGTACGGCACTTCGGCAGCCAATCTGAATCAAACAGTAACGGTGGCGAGTGCGAGCGCCACGAGCTTCACAGTGCAGAATCTGGCGGCCGGGACTTGGTACTTTGCGATCGCGGCCTACGCCGGTGACGGCACCACGAGCGTGCTCTCCAACGAGGTGAGCACTACGGTCCAGTAGCTCCCTCAGGCGGCGCGACGTAGTACCAGACGGTCACGCCAGAGGTAGAAAAAGATCCGCGGTCCGCGCACCAGATAGCGACGGGCGAGGCGGCGCGGATTCTGCAACAGGCGAAACAGCCATTCGCAGCCCAGGCGCTGCACCCACAGCGGCGCGCGCCGCTCGACGCCGGTGAGGAAGTCGAGGGACGCGCCCACGCACAGCGCCAGACCGCGCACGATCCCACGCTGCCTGAGGCGGGCGGCGATCGCCTCCTGCTGCGGGGAGCCGATGGCCAGAAAGCAGAAGCGGAAGGGGCTCGCGGCCTCGATGAACTGCAGACACTCCTCCACCGCTCGCGGATCGCGAATAAAGCCCATCGGCGGATCGTGATGCAGAATCGTGAGGCCGTGCTCGCGCGCAAGGCGCGCCACATCATCTGGCCTGCCGCCCACCACCACGATGCGATCCGAAGCCTGCGCCACCTCCGTCAACAATACCCGCGTGAGGTCGGAGCCCGTGCACACCGGGAGCTTCTGACCCGTCACGATGGCGGCCAGGCGCGCCGCAAAACGGCTGTCGAGGAGGACATAGTCCGCCGCGGCATAAGAGGCGCGAAAGTTCCAATCTTCATGGAAGCGAATCAAGTGATCCACGTTCGGCGTCACGACAAAGCCGAAACGCTGCTGACCGAAGTTGGCGGCAATCTTTCTGAAGGAGCCGAGGTCGAAGTCGTCGATCGCGTGCACGATCGACCGTGACAGACTCGGGATGCGGGCGGCGCGTGTGGCGGTCGTGTTCACGGGCCTAGTACGCGTTCCTGGCGTCGCCGGAAATCACGATGGCCAGTGTCTTGGCGAGAATCTTGAGGTCGAGCCAGGGTGACCAGTTGCGCAGATACTCCAGGTCATAGCGCACCCGCTCGCTCATCTTTTCGAGTGTCTGGGTTTCGCCGCGCAGCCCGTTGACCTGCGCCAGGCCGGTGATTCCCGGCCGGACTTTGTGCCGAATCATGTAGCCGTCGATCAGCTTGCGGTACTGCTCGTTGTGTGCAACCGCATGGGGTCGCGGACCGACCATGCTCATCTTGCCCTGCAATACATTGAACAGCTGCGGGAGCTCGTCGAGCGAAGTCCTGCGCAGGATGCGGCCTACCCGCGTCACGCGCGGATCGATGCGCTTAGCCTGGGCGACCACCGGGCCGTCTTCGCAGACGGTCATCGAACGGAACTTGTAGACGAGTATCTGCTCGCCGTGCAGGCCGTAGCGGCGCTGGCGGAACAGCGCCGGGCCGGGCGAGGTCAGCTTCACGAGAGCCGCGATGGTGAGCATCAACGGGGTCGCCAGCAGCAAGCACACTCCGGCAATCGAGACATCCGTGACTCTCTTGAGCACGGCGTCCATGCCATGGAATGGCGTATCGCACACCGACAGGGCCGGCATGCCGTTGATCTCGACCAGACGACCCTGGATCAGATCAAAGGCGAAAGCGTCCGGCACGAAATACACCGACGCAGTCGTGTCGCGCAGTGCGCTGATGAGTTCGCTCATCCGCGGCACGTTGGACAGCGGCAGCGCGATATAGACGACGTTGACTCCCTGTGAGCGCACGTAGTTCGCGACGTCCCTGCAGTGCCCGGCAAGTTTTTCCGGATCGACCATGCGCGTTACGCGGTCGACGCTGCGAAAGTCGAAGTATCCGAGAAAGCCGGTGCCCGGAAGGCGGCGCGCGAGCTCAAAGCCGACGTCGTTGACCCCGATGATGATGTAGCGCGGCGCGGAGGCGCTCGACGTGGCCAGCCATCGGGCGCGCAAGCGAAACGCCTGCGTCACGCCGAGTGCAATCGGCGTGACGAGGAACCAGGTGAGAATCACGCGGCGCGAAAACAGCTCACTTACTTTGAAGGCGAAGCCCGCCAGCAGCAGGACCGCGACGACGCACGCCCACTGCAGCACGAGGCGCGAGTAGTGGCCCGAGGGTGCCGCGATCGGCGAGCCCTGCGCGGACTCGTTGGCCTCGATCAAACTGAAAACGTGACTCGCGATGATGAAAGCGAGCAGCGCCAGGGCTACCGAGGCGAACGAGACGTGCTCGCGATATAGGAACTCACACGCGAAGAAACTCAACACGACGATCAGTGGGTCGAGCTGCTTCAGCAGTACGACGAGAGCTGGCTCGACGCTGCCCAAGCGCACGCGGCGCTGGGTGAGTGATTCGGCCACCGTCGACATGAGATCCGTCGTCCTTCTGTGCTCACCCAGGGTCGCGGACTGTACCGATCCGGTTTCTTTGGAACCGTGCGGGTCGGCACACCGGTCGCAAGTTGCTGGGTGTTCCCTTAGTTGTTGGGTTAGCTAAATGCAGCGGTAGGGTAGTTTCGTACCAGGGGCTTCAAGTTCCTTGTTATTCCACATGCAACCCTCGTGCCTTGGATCGGGTTCGATCCACGACATGAGCGCGCCAAAAACACTCGAAACTTCAGCGGCTTACTATTGCGTCGTCGCGCGCCGTCTCTTATAGCCAAGAACCGCAGCCCGCTGTTGCACCAGGAGCAGCCCTCAGTAGGGTTAGTCTGTACGATAGCGGTGCATGCAGCAAGGGCAGTAGGTGCCCCGGAGTAGGAGCTGTGACGAAGCGCACATTCCGCGGCTAATGCTGCGTTTGAGCTACCGTCGCGGTAGCAGGGGACTGCTAGACTCGACGGGGCCTTCCGGCGCCTGGGGGCAGTTCGGCGTTTCTCGGCAAAAGCTGCCTCGAATCATGGACAAGGCGAAGCTGCAGCCCGGGAGAGTGATGCGACTCGCCCCGGCGCGTAGGGATTCTGAGTGGCGGTTCTCGGCCAGATTCGATGAGACATAATAAAAACCACGGCTGCGGTCGCGCTGGTCCCGCGGCGAAACAGGGATGACGGTGAATCCACGCGTATATCAGGTGTTGGATGAGATCCAAGGCGCGTGGCGCTTCCGCTGGATCGCGCTCGCCACTGCAGCAGTTCTGTGCGCGGCCGGTTGGGTCGTGGTGTTTTCGCTGCCTGACAGTTACGGCGCGACCGCCAACGTGCTCGTTGATACGCGCACCGCCTTGAAGCCGGCGCTCGAGGGGCTCGCCGTCGAACAGGACGTCAGCGTGCAGTTGAACTATGTACGTGCTTCACTCCTGGCGGATCCGCAACTGCGTCGTATCGCAGCGCTAACCGGGATCCTCTCCCCGGCGGTCGTGGATCCGGCACGTCAGGAGGAGATTCTTTCCGGGTTGAAGAACCGCATTCAGCTCACGGTGCAGCCGGCGACGGAGGGCGGCAGCCCCGGTGGCACGACCTACGGCATCTTCTACAAGGACACCGTCAGGCCTAGAGCGCTGCAGGTGGTAACCGTGTTGCTCGACACGCTGGTAAGCGAGACGCTGGGCGGCAAACGTGCCGGGGCCCAGAACGCGCAGCAGTTTCTCGAGACGCAGATACGGGATTACGAAAAGCGCCTGCGCGCCGCAGAGGACCGGCTGGCCGCATTCAAGTCCCGTCACCTGGGGCAAATGCCCAACGAGCAGGGCGGATATTTCGCTCAACTGCAGCACGAAACTCAGGCGGTCGAGGACCTGCGCACCAAACTGCTTACGGCCCAGACGCGGCGGGCGACTCTCGAGGGTCAACTGCATGGCAACGCTGCAGTTGCCGCCACCGCACTGCCGTTCAGTGGCGTTAACGGCGCTCCGAGTGCTGCCGATACGGTTTCGCGAATCGCGGAAGCCCAGGCCCGCTTGGATGACCTCGAGCTACGTTTCACGGACAAGCACCCGGACGTCATTGCCGCGCGTGCAAATCTCGAAGAACTGAAGCAACGGCGCGCAACCGAGATTGAAAAGCTGCGCCAGGGTGATGCCAACGCGGCCGCCGCCAGTGGCGCGAGCGCCAACCCCGTGTTCCAGAGCATTCAGCTTGCGCTCAACCAGGTCGACGTCGAGATCTCCGACCTGCATGCTCAGCTGGCGCAGCATGAGGATAAGGTCAAGGAGCTGAAACGCGTGGTCGATACCGCGCCGCAGGTGGAAGCGGAGTATCAGCAGCTGACGCGCGACTATGACGTCGACAAGGCGCAATACACGGCCTTGCTTTCCAACTATCAGAAGGCCCGTCTGGGTGAGCAGGCGGATTCAGCCGGTTCGGTGCGCTTTGAAGTCGTCCAGCCGCCCACCGTGAGCTATCGACCCGTTTCGCCGCGGCGCGGATTCCTGCTCGCCGCAGTGCTGCTGATTGCATTGGCAGCCGGCACCGGCCTGGCCTATCAGCTCGATCGCCTCCGTCCCGTCGTGGTCTCCACCAGCGGTCTCAAGCGTCTCACCGGGCTTGCCAACATTGCGGTGGTTGGACAGGCCTTTCCAACTCGCACCGGAATCCTGTTCCGGCGTGAGATGCGGCACGTGTCAATCGCTGTGGCGTGCCTGCTCGGAGCGTTCATTGTCGAGTTTTTGCTGAGTCGCGCCGGTGTACGCCTGAGTGTTCCGGCTCTGAAGCAGGTGGTGCGCTCGTGGGTGTCATAGACCGCGCCATCGAAAAACTGCGTCACAACGCCGAGGCGGCCAAGCTGACTCTGCGTCCTGCCGGTCCTGCGGCTGATGCTGCGGTCCCCGAGGTTGTTACCCCCGCCAAGCGGATCGCACTGAATCTGGTCCAGCTTCGAGCCACGGGTTATCTGCCGGAAGAGCGCGAGGAACGGCGCTTCGCGGACTATTACCGCGCCATCAAGAGGCCCATTATCCAAAAGGCAGTCGGACCGGACGCCTCGGCCGATCTGCGGCTGATTCTCGTCTCGAGTGCGCTACCCGGGGACGGGAAGACATTTACTACGTTGAATCTGGCGCTCAGCATCGCGCGCGAGCATGACGTTTCGGTGCTGCTCGTGGACGCGGACATTCCAAAGGGCCACATCAGCCAAGCACTCGGGGTGCAAAACGAGCCTGGCCTGGTGGACGCGCTACTCGACGATACCCGCGACGTGGAGTCCCTGGTCATCGGCACCGATGTCCGGGGACTGGAAGTGCTGTCTGCGGGCAGGCCGGCAGGTGGAACGACGGAACTGATAGCGAGCGCGCGAATGGCGCAGATCGCAGCGCGACTGCGGGCACGCAACCCGCGTCGCTTGGCCTTGTTCGATTCCCCGCCGTTGCTGGTCTCCAGCGAGGCGCGCGCCTTAGTTCAGATTCCTGGCCAGGTGGTGTTGGTCGCACGCGCAGGCCACACCCCGTGCCAAGCACTGCTCGAAGCGATTAGTCACGTCGACAAAACAAAGCTGCAGACGATCATCCTCAATGACGCTCACGTTCGAGGCAACGAGGGCTACTACGGCTATTCGGCCTACGGTTCGGAAACAAAATCCGAGTCAACCTAGCGCCTCATCGAGGCGCGCGGCCCGGCCGCCCTGTGCTTCATTCAGGCCGGCCCACGGTCCTGGTAGTGAGCTTCGATCCACTGCCGGTACGCACCGCTGAGTATATTCGTCCACCAGTCCGGATTTCGCGCGTACCAGAGGAAGGTATCGCGCAGCCCCGCTTCTAGCTCAAGCCGCGGCTCATAGCCGAGCTCATGCTGCATCTTGGCGCAGTCGATGGCATAGCGTCGATCGTGCCCCGGTCTGTCGGCCACGAATTTTATCAGCGTCACTGACTCCCGACCGCCCGCCGCGGGGCTCTGCGGGTATTGCGTCCGCAACTCGGGGAAATCACGGAACGCGCCGTCTGCAACCGAGCACAGTGTCTTCGCCAACACAATGTTCTCACACTCCGAGCGCCCGCCGACGTTGTAAACCTCTCCAGCGCGTCCGTGCTCGAGGACCATCTCGATGGCGCGGCAGTGATCGCTCACATGGAGCCAATCTCGGACGTGACGGCCATCCCCGTAGATCGGCAGGGGCTGGCCGCGCAGGATGTTGACTATCAGGAGTGGGATTAACTTCTCGGGAAAATGGAACGGTCCGTAGTTGTTCGAGCAGTTGCTGACCGTGGCTTCCAATCCAAACGTGTGCTGGTAGGCCCGTACCAGATGGTCGGATGCCGCCTTGCTGGCTGAATACGGGGAGTTCGGCGCGTAGGGCGTATGTTCGTGAAACGCGGGATCAGTGAGCCCCAGCGAGCCGAACACCTCATCCGTGGACACGTGGTGGAAACGGTGGCGCGTAACGAGGCGCTCCTCGAGCCATACCTGGCGTGCCGCCTTCAGAAGCGAATGCGTGCCGAGGATATTGGTCTCGAGAAAGACATCGGGACCGTGTATCGACCGATCAACGTGCGACTCGGCCGCGAAATGCACTATGGTGTCGAGCCGTTCCTCGCGCAGCAGCTTCGCGGCGAGGGAAGAGTCGCAAACGTTACCGCGCACGAAGCGGAAGCCACCGTGATTGCGAACTGAATCGAGGCTGGCCAGATTACCCGCGTAGGTCAGGGCGTCCAGTACGACGACGCGATCGTCGGGATGCTGGCGCACCCAGTAGTGCACAAAATTGGAGCCGATAAAGCCGGCGCCACCGGTGACGAGCAGCTTACGCACCAGCCAGCTCCGCGAGCACCGCGCGTAGAGCCGTGCGCCAATGCCGTGCGACCAGACCGCGCTCAGTCAGGCCGCTCGTATCGAGGACACTGAAGCGCGGGCGCACCGCGTGAGTCGGGTACCCGCTACTGGGAATAGGGGTCACCGTCACGTCCTGTGGAACCAGATTTCGCAGAGCGCCTTCCTCCGCGATCGCGACTGCGAAATCGTACCAGCTGGCCACTCCCGCGTCCGTCCAGTGGAAGATGCCTGCGAGCTCCGGTTGGGCGATGAGGTTCCACAGCGCGCCGGCTACCGAGTGCGCGGCCGTGGGCGCCCCGATCTGGTCGGCTACCACGCGCACCGCGCGCTTATCCCGCATGCGGGCAAGCATGGTATTCAAAAAATTGCGACCGCGCGCTGCGTAGACCCACGATGTGCGCAGGATCAGAGCGCGATCAGCCAGGATTTCGAGCACGGCTTCTTCGCCGCGCCGCTTGGTGTCTCCGTAGACATTCAGCGGTCGCGTCGCATACTCGGGACGATAGGGGGTGGATGAGGTGCCGTCGAACACGTAGTCTGTCGAAAGGTGAATCAGTCGTATTTCGCAGTCACGCGCAATCGACGCGAGATGTCGCGGCCCGGTGGTGTTGACGCGTTGCGCGATCCCGGGTTCTGTTTCGGCGCGATCGACCGCTGTGTATGCGGCGGCATTGACGATGGCGTTCGGTTGCGAACGTCGCACGTACGCCTGCACGGCGCTTTCATCGGCAATGTCGAGGTCATGATGCGAGGCGGCGAGCAGCGTCACGCCCCGGGGCGCGGACTTGACCAGCGCCTGTCCGACCTGGCCTCCCGCGCCCAGCACTAGCACTTTCACGGGAAACACTCCGCCTCGCGGAAGCTGGGAGCGCTGGCGTCCTTACTCGACAGAATCGGGGTGACACCCGGTGCCAGCGGCCACGCGACTCCCAGGTCGCGATCGTCCCAGCGGATCGCGCGTTCACACTCGGGCGCGTAGTAGTCGGTGCAGCGGTAAAGAAAATCGGCCGACTCGCTAAGCACGAGGTAGCCGTGCGCGAAGCCGGGTGGTACCCAGAGCATATGATGGTTCTGGTCCGACAGAGTGACTCCTACCCAGCGCCCAAAGCTCGAGGAGCTGCGGCGCAGGTCAACGGCCACGTCGTAGACGGCCCCGCAGATAACTCGCACCAGCTTTCCCTGCGGGTGCTGAACTTGGTAGTGCAGTCCTCGCAGGACGCGGTGGCCCGAATGACTGTGATTGTCCTGAACGAAGGCGGCGCTTAGCCCCGCAGCGCCGAACTTGCGCTGTTCCCAGGATTCCAGAAAGTACCCGCGCTCATCACCGAACACTCGGGGCTTGATGAGTACTACATCGGCGATCGCGGTGGGTTCGAATTCCATGCCTTCACAATGGCGGCTTTACACGTTTCCGCGCACTATCTCGAGCAAATACTCACCGTAGGCGGTCTTGGCAAGTGGCTGTGCAAGGTCCTCGAGCTGCCGGACAGTGATGTAGCCGGCGCGGAAGGCGATCTCCTCCGGGCAGCAGATCTTCAAGCCCTGCCGCGTCTCGATGGTCTCGATGAACATCGATGCCTGGAGCAGCGATTCGTGCGTTCCAGTATCCAGCCACGCGACCCCGCGACCGAGGAGCTCGACGTGCAAACTGCCGCGACGAAGATAGGATCGGTTCACATCGGTTATTTCCAGCTCGCCGCGCTTGGAGGGCTTCAGTCCGGCTGCTATCTCCAGAACCTGGTTGTCGTAGAAATATAACCCGGTGACCGCATAGTGAGACTTGGGCTGGGTCGGCTTTTCCTCGATATCCAGCGCCGCCCCGCGTTGATCGAACTGCACAACGCCGTATCTCTCAGGGTCGCGCACCCGATACGCAAAGATTGTCGCGCCGTTCGCCCGCTCTGACGCGCTGCGCAGTTGCTCGGGCAAGCGGTGACCGTAGAAGAGATTGTCGCCCAAAACCAGAGCGACACGCGCGTTCCCGACAAACCGCCGTCCGATGACAAATGCCTGCGCTAGGCCTTCGGGTCGCGGCTGCTCGGCGTAGCTGAGTTGGATACCCCACTGGCCTCCGTCTCCGAGGAGACGCCGAAACAACGGCAGGTCCTCTGGTGTCGAGATCAGGAGGATCTCGCGGATTCCCGCGAGCATTAAGGTGGCAAGCGGGTAATAGACCATCGGCTTGTCGTATACCGGCAGCAACTGTTTGCTGATGCTACGGGTTACGGGATGCAGGCGAGTGCCCGCCCCGCCGGCCAATATGATGCCCTTCAGACTCACGTGGCTACTAAAATGCCCGCTTGTGGCTGTGTAGTCCAGTGGCGACCGTGCTCGGCGCGGCCTGGCCGCTCACCCCGGGCCTATCACTCATGCCGCGCGGCGTTCTCGGACCAATGCTTTCGTGATCCGCTTGGCTGTGAAGCCAGCTCCATAGGCGAATCGTGCGAGCGGTCCGAAGTTATAGGCCGACGCCAGGCCAACGAAGTAAAGCCCCGGCACCGATGACTCGAAGCTGGTATTGAGCACGGGTGCGTCGTGCACCGTACGCAGCTCCGTGCGCAGGTGTTGATCAAGGAACTTGAGGCGCTGAAGATCGATGCGGTAGCCGGTGCCCGCGACCACGTGATCAAACTCCAACGTGCGCGGCCCGCTATCTGCCCCTTCGAGCCTCAGTTGCACGCGGTTGCCGCTGACAACAGCGCCTTTCAGCTGTGTGCTCAAGTGCAGGGGTACGAGACCGACCACCTTGTCCTTGACGAACCAGCCCGGTGCAGGTCCCAGGTGCCGCTGGACAGCCCGCAAGCGCAGCTTTAAGGGCATCGCGTGAAACAACAGAGGCGCGTCGGTGCACAGTCTCGATTTCCAGCCGAGACCCAGCCCGGAACGTGGGGCAATCACACTCTCCAGGAGCGATCGCGGCTTCGGCGGGTCGTGAAACGCGATGGCGGCGCGACGCGCAATCAGCTGTACATCTACCCCGGCTTGGTGCATCAGCGCCGCGAGATCGACCGCCGACGCTCCAGCTCCAACAATCGCGACTGACTTTCCGCGAAGCCGGCCGACGTCGCAATGCTCGGAGCTATGCGTGACGTAGGCTGCGTCGAGATCACTTAGTGGCGGTGGCACGTAGCCGAAATGCGTGATGCCGACGGCAACCACGACACTGTTGGCACGGAGTTCCTCCCCGGACGCCGTCGTCAGCTGGAAGCCGCCGTCATCTTTTCGCAGTTTTGTGACATCAGTCCGTTCGAGGTTGCCAACGAAACGTTTCTGAAACGCGTGGCCATAGTTGATGAAGGTCTCGATGGGAACCGGATAGCCAACGTCCTGATACGGCAAGCCGAGGCTCGCACTGTACTTTCCAAGCGTTAGCTCGGATTTCGGGTCGTACAGGCTCGAAGCAAATCCGTCTGACTTCAGATGCATTCCGACTGGCATTCGCGATTGCCAGCTCTGCATCGGGGTACCAAAGATGCGAAAAGGAATGCCAGCACCCGCGAGGTATGCGGCGATCGATAAGCCGTATGGGCCTGCCCCTACAATCGCGACTTCTATTGCGCCCGTCTTCATCCGGTGACTTCCCTTTCCGGGTTGTGTTAAATCGCTAAATCGTGCCTGAATTCTATTATGCTTGAATGTCGCGGCCCGCGCAGTCACACGCTCAATGAACGCAATCGACCTCGATCACCAGGCGAGCAGGGAAAGCGCACCTAGGGTGCTGATCGTGGCCGGTAATTGGTGGCCGTTGTCAGCGCGGATGGCGATCGCGTTGATCAAACATGGCTGCAACGTTGCAGCACTGTGTCCTCCTGGCCACCCGCTGAGATATGTCAACGGCATTTCACACATTTACGACTATAAGTCTCTCAGCTCGGAGCAAGCGCTGGCGGACGCGGTTGGCGATGCGCAGCCGCAGCTGATCGTCCCCTGTGAAGACCGGGTCGTGCTACAGCTGCATGAACTGCATCGCAACCGCCCCGATCTGAGGTCGGTCATCGAGCGCTCGCTCGGGGATCCGCGGTCGTTCGAAGTCGTTGCGGGTCGAGCGGATCTCCTGTGGCTAGCGCGCGATCTCGGGATCCGCATCCCAGACAGCGAGCGAATCGAGTCAGCCGCGCAGGCCGCAGACTGCTTTGTGCGCTTGGGGCCTGCGCCCGTCATGAAGGTCGATGGCAGCTACGGGGGCGAGGGCGTGCGGATAGTGCGCTCCACCGGGGAGGCGCGTGAGGCATTCAAGAGCATGACGACGCTTGTGAGTCTCGGTACCACCGTCAAACGATCAATCGTGAATAGCGATCCCTTGGCCGTGTGGCGCTGGCGTCGGCGCCATCAACCCGAGCTGGTAATGCAAAGGTTCGTTGTTGGCATACCGGCAAATATCATGGTGGCCTGCTGGCAAGGTGAGATGCTCGGCCATGTGGCCGTGCAAGCGGTGTCGTGCCAGGGTATTACCGGCGCTGCTAACGTTGTCAGGCTAAACGCCAACAGGGAACTGGTTCGTGCCGCGGAGCTTCTCACCGCGCGGCTCGGGCTGTCAGGCTTCTTCGGTCTGGATTTCGTTCTTGAGGAACGGACCGGCGATGCCTACTTAATTGAGCTCAATCCAAGGTGTACGCAACTTGGGCACCTACCATTGGCGCAGGGGGACCTCGCGGGCGCGTTGTGCGCGAGGTTGTGGGGGCGGCGCGCCGAGAGTTCTGCGGCGCCCGTTGTCTCGGACTTGGTGGCGTTTTTTCCGCAAGCCATTCAGTGGGGCGTTCGCGAGGAGCTCATAAAGAGCTCGTACCACGATGTCCCTTGGGAGCAGCAGTCTTTGGTCGCGCAGTTACTGCAGGTACCGTGGCCAGAGCGCAGATTTATCTCGCGCATATATCACGCCTTCAGAAAGCCGCGTGTGCTAGAGGCCATTGAGTTTCGCGACGCCATTGCGTCATGACACAGCGCCGGCAATGCGACTATGGAGGGCAAGGTTTGCGCACGTGTATCAGGTCGCATTAGCTCGAGCACCGCTTGAAACTCGCCTACCTCGTCAACGACTACCCGAAGGTTAGTCATAGCTTCATTCGCCGCGAAGTTCTCGCTCTCGAGCGTCGCGGGTTCGAGGTATTGAGGATCGCCATCCGCGGATGGAAAGGTGATCTGCCGACCGCGGCGGACATGCGTGAGCGCGAGCGAACGCGCTATGTTCTCCAAGCGTCCGGCGCTTCTCTGGCCTGGTCGGTCCTTCGCGTTGCAGCCGCACGCCCCGTTCATTTCCTCAGAGCTTTGCATCTCACGCTGCGGATGTCACGGGTGTCGGATCGCAGCGTGCTCTATCACCTCGCATATCTCGCGGAAGCGTGCCGCGTTCTCAGCTGGCTTAGGGAATTTGGCGGCCAACGGATTCATGCGCACTTTGGTACGAATTCAGCCAATGTCGCGATGCTGGCTGGGATCCTTGGTGACGTGCCCTACAGCTTCACGGTTCATGGTCCCGAGGAATTTCTGCGGCCGATTGGTCTGGCGGAGAAGATCCGGCGAGCGGCGTTTGTAGTAGCCATCAGCTCATTTGGCCGCAGCCAGCTGTACCTGTTTTGCGCGCCGAGCGATTGGCGCAAGATTCACATCGTGCGTTGCGGGCTGGAACGCGACTTCTATTTTCAGGTACCGGACGTGCCAGCCGACGCGCGGCGTCTGGTGTGTGTCGGTCGACTGGCTCCGGAAAAGGGTCAAGGTATTCTTCTCCAGGCAGCCGCCGCCCTTGCGGCAAAGGGAGTCGCCTTCGAGCTCGTGCTCGCGGGCGACGGGCCGTCACGCGGCTGGTTGCAAGAGTTGATTGACACGAAAGGTCTCGGCGACAAAGTCAGGATCACAGGGTGGCTCAGTGAGGACGAAGTGCGCCACGAGATTCTGGCGGCGCGCGCGCTGGTGCTTGCAAGCTTCTCGGAAGGTCTGCCAGTGGTGATCATGGAGGCCATGGCGCTAGCGCGGCCGGTCATCGCGACCTACGTGGCCGGAGTTCCCGAGCTGGTACAGAACTCCTCATCGGGGTGGCTGGTCCCAGCCGCCTCAGTCGATGCGCTTGTGGGCGCGATCGAAGCTTGTCTGGCGGCGCCGGTCGGCGAGCTGTCGCGAATGGGCCAATTGGCGCGTGCGCGTGCATTGGCGAACCACGATGTTGAGACGGAGGCCGCACGGCTAGGTGAGTTGTTCAGGGACACATGGTGATCAAGATGCTGGAGAACATCCGTCACGATCTGAAGGCACAAGGCGGCGACTGGGCCTCGCAGGGGTTCTGGGCCCTCGTCGTCTATCGCTTCGGCAGATGGAGGTACGGCGTGCGACCCGCTCTGCTGCGCAAGCTTCTATCGTTGATCTACAAGATACTGTTCAAGCTGTGAGGTTCCCATCGGCCGGAATTTCGTCATCGATCATTTTGGTGGAATCGTAATAAGCGGCTTCGCGAAGTTCGGTGACAACTGCCGAATTCGAAACGGGGTTGTCGTTGGTCTTCAGCGGGTGGAAGAGCCCGGGGCGCCGGTATTCGGCGACAACGTGGATATCGGCACCGGGGCGAAGGTGCTCGGGCGTATCTCGATCGGCAACAACGTTCTGATCGGCGCGAACGCGGTCGTGATAACTGATGTGCCGGACGACAGTATTGCCGTCGGAGTGCCCGCGGTGATCAAGCCGCGGAAGAGGAACGCACCAGCGGGCGACGCACAGGCGGCTTCGGAAACACCGAAGAACTAGAGACTCGCACTCAAGTACTACGATGGCGTTGGAACCCGCAGAACTGCCGCGCCCGGCGACGAGTGGTGACGGATCGTGCACGACGGCGCCCGATGTCGCGGTCGTCATCGTCAGCTACCGGTCGGCCGCGTTGACCGTGACTTGCCTTCGCTCGGTGGAGCGTGAACGCGCCGCATCCAAACTGCGGATCGTGGCGGTCGTCGTAGACAACGACTCGGGCGATTTTGCTGAGATCAACCATGCGGTGAATGAGAATCAGTGGTCATCGTGGGTCTCGGTAGTAGCTGCGCCGCGGAACGGTGGCTTCGCCTATGGGAACAACCTGGGGATTCGCCTGGTTTATACGGCGTGTCGTCCGCGTTACATCCATCTGCTGAACCCTGACACTCAGGTGGCGTCGGATGGGATCGGGTGTCTGGTTGAGTTCTTGGATTCGCGCCCGGAGGTGGGGATTGCCGGCAGCGGTTTGGACAATGCGGACGGAACTCCCTGGAACGTTGCGTTCCGATTCCCCGGCATGCTGAGCGAGGTGGAAGCGGCGCTACAGGTGGGTTTGCTGAGCCGATTGTTGAAACGATGGGTCGTTCCGAGGCAAATGGGCTCGCAGGCCGCGCAGGTCGACTGGATTTGCGGCGCATCCATGATGATTCGTCCATCAGTGTTATCTGACGTCGGCGGCATGGACGAAAATTTTTTCCTCTATTTTGAGGAGACTGACTTTTGTCGCCGCGCGGCCGCGGCTGGATTTAGCACTTGGTATGTCCCAACGAGCCGCGTCATGCACATTCGGGGGCAGAGCACGAACGTGACCAGCGATGAGGCCACGCTGCGGCGCCTTCCGGGCTATTGGTTCGAGTCGCGGCGACGCTACTTCGCAATGTCGTTCGGCGTCAGAAGGGCTATGTTGATCGACGTCGTGGCGCTTTCGGCGCGCGCGCTCGGTGTGGCCAAGCAGATTATGACGTTCCGGAAGGAGCGCTGCGTGCCGTACTACATTCGTGACCTTATGAAATACAGTGTGTTACGAAAGTCCAACCGAGACTTTCCAACGGCGCGACTGCTATCGCTGCGCAATTCAGGTCAAGTGCTCACTACAAACGGCGCAGACCTCGGTGCCCACAAGCCCTAGGGGGCGGTTGCTATACTTACGGTGGACCGAGGAGCAAAGCTTGATCGCTTAAGGACACGCTTCGGGCAGACGACAATGCGAGGTTTCGGTGCCCAGGTCCGTCGCAGTCATTTTGGAGTTCGATTCTTTCGAATTGAAACTCGATTTTCCAGTTTGCGCAGAGCGCGCCGCGATCGAAGGGATTTGCGCGTGACCAGTGAAGTGGGTGTCGTTGCCATCGGGCGCAATGAGGGAGATCGGCTGCGGCGTTGCCTGAACTCACTGAGCCGCGTGCGCCGCAATCTTGTCTACGTGGACTCGGGCTCGACGGACGGATCAGTCGCGCTCAGCCAGCAAGCCGGGGCTCTCGTCGTACCACTGGACATCGGCACGCCGTTCACGGCGGCCCGGGCTCGCAACGAGGGATTCAAAGCACTGCTCACCGCCTTTCCGGACACCCAATACGTGTTCTTCGTCGATGGCGACTGTGAGGTAGTGGATGGGTGGATCGAGAAGGCTGTCCAGTTTCTGGAAGGTCACGCTGACGTAGCGCTGGTATGGGGCCTGCGACGCGAGCGTCACCCGGAGACCTCAATTTACAATCACCTGTGCGATCTCGAGTGGCAGGCATACCCGTCGGGAGAAACGCGAGCCTGCGGTGGTGATGTGGTCGCGCGAGTAAAGGTGTTACGGGAGGTCGGCGTCTTTCGCCCCGACCTAATCTGCGGAGAGGAGCCAGAGCTGTGTGTGCGCGTGCGTAACGCCGGCTGGAGGATCTGGCGCCTGTCCGAGGCGATGACGATCCACGACGCAGCAATGCATCAGTTTGGCCAGTGGTGGAAGCGGTCTGTTCGCACCGGCTACGGTTATGCGCACGGTGTGAGCTTGCATGGATCTAGCCCGGAGCGTTACTGCGTGTCCGAAACCAGGCGCGCATGGACTTGGGGTTTCGCCATTCCGGTGGCCATTGCGTTTTTGGTGTCGATTTTCGGCGGATGGGCCTTACTGGCACTTGGAGTATATCCACTACAGATCTGGCGCCTGGCGCGTACCGGGCGGCACGGGGCCCGCGACAACTGGTTGTGGGCCAGCGCTTTGGTCCTGAGTAAGTTTCCTGAGGTACTCGGCCAGCTCAGATTCTTGCGTGATCGCTATATGCGGATCAGGTCACGCCTGATTGAGTACAAGTAATTGCCCATGATTGAAGTGCAAGAACGCCGACGCCGGCAGGCCGTGTGAACGTTGTTGGTGTTGACTGAAGCACTTCTGACGCTCGTTTCGGTGGCGCTGCTGGTACCGGTCGTTGTGCTGGCGGCCGAGGTATTCCTGGCCCGGGACCTGGCCCGGTCGTACGACGGACAGCAGAAGCCGCGGCCGCGAGTGGCGGTTCTGATTCCAGCCCATAACGAAGCGGCCGGAATCGCGGCCACCATACGCTCCGTGGTCGCGCAAACCGGACCAAGTGATCGCGTCCTCGTCGTCGCGGACAATTGCACCGATCAAACGGCTGCTGTCGCGCTGACCGCCGGCGCACATGTCATCGAACGCGCGGATCCGGAGCGCCGCGGGAAGGGTTTCGCGCTGGATCACGGGGTTAGCCATCTGGCGACCGATCCACCGGACTTTGTAATCGTGGTGGACGCGGACTGTGAGGTTCGGCCCGGGTCTCTCGACCAACTGGTGTGGGCAAGTCTGAGCTCCGGTCGGCCAACCCAGGCGCTCGATCTGATGGTAGAGGAGGGCGGCGCGAGGAGCGTCAGGAGCTTTGCCTGGATCCTCAAGAATCAAGTGCGGCCCTTGGGTCTGCGTAGAGCCGGCTTGCCCTGCCAGCTGATGGGAACAGGAATGGCATTCCCCTGGGAGATGATTCGCCGGGCGAAGCTCGCCAGTGGCGCCCTTGTCGAGGACGTCAAACTGGGACTTGAGCTCGCGGTCGCAGGTACTCCGCCGCTCTTCTGTCCTAGTGCACTCGTGGTAAGCAAGTTTCCGCAGTCGCAGGAGGGCGCAGCAGCGCAGGTCACGCGCTGGGAGCATGGTCACCTTGCTTTAATACTTCGGGAAGTGCCGCGCCTTATCGTGCAGTCAGTACTCAAGCGTTCGCCCTCTCTCGCAGTCATGGCGCTGGACGTGAGCGTGCCGCCGTTATCCCTACTCGTGCTGTTGCTCCTGGCCGTGCTGCTCGCCGCAATCGCCTACTCGTGGGCAACCGGTCGGATTGCCAGTTCCGTAATGGTCTCGGGCTTAGGGCTTGCAATGACGGTACTCGCGCTGGCCAGAGCTTGGGGGCGCTTCGGACGCCAGGCCATGTCACCCCGCGATGTCGGTCTCCTGGTCCTTTATGGCGCGAGGAAGGTACCGGTGTATGTCCGGTTCCTTGTCGCACGCCAAGGCCAATGGATACGAACCAAGAGGCACGACCGCTAACCAGCAGTGCGCGCTCTGCGTTACCGGCCTCGTCGCAGTGCGCGGAATACGATTGGCGGGAGGAGTTCGTGCGCCAGTGTTCCCAGACGCCTTCGCGCCGCCGATTTTGCGACTACCCCAGGAGTATCGAGAAAGACCGTGCTGTGGGACGACCCACTTAGCTCATTCGCGGGTCGTCCGTTGGTGAAGTAGTACAGCGCCAGCGATTTCCTCGTCGTCCCTTTCGGGCAGCCGAGTGGATGAGGGTGGCCGTGGTAAGTGAAGTCGGTTGTGCCAAAGACCATCATTCGATTGAACAGCGGCGCAACCCTTTTCTCGCAGGTCGTAGCCTTGGGCTCCCAGAGCTCCAGATGGCCCCCGTACTCTTCGTTCCAATCCTTGTTGAGATAGACGAGCACGTTCAGTCGCCTGTCGAGGTTGAAGGCACCATGCTTGTTGAAATCCACGTGCACCCCGAGCTTTCCGCCACGCTCGATCTGGTGGAGGCCGCCACCATCAAAGCTCGGGTCGGGAATCAAATTTGGTATTCCGGTAACTGCGCTCAGAAACTCGAGAAACGTAATCGAGTTCAGGTGGTACAGAAGCAGTCGTGTGGCAGGGCCGAAGGACGCTTCCGTTGCCGAGGCCAGCTTGACTTCACGCTCGTTGTTGAACCTCTGCCACTTGATCTGATCGGGTCGCGGAAACTCGGCGATCACTTGATCCAGGACTTGAGGATCAAAGAAATCATCGAACACCACGTGAGGGAACGGCTTGGCGCTCGCGTACTGAGACGCGGCTGGCCCCGACACGCTGCGCATTCGCGGCAACGGCAGGAACTTGTCGATCGTCAGATCACTGAGTGGCAGCATGCGGTGACTGAAAGTTGCGGCACGGCGTTAAAGCTAGCATAACCATGGCGTCGGCTGCTGGCGTGCGCCCTGGCGAGGCTGTGATGATGGTCAATATGGTCAATGAGCGTGCTCGAGTAAGGCAACCTGATTTCCGCCCCGCCGGCTTGAGTAGCGAGAGGCGCGCGCTGGAGCGCCAAGTGCGGGGTTGTGCCGATGATGCGTAGTCCATTTGTGCAACTCATCGCTCGGGTTCTGCATTGCAGTGGCTGGCGGTCGCTTGTCATCCCCGCAGGGGTCGCGCTGATCGCACTGCCAGGCAGTCAGGGGCTCGCGGCAACGAACCAAAATGCCCGCTCCGCGATCGGCATCAACCTTCAAGGGCTGAGTTACTACTCCTCCGAGTTGCCCCTGATAAATATTTTTCCGTCCGGTTCCGGCTGGATTACGCACGCCGACACCACTTGGGACACCGGAGAGGAAAAATATCTGAATCTTGATTCTGACGGATGGCCGAAAACCCTTATTGCCATAGGGGGATCTGGCACCCAGGCATTTACGACAGTTGGCACCCTCTTGATGCGCCTGAATTCCACCGCCAACGGTTACTACCCGGCAGGCCGGTACGTCGTCCTGTACGACGGACAGGGAACCTTGAGCTATGGCTTCGACGCGAACCTGGTGAGTCACTCCCCGGGCCGGGACGTAATAGACGTACCCACCCCATCAGGCGCCGGGATTGATCTGCGCATCACGGAAACAGATCCGGGTCACACCGGTAACTACGTGAGAAATATTCGGGTTATTAAAGCGGAGAATGAGTTGGCGCAGAGCCAGGGACGGCTCTTCAATGCGACATTTCTTGGTTTGCTCAGTAACTTCCGCGCACTGCGCTTCATGGACTGGCTGGGTACCAATGCCAGCCCGCTTTCCTCCTGGGCGAATCGCCCCCTGCCGTCGAACGCGTTTTGGACGACCGCGAGCGGGGTGCCGCTTGAACTAGCGGTCGACCTTGCAAATGCCATTTCCGCGGACGCCTGGCTGAACGTCCCACATATGGCCGATGACGACTATATCGGGCAGATGGCGGCCCTCGTGCATGCGCGGCTCGGCAGAAGCCAGAAGGTCTACATCGAGTTTAGCAACGAGGTCTGGAATCCCGGATTTTCGCAGTTCCAGTACGCGGTCAATCAAGCGGTTGCCTTGTGGGGAGCGCAAAAAGGTGGGTACGACGGCAATCGCAGCTGGTACGGCATGCGTGTCGCGCAAATGTGCGACATCTGGAAGTCAGCCTGGGCAGCCGACTCGGGCCGCGTCGTCTGCGTGTTAGCCGCGCAGGCGGCGAGCATCTATAGCGCGACCGCGGCGCTCAAGTGTCCGTTCTGGAGTACAGGAACCCCGTGCTCTCGTCACGGGATCAGTGCGATCGCCATAGCGCCGTACTTCGGGCATCAGGGCGTTCCCCCAGCCTGGACGTCACTGCCTGACGGCGGTCTCAGCCTGCTGTTCCAGTCACTCTATGAGCAGAATGACCCGCGGATTCCGGGCAGAGGCCATTTGAGCCAGGCGTGTTCTTGGGAGGCGGCCTACGCCGTAGTGGCGTCGGCCTACAAGCTTTCGCTGATCGCGTACGAGGGCGGCCAGGAGTTCGCAAACGGCGCGACTCCCGAGCTGAACGACCTCTATGTCGCCGCGAATCGCGATCCTCGCATGATGGCCGCCTACAGCCACTACCTTCGCCAATGGAAGGGCAATGGCGGGGAGCTGTTCATGCACTACAACGATATCGGCGCCCCGGGAAAGTACGGAAGCTGGGGCGCACTTGAGTCCGCCATGCAGAGCGTGAGTCCGCAGACGAGTGCGCCTCCAAAGTGGCAGGCGATTCAGGACTTCATCGCCACCAACCCGTGCTGGTGGGAGGGTTGCGACGGCAAAGTTGCGCCAGCGTCGCTGCCCAGTCGGGCTGCGCTCCCGATCCCTAGGATCCCTTGACTGTGAAGCGATCGAACTTAGCCGGGCCTAGAGGGAGGCGCCTGGGTGATTACTCGAGCCGATGGTGTGGTCGAGCAGGGTTTCGATGGAGGCCATGGAGTGGAAATTCTCGGGCGTGATCATCGCCTGCGGAATCGTGACGTTGAATTCGACCTCGATTGCGAGCATCAGGCTGACCAATTTTATGGAACTCATCCCGAGGTCGCTCAGACGTGCATCGATCGGTAGCGGTCGATTCGCAGCCGGCGGACCCAGGACAGTGCGGACCAACGCGATGAGGCGCTCGCGAATAGTGGCTTGCGCGGTCTGATCTTCCCGATACTCAGGCATGGATTTGCTCGCTCGCCATTAGATTCGTGCCGACTGCTGCTTCGCTTCCCGGGCGGAAAGCACGGCGAGCCAGTTTCGATACATCTGTACTGCGCTCGGGCGCCAGCTGTTGAGAACCATAGCAGCGGCGCTGGCCATCGGGAAGTGTCCAAGGAGCTCAGGCTCCCGATCGGCCGTCGCGCGCTCCTCGAACGCTCGCAGCAGCTGCATCGCCGCCTCGGATAAGTAGTTTGCCGGCGGCTGCGGATAAGTCGACTGCTCTTTGCTCAGATAGCGGCCGACGTCCCGTCGATATTCCTTTAGAAGTGTGGTGCTGTCATATTCTGGGTGCCCCTGCAAGAACACGAACAGGCTGCGGCGCCGTAGCGTGAATACATTCGCACCGGCCGTCGGAGAAGAGCTCGCCATCGTATATCCCGAGTGTTCGAGCTCCGCCACAGACAGATCGTTCCACCGAGACTGCGGGGTAGCCAGGGGTGAGCTAATGCCCTGCATCAGGGGATGAACGGCCAGAACCGAATGCTCGTACACCCCGAATCTCTTGGTGGCTAGTCGCGTCCGCCGGATGCCGTGCAGCGCTTCGACGGCCGCGTGCGCGGCCAGACACGACCAGATCGTGGACGTCGTATTCCTGTCGGCCCAATCGATCAGCTCAAGGATCCGGTTCCAATACGGCTCGGAGGCCAGCAGCGGCGCCCGCGGCTCCGTTCCGGTCACTATGAGTGCATCAAGTGGCCGGCTAAGAAGTTCATCGAATGGCCAGTAATCGTCAGTAAGCCGTTCTAGTGACTCCGCGCTTCGGGGTACCTCGCGGATGAACGAAAGTCGCAGGTGCACCGGGCGGTCGCCAGCCGCCGATTCGAGCAGGCCCCGAAACTGTCTCTCGGTAGCCTCCAAGGCTGAATCTGGCATATTGTTAACGAGCCCGATTGTCAAGGGGCCGGCGTCGCGACTGCTCTGACTTGGGCCTCCCTTCGAAGGCTGTGCTTCAACCGTTACGGGCATCTTGCTGGCCAATTAGTGTGACGCTGGTCACGAAGCAAAACTCGGGCTTGTGTCCCAATTGATCTGCTAAGGCTAGCCTAGAATAGCCGCGCTGCAGAACGAGAAGCTCGATAGAGATCACCCTAGTGGAAACATCTTCGATGACCGATGGATCGACGGTCGTTCAGAGTCTTGCCATCCAAGACGTAAAGACGCGCTCTCACCTCGCTGCCGCGCAGGCCGCGGAGCATGCGTCGGACGTCGACCGCCGCGCGCGCTTTCCGTCCGAATCGTTCGCTTCCATCAAAGCTCAGCGCCTGCTGGGGATTTTCGTGCCCCCACGGTACGGCGGCGAGGGTGTCGGCCTGGGAGAGGTCGCCGACGTCTGCTACCAGCTCGGCCAGGCTTGTGCCTCCACCGGCATGATCTACGCGATGCACCAGATCAAGACTGCATGTCTCGTGCGGCACATGCGGGACAGCCCGGCGCTCCAAAGCGTGCTGCGGCGGTTGTGTTCTGAGCAGCTTCTGCTCGCTTCTTCGACGACGGAAGGCCAGGGCGGCGGGAACGTTCGTTCGAGTGAAGCGCCGGTTGTGAGACACGACGGTCGTATCAGTCTGGAACGAGCGGCGAGTGTGATTTCATACGGTGCCTACGCGGACGGCATCGTAACCACGGCGCGGCGCTCGGCTGAAGCGGCGGGGTCAGACCAAGTGCTGGTGGCGTTTCTGAAGGATGACTATACCCTGACGCGTTTGCAGGGCTGGAACACGCTAGGCATGCGCGGCACCTGCAGCGAGGGTTATACCCTCAGGGCCTCAGGTGTCGCTGATCAGATCGTTCCCGATCCTTACGAGGAAATTCACCCGCGCACGATGGTGCCGTGTGCCCATCTGCTATGGGGCTCGGTCTGGGCCGGAATCGCTGCGGGCGCGGTGACCCGCGCGCAAGCGTTTATTCGCCAGGCCTCGCGCCAGAGCGGTGGCCAGATGCCGCCGGGAGCGCCCCAGTTCACCAAGGCGCTTGCATCGCTCCGCACTCTACGCGGCATGCTCGCAAGCTCGCTGCGCGCTTACGTACAGGTGATGGACGATCCAAAGTCGCTGAGCTCGCTCGAATTTCAGTCGATGATCACTCTCACCAAGGTGGAGGCCTCTGAACTTGCTGTTTCGATCGTGCTATTGGCGCTGCGCACCTGCGGCTTGTCGGGTTATCGCAGTGACAGCGAGTTCAGCGTCGAGCGTCACCTGCGTGACGTGCTCTCTTCACCGATCATGATCAACAACGACCGCATACTGGCAAATCTGGCGAATTCATCGCTACTGGTTCCGGTTCCTGCCTCGATTCACGACTGAGCCTCGGCGAGCATGAACAAGTCCGATAGAGCTGAGGCGCCTCAGGTCGTCGACCCGACAGAGCGCATCGGGAGAGCACTATTCAAGTCGCTCGGCGTCGACGGTGTATACGCGCGTACCGCGGTTTACGAGGATGTTGTCAACCGCCTCAATGCCCTGATTTCCAATCAACGTGACGCGCGGGCGGAAGTACTGAGATTTCCGCCGGTGATGAGCCGCAGCCAGCTGGAAAAGTCCGGCTACCTGAAGAGCTTTCCGAATCTCCTCGGTTGTGTTTGTGCGCTCCACGGGACCGAACCTCAGATTCGCGCCGCGGCCGACCGGTACGAAAACGGCGGAGACTGGACCGCGGCGCTCGCGCCGAGTGACTTGGTCCTGTCCCCGGCAGCCTGTTATCCGCTGTATCCCCTGGTCGCCCAGCGCGGGGTGGTGCCGGACGGCGCACTGTTGTTCGACGTTGCGGCGGATTGCTTCCGTCACGAACCCTCGCTGGCGCTCAACCGGCTGCAATCCTTCCGCATGCGCGAATTTGTGTGCGTCGGGAAACCTGGAGACATCGAGTCGTTTCGGAACAGTTGGATGGAGCGCGCGCAATCTCTGGCCGCGGAGCTGGGGTTGCCGTGCGGTCTCGACGTGGCCAGCGATCCGTTTTTTGGCCGCGTGGGACAGGTCATGGCGGTCAGCCAGCGGCAGCAGTCGCTCAAGTTCGAACTTCTGGTCCCCTACTTTCCTGGAGCGGTGCCGACCGCGTGCATGAGCTTCAATTATCACCGCGATCATTTCGGCCTCGTATGGGACATTCGGGGCGCCGACGCGAACCCTGCGCACACGGGTTGCGTCGCCTTCGGAATCGATCGACTGGCCGTCGCTCTCTTCTGCGTCCACGGTCTCGAGGTTTCTGACTGGCCGGCCATGGTGCGAAGAGCGCTGGATATTTGATGGCCTCTACCAGGGCGGTCATCGACGGGTTGCCGTTCCATGCCCCTTGATCCGCATGCGAGGCGGTTTCTCGACAGGCTCGGCGCACTTCAGCCACGACAACCGCGCCGCTTGAGTGTGGGCGAGAGACGTGACGCGCTCGCCCAACTGCTGTCTCTTGCAGGCCGTGCGGAGGACGTCGGCGGGATCGAGGACCTATGGGTGGACGGAGCGCAGTCGCGGCTGCGGGCGCGACTGTATTCGCCCAAGGATGCGGTGGGGCAAGTTCGGCCGGGCCTCGTGTACTTCCACGGCGGCGGCCTGGTAGCCGGGAGTCTTGAGTCGCACGATGCGATATGCCGCTCGCTTACGAACGCAACGGGCTGCCGCATCGTCTCCGTCGACTATCGTCTGGCTCCGGAGCATCCCTTCCCCGCGGCAATTGCCGACGGCCGGGCGGCATTTGAGTGGAGCCTTGCCCACGCGGCGGAAGTCGGCATCGACCCTAGGCGGCTCGGTATCGCAGGGGATTCGGCGGGCGCGACGCTCGCGGCGGTGGTGTGCCAGTCCTTGTCCACGGAGTGCCACTTGCGCCCGGCGGTGCAGGTCCTGATCTGTCCGATCCTGGATTTCTGTGCCGACACCGGATCGCGCCGTAGCTTCGGCGAAGGCTACTTCTTGGACCACGCGACCCTGGCGCACGATCTGGAACATTATCTGGTCGCGGGAGTCGAGCCTAGTCATCCGCAGGTGTCCCCGTTACGGAGTGCGGATGTCAGTGCAGCGCCCCCCACTTGCTTGCACACGGCGGAGTTTGATCCGTTGTGTGACGAGGGCGCAGCGTATGCCGAGAGGCTGTCTGCGGCCGGCGTGCAAACGACCTACCGATGCCACTCGGGTATGATCCATCTCTTTTACGGGATGGGCGGGTTGATTCCCTACGCCGCCACGGCGTTCCAGATCCTCGGGGCAGACATCCGCGCGATGCTTCTCTAGGCAGGTGCGCTGAAAAGTTTCCATGAGCAACCGTGAGGAAATCCGTCGTTTGCTGGGCGAGTTGCACGCCGCCCGCGTCGCCGGCCGCCTCGAAGACCTGTGCGCGCTGTTCGCGGACAACGCGTATTTCAGGATTTCTGGTGCGAGCGATGGGAAGCCCGTCGACGTGACGGCTCGGGGTTCTGCTGAGATCCGCACCTGGCTCGCGGTGATGGTCAAGAGCTTCCGGGTCACGAACTACGTGTCGCTCGCAACCGTGATTGATGGTTCCCAGGGCGTGGTTCACTGGCAGGCGGACATTCATTCGCGGATAACCGGCGCTGTCACGGCAACCCACCTGGTAGACCTCGTGGAGATTACCGAAGCGCGGATCTCCTCCTATATCGAATACTTCGTCCCGGGCTGAGTGCTGGAGAGACGACCCTTGCGGCTAGAGCGGCCCAACTGCCGACTGTTCGGCGAGCGAAAGTCAACGCGGTGAACGATGAATCAACCCAGATCACCTCCAGCGAGGCCGCCGCGCGCGACTACGGGCCGCTGTACTTCGAGTCGCAGGGCAGGACCTTGTTCGGCTGGCTGCATCAGCCTCCCGCCGCCGCGTCTCCGCGGGCCCTTGGCCTCGTGATCTGTAACCCGTTCGGATACGAAGCCCTGTGTGCGCACCGCAGTCTTCGCGCCTTCGCGACCACGGCCGCGAGCCTCGGCATTCCCGCTTTACGCTTCGACTACGCGGGCACCGGCGACTCCGCGGACACTGACCCGAGCGTCGAGCAGCTCGAGATCTGGGTGCGGGATGTGGTGGCTGCCGTCGAGGAACTGCGCCGGCGATGCGGCGTGGAGCACGTCTGCCTGCTCGGATTGCGCTTGGGCGCATTGATCGCCGTCCTCGTCGCCGCTCGGCATCGTGTCGCACAGTCGCTGGTTCTGGTCGCACCAATCCTCTCCGGGCAGCGCTACTTGCGCGAGCTTCGTACCACTCAGCTCGCGGCCGCCATGGGTGAGTCGTCAGGCGAACGACCTCGTGGTTCGACGCTCGAGTTCAGCGGTTACAGTCTTGCTCCGGCGACGGTGGCACACCTCAAAGAACTCGAGGTGATTTCGCTGGCGCAAGCTCCCGCGCCGAATATTCTGGTGATCGATCGGCTGGACCTGCCGCAGGCGCGCGAGTGGTGCGAGAGCCTGGCGCGACTTGGGGCGAAGACCCGGTATGACGCACGGCCTGGGTTCGTCGAGATGACTCTGACGGCGCCGCAGTTCACGGTGCTGCCCGAAGCGATGCTGGCGACCTTCTCGGCCTGGATTGCGGAGGTCGGGGCTCCGTCCGGGACGCCAAAGCGCGTAACACACTCCGAGCTCGGCTTCCTGCCGCTGCCTGCTGATGGGCAGGCTGTCGGCTCGGCGGCGCGCGAGCGACCCGTGCACTTTGGTCCTGATGCATCGCTCTACGGAATTGTTACCGAGCCGGCACGTGGCGAGCTGCGTCGGCGCGCCGTCATTCTTCTCAACGCCGGGGCCGTCTATCACACCGGTGTAAGTCGCATGTCCGTCTCGCTGGCGAGACGCTGGGCGGCGCGCGGATACGTCGTGCTGCGCATGGATCTCTCCAGCCTGGGCGAGAGCTTGCCACGGCCCGGCCGCCCGGAGAACGAGGTATTTCCGCCCGCGGCGGTGGAAGATATGCGCGCGGCCGTCGAGTTCCTGCGCTCGCACTACAGCGTCGGCGACCTGGCGATCGGCGGGGTGTGCTCGGGCGCGTATCACGCCTTACGGGCCGCAGTGGCTGGATTGGCCGTGGATCGTATCCTGATGGTGAATCCCCAGAACTTCTTCTGGGAAGAGGGGATGACGCTGACCGATCTGCAGCTGGCCGAGGTGGTTCGCAATCCCGTCATCTACCGCGAGCGCGTCTTTTCACGGGCTGCGTGGCGGCGCCTGCTTAGCGGTCAGGTCAACATCGGAAGGATCGTCGGCGTCTACTTCCATCGCGTGCGCATTGGGTTTGAGTCCCTCGCCCGGGATGCGGCACGTGCTTTGCGAATCCATCTCCGACAGGATCTCGGACGGGAGCTGCAGGAGGTCGCGGCGCGCGGCGTGAAGATTGTCTTCATCTTTTCGCGCGGTGACCCCGGGATCGAGCTACTGCGTATTCAGGGAGGGGCGGCGGTGAAGGCGCTCGGCGCGCGCTGCCGAGTTCACATCATCGATGGAGCCGACCATACCTTCAGCCACAGCGCTCCCCGAGGAGTTCTCGAGCAGGTCCTGAGCGATGAGCTGTTCGAGCGCCATTCGATCAGGTCGGAGTAGCTTTCCGGCGCTGCGGGGGCCTGAGGCGTCCTAGCTCGTGACGTATTGCTTGATGAGGTCGCTGCGATGCTTGAAGACCGACGCATCGGAGAAGCGACCTCCTGCCGCGCGCGCCGCCTCACTCATGCCACGCCGACGAACGGGCTCGCTGAGGCACCGCACCACCGCTGCCGCCAGCGCCGGGGAGTCGCGCACCGGAACGAGGTCTCCGCCTTGCCCGTGATCGCCCAGCAGGTCTCGCGCGTACGCGCTGTCGAAACCCACAATGGGCAGGCCCGACATCAGGGCCTCGATGAGGCATCTGGGAGATTCCGGGGTCACATGGCAGAAGACGAATAGATCGGCGTCGCGCATGCGCGCCAGCAGCCGTGCGCGATCCATTTCCGGCCCCTCAAAGCGGATTCGATTCCCCAGGCCTCGTGCTTCGACCTCCGATCGCATCTCCGTCAGCAGTGGACCATCTCCGATCCAGCTGGCCTCGACTTTCTGATCCGGGCCGAGCTGTCGGAATGCCTGTTCGAGCGCTTCGACCCACAGCTTCGGGCCCTTCATGTCATGGACGCGGCCGACGTAGATGATTTTTAAGGGGCCGGAAGATCTCAGAAGGCGATCCTGCAGCTGCGACCCGGCGATGATCTGGTCAGCCGCCAGATGAATGTCGTAGGCCACACGGGGAACTCGGCAGCTCGAACTGTACGCGTCGTATACGGTCCTGCCGTTGAAGAGGCCCAACGAGGCGCGCTGAACGGCGCGAAAGACGTGGCGGCGGTTGGCGCTCGATTGCACTCGTCTCCACAGCCTCTTCACTGGGTTGGTGGTTGGCCGGATCGGCATGTCATGCAGGGCCCAATCCAGCCATACGGCATAGGGACGACCCAGGCGCTGCGCCTCTTCGGCACCAATCCGTCCCCAAGCGCCCAACCAGCCGTGGTTCGAGAAGCACAGGTGCGAGTGCCCGGGAATCAGAGCTCGCATCTTCCTGCGGACGCCGGCAACGTGCCTGAAATGGCTCGGTGCATCGTAGGCGCACGGTAGCAGCACCGGGGTGAATCGTCCCTCGCGGAGCAGGTCGTCGGCCGAGGTCCACCCCATCGACTTGTCCAGGTAGTGGTCCGGGATCACCGCCGCGCAGAGCGTCAGTCGGTCAAAGTTGTCCAGCCAGCATCGGACTCCATGATGCGCCTGCGATTCCAGATACACGCGGGAGTCGATTACCCGAAACGGTACCCCCACGTCCAATAGCAGGCTCGTGGTTGCGGGTGCAGGGGCAGCCATGTCCGACGGTCCGTTTCTCATGTCGCAGCTTAGGCGGCACTCATCATGCGTTTCACTGCTGCGGCGATCAACTGTGCGCGGGATTTCGGCACACAGCATGCACTCACCATAATTGCCATTGTCCGCGCAGTAGCACGCAGCCAGCGATCAGCGCGTTGGTAGTGGCGTGAGCCGCGACCGCCTCTCCGAGGCGCCCGCTGCGCTTCAGTAGACCTCCATAGAGCACGCCGGCGAGGGTTGCCGGCAGCCACATCGAGCCATGCGCCACGCCGAATGCCAGTGCGCTTGCCAGCAGCGCGGCGGGGGCAACGCGTCCATAAGGGACCGACTCGAAGTCGGAGGACATCAGCCTGCGCATCAGGTACCCGCGATAAGCCAATTCCTCGGCGATCGGCACCACGAGCACTGCGGTTGCGATACGGGCGGCGAGCCACAACCCCTGGCCGAGTAAGGGCAACTGACTCAGTTCAGAAGGCATCGATTGCACCGGACTTGCCGGAGCCATCCAGATCCACACGCCAAACGCCGCGACGCCGACGAGGACGCCGCGCCACGTGAAGCCCCAGTCGAGGAAGCGCAGACTCGGCCAGAAGACTGCCAGAGCGAGCGCGCCTGCGACCAGGCGAAGTCCGTAAAGTGACTCGAACTGGCCCGAACCCGCTCGCGACAGCATCGCCGCGGCCAGCAGGGCGAGGAAGGGCATGAGGAAAGCGGCCGTCGGGTTGTCCGCCGGCGCACGGTGGTTGGGGCTTGCCGCACGGCTGATCCATGGGCTCTTGCGGCTGAGGAACACCAGTCCTGCGGCCGCGCAATTGAAGGCTATCCAGCCCGCCTGCGAGTGAAAGCCGTATTCCGCGACTTGCGCCGCGCCCGCATGGCCAATGACCATCAGTGCCGCGATGCGCACCGCGTTCAGCAGGAAAACCACCAACAACCCCGCCGGGAGCAGCACTAGGGCCTGCGGGAACACGTACTCGCGACGGAAAAAAGCCAGCCACACGAGGCAGAATGCGGACATCAGCCCCAAGCCCTCGAGCCCGGAGCAAATGTCAGAGATCTGAACCGCGAAGCGGTCGGTGGAGAGGGTGAACGTGTCCGGATCAGCGCGCAGCGGCAATACCGGTGCAAGCAGATACTGAACCAGGTGGAAGGTCATGCGCGCCATCGGCTCCCACAGCGTCTGGCTCCAGTACATTGCCCCGGCACCGATCGATGCCACGATCGCCGCATAGACCCAGATGTCGCCGATTGCATCAGCGCAGGCACGCCAGAGGTTCCAAGAGCACATCGCCGTGAGTAGCGCGAGCACTGCGGCCAGCGCTACGAGCAGCCATAAGGTGACGAGGCCGGCAAAGGGCACCGCGGTCGCGCCGCGTCCATACAGGAAGTACGACAGGGGCATGAGCGCGACAATCAGCGCGGCATGCAGGAGGAGCCACCTATAGCGCACCGGAATCGCCCGCACGGCGCTGCTATAGCCCGCCAGGCGCGGCGCGCCACGCAGGTAGCACAGCAGCGCTACGGCGGCGACGAAGGTGACGAGATAGCGAAAGGCCCAGTGCTGGGTGATGCGGACCACGGCCCCGAAACCGTGTGCCGCCTGCGCGGCGTCAAAGTCGACGAAGAAGTTCAGCAGGAATTTTTCGGCGAACAGCACCGCGACTATCAGGATCACCCGATACGCAAGCGTCATGGTGCGAGATCGTAGTCGGCGGGCAGGCGTGATTCAGCCGCTAAGGCTCAAAGCGAGAGCCTACACCCGCAAGTTACGCGGGCGTCGCTCTGATCGGAGACGCTGGGCAACGTTAAAGCGAGTGCGCCGCGGTGCGTCCTTGCTCCCGAGAAGCGCACAGAGCGCGCGCTTCCGGGGCGGCGGGATTCATCCTTTCTTCGGCCGACGGCCGCGCATGACGGCGAGGCCACCCGCGAGCAGGGTCAGTGCCGCGACCCCACCGGCCGCCTCGATCTCCGGGGTGCGTACCACGTGATCACGCCGTTGACTGGCGTCAAAGCCAGAGCTAACCAGCAATACGCCGGTAGCGGCGGCAGCACTTCCCAGGGAGAGGAGGACGACTATTAAAAGCTTGCTCACCGTGCTTATCCTTCTGGCGAGAACATTGTAACGGTCTGTAACGCGCATCCTAACCTAGCTCCGATGGCCGCGATACCCAAGTTCTGTCGCATTGGCGAGCCCTTGGCACGACTGCGAACTGCGTCACACTACGCTGCGGGTCCGCGAATGGCCGAGCCGCACTGCTTTTTCGAGGTTCAAATTCCTCCTGCGCACTAGAGTCCTTTCATGCCATCGCCGCGCCTAGAACGCTGGATCACACGCAAGTTTCGGCTGAGACACGTCGAGATTGTTTCGGAAGTCTTTGATTGCGGGACCCTTCTCAAAGCCTCCAAACGGCTCAGCCTCAGTCAGCCGACCGTGACCAAGGCGCTGCGGGACGTCGAATCCACCCTGGGCGTTCCCCTGTTTCGCCGTACGAACCGCGGGCTTTCGGCAACCGAGTACGGAGAGATCTTCGCAAGGCACGCCAAGATCGTGCTGGCCCAGCTGCGCCACGCCGCGGAGGAGATCGAGGGCTTGCGGGCGGGATATAGCGGCAAGGTGACCGTGGGAACGCTGCTCGCCGCCTCCGCAAGCATCCTGCCGGACGCGATGGTTCTTCTGAAGCGACAGCGACCGGGGGTGGCAATCAGCGTGGTCGTCGGCACCTATGACCTCCTGATTCCCTCACTCCAGGCGGGTGATATCGACATGGTCCTGGGGCGATTGCCCGAGGAAGGCCGTGACCGCCGCCTTATCTACGAGGAGTTCTACTCCGAGCCGGTCTGCCTGGTTGCGCGGCATGGACATCCGCTGACGCGCCGGCGTCGTCTGACGCTGGCTGACCTCGTCAACGAGGCCTGGGTGATGCCATTGCCCGAGACGACTCTGCGCCGTCAGATCGAACGGGCATTTATCGATGCCGGCGCGGTCATTCCAAAGAACGTTACCGAGTCAGTATCGATCCTCACCAACCGGATGCTGCTGCGAAAATCCGATGCGATCGGGGTGATGCCCTATCACGTAGCGCTCGATGACGTGGAGCACGGCCTGCTCTCAATCCTGCCCTTGAAGCTCAAGTCGATCGAGGGACCGGTCGGCGTAATGCGCCGCGCGCCAGGGGACTTGGCGCCCGCGGCCAGCGCTTTCCTCGAGTGCCTGCGGCTGGTGGCCAAGGACGTGACGGCCGCGAAACTGTGATCCAGCGCGGCTGCGGAGCAGCTCACCGGCCTTGCGGCGGCTTTCCGGACGCAGCAGCCCTTGAGTTGCGGAAGAGCCGGTGCAACAGCCGAAGGGCGAGCCAGCAGAATACGGCTACGAGTGCCACCGCGGCGAGCGGGGCCGCCAGGGCGAGGAGCGATACACCGAGGGCGCCGACCAGCTCGCCCGTGGCCAGCGCGTGATTGCCGATGCCGGCAGTAAGAGTCGTAGACTTCAGTCGCAACAGCGACGTGATCCCCTGCGTCAGGCCGGCAGCTCCACCGCCGGCGATGACGGCAGTTGCCCACTTCACGAGGGGGGGAAGGTCGGTCATTACTGCCGCAGCAACGACGGTGCCAGCGGCGAGCGCAGCCGGTGTGGCGAGGGCATCGAGCAAGTGATCCACGCCGGGAATGTAGTATGCGAGCACCTCAAGCAGTGCAGCACTCGCGAGCATCAGCAACGCGGGGGCGGTTCCGAGCCAGGCAAAACCGCTGCTGAGATGCAGGTGACCGCTGTAGGCGGCGATCCCCGTAATCAGCAGCGGCACGAAAACCCGAAAACCGACGGCGGCAGCGAGTCCTACGCCCAGGGCAACAGAGAGCGCTGCTTCCCCACCACCCACTTCGGGCACGAGAGTCACGACGCCACGTTAGGGCGGCAAGTCACGGATGTCGAGCCGCAGGCGCGTGTGGCGCGGCATCAGCCCTGCAACCGACGCACCATGGCGACTCGGTGCGAGCTGAGCAGCTCCGGTAGGCCACGTCCCAGTAGTCTTCACGGAGCAGCTGCCTAGCTCAGGCGACGGGAGAACAGACGGTGTGGGCACTCCCAGCGCGGCAAGTTTACATTACCCGGGACAGGCGTCCGAGATATGTCCTAATTCTCGCGGCTTGCCGGCACCATGCCGCATAATCGCTCGTCCAGCCAAAACTAGACTAGAAGCGGCCGGAATATGGGAATCAGCAGGGTTGCAGTTCTGGGCGCGGGAAATATCGGCGTCGGCGTTGTCACGGACCTCGTGCTGCACGGCATTTCCGCCGTCGTGGTCGACGTTTCCGCCGACGTTCTCGCGCGCGCCGAGGGCGAGATACAGAAGAACATCCGTTACGCGCCGATGTTGTCGAAATCCCTGCCCAAGCTCACCAGGCAAGAAGCCGCGCAGCGCATGACGCTGACCACCAACCTGACCGAGGTCGCGGAATGCGATTTTGTCATCGAGAACGTGACCGAGGATTGGTCCGTAAAGCGCAGCCTCTACCAGGAGCTCGACCGCATCCTGCCGGCGGATATTTGCTGCGGCGCGAACACCTCGTGCATCTCGATCACCCAGATTGCAAGCGTGACGCAGCGCGCGCCCAACATAGTCGGGATTCATCTCATGAATCCCGTGCACCTCAAACCGACGGTTGAGGTTATCCGCGGGTTTCACACTTCAGATCGTGCCATCGACGTTCTGCTGAGTCTGTTCGCTCAACTGAACAAGGAGTCGATCGTCGTCGAGGACATGCCGGGGTTCGTCTCGAACCGGATATCCCATCTGTTCATGAACGAGGCGGCATTCGTGCTGCAGGATCAGGTGGCCACGGCGGAGCAGATCGATGCGATTTTCAAGAAGTGTTTCGGCCATACGATGGGACCGCTGGAGACCGCGGATCTGATCGGTCTTGATACCGTCGTGCGTTCTCTCGATGTTCTCTATGAAAGCTACCAGGATCCGAAATACCGCTGCTGTCCCCTGATGAGGAAGCTGGTACACGCCGGATACCTTGGTCGCAAAGTGGGACGAGGATTCTATGTCTATCCGGAGGTCTAGCAGGTGAATGCGACAGCGCAGAGCAGCGCCGATGACGTCAAGGCAACCATTAAGAGCTTCGTGGTTCGCTCCATCAATTTTTCCAATTTCGGCGACGATGACGATCTGTTCGAAACAGGACTCGTGAACTCCCTATTTGCGGTGCAACTTACGACCTTTATCGAGAAGAAGTTTGGCATCGAGATATCCGCGGACGACCTGGACATCCGCAACTTTCGCTCGCTGAGCGCCACTACGGACTTTGTACTGCGTAAGCGTGCCGAGCTGGCCGCGTAAAGGACTCGCGCCTCTTGCATCAGTTACTGACCGATGTGCAGCGGACTCGCTACGAAGAGTTCACGCAGTTCGTTGCCAGCAATGTCGAGCCACATGCCGCACTCTGGGAGCAGCAGCAGCAGTTGCCGCTGGATGTCGTTGCGCGCATGGCCAGCGCCGGGTTCCTCGGCGCCAGCTTGCCGGTTGAGTTCGGCGGCCAGGGATGGGACTTCGTTACCTTCGGCTTGTTGAACGAAGCGTTCGGCAAGGCATCCTCATCCCTCACCGGCGTGCTGACCGTACAGGCCATGGTGGCAATGGCACTGGTGAAGTGGGGCACGAAGAGCCAAAAGGCCGAATGGTTGCCGCGACTCGCCAGCGGAGATCTCATCGCCTCGATTGCCCTGACTGAGCCAACGGGCGGCAGTGCCCTGCGCGCCATGCAAACGAGGTACAGCTGGAGTCCGGCACGCGACTCGCTGCGTCTGAATGGCACTAAGCGCTGGATCAGCTGCGCGCAGCAGGCGGGGGTATACCTCGTCTACGGGCAGCTGGACGGCCAGCCCGTGGCTTGCCTGGTGCCCCGGGAGAGCGTTGGATTGAGCGTTAAGCCGATCACCGACCTGATGGGGTTTCGCGCGGCCGGCCTGGCACAACTCGATTTCGATAATGTCGAGCTGCCGGCCGCCAACATTGTGGGAAAACCTGGCTTCGGTCTGTCGCACGTGGCGCAGGTGAGCCTTCACCATGGGCGCATCAGTACAGCCTGCTCGGCGCTCGGCTTGTTGCGCGGCTGTTTCGAGGAGAGCATTGCCCACGCGAGTCAGAGGCGCATCGAGAGCCAGAGTGTCGGCGAGTTCGGAATGATCCGGACGCTGATCGCCCGCATGGGCACAGATCTGGCGGCGGCCTCGGGCGTGTGCTACCTGGCTTGTCGAGCTGAAGATGACCGCGACCCGCAGTCCTTCACGAATGCCCTGATCGCAAAGTACTTCACTTCGCAGGCAGCAGTTCGCGCCGCGTCCGATGCGGTGCAGATTCGCGGGGCCTCCGGCTGCCATGAGTCTTCACCCACCGCGCGCTACTACCAGAACGCGAAAATAATGGAGATCATCGAGGGAACAACCCAGATCCACGAGGAACTCCTCGGAAGCATTTTTGTGCACCAGGCTGGCCTGCTGGCTCGCTCCAGCGGCACCGTGTAGTCAGCCGTGGAGGCACCGTCACAGCGACCCGCGACCGAGGCCGAGCTGCGGCAAATCGAGCGCTTCAACGATACGGTGGTGCCGTTCCCTGATTCCGTCACGCTGGTTGAGCTCATCGAGGCGCAAGCGGCCAGGAATTCGGCGCGGATCGCCGTCAGGTGCGATCACGACGCCCAGTTCGGCTCGAGCACGCTGAGTTACGGGGAGCTGAACGCCAGAGCCAACCAGCTGGCGCACCGGCTGCGTGCCTGCGGCGTGCAGCCCGGGCAGGTCGTCGCACTCCTGGTCGAGCGCTCGTTCGCGATGATCGTGGGGGTGCTCGGCATTCTCAAGGCCGGGGGAGCGTACCTGCCGTTGTCCACGGAAAATCCTCCGGAGCGCACCGAGTACACGCTCAGGGACGGCGGAGTGGCGGTGCTGTTGGTACACCAGAACACCGCGGAGAAATTTAAGTTCTGGGGCTCCACGCTCAACCTGGATGACGCGGAGCTGTATCGCGGCTCGAACGCCAACCCGGCGCACGTCAATACGCCGACCGATCTCGCTTACGTAATCTATACCTCGGGCTCAACGGGACGTCCCAAGGGCGTGATGATCGAGCACCGCGCGGTCGTGAATCGACTGCACTGGATGCAGCGCGCCTATGGCATCGGTGCGGACGACGTGATTCTGCAGAAGACTCCTTATCACTTTGACGTGTCCGTATGGGAGCTGTTCTGGTGGGCCCTGGAGGGCGCCCAGGTCTGTCTGCTGCCACCGAAGGCCGAACGGCATCCGCTGATCATCGTCGACACCATAAAGCGGCACAAAGTCACGGTTCTGCACTTCGTCCCGTCCATGCTCTCGGTCTTCGTCGATTATCTGGACGGCAAGAGTGACGCGGCAATATCAGGACTCAACTCGGTCCGCCGTGTGTTTGCCAGCGGCGAGGCCCTGTCGGTGGGGCACGTCAGGAAATTCAATGAGCTGTGGGGTGCCCGCACGGGCGCGCGCCTCACGAATCTGTACGGACCCACCGAGGCGACCGTCGATGTCAGCTACTTCGACTGTCCCCTCGGCAGCGAGTTCGACACCATTCCGATCGGCAAGCCGATCGACAACACACGCTTCTACATCGTGCGCGGAGCCGAGCAGGTTGGTATCGGGCAGGACGGCGAATTACTGATTGCCGGGGTAGGTCTGGCACGCGGTTACCTCAACAACCCCACCCTGACCAATGAGCGCTTCACGGACAACCCGGTGAAGGCGGGCGAGCGGGTATACAGGACCGGAGATATCGCGCGCTGGCTTGCCGATGGCAACGTGGAGTACCTGGGACGTGAGGATCATCAGGTCAAGATCCGCGGGCTGCGCATCGAACTCGGCGAGATCGAGAGCAGGATTCGCGAGTACCCGGGAGTCATCGAGTGCGTTGCCATTACCAGAAAGTACTCGGAGAGCGTGATTCTCATCATTGCCTACCTGGTAGCCAGGGGCGAACTCGCGGTGGAAGACCTCAGACAGTATCTCGCGCGACACCTGCCGGACTACATGGTGCCCAATCACTTCGAGCGGCTTGCCGAGATGCCGCTGACGGCCAGCGGCAAAGCGGACCGCAAGGCACTTCCGGAACCAAACCTGAAGAACAGGAGCTGAACAGGTGTCGGCGGATTCGACTGACGTCGCAATCGTCGGTTGGGCATGCCGATTCCCGGCAGAACCCACGGCGGCTGCCACTACCACCGCGGTGATCTTGCATGCCGCCGCGGGCGCTGCCACGCCCGTGCTCCCCTCGGATCCGGATTATTTTGACGCTGGCTACTTTGGGCTGTCGCGTGAGGAGGCAGCGGTACTGGATGCGCGCCGCTGCGTCCTGCTTGAATTGGCGCACGCCGCACTCGAGAACGCCGGCTACGCTCCATCGGCGTGCTTGCCGCGCACCGCGGTCTACCTGGGAGACGCCATGGCCCGGGTGGGGCAGGGTGCCGGCGGCCCGGCGCTGCGGGTGTCCTCGGACCCGCGCGACACCCTCAGCGGCTGGGTCGCCGAGAGGCTGGGCCTCACGGGCGAGAGCGCCGATGCCGCTGCGGGCTCGCTGGCGCTCTTTCATACGCTGCATTTGGCACGGGATGCGCTTCTGTCGGGTGAAGCCGAGTGCGCGCTTGCCGGAACATTCTGCGCTCGCGATGCGGCGAAGTCGGAGGCCGCCCGCGGCGGAGGCGTACTTGTCCTCAAGCGCCTCGCGGCAGCACGCGCGGCCGGAGATACCGTTCACGGCGTGATTGCCGGCGTCAGCGTTGCTGGCGGCTCCCGCGCGCAGGGCATGGTCATGGGGCCGGGTGCGCAGGTCTTGGGACTGCTCAGCAGCGTCGCGCGTGCAGCGGTGGGCGCGGAAGCCACCGGGCTTGATTCGGGCGCCCGCAAGGTGGCTCTGGAGTTCTACGGAACGGAGGGCGACTGCGCCATCGTACAGATGCAAACAGCGCCGATCCCGGCTGCGCGCATCGCTGCCCACGGTCCGCAGCTGCTGCCATTGTCCGCCAAGACGGACGCGGCCCTCGAGGAGGTCACTCAGGGCCTGCGCGAGGCGCTAACCCGGCAAGATGCCGCCGAGCTGCGGGACGTGGCGTTTACGCTGCAGGTGGGACGGGAGGCGCTGCCCAGTCGACGAGTCATGGTCTGCTCCGGCCCCGAGGACGCGCTGGGTGTGATCAGCGCTCGGCCGGCCGCGCGTGTTATCTCGGGGCGGGTTGAGGCCAAGGCTCGCCCACGGTTGTTTCTGCTTCCCGGTATCGGTGATCAGTACGTGGGGATGGCGCACGATCTCTACCTAAAACACGCCGCCTTCAGGGACGAGATCGACCGCTGCGCACAAATCCTTGAACCGCATCTCGGCGTTGACATACGCGAGATCCTCTACCCGGCGAACGAGCGCTGGAAACAAACGGCCAACGCCCGCGGCATCGACCTCAAACGCATGCTGGGGCGCGCGGCCGACGATCCGCCCGATCCAGACTCGGTGCGTCTGAATTCCACGCAGTTTGTCCAGCCGATTCTGTTTGCGGTCGAATATGCAATGGCGCGCATGTGGTTGGCACTGGGCATCGCTCCCGACTTCCTCGTTGGGCACAGCATGGGGGAGTACGTTGCCGCCTGTGTTGCGGGCGTCATGACACTCGAGGACGCGTTGCGGCTCATCGCGGTGCGCGCCAAGCTCGTGAACGAGCAACCTCAGGCGATCATGCTCGCGGTGATGGCCACCGAGGATGATCTGCGCCCGATCCTGCCGGTGGAAGTCTTCATTTCCCTGATCAACGGCCCTACTCACTGCGTTGTGGCTGGTCCTCCCGACGAGGTCGCCGCGCTCGAGCAGGTGTTTGAGGCGCGCGAAATCATCGCGCGGCGCGTCCAGAACGGACATGCATTCCACACCATGATGATGGAACCGATCTTGCGCGCCTACGAGGTCGCGCTGCGCGAGACCGAACTACGAGCCCCGCAGATTCCGTACATTTCGAACGTGACCGGCACGTGGATCACCGCTGAGCAGGCGAAGGATCCGTCCTATTGGCTGCGCCACCTGAGCCAGACGGCCCGCTTCAGCGATGCCCTGCATGCGCTCTGGCAGCTGCCCAATCCCGTGCTCATCGAGTGCGGGCCCGGGCGCACCTTGAGCGTGCTCGCCGCCCAGCATCCAGATCGCACCGCCACGCTCCACGGTGCTATTTGGTCGATTCGACAGCGGTACGAGAACGACACTGACCAGCACGTACTTCTGAATGCGGTTGGCAAGGTCTGGGCCGCAGGCGGGCCGGTGCGGTGGGATCGTCTGCAAGCCGCGGACGACGTGCGCCGCTGCCCGTTGCCGGCCTATCCGTACGAGAGATTGGACTGCTGGAGCGCCGCAATCGCCTCGCGGCAGGAAGAGCCCGCGCCAGTAGCGAGCGAAGCGCGCGCGCCGGGGGCCGAGGACACGGGGGACGGGCCGCGCAATCAGCGCGAGCGGCAGTTCGTGTCGATTTGGCGGTCTGCTCTGGGTCGCAACGACGTCGGAGTCAACGACAGTTTTGGCGCACTGGGAGGCGATTCGCTGAGCTCGATCGGGGCGCTCATGGAATTGAAGCGTGCCGGACTGCCGGATGGGATCGCGCGCGGCTTGTTTCGCGGGCAGTCCATCCGGCAAATGGTGGAGCAGGAGGCGGCGCTCGGGGGCGAGCGCGCACCGGTCGCGGCGCCCGGTCGCATCGACTTCTCTTCCGTCGAGATGTCCGTCTTTGTCCGGGCGGTTGGCATCTACCTGGTGGTTGCCAGCCACCTTGGCATCACCGGCTACGTCGGCAATCCGATTCTGATGGTGGTGTCGGGACTTAGCTTTGCGAAGTTTCAGCTACTCAGCGTCGCAAAGGAAGGCAGCATCGTACCGGTATTCCGCTTCATGCTGCGCCTGGCGATTCCGGCGCTCATCGACACCGTCGCCCGACAGCTGGCGCATCACTCCTTCCACCCACGTTCATGGCTTCTGATCGACAATCTGTTCGAGCCGCACCCTTTCGGACCGTATGAATCGCCTTATTTCATAGACCTGCTGTTGCAGAACTTTCTGATCGCCTCCATCCCCCTGTCGGTGGCGGCCATCCGCAATTTCGCCGCCAAGCGCGCGTACCTCTATGGCATGTGCTTCTTCGCGGTTTCCTGGATTGCAAGCATCGTGGTGCCGCTCATCTATGATCCGCAGCACGAATGGGTGCTGGTGCCGCACGTCTACATGTGGCTGCTGGCGTTCGGCTGGTGCGCTGCCTATGCCACCAGCCGCAAGCAGAAGGCTCTGGCCAGCATCATGCTGGTGTGCTGCAACGCCGTCAGTCAGTACTTTGGCTATCCGTTTGAGTGGTACGTAATCATTGCCGCGCTGTCGCTCGCCTGGTTCGAAGAGCTCCCGGCGCTGCTTCCTACCGCGGTCGTCCGCGTGATAAATGCAGTAGCGGCGGCGTCACTGTTCATCTATCTCACTCACTATGTCTTCTATTACCTGATTCGCGCGATCTGGAATCAACTGTTCCTCGGCAGTTTCGGGGAGTTTTCGCCGCTCTGGTCGATCCCGTTCATCATGTTGGGCGGTTATGGGGTCTGGCGGGTCTGGAACTATGGCACGCGCCTGTTGCTCTCCTGGCTCGGGAAACCGAAATTGACCTCGGAACCGGCGGGTTCGTGGTGAGTAGCGGCTCAGCCAGGCACGCCTTCGTGCGCGAGTTGAGCCCGGCGCTTGCGCGCTGCGAGCTCTCCTTCCTCGAGCGCGCAACGATTGATGTGAGTCTGGCCGTGCGCCAGCACGCGGACTACGTCGCGCAGCTCGCCGCGCTCGGGTGCGAGATCGCATGGCTGCCGCCGCTTCCCGATCACGCCGACGGGGTGTTTGTCGAGGACACCGCCGTCGTGCTGCCGGAGGTGACGGTCATCACGCGCCCCGGGGCGCAGTCGCGGCGCAACGAGGTGGAGTCCGTAGCCTCGTCGCTCGCACGCGTGACGCGCGTCGTGCGGATCCTCGATCCGGGCACCCTGGAGGGGGGCGATGTGATGCAGATCGGCCGCACGCTGTACGTGGGCCGCTCGGCACGCTCGAATCAGGCGGGAGTCCAGCAGCTGGCTGCGGCAGTGGAACCCTTCGGGTACCGGGTCCGATCCGCATCGATGCAGGGGTGTCTGCACCTCAAGAGCGCCGTGACGTTCGTGCCACCTGACACCGTGGTGGTCAATCCTGCATGGACCGACGCGGCGCAGTATGAGGCGCGGCATGTGGTGGAAGTGGCGGAGCCATTTGGCGCGAACACGCTGACTCTTGCGGGCGTGACGCTGGTAAGCGCTGATTACCCGAAGACGCAGCGGCGACTCGAGGACGCCGGTATCCTGACCCGCGCCTTGCGCGTGAGCGAGCTGCACAAGGCGGAGGCCGCGCTCACCTGCATGAGCCTGATCGCCGAGGGGCGCTAGGGACTAGGCCCTGACAGTTTCGCGCAGCGCACCGAGGAAGGTGTCGACCTCGGGCTCGGTGCCGATCGTGATCCGGCACCAAGTTGAGTACGGCGGAAACAGACGCCCCACCAGCACGTTACGCTGCTTCATGCCCTGGGCGAAGGCTGCCAGCGGCATGCCGGTGTCGAAGAACACGAAGTTCCCCTGCGGTTCGGCATAACGCAGGTTCAGGCCGGTGAGTTCTGTGGTGATGCGGGTGCGACTCGCCAGGATCTTGCGGCGCGTGGCGCCGAGGAACGCCTTGTCGTCCAAGCTCGCACGGGCGGCACGCACCGCCAGAATGTTGGGGGACGTCATGCGAGCCTTGCGCAGGCGCTCGGCGATTTCGGGCCTCGCGATCGCGTAGCCCATGCGCATGCCGGCCATGCCGTGGATCTTCGAGAACGTGCGCAGCACGATCACCTGTCGCTCGCCGTCAACCAGATCCACCGCCGAGCGCACGTCCGGACCGGTGGTGAAGTCCATGTAGGCCTCATCCACGATCGTCACCACCTGGGCAGGCAGCTCGGCTATGAAAGCCTTGATCTCAGATGCGCCGAGCGCCGTCCCGGTGGGATTGTTCGGATTGCAGAGGTAGACCGCGCGGGTATTCCCGGATACGGCCGCTCGCATCGCTACGAGGTCGTGGCGGAGGGCCAAATCCACCGGCACGAAGCGGGTAGTGGCCCCGATGACGCTCGCATAGTCGGGCAACTCGAGGTACGTCGGCTGCGCGGCGATGAATTCGCCACCGTCCCGGCCGAAGATCAGGGCGAGGGCGCTCAGCAGCTCACCCGAGCCGGTGCCGGTGACGATGTGTGCGGCGTCGGTGCCTTCGCGGCGCGCAAGTGCGCTCACCAGGTCATCGATTTCTGCATCGGAGGGATAGCGGCAGCCCTCGCTGATGGAGCGCGACACGGCCTGTCGGGCTGCAGGGGAGGGGCCGTAGGGGTTTTCGTTCCAGCACAGCACCAAGGGCGCCGCCGCCGCGCCCTTGGCGACCGCGGAGCGCAGGCTAAACCCGGGTCCTCCCAGCAGCAGCGCGGACGCAGTCAGCAGCTCCCGGCGGTTCATGCTCATGGTGTCATCCTCCCCAGGCTCTTGATCCTACCCGTCTGAGCGACGCCTCGAAGGGCTCTCGGGAGCCAGGGTCGAGGCAACCAGCAATGCCGAGCCGCTCAGCGCAGTGGCCACACACAGCGAGGTCCACTGCTCGCGGCTGTGGGACGCCCCGACCACAGCGGGCAGGTGCACCAGCAGTACGGCGGCACTCATCATGAGCGCCTCGAGCGCCGCCGCCAGCTGCGGCAGGACGCCGGTGAGAAGCGCTGCACCGGCAGCGACGTGCAGAGCGCCGGTGATGTAGGCCAGCGGTACGCGTGCCGGAATCCACACTGGGATCATGCCGGCGGCAGAATCGACATATATGAAGTGGGCGAGCCCAAACACCAGGAGCGAAAGCGCGAACAGCTCACGCGCGTTGATCACGCCCCGCGCCGTCGCGAGGCGGCCAAAATACCCCTGTCGCACGCCGCCACGGATACAGACCAGTATCCAGCCACCCACCATGAGCGTGAGGGTCTCACTCAGGTCGAGCCAGACGCCCGGCAGCGCAGGGTGGGCTAAGAAGCGCGGTCCGTGCAGCAGCAATACCCATAGCGCCAGGTACCCGGTGAGTATTGCCGCGGCCGTTGCGGCCAACGGCCGCACCAGCAGCCCCAGAGCACAGGCAATGAGCAGGATACCGGAGAGCACTGCCAGAGCGCTGCGCGCGGGTACCCCGTACGGTACGGGCTGCCACTGCAGCGCGAAATCGGTGTAAATGAGACTTAAGACGCCCAAGCCGCCCACGCCCAAGGCCAGGAGAAGTTGACCGGCAGCAGCGAGTCGGAACATGGGCCCTTTCAGCAACGCGCCAGAGCGTACCGTTTCGCGGTCCGCCAGGGAAATTGCCGCGACTGGCGCCTTGAATCGTGGCGACAGTTGTGCCGGTGGGCCAATGGACCCTCGGGGCACCCAAACGCTAAAATTCGACCATGAAGAGCGCTGCCCGCCCACCGTCACTGAAGATCGGCGGCCCGACGCAGCTCGTACTGGAGCGCGCCGACGGCACGTCCTGGTTGGTCCATCCCCTGTGGCTGCGCGAACGCTGCCGGGATCCGGCGAGCATGGATCTGAAGACCCAGCAGCGGCTGCAGGATCCCTCGGATTTCGACCCGGACCTGAGAATCGTGGCGCTGTCGCAGCCGGCGGCGGGTACCTTCAGGGTGAAGTTCAGCGACGGGCACGAGGCGAGCTTCAGTGCCGCCGACCTGCTCGCGGAGGCCGCCCTGGCGCCAAACTCCCACGATTGCCCGGCGCCGCGGCTATGGGACGGCTCGCTGCGCGAGCTGCCGCGCATGGCGTGGCGTGCCGACCCCGGCGAGCAGGAGCGCCTCGCGTGGCTCGAGGCCTTTCTCAACCTCGGCTTCGTCATCTTCGAGGGTGTGCCGACCGCGCCGGGCACGGTGCTCAAGGTGGGGGCAGCCTTCGGCTTTACACGCGCGACGAATTTCGGTGCGCTGTTCGACGTGCGCTCGACCCCCAACGCCACCGACCTCGCCTACACCTCGGTTTCGCTCGACCCGCACACCGACAACCCCTATCGCGCCCCGGTTCCCGGCATCCAGCTGCTGCACTGTCTGGTGAACGAGACGAGCGGGGGCCTGTCGACGCTGGTGGACGGGTTTGCCGTCGCGCACGCGCTGCGGCAGAACGATCCGGCGGCGTTCGAGGTGCTCACCCGTACCCCCGTGCGCTTCAAGTACATCGATGCCGACACCGAGCTCACCGCGAGTGCGCCGCCGATCGAGCTCGACGTCACCGGAGAGCTCAAGGCGATCCACTTCAGTCCGCGGCTCGATTTCGTGCCGCTGTTTCCCCCGGAGCAGCTCGAGGCATACTTCCGCGCCCGCCGCAGGTTCGATCACGACCTGCGCGCCCCGGACTTCGAGATTCGCTTTCTGCTGAATGCCGGTGATCTGGTGATGTTCGACAACTGCCGCCTGCTGCACGGGCGCACCGGCTTTGACCCTCGCGAGGGCCTGCGGCACCTGCAGGGGTGCTACATCGACATGGACGGTCCGCGCAGCCTGTACCGCGTTCTGCGGCGCCGTCAGGCCGAGGGGAGCACCGTGAGGCGCAGCGCATGAGCCGCATCGTCAGCTTCCGCCAGATGAAGGACGGCACCAAGGAGGACTACGAGCTCCTCGACGAGGCCGAGAAGAAATACGCATTGGGACTCGCCGACCGGGTGCTGGTGGCGCTGCGCAAGCTCGACCATTCGCTCGAGGGCTACCCGGTCAGCCGCCTCGGCCACTCGCTACAGGCAGCCACTCGTGCGCTGCGGGACCAGGCCGACGAGGAGATGGTCGTGGCCGCCTTGCTGCACGACGTGGGCGACGAGCTCGCACCCTACAACCACGCTGAGGTTGCAGCCGGCATCATCCGTCCTTATGTGCGTCCCGAAGTGACCTGGATCGTCTCGCAGCACGGCCTGTTTCAGAACTACTACTACGTGCATCACTTCGGCGGCGACCGCCACGCGCGCGAGCGCCTGCGTGAGCATCCGTGGTACGCAGCCTGTGTGCACTTTTGCGCTGCCTGGGACCAGAGTTCCTTTGATCCGGACTACCGCAACGAGCCCCTCGAGACCTTCGAGCCGATGCTGCGGCGGATCTTCGCGCGCCCGCCGCACGACCCGCGCTATCAGGCCACCGGTTCCTGACCCGGCGCCGCTGCGCTGGCCTGCGCGCGGCGCTCGAGCCACTGGCGTGCCTCCTCCACGGTCGCGAACACGGCTATCGGCAGACCGCGGTTGACCGCCACTGTCTCCGCGAACTGCATGAGATTGCCCGCGGCGTTGACGTCGACGAAGGCGATCGCGTGCAGCAGCCCGCGGGCGCGCTCGCTGCCTTCGGAGGCGACCTTGTAGACCGGGAAGGTGCCAAGCCGCGGTCCCTCGAGGCGCTCCTCGATCAGGACCCGGTAGCAGCCCCGTGCGATGCATTCGCGGCGCAGCTCATCCAGGTAGCGCGCGACCGTGTCGGCGTCGTTCGCACCCGTCACGACGGCGTGCAGGTAGTGCGGCTCCTGGCGAATGCTCAGCTGGTAGGCCACCAGCGCTTCTCCTCCCTTGATGGTGCCGCGAGCCCCGAGCCCCCGCCAGCCCGGTGGAGTGCGCAAGGGCTGCGCGGGCAATCGTCCCGCGTTTGCCAGCTGGCTGCTATTGAACCAAGGGTTGTGGCCGCCGTCCATGCCCGCCAGGCGCGACGCCGGCAACAGGTCGGCTGCGCCTGCCGGGGCGGACAGCCGGCCATGCACGGCTTAAGATGACGGAAAACCAGGGGGATTCATGGACGAGCAGGTCGCGACCATCAGTCATGTCAAAAATACGCTGATCGAGCTCGCGATCCGCTTCGGACCACGGATGCTGGTGGCGCTGCTGATCCTGGTTGCGGGCGTGCTGGCGAGCCGGTGGGTGAGCGGCTGGATGCTGCGCGCGCTGCAGCGCGTGGAACTCGAGGCACCCGTGCGCCAGCTGCTCGCGCGGGTGGTGTGGGCGCTGTGCTTCCTCTTGTTCGTGATCATGGCGCTGCAGAACCTGGGCGTCGAGCTGCTGCCGCTGGTGGCCGGGCTCGGAGTCGCCGGGGCCGGGGTGGCGCTGGCGACGCAGGGAGTGCTCAGTAATGCGGTTGCCGGGCTTTCGATCATCTTCTCGAAGCCCTTCCGTGTCGGGGAGTACATCGCCATCGCCGGTGTCGAGGGAGTGGTGGACACGATCACCCTGTTTTCCACCACGCTCGCCCACATCGACCGCTCGCGCGTCGTGGTACCCAACCGCAAGATCGTCGGTGAGATCCTCCACAACTACGGCCGCATCCGCCAGCTCGAGGTCTCGGTCGGAGTGGCCTACGACACCGACCTGCCGGCGGCGCTGGCCCTCATCGCCGGGGTGCTCGGTGCCAACCCGCGCGTGCTCAAGGACCCGGCCGCGTTCGTGCAGCCCCAGGCGCTGGCGAATTCCTCGATCACCATCGCCGTACGTCCCTGGGTGCTGATCGCGGACCAGGGCAACGCGACCGGCGAGATCTATGCGTCGATCGTGGCGACCTTCCGCAGCCACAACATCGCCATCCCCGTGCCGCAGCGCGAGGTGCGCCTGCTGAACGCCCCGGCCTGATGAGCGCGCCTGCCGGCGGGCCTCACCAGTAGCGCGGCGCCTTGTAGTAGTCGTAGGTGCGCTCGCGCAGCAGCCCGCCGTCATCGCGTGTGAGCTCCTCGATGGTGGCCGCCGGAGCAGCTTCCAGCTGCGCTTTCGTAAGGGTCACCACGTAGGCGCCCTCGGACTCGTCGTAATCGAGAGTCTCCCAAGGCAGGGGATGGTACTTCTCGTTGACACCGAGGAACCCGCCGAAGCCGACCACGGCGAACATGATGTTGTTCGATTGCTTGTCGAGGACCACGTCCTCGATCACCCCGATGCGACGACCGGCGCTGTCCTTGACCGTGGTGCCGATGACCTTCTTGGCGCGGATGGCCGAGGTATGTCCGCTGGCAGTAGTCATTTGGGACTCCTTATAGCTGAGGCTCCTTGAGGTGACGCATAGTGCCCGCGTGCCGCGTCTGCGTCCGTCGGCGCCCGCCGGGCACGGCTGTAGGACGCCATGTTCGTGATCTGCGGCTGTGCCATAGTGCCTGCACGGTAAGCGGGAGCACTTCATGGCGCGCAGCGATGTGCTGATCGTAGGCGCAGGCCCAACCGGGCTGGTGCTCGCGCTGTGGCTGACGCGCCTCGGGGTCTCGCTGCGCATCATCGACAGCGCAGCTTGCGCCGGCACCACCTCGCGGGCGCTGGCCGTGCAGGCGCGAACCCTCGAGCTCTATCGGCAGCTCGATCTGACTGCCAGGGTACTCGAGCGTGGCTACCGGGTACCCGCCGTCAGCCTCTGGGTCGAGGGCGAGCGCCGTGCGCGGCTGCCGTTCGAGAACATCGGTGGGCAACTCACCGCGTACCCCTTCCTCGAGATCTTCCCGCAGGATGAGCATGAGCTGCTGCTCATCGAGCGACTGGCCGCGGCGGGCGTGCGGGTGGAGCGCGGCTGCACGCTTCTGGACTTCACCGCCGCCGGCGATGGCGTGCGCGCGCGCCTGCAACGCACCGACGGTACCCAGGAGCAGATCGAGGCTAAGTACATCGCCGGTTGTGACGGCGCTCGCTCGCGGGTGCGCGAGCTGATCGGCACGGGATTCCCCGGCGGCACGTACCGACAGCTGTTCTACGTGGCGGACATCCGCGGACAGGGGCCGGCGTTCAATGGCGAGCTCAATGTCGACCTCGATGAGGCCGACTTCCTCGCGGTCTTTCCGCTCGCCGCAGTCGGTCGCGCGCGTCTCATCGGCACGGTGCTCGAGGATCCGGCGGGCGCGGGGCGGGCGCTGAGCTTCGAGGACGTCAGCCCGCGGGCGCTGCGCAGTCTGAAACTGCGCGTCGAGCAGGTGCACTGGTTCTCGACCTACCACGTGCATCACCGGGTCACGGCGCGCTTCCGGCACGGGCGCGCACTGCTGCTCGGCGATGCCGCGCACATCCACAGCCCGGCCGGCGGTCAGGGCATGAACACCGGCATCGGTGATGCCATCAACCTCGCCTGGAAGCTCGCCGCGGTGCTGGCAGGCTCGGCACCCGAGACGCTGCTCGATTCCTACGAGGCCGAGCGCATGCCCTTCGCCGAGCGCCTGGTGCAGACCACCGATCGCGTGTTCAGCTTCGCGACCGCCGACGGGCCGATCGCCGAGCTGGTGCGCACGCGGCTCGCGCCCCTGGTGCTGCCGCGCGCGGTCGCCTTCGAGAGCGTGCGCGAGTTCATCTTCCGCACGGTGTCGCAGATCATGATCAACTACCGCGGCCGTCCGCTGAGCGAGGGCAGCGCCGGCAGCGTGCACGGCGGTGACCGCCTGCCGTGGGTGAATGCAGGTGGCGCGGACAACTACGCGCCGCTCAGCGAGCCGTGCTGGCAGATCCAGGTCTACGGCGAGGGCAGCGCCAGCCTGCGCGGCTTCGGCGATTCTCACGGCCTGCGCGTGCGCGCCTACGCCTTCACCCCGCAACACGAGGCGGCCGGTCTTGCACGCGGCGCGATGTACCTCTTGCGCCCGGACACCTACGTGGCCCTGGCGGCGCCGCGGGCCGATCCCGCACTTCTGGAGGGCTATTTCGCGGTACGCGGCATTGCTCCCGGCGGCGCCCAGTGAGCGGGTGCGGCGCCAGGGAACCCTGCGGCGCGCCCGGGCCACTCACCTCCGGGGCGCTTTGCCCCGCCGAGGGAACGAGGCGATCGCGCATGCGAACGAGGACTGCATGGCTCGCGCTGCTGTGCGCGCTGCCGGGCATCGAGGGACTGGCGGCGGCGCATCACCTGGATCCGGGCAACACGCACATTGCACTCGAGATCGAGCACCTGGGTCTGCGCTGGTTCAGCGCGGAGTTTCATGAGCTGTCGGGAGACTTCGCGCTCGGCGTCCCAGGCGCGGAGCCGCGGCTCACCGTCAGCGTGGACACGGCCTCGATCGACTGCCGCAGCCTCTACTGGAACGAGCGGTTGCGCTCGCCCCAGTGGCTCGACACCGCGCGCTACCCGCAGATGACCTACCGCTCGACCCGCATCGATTTCGACGGCACGACGCGTGCCACCGTGCAGGGTGAACTGACGCTGCACGGGATCACCCGGCCGCTGGCGCTCACGGTGACCGAGATCGATTGCCCGCTCGGCACAGGCCTCGTCACACCGCGCTGCCGTTTCACGGGGCGGGCGACGCTCAGGCGCTCGGACTTCGGCATCCCGCACGGCTTCTTCCTCGGCGGCGATCAGGTGCGGATCCTGGTGCGCGGCAGCTGAGGCGGCCCTTCTCGGCGGGCGACTCACTGCGCATACAGTGCCGCGCTCGCCCGGGCACTGGATGGGTGGGGGTTTTTTTCAGGTCGCAACCGCGGGCCGGCGTGCGGCGCGCATACTTGCGCGCATGAGGCAGAACGAGCTGTTCGCGAGCACCGAGGCGTCCGTGAGCCCCGCGCTGCCCGCCGGGCTCACTTACCGGCCGCAGTTCCTGAGCGTGGCGGAGGAGGCTGAATTGCTCGCGCTGCTGAGCAACCTGCCGTTCGCCGCCGCGCAGTACAAGGAGTGGCACGCACGGCGGCGCGTGGTGAGCTTCGGCGGCCGCTACGATTTCACGCACCACGTGCTCGGCGCGGCGCCACCGGTGCCACCCTACCTCGAGCCGCTGCGCGCGGCGATCGCGGAGTGGACGGGCCTCGCCGCCAGAGCGCTCTCGGATGCACTGATCGCCGAGTATGCTCCCGGCACACCGCTCGGCTGGCACCGCGACGTGCCCGAGTTCGAGGAGGTCGTCGGCGTGTCGCTCCTCGGGCACGCACGGCTGCGGCTGCGTCCCTGGCCGCCGCAGCCCGGCCAGCGTGCCGTGCATGTGCTCGAGCTCGCGCCGCGCTCGGTGTACCGCCTGCGCGGGCCGGCGCGCTGGAACTGGCAACACGCCGTCTCCCCGACCCGGGAACTGCGCTACTCCATCACCTTCCGGACGCGCCGCTGATGTTCGTGCCCCCCGACCCGGAGCTGCCAGAGTGCGAGATTGCGGAAGCGCCGCTGCAGATCCCGCACACGGCCCTCTCGGCCGACGCGCTCACCGGGGTGATCGAGTCCTTCGTGCTGCGTGAGGGCACCGACTACGGTGTGCACGAGTTTCCGCTGCCGCAGAAGATCGCACAGGTACGCTCCCAGCTCGAGCGGGGTGAAGCGCAAATCTGGTACGACCCAGGCACTCGCAGCGTGGAAATCCGCCGCGCGGGGAAGCCGTGAGCCGCGCCGTGCAGCACCTCGCATCCCCCAGGGTGCGGGAACGGCTGCCGCGCGGGCGCCTCGCCGCGCAGTACTACGATGAGTCGGGCAGCGCACCCGATGGGGTCGCGATCTATGCGCTCGCCGATCCGCGCGATGCGCGCGCCGTGCGCTACGTGGGCCAGAGCGCCGATCCGCGCCGCCGGCTGGCACAGCACGTACGCGCCGCGCGGCTGGAGTTGCCGGATGAGCGGCCGTGGTGGGTGAGCTCACCGCGGTTGCGGCCGCTGTATGAGTGGATCCGGGAGCTGTACGCCGACGGCGCTCGGCTGCCGGTCATGGTGGTGCGCGCGTGGGTCGCTCCGGCGCAGGCGCGCGGCGCGGAGCGCGGCCACATCTGCGAATGCCTGCGTCGCGGGCTGCCGCTGTTGAACTTCGAGAGCGAGCTGCTGGCCCGCCAGCTGCTGCTTCTCTAGCTACACGCGCGCCACGATCCCGAGGCCGAACGCCGCCGCCACCGCCTCGGTGCGCGAGTGCACCTGCAGCTTCTCGAGGATCGAGGAGACGTGGTGTTCGACGGTGCGTGCCGAGACGTGCAGCCGGTGGGCGAGCTCGCTGTTGGTATGACCGCGCACCAGGAGCGTCAGCACCTGCACCTCGCGCGTGGTGAGCCCCATGGGGTTCTCACGGGTCGAGGCGCGTGGACCGCGCGGGATGGCGCGGGCGCCGCGCGCCCGCAGGCGCTGGCGCACGATCGCCGCGAGCGGGCCGGCACCGAGCTGCTCGAGGATGGCGAGCGCTTGGCGCTGTGCCTCCTCGGGGCCGTCGGCGAGCGCGAGCGCCTGCTCGTAGGGCATGCCGGCGTGTGCCCAGGCGGCTGCGGCCGCCTCCCACTCGCCGCGGATCATGAGCGCGTAGGGCGGCGCGATTTCCTGCTCGACGCGCAACGCGGTGTTGGCGCGCGAGCCCCAGTACGCCAGTTCACCGATGACCCACATGCCCTGGCGCCCGTTGGCCGCCTCGAGTCCGAGCGCCACCTCGGCGGCGAGGGCCGCCAGGTCGCCGCGGTACCAGGCCACCTCGGCGCGCATCGCCGCGACGCGGCCGATGCGCTGCAGCTCGCCGGTGGGCCCGGCGAGGCGCGCAGCCTCCTCGAGCAACGGGTCCACTCCGGGGTCGCCACGCCGCGCGCGCACCAGCGCCAGCACGATGAGGGCCGGCACGCGCTGCGCCACGGCCAGCTGATGATGCTCGATGAGCTCGCTTGCCTGACGCGCGGCCTCGTCCCAGTTGCCGCGGTCGAGCTCGAAGTGCGCGACGTCGGCGCGCATGTAGGACAGGCAGTCCTGCACCTCGTGCGTGTCGCAGTACTCGAGCCCCTCGGGGATATAGCGCCGCGCCACCTCCGGCATGTGGAAGCGCACGGCGGTATTAACCAGGTTGGCGTAGGCGCGGCCGGCGTGATCCTGCAGGCGGTGCTCGAGCGCGACCGCCAGGCTCTCCTCGAGCTGCGCCAGTCCCCCGACATCGCCGCCCTTGACGCGCGCGGCGCCGATGTTGTTGAGCGCGTGCGCGCGCACCGCCTGGTCGCCGAAGCGCTCGGCGAGCTCGAGCGCGCGCCGCCCCAACTCGAGTGCCTCGCGCGACTGGCCGCTGGTCATCGCCTGGCGCGAGCGCATGCTGTAGGCCATGGCGAGGTCGCGACTTGGCGGCTGGGACTCGAGCAGCGACACCGCGCAGTCGACCTCCACGTCGGCGAGCGCCTTCTGGCCCGCCTTCCAGTGCTGCATGGCCAGCAGCAGCCGCACGCGCGCCTCGGCGGCTGCATCGCCGAGCGACTCGAACAGGCCGAGCGCCTGCGTGGCCGATTGTGTCGCCCGCGCCACCTGGTTGGTGAGGTCGCACTGGCGCGCATGCGCCTCGAGCAGATGGGCGCGTGCGCACGCCGTGAGCGCGCTGGCATGCTTGAGGGCAGTGGCGTAGTGCGCCGCGGCCTCGCGGTGCGCGCCGGACTGGGCGGCCTGCGCGGCGGCGCGCGGGGCGTACTCCAGCACCGCGGCGGAGTCCTGCGCACGCGCGGCGTGGTGTACCAGCAGCGACAGGTCCGCGTGCTGCGCGGCGAGCACCCGCAGCAGGCTCGCGTGCAGGCCGCGGGCGCGCCCCGGCGGGACGTGATCAGCGATGGCCCGGCGCGCGAGTTCGTGGCGGAAGGAGAGCGCCCCGTCCTGGGGGCGCAGCAGCCCGCAGGCGACGGCCTCGTCCTCGGCCGCCGCGCTATCCGGCAGCAGCGTGCGCGTGACCGCGTGCTCGGCGCGAGCGGGTAACAGCGAGATCACCTCGAGCAGCGCCCGGGCGCGCTCCGAGCACTGCGCGAAGCGGTTCAGTACCGCATCGCGCACCGTCTCGGGCACGGTGTCTTCGGGAGCCGAGAGCACCTCGCGCACGAAGAAGGGGTTGCCGCCGGTGATGCGGTAGATGGAGTGCGCGTCGCGGCGCGTGCCATGGGTGAGCTGCTGCACGGCACCGAGCGTCAGCGCCGGCAGCGGAATGCGCGCGACGTGCTCGCCGGTGAGGTCGCCGAGCACCGCGCGCAGCGGGTGCGTGAGTTCGAGCTCATCGGCCCGGTAGCTGACGATCAACAGGCAGCGCGTGCGCTGGATGCGCCGCCCGAGGAAGCGCACGAAGTCGAGGGTCGCCTCGTCGGCCCAATGCACGTCCTCGAGCACCACGACCGTGGGAGACTGCGGCACGCTGAGGCGCTCGATGAGGCGCGCGAACAACACCTCGCGCGTCGGCTCGCTCTCGGTGGCCATGCCCGGCAGCGCGGCGCGCACCTCGTGCACCGGGCCGAGCGCGGGCGAGGTCTCGAGCGCATCGCAGTGGCCCCACACCACGCGCGCGCTGGCTGCGGCGGCCTGCGTGAATTCCTCGATCAGCGCGCTCTTGCCGGCGCCGGCTTCACCACTGACCAGCGCGACCTTGCCGGCGCGGGCGCGCGCCTCGCCCAGGCGGCGCAGGAGCTCCTCGAGCTGCGTGCTTCTTTCGAGTAGTTCCATGGTGGCGCGGCAGAGTAGCCGTCGGGACTCCCTTTGGGTACGGGGGTGGCAGCTTAGGTGGGGAACGGCTGCAACTTAGGTGGCTCTCCCGATGTTTTACCGGGGGAACGCTCCTAGGTTGATGCCGGGAAGTCTCCCTTTATTGCTCAGGAGTCCGGCATGCCCCGTTACGTGATCGAAAGAGAGTTCACCGAAGGCCTCAGGGTACCGGTGGATGAGGCCGGGGCGCGGGCGTGCCAGGCGGTGGTGGAGAGCAACGCTGCGGACGGGGTGACCTGGGTACACTCCTACGTGAGCCTGGACAAGCGTCGCAGCTTCTGCATTTACGACGGCCCTTCGCCCGAAGCCATCCGCCGGGCCGCGAGTCGCTGCAAGCTGCCGGTGCAGCAGATCACCGAAGTGCGCGTCCTCGACCCGTACTTCTACCGCTAGAGAGCACCTCGTCAGCGGGCCAGGGCCTCGCGCGCGGCGCGTACGCCGCTGTCGAGCGCGCCGGTGACCGTTCCCGCCTCATCCTGGGTATCGGTCGCCTCACCAGCGAAGTAGAGCGTCTCACCGAGCGGCTCGGCGAGCTGCGCGCGTGCCTGATCACCACCCACCAATACGTAGCTGTAGGCGCCGCAGGCATACGGGTCGTGCTGCCAGTCGTGGTAGAGGTAGCCCTGCAGGCGCTCCTGCGGGTTGCAGTCGCGCCCGAACAGCGACTCGATGCCCGCCAGGGCGGCACGCACCAGGACCGCGTTCGGTGCTGCGGCGAGACGCGCGGCGCGCGGACCGCCGGCCCAGGCGATGAGCAGCGGAGCGCGCGCCGGCGCATTGGTCCAGAAAGTCGGCACCTCGCTGCCCGTCGCATGGAAAAAGCTCGCGTCGTGGTAGCGGCCGCCCGCCAGGTGCTCCCAGAACGGCTCATCGAAGCGCAGCAGTACCTTGACCACGGCGCCCGAGGCGAGTCCGCTGAGCGCGGCAGCCTTCGCCGCCAGTGGCGGCTCGAAGCGCACCGCTCCTGCGCCTGCCTGCTGTTGCAGCACGCCAAGCGGCAGCGTTACGACGAGTCTGGCGGCGCGGGCGCTGTAGGACGCACCGAGAGACTCGCCCGTCACCTCCACCGCTCCGCGCGACCAGCGCACGCTGTGCACCGGGCATTGCAGCCGGAGGGTGAGTCGCCCGGGCGCCGCGCGCTGCAGCAGTGCGCCGAGGAGGGCGGCATAACCGCCGGCGGGCCGCGACTGCGGCACGCCGCCCAAGGTGTCGCCCTGCCACTCGCTCACGATGGCACGCGCGCTGGCGCGTGCGGTGTCCGCGGCGTCGAAGCCCTCCGCCATGCGCCGCGCGGCGAGCTGGGCTTCCGGCGAGAGGGTCGCGGCGAGGTGCCGCTGGACGAACTCATCGAAGGGCATGTCGCGCTGCCTGAGCACGTCGGTGCGGCCGATGGCCTGCATCAGCTCCGCGAACCACGCATCGGAGGGCACGGGTTGGCCTCTCGCGAGCGTCCAGCGCGAGCCGACGGCATCGAGCATCGCGACGCCGCAGTCGGCGAGCAGCTCGCGCGTCCGCGGGGCATGGCCATGGATGAACTCGGCACCGAGCTCGGCGGGCACGGACAGACCTGCCTCCCGGCACGTCCAGATGCGCCCGCCGACACGGGCGCGCGCCTCGAGCAGCAGCACGCGTGCGCCGCCCCGGGTGAGCTCGGCGGCGGCCACGAGGCCGGCCGCTCCG
>Ga0335083_10000547_pt1 | contig 56099 bp, 51 predicted proteins | sample Lox_Sample_42_FD_206716 | JGI IMG/M metagenome (GOLD analysis project Ga0335083, IMG submission 206716) | Soil microbial communities from Loxahatchee National Wildlife Refuge, Florida, United States - Lox_Sample_4.2 | ecosystem: Environmental > Terrestrial > Soil > Wetlands | place: USA...
GAGCAGGGCGAGGCCCGCGACACGCTCGGGAGCAAGGCGAACGACTTCGAAGGCGATGCGGCCGCCCATCGAGTGGCCCGCCATCGCGAACCTTGCGGGAGCCATGCGAAGCACGGATTCGGCCATTTTCTTGATCGTGTCGCTCGAACCGTAGTCAGCGATTTGAATTGCCGCGGATTGGGCGAGGCGGCGCGCTTGGTGTTCCCAGACGGCGGCGTCACAGGCGAGGCCGGGGAGAAGAAGGAGCTGCGTCACGGCCGCGACACGCCTTCCTGGCGGGCGGAGCGGACGGCGGCGGCGAGCTCGCGAAGCAAGGGCAGAGTTTCGTCCCAACCGATGCAGGCGTCGGTGATGCTCTGGCCGTAAACGAGAGGCTGCCCTTCCACGAGTCTCTGTGCCCCCGCGACAAGATTGCTTTCGAGCATCACGCCGAGGATGTGGTCGCCACCTTCCGCGATCTGGCGCGCGACATCGCGGCAAACGACCGGCTGACGCTTGTAGTCCTTGTTGCTGTTGGCGTGGCTGCAATCGATCATGACGCGCTCGGGCAGACCCGCAGCATCCAATTGGCCGCAGACATCCGCGACGGCGTCTGCCGTGTAGTTCACGGAGTTTCTCCCGCCACGCAGGATGATGTGGCAATCGGCATTGCCGGAAGTGACGAAGATCGCTGAGCGCCCCTCTTTGGTGTGGCCGAGAAATGTGTGCGGCTGGGCGGCGGAGAGAATCGCTTCAATCGCGATCTGCACGCTGCCGGAGGTCCCGTTTTTGAAGCCCACGGGACACGAAACGCCGGAAACCAACTGGCGGTGAACCTGGCTTTCGGTGGTGCGAGCGCCGATCGCGCCCCAGCTCACCAGACCGGCGAGGTATTGCGGAGTAAATGTGTCGAGGAATTCGGTTCCTGCTGGAACTCCCATCTCAGCCAAATCGAGCAGAAGACGGCGGGCGAGACGAAGGCCGTCATTGATCTTGAATGACTGGTCGAGAAAGGGATCGTTGAGCAGCCCTTTCCAGCCGAGCGTGGTGCGCGGTTTTTCGAAATAGACGCGCATGACGATGAGCAGATCGTTCGAGAGTTCGGCGATCGCGCGTTTGAGGAACCCGGCGTACTCGAGCGCGGCTTTCGTGTCGTGAATCGAGCACGGGCCAACGACGACGAGGAGCCGGCGATCCGCGCCGCGCAGAATCTCGCAGATTTCCTTGCGGGCGCGATAGATGGTGGCCGAGGCGGACTCCGTCTCGGGCATCTCCTGCTCGAGAACGGCAGGAGGAACCACGACTTCCGTGGACTTTATGCGGAGATCGTCTGTGCGGTAGAACAAGGCCAATTCAGTTTACTACAGCAGGAAGCGTATCAGCGGACGGGTAGTCGTCTCGATTCGGCTGAACGAAGAGAGATTCTCGGATTTCGTAGCGGGACGGCCCGCAAGAGCGGGAGGGGCCAGGAGCATCCCGCTCGTTCACTCAGAATCACGCGATTGGCATAGGTGCCCAATTGACAGCGGCTCGGAAAGCGGCTGATCGTTGACAAGGCCGAGGTGCAAAACTAACATCCTGCTACGAAGCAACTCGAGCGACCTGGCGAAAGCCGTCAAGCTTGAGGGGGTGGACGATGAATCGACGAACGATGCTGTCGCTGCTGGGGATTTCTCCGGTGGCGCTTGCCGGGAGCCGCGCGGCAGCGGACAAAGCAAAAAAGAGCTCTCCCAAAGCAGTCGCGGGAAAAATCGGCGCGCTCAACCCGAAGGGGATGCCGCCGCCCATTCAGCTTGTTCCGATGGCGAAGCGGCTGGACAGCCTGGACGGGAAGACGGTTTTCCTGGTCTCCGATGGATTCCCCGGGGCGGATCACTTCCTGAACCAGATCGCGATCTGGTTCAAGAAGAACATGCCGTCCGTAACGACTGAGTATCGCCTGAAGGCCGGCGCGTTCCCGGACGACGATCCTAAGCTCAACGCCGAGATCAAGGCGAAGGGTAACGCCGTGATCATGGCCATCGGCCATTGAAGCACGTGCACTCCAGCGACCGTCGGTCACTGCATAAAATTCGAGCAAATGGGTTTTCCGACTGCTCCCATGGTCACGATTGCGTTCAAGGACCTGGCTCTTTCGAACGCGGCTCAGCGCGGCATGCCGCATGAGCGGATCTGCTTCACTCCGCATCCCGTATGGGGAAAGACCGATGAGGAGATGTACGCCTACCTGGACGGAAACGACCCGGTAAGCGGCAAGCCGCTGATGAAAGAAGTGATCGGGGCCCTTACGAATCCGCTGACGGCGGAAGAATCGAAGACGGGCGAGGTGGACATTTCGGTCGGGCCGGATGTGTTCGTCGATACGGAGGAGAATCTCCGGCAGTATTTCATCGACAACGGAATGACGGACTTCATGGAGATCGTCGTTCCGACACAAGGCCGAGTCGATGCGATGCTGACGGGGACGAGTCACACACCTGACGAAATCGTCGGGAAAATGGCGCCGGCGCGCGGCTCGTATCCGGAGTGGTCGTACACGGTCAAACAGGTGGCCGTGAACGCGGTGATGGCGGGCGCGAAGCCGGAACACTTGCCGACAATTCTCGCGATTGCGGCGAGCGGGCTGACGGCTCTTTCGAGTTCGACCAACTCGTTCGCGGTGGCGGCGGTGATTAACGGGCCGATCCGAGACAAGCTCAACATGAACTACGGAATCGGCGCGATGGGTCCCTTTTCGCAGCCGAGCGCGGCGATCGGGCGCGCGTGGACGATGCTTTCGAGGAACCTGAGCAATTCGGGCATCCCGGGGCAGACGTATCTCGGCACGCTCGGGAACAGCGTCAACTTCAACAACCTGATCATCCCCGAAAACGAGCAGGCGAGCCCGTGGACGCCGCTGAGCGTGCAGAAGGGATTCAAGCCCGGCGAGAATGTGGTGAGTCTGTTCGTCGGATTCAGCATTTCGCAGGGGCAGGGAGGGATCGGGCTCGGGGTGAAGCCGGTGCCGCAGTATCATGAAGCGATCGCGTATAACTGCACGCCGTTCGGGCCGCTCTTCGGCGCGTTGATCGTGGCCGATCCGCTCGTCGCGCAGGGACTGGTGGAGCTCGGGTTCAAGACGAAGGAGCAGCTAGCCGACTGGCTGCAGAAGAACCAGACGATTTCGGCGAAGGATGCGCGTTCGACGCTGTTCGCGGGACGCTGGGTGCCGGACCCGAAGACTCCCGATGACGCGCGAGTTCCGTACTATCAGCGCGCCGACTCGTACAACTTCGTCGTGGTTGGCGGCCAAACGAATCCGTACCACATGGTCGGCAACATGAGTTACCGGGTGAGTGTGTCAATTGATCAGTGGGCGTAGCGAAGAACTGGCCGGGGAGAATTACAGAGCGATCCTTCGGCTCGCGTTGCTCGCTCAGGATGTCGATCCTGATCGGATCGCCAGCTACAGGATCAGCGTTTCGATCGATCAATGGGCGTAGCGGCAAGCCGCGCGATGCCCTTGCTGCTCGGAATGCTGGCGCTTGCCGGGCCGATTACAGCGCAAACGCGACCTGCCGCAATCGACGCGCATCCGATCGGCGCGCCGGTCACCACGATCATCGAGTTCGGCGAGCAATACCTCGGCAGCGAACAATACGACGCGAAGATCACCGTCCTCGAAATCCTGCGCGGCGAAAAGGCGCGAGAAATTGTGAAGCGGGCGAACGCGGCAGATCCCGTGCCAAAGTCCGGATTCGATTATCTATTGGCGCGGGTGCGATTCGAGTTCGCGGCGCGGACTTCGCTGGCGCACCACAGCTACGACGTCGACGTGAGCCAGTTCAGAGCGACATTGCGCGACGGCCGGGACTTTTCTGTGCCGGTGGTCGTCACCCCGCCGACGCCGGTTCTGAAGGGCACGCTCAAATCCGGCGATTCGCTGGAGGGCTGGCTCGCGTTTTCGGTGCCGCGATCGGTTCCCAAACCCTTAATGGTCTTCCACGAAGATGTCGGCGATGTGAGCCACGTCGGCAGCGGCACCTGGTTCGAACTGTACAAGAGAGCACCAACCGCGCCGCCGAAATAGTCCCGATCACAGCGGATTGCAAGAGAGGGCGCACAGGCAGGAGTGCTTGTGCCGCGACAGCCCGCGAGGGATGAAGCTGCGCAAAGCCAGGAATTTGCCGGGCACGATATATCGTGCCGCTACCAGGAAAGCGCTCATGGCGGCACATATTGGAATGCCGTAGCGCGGGGAAATAGCGCCGCGCTACAATTCAGCAGGCGTCCTCAGATTCCCGTCAATTCGATGAAGCAAATGTCTGCCGCCGATACGACGAAGCCGAAGACTCGCGTGCGCGAGGTGCGGCTGCGCACGTCGGGCGCGTCGATGGAGCTGCGCGCGGATGGTGCGATCATCATTCGGGCGGACGAGCCGCTGGCCGACTATCCGCGCGTGCTGACCGAGCGGCTGATCGATTGGGCGCGCGTGGCGCCGGATCGAGCGCTGGCCGCGAAGCGGGACGCGAATGGCGAATGGCGCTATCTGACCTACGCCGAGGCGCTGCGAAAAGTGCGAAGCCTCGGCCAGGCATTCTTGAGCCGGGGCCTTTCGGTGAATCGTCCGGTTGCCATTCTCTCTGAAAACGATCTGGAGCACTTGCTGCTCATGCTTGCGGGACAACATGTGGGCGTGCCGACGGCGTCGATTGCGCCTCCCTACTCGCTGATCTCGAAGGATTTCGCGAAACTTCGGCATGTGATGAAGATTCTGACGCCAGGCATGGTGTTTGTCTCGCACGCGGACAAATACCGCCGCGCGATTGAGGCGGCCGTGGATCCGCACGTCGAAGTGGTGAGCGCAGAGGGAGAATTCCCTGGCCGCAAGTGGACTTCGTTCGACGAGCTCACCGCGACGATTCCGACCGACGTAGTCGAGGCCGCGCACGCTGCAATCCAGCCCGACGACATTGCGAAATTCCTCTTCTCTTCCGGTTCGACGGGCTTGCCGAAAGCTGTGATCAACACGCACCGGATGATTTGCAGCAACCAGCAGATGATCCGGCAGGTGTTCCCGTTTCTCGCGGACGAACCTCCGATCATGGTGGACTGGATGCCGTGGAACCACACGGCCGGCGGCAATCACAACACGGGCTTCCCGCTTTACAACGGCGGCACGCTTTACATCGACGACGGCCGCCCAAGCCATGCGGGCATCGGCGAGACCGTGAGAAACCTCAAGGAGATCGCGCCCACCATCTATTTCAACATGCCGCGCGGCTACGATGAGCTGTTGCCTCATTTCCGCTCGGACGCGCAGCTGCGAAAGAATTTCTTCAGCCGGATCAAGCTGATGTTTTACGCGGGCGCTGCGCTATCGCAAGCATTGTGGGACGCGTACCGCGAACTGATGATCGAAGAGTGCGGCGAGCGGATCATGATGGCCACGGGACTCGGCGCGACGGAAACTTCCCCGATGGCGCTGCAGTGTTCGTGGGACACGGAACATTCCGGGGTGATCGGCATCCCCATTTCAGGCGTCGAGGCCAAGCTCGTGCCCGTGGGCGGGAAACTCGAATGCCGAGTGAAGGGACCGAACGTCACGCCCGGCTACTGGAAGGAACCGGAACTCACGCGCAAGGCGTTCGACGAAGAGGGCTACTACAAGTTCGGCGACGCGGTGCGCTTCGTGGATCCGCAAGACGTCAACAAAGGGCTCCTTTTCGATGGCCGCTTGACGGAGGATTTCAAGCTCGCTTCAGCGACATTCGTCAACGTGGGGCCGCTGCGATTGAACATCATTCACTGGTTCGCGCCATACATCACGGACGTGGTGATCGCGGGGCACGATCGAAATTACATCGCGGTGCTGCTGGTACCGAATCTGGAGGCGTGCCGCGCGCTAGCGGATTTGCCGAAAGGAAGCCCGGCGAGCGCGATTCTGCGACATGTGCGGGTGATCGACAAGTTTCGGGGGTTGCTCGAGTCGTTTGCGGCGCAGGCGACCGGGAACTCGAATCGAGTGGAACGGGCGATGTTGCTCGAGGAACCACCGTCACTCGACGCCGGGGAGATTACGGACAAAGGATCGTTGAATCAGCGAGTGATCCTCGACCGGCGGGCAGAGTTAATCGACGAACTATACGAGGCGAATCCGACCCAGCGAGTGATGGTGGTCCGCACAGACTAGAACTTGTCCCATGGCCGGCCTGCGTCGAACCAAGAGCGATTCGTCGGGGGCTGAAGCCCGCCTATTTTGGGCGTTTAGATGTCGGAGCGGAAGCTCCGACCCCCTAGGAACCATTTATGAGGTGGCTTCTAGGCTGGAGGCTGTGAGTTGGACCGCGCGATTGGTTGCGCATAGGGCGCCGGAGCAACCGAAGGCGGAGCGGGCACGCTCGTTGTGGGATTGCGATAGCTTCTCGGCCTCAAGTTGAATCGCACGCCGCGCTTCGCGTTCTCGTCGATCGTACGCCGCATGTCCACCTGATCGATTGGCACGGTGCTTTCGCCACCGTACGCGACCACGTAGTGAAGCGTGCTGCCTGAAACCCAGTATTGCGTGGCGGGATAGACCGTTCCGTCCGTCAAATAAAGCAGGATCGTGGGCATGGATTCAGCGACGTTGCCGGTGGTCGGACCCGGGTCCGAGGAATAGTTGGTCGCGGGAGCCGACTGGGACTGCGTGGTCGAATCGCCGTAGGAATCGTCCGCGTCGGGCGGAGGAGCATAGGGCGGGCCGTAGGAATAGTAATCTCCGTAGTCGGAGTCGTCCGAAGCAGGAGGCGCGTAAGGCGGGCCGTAGTCGTCGTAGGGATACGCCGGATACGCGTAGCTGTACGGGTTCCACCACCAGGGATCGTAATAAGGACCGGGCCAGCCCCATGCGGGCCCCCAGCCAAAGGTCCATGGCCATCCCCATCCCCAGCTAAAACCCCATCCGAAGCCGCAGCCCCAGCAACCAAAGCCGCTGCCGCGGAAGCCCCATCCTCCGAAACCCCTGCCGCCGCGCGGTCCAAAAACGCGGAGGCCGGGGCCGGAAAAGCCGCGAGCAAACGTGCTGGAGGTTCCCGGCCCAAACGAGTGCCATCTACCGTCTGCGATAGCCGGGCCGTGAAATCCCGGGGAAACTCTGGGGCTCGAGAAAGCGCGTCCGGTGCCGAAGGAATGCCAGCGTCCGTCCGCTGTGGCGCCGCGACTACCGAAGCCGCGCGAGACTCCAGCCGGTCCGCGCGATGCGAATGCGCCGCCTCGAAACGAACCGCCGAAGTTGCGATTGCCGCCGAATCCGCCTGCGCGAGGGGCGCTACCGCCTCGAAAGCCCCCGCCAAAGCTGCCGCTGCCGCGAAAACCTCCGCCGCCCTGAAAGGCACTGCCTCCATGAAATCCGCCGCCTCCACCACCGTGGAAGCCGCCACCACCGCCGCCGTGAAAACCACCTCCTCCATGACCTCCGCCGCGCTGGGCAAGTGCAATGGACGGCGAAAAGGCCAAGGAGAGAAAGGCGACAAGCGGAATCCATACTTTCGAAAGGGCGGGCTTCAGCATCTGGGCACCTCCAACGAATCTAGGCCTGGAGCGGCCCCAGCGTTGATTGCGATTCTACCCCATTAGATTGCGGCTGAGCACCGAAGGTTTCCCGGACCCTGGGCTGGCTGTGTCCAGCTTAGCCGTGCCCTTTGTGATAGACTCGCGCGCAATTGGGGAAAGGAGATTTTCCTTGCGACTCAGGGCCTGGGGTGGACTCATCGGCATTGCAATCGTGCTGGCGGCGGGAACCGCGTGGGCGCACCATTCGCCGTCGTCCATCTTCGACATGTCCAAGCCGTTCGCGCTGACGGGGACGCTGACTCAGGTGGAATGGGTGAACCCGCACATCGCGATCTACATCGACGCGAGAAAGACCGACGGCAGCGGTGTGGAAAACTGGAAGTGGGAAAGCGCGCCGCCGGCGTTTCTGCGGCGGGTCGGCGTGACGAGCGGCCAATTCAAGAATGCGGTGGGGCAGACGGTGTCCGTGAACGGATTTCGCGCGAAGGACGGATCGCTCTACGGATTCCTGCAAAAGATCACGTTTTCTGACGGAACGTCGCTGGAAATGGTCGCGCCGGGCGCGGCCGATTCCAAGTAGCCCTGGATGAGAAAGGAGGCCCGAATATGAGACACCTGATCGGTTGCGCGGCGGCCGTGGTTTTTCTCGCTATCCCCTCGCTCGCCCAGCAGAATGCAACGGCGGCGGCAACCAGCGCGGTCCGGACAACAAACGGACATCCTGATTTGAGCGGAATCTGGCAATACTCGGTCCTCACGCCCGGCGGGGGCGTCCGGAAAAGCGAAGCGAACGGCGCGGTCGAGGTGAAGCAGATGGACTTGAGCGGACGCATGCCCGCGAAAGTCGCCGTGCCGGGAGCGCTGCCGTCCACACCGACGCCGTCCTACAAGCCCGAGCTCCAGGCGAAAGTGAAATCTCTCTTCGACAACGAAGCGAAGCTCGACACGGTATTTTTCTGCGGCAGGCCGGGCGTACCGCGGCTCGGTCCGCCTCGGCAGATCATTCAGCAGCCGAATGAGATGATCTTTCTCTACGAGGACATGTCCGGCGATCCGTACCGAATCGTTCCGACCGACGGACGGCCGCACCGCGCCGATGCCGATCCTACGTACAACGGCGATGCGGTGGGTCACTGGGAAGGCGACACGCTGGTGGTGGAAGCGACGAACTTCGTGGACGACACGTGGTTTGGAGAGAACGGATATTTCCACTCGCCGGCGATGCGCGTCGTCGAACGGCTATGGAGAGTCGGCGACAATCTCGCCTATCAAGTGACGGTCGACGACCCGAACGTGCTGACGCAGCCGTGGACTCAGGCCGCGCGATTGATCAAGCCGTCCGATGATGTGCCGCAGGAATCGCCCGCGTGCGTTGAGGATGACTCAAAGCGAATGCTGAATCTGGACCACCACGCGCAGAGGTAGACGGCGCACTTCTCAAGAGGGATCCTTCGCGCGCGTTCAGGATGACGGCACCTAGCGGCGTCACTTGCGGAGGCCGGGAGAAACCTGGCCGGTCTCGTCGATCTGATTGCGGTTGTTCTCCTCGCAGATGTATTCGAGCTGATCCCATTCCCGGTGGCGTGTGAACGTGTGAACGGTGTGCCACGGTTTCGTGAGCATGTCGGGATCGATCAACTCCATGTCGATTTCCATCGTATTCGGATCGGTGAGAAAGATGTGCTCCACGATGTGGAGATTCGGGCCGTGACTCAGGCGGTTGTAGCCGATGGGCGTTTTGTGTCCCAGGCCGACGGTGTCGATGACGAGCGTGCTGCCCTCCCAATGGCCGATGGAGTGGCCATTGAACGTGGGATCCACTTTGGCCGGATGCGAGCGCCCGTCCATGTAGACGTGCCGGACCTGCATGTAGGCTTCCTGAATGATTGTCACTTTACCGGGCGTGAAAAGGAATTCGAGATCGTAAGGCATGAACATGATCGTCGGCATGCCGGGCGGCAGGCAGTTCGCGGCAGCCGTCGCGGGCTCTTCATTTCGCGCGTCGGCCGCTTCCATGAGCTTCAACTGCGCGACCGCCTGCGGCGTGAGGGAGGGCATATCGCCGCCGGAGGGACCGGGCACGGCAAAGTTCGGCGTCCAGATGCCGCCCCAGTCGGGGAACGGGCCGTTCGGCGGGGGCTGAACCGACGAGGAGTTCGCGGGCTTCTGCGCCGATTGGCCCTGCGCCGTGGCGCCCAATCCCGCGATTACAAGCAGCACGACGAGCATCGCACTGATGGATTTCATTTTTCCCACCCCCGAAGGAACGGCCGAGAGCCGATCCGTATCGGCGCGGCGCCAGGCGGCGTTGGCCGACGGCGCGAAAGTTGGTTACGGATTTCAGGCGTATTATAGTACTTTATGCGGGCGACGCTAGCCGTGGGGTGGACCTACCGGCTCGCAGACAGGCGTCCGTTCGTGGGGACTCGATGAGGAAAACTGTGTTCGCATGCTTCGCGTGCGTGGGCGCGCTGCTTTTGATGGCGGAGCCCGCGCTCGGGCACCACTCGTTTGCGATGTTCGATCGCTCGAAGGAAATGACGCTGGTCGGCGTCGTTCACGAGTTTCAGTGGACCAACCCGCACAGCTGGATCGAACTGGACGTCCCCAACGACGCCGGCGGCGTGGACAAGTGGAGCCTCGAGCTCAACAGTCCCAATAATCTCTCGCGCCAGGGCTGGCGGTCGGACAGCCTGAAGCCGGGCGACAAGATTTCGGTGGTCATCTGGCCGCTGCGGAGCGGTGAAAAGGGCGGTCTTTTCATTTCGTTGACGCTGCCCGATGGATCGACGCTTGACGAAGCTGCGTTTCGCCGTCGTCCGAAGCCATAGCGGCAGGAATCGAAGGCAAAGCTGAACGAGAAGGGTGGAGATCGGAGGAGTGAGATGAGAAAGACCTCAGTCATCATACTGGCGAGTTTGATTGCCTTGCTGACGGCCGCGACTGCGTCGGCGCATCACTCCGCCGCGATGTTCGACCGCGACAAGCAGGTCTCACTGACGGGCACGATCGTGCAGTTCGAATGGACGAACCCGCACAGCTGGATTCAGATCGACGTGCAGAACGACAGCGGCGGCACGGACCGATGGAGCGTGGAGTGCAACAGCCCGAACAATCTGGTGCGGCAGGGATGGAAGTCCACCAGTCTCAAGCCGGGCGACAAAGTTACGATCGTGATTCATCCGCTGCGGAACGGCGACAAGGGCGGAAGCTTTCTGTCGGTGACTCTGCCGAGCGGCGAGGTGCTGACCGATCCCGCGTACAGAGCGGCGCCGAAATACTAGCTATCCGCCCGACTTTGGCGTAAGAAAGATTCCTCGACTGAGTGCCCCGACCCGGGTCCCGGCGGGACAAGACTACGCCGGGGTACTGCGCACAGAATGACGACCTAGTCAGACGCTCCGCCTAGTGAGTGCTGAGAAGATGCTCGTTTAGATCGGGCGTGCACTCGACTTCGGTGATGTCCGTGTCGTCCACGCGGACCCAGTGCTTCGTGCTGGTCCATTCGCCCTCCCAATTTTTCGGGTCGGTCATGATGTACTGGACTTCGAGCCTCTTGCCGCCATCCACCAGCTTCATTCGCTCGATCACGTGGAAGTCTTCGCTGACCGGCAGACCTTGATCGATCCAGTGGTGCGCGGAGACCATCGAGGTTGTATCGACGACGAGGGTGTCGCCCTCCCAATGGCCGATGGAATCGCCGTTGTAGGTGCGGACCACGACATCAGGGTCGGTGTGCGGCCGGCCATCGAGATAAATGATGCGAAGGCCGTTTTCGAATCCGCTGACCACGTAGATCGCGGTCGGAAGCTGAATCATGGCGATGGGCCAGACGCGCGTCATCAACATTGGCAGGCCCGCCGGATAGCAGTGGCCGATATCGTCGCGATACGGCTTGTGCTCGGCCGCATATTTCTTCGCCTCCTCGAACGCGGCTTGCGCCTCGGGTTTGAACTTCGGATAGGGAGGGCCAAACATGAACGAGCTGAATCCGGCACTGAGGTCGACGGTCCAAGTGCCCGTCAGATTGAAAGGCGGCTTCGGGCGAGGCTTCGCCAGATTGTCCGGCGCGAGCGCGCCCTCCGGAATCGCGGGAATGTCTTTCTTCGACTGGGCCTGAGGTTGTTGCGCGGAAGCGCGGGGCACCGAAACGGCGACTCCCATCAAAAGCGCGAATCCAACGGCCAGACTGATTCTTGGACTATTCATCTCCACCCCCATTGAAGAGATCCTTCGGCTCCGTCCCGCGCCGCGCGCAAGAAGCGCGAAGAGCCCACTCCGCGAGACTTCGCCCAGGATGACGATCGCCGGTTTCAGGAGTCCGGTGAGCTCCACCGGAGTCCCGACACCGGACCTAGCCGGATCGTCACTTTACGAATCTTCCGCGCGCGCGTCAATGTTTCTCGAGAAGCGGCAGTGCCCTAGTTTGGCGTGAAGGATTCTCGAAAGAATACTTGCTGCGGGTGAAGCTGCGCATCGGGTCGGCACGAAGCGCCGTACCCTTATGTCGGGCCTAAAGGCCCGACCCCCTAGACACCAGCGCGATATCCAGCTCCGCTGCGAAATTCAGGACACCACACGAGAAGCAATCTGTTCGACAGAGCGGCCGGAACAGGTTAGTATTTCCAGCACATCGCGGGGGTGGACACGGGCCGATGATCGAGCATTTCTGTGACTGGCTTTCCAACACGCCGCTCAGCCTGACCATTCAAACGGTTCTATGGATCATCCCGGCGGTGCAGACCGTCCATATTCTGTGCGTGGCGATCGTGATGGCATCGATGGCGATGCTCGATTTTCGCCTGATGGGATTGGCGGCGCGGAAGCAGGCGATTTCGCGAATCGTGGGACGGCTGGTGCCGTGGGTGTGGGGCGCGCTGCCAGTGCTGCTGGCCACGGGCATCATCCTGATCATCGGCGAGCCTTCGCGCGAGCTTCTGAACCCGTACTTTCGCACCAAGATGCTGCTGCTTCTGGTAGTCATCGCGGTCACATTCGTGGTGCAGCGACAGACCAAGAGGGACGCGACTTACTGGGAGACGCGACGGGGAGCCGCCACTCTGGCTGGACTCGCTTCCCTGCTGCTGTGGGTGGGAATCATTACGGCGGGGCGGTGGATTGCGTACTTCTAGACGCGGCGGTGCGTTCCTAACCTTCCACAGGGGAACCTGATTTGATGGGCGTTCAGGAATTCTGCGCGTGGCTTGAGAGCACGAGCGTCGCCGCGGCGATTCGACAGTCCACGTGGCTGTTTCCCGCGATTGAGACTCTGCACGTGCTTGCAACGGTGATCGTGGTCGGTTCCGTCACGATGCTCGATTTGCGGCTGCTGAACGTCGCGTACAAGGACCGGAGCATTCGCGAAGTGCATCAAGACGTGCTGCCGTGGACGTGGACGAGCTTTGCGGTCGCCGCGATTGCGGGCTCGCTGCTTTTCAGCTCGAGCGCGACGAAGTATTACCACAACTTTCCGTTCCGGGCGAAGATGGCGCTCCTGCTGCTGATCGGCATTAACGCGGCGCTCTTCGAGCGGCTCACGTATCCTCGCGTCGAAAACGCCGAACCCGGAACGAGTATTGCGCCGGCCGCAAAGATTGCGGGGGCTGTCGGAATCGTGCTGTGGATCGGGGTCGTCGCGTTCGGGCGCTGGATTGGTTTTACGAAGTGACGTATCGCTAACGCGAGGCAGCCTACCAGCCGGACTTCATTCCGTAGGGCGCGGGGTTCACCAGCGCTTCGACGCGCATGATCTTTCCGTTCTGAATCTTGAACATCTCGGCGATTTCCCACGTCCAGGGAGCGGTGCGCGTCTGCTTCACGGTGCGGCCATCGGTTAGCGTGTAGGAGCGCAGCGTGGCGTCGTGGTCGAAGAAGCCGAGGACGAAAACCAGCCCGCGCTCTTCGTCGACGACAGCAAAACGGCGCTCGCGGATGAGCGTATCGGGCTGGAAGTTGCGCGTCTTGATCTGATCCGCGCAGCCGAGGCCCAGCACGGAGTCCGGCGATGTGGCGAGCTGCGTGTTGTTTGTGGTTTGAACGCCCGATTCGATGCGATTGCAATTGGCGTCAAACGGAGCGAACGACGCGTGGCCCTTTTCGATCGCGCTGAAGTAGCTATTGGCGATGGCGATCATGTTGGCGCGGGAGCGGCGCTCCGCCGGTGGAACCGTTTCGGCGAAAATCGGGTTCGGCGTGACGAGGTTTTCAGGGCGCGCGAGGCTGCCTGCTTCTTTGCGCGAAATGATCGCCTCGATCTCGGTGATCCGGTGCAGCTCGACTTTCAGTCGCACGCAGAAAATCGCAGGTGCGCCGTTCTCCTGCATCACTCCCATGAACATCGCCTGACCGGCCTGCGGGTCTGCGGCGTAGATTCTGTAGGTCGGAAGCGCGCTCGCGGTGCCCCAGAATCCATCGCCGAGATGCAACGCTTGACCGTTTTCCGTGTACTTTACTTCCCTGCCTAGCGGCAGGCGCGTGGGATCGTGCGCCACGAGCGCCGCGAGAAACTGGTCGACAAAGCCGTTCAGGCAGGTCCGGTCGCAATCGTAGTTGAAGCTGGGATCGTAATCGGCGGGCGGGATGGTGGCTTGCGCCCGCGCCGACAGGGGCGCGAGCGCAGCCAGCAGTAGAGCCGCCGCAAAAGCCAGCCTGGTGTGGTTGAATCGCATTGCGCCTCGCGAACTACTTCTTGTGAGCCACCCACGGACTTGGCATGTAGTACGGGACCGTGGTGAGGACAGCCTCGATCTGGCGAATCTTGCCGTCTTTGATCTTGAACAACTCAAAGATGAGGAACGTGTAGGGACGATCGAAGGGAGCCCCGATGGTGCGCACGCTTCCGTCGACGAGCCTATTCTGACGCACCGTGCCGTTGTGATCGAAGAAGGTCGCCACGTAGACCATCTGGCGCTGTTCATCGACGACGAAGCGGCGGTCGCGGGCGCGCGTAACGATCTTGAGCAAGCCCGTCTCGAGCTGCGCCTGGCACCCCATCTTAGCCACCGGATTCGTCGCGTTCGGATTATTCGCGGTAACCGATCCATTTTCCATGCGCTGGCAATCGGGATCGAACGTCGTATAGATTTTGCCGGTGTTGAGCTGAATCGTATCGAAGTAGCCGCTCGCGAGCTGGATCAGCTTTTCGCGGGATACGCGCTCGCTGGCAGGTTCGTCTTCGGAGAAGAGCGGCTTGTCATGGAGATTCTCGGGGCCGCCCGTTAATGGTCCGGCGCCTCGCGGTCCTGGATTATCGGGACGCGCAGCGATGATTTCAATTTCGGTGACCTTGCGACCGGCAACCTTCAGGCGTCCTGCGAAGCAGGAAAGATGACCATCTTCGTTGGCCACGGCGAGGAAACCGACCTGGCCGGCCTGCGGATCGTCGATGTAGACCTTGTACGTACCCCAGCCGTCGGAGGTCTGCCAGAGGCCTTCACCGAGCGGCATCTCGACATTGTTCTCGGTGTAGCGAATGTTTGCCGAGTGCGGCAGCTTGGACGGATCGTGCGCGGCGACGGCGGCCATGTATTGATCGACGAAGCCGTTGAGGCAGGCGCGATCGCAGTTTCCGGTCTTGGCGGGCGTGGGACTTGCCCCGGCCAGCCAAACGGCAACCAAACTAAGAACTAGAGCGGATAGCAGAATTGCAGAGGTTCTCGTGCGGATCATCAGTTTCCCCCCGGGCCCTTGTTTCCCTGTACGATTTGGTGCGCCGCATCTATATCAAAAGGAGCGCAGAGCCGCAACGTGTAGTTAGGCAGCGAAAGGGCCGGGCCTGCGCTTCGCGTGGTGCTGAGACTAGCGCCACTTCTTCAGCTGCGGCCAGAGGTCGGCGAGCGTCCCGAACTTGGGTTCCCGGCAAATGAAGACGCCAATCTGCTTTTCGAGCGCGTAGGGATTGTCCGCCGAAACGCCGACGAATTGGACGGAAGAAAAGAGCTGCTCGAGAGTCTTGCGCCTGTCGCCGAGAACGATCATGCAATTGCCTGAATAGCCGCGCGGTCCCCACAGCCAATAGGTCTGATGGCCGCTGAGCGCGGGCGGAAGTCCGGCGCGGCGGCCGAGAAAGTCGATCGCGCCCGCCTGTCCGTAGTCCTGCGCGAAGACGGCGCAGCCGGCACGCTCGGCAGGCGCGAGCTGATTCCAGGCGACGGCTGTTTCGTCGACGATTTCCTGCCAGCCGAATTGGTCGGAATACCACTGCGGAAGCGCGGCTTGCTCGTGCCCGTGCTCCATCACGGGAAGCTCAAACGGGAGCGTTTTCATGTAGGAAAGGAAGCGATCCGGCGACAGCACGGGGACCGTGATCGGCGCAAGGCGCGCACCGCCTGCGAGCAGGATGACTATGACGGCGGGCTTAAGCCAGGCTCCCATCGGGCGATCGAGCGCCAATTCGATTGTGATCGCGCCCGCGGCCAGCAGCATCGGATAAACCGGAGCGAGATAGTAGCTCTTCCCGTGAAGGATGAAGAGAGCCGCGTAGCAAACCAGGTACGTCCAGCCGAGGAAGCGGTACGGCTTCAAGCGCACGGAGAAGAAGAATGCAAACAGGCCGACGATCCAGATGGGGGCAGTGAACGGGTGGACCAGAAGCGTCTGCTGCACGAAGTAGTCGACGGGGCCGAGAACGACATCGCGGCCCTCGGCACGAATATTGCGCATCAACTCGAGAAAAGGCCAGTGGTAGTGGATGTTCCAGAGCAGGTTGGGCAGAAAGATGAGGAAGGCCGCGACGCCGCCGAGCCAAATCCACTTCTGCGCGAGCACACGGCGCTCGGCGGTGAGAACGAGGCCGACAGCGATAGCGAAACCAAAGAGCGCGATCGTGTATTTCTCTTCGAGGCCGAGACCGGCGACAACGCCGAACCAGAGCCAGTATCGCGGCTCGTTGCGCCTGATGGCGAGGATGGCGAAATAAGCGCAGCCCGTCCAGAGGTTGGGCTCGAGGCAGTTGGTGCCGAGCAGGCTGGCGTTGGAAAGGTACTGCGGGGCAATCACGATCGCGACGGCAGTGAGCACAGGTGCGAAGCGGCGGCCGCCGAATTCGCGCGCGATCAGAGCAGCCTGAATTACCAGCAACGACGACGCCAGCGCCGGAATGAAGCGAATCGCGCGGAGAGAGTCTCCGAGGACGGCGATGCTGAGTCGAGTCAGAAAAGGGATCAGCGGGGGCTGATCGACGTAGCCCCAGGCGAGGTGATTGCCGCAGGCGATGTAGTCGAATTCGTCGCGGAAGTAGCCGTAGCGATTGTTGAAATAGAGATGAAAGGCGAATTTGGCCACGGCGATGGCCCAGACGAGGGCCATGCCGGATGAGAACCACGAGCGTTTCTCGAAGTTCACTTCACGAGAGGCGTATGCGACGGTCGTCGACATTTCTTCCTTTATCGAGACCACTGCTTGCGACAGCCAGAACTACTACGTAGCAGAAACTGGATTGTTTCACTGCGGCAGGCGTGCAATCGTGGTTCAAAGAAAACACTGCGCCGGGCGGAACGGCAGTTCACGCCTTGAAAAGGTCGGCACGAGTCGGACCTGCGGTTCGGTCTCGCTCACGAAGTCGAGAGCGACGGTTCAATCACGCCAAGTTTCTTCGCCGGGCACAGCATGTTGTGCCCCTACGAAACCGATCTCATCAGACCTTCGGCAGGTCGTCGCCGGGCACCCACCAACCGTGGACCTGGCTATAGGTCTTGAACGGCAGCTTGACCTTAGCCACCGGGCCGTCTTCGAGATGCGCGGTATCGACGATGACGAGATCGGAGCGGCCACCCTCGAGCAAGCGGTTCGCGACACCCACGAGATAGCCGTCGCCTTCCGGCGCGTTCTTGCTGCGGGGAACGAAGCAGCATTCCTGCAGGCTCGAATCGTCGCCGACCCAGAACTGGCGCGTTTTGCGCGTGGAGTGGTCGAACATCGTGTAGCTATTCGTCGGGCGGAACGCCACGTTGCCGAGCTTGGGATTGACCGGTTTCGTCGGATCGGTGGTGGGCATGAAACCGATCTTGTACGGGATGGTTTGGTAGCGATCGTCCTGGCGCGGCAGTGCGCCGGACTGCGGGTAAAGCTCCTCCATGCCGTAGTCGCGCGGAGTCTTGTCCGAAAGATCAACGGAGAGGCGATGCACGGTGCCGGAGGCGGCCTTCGGATCGAACGGCTCGCCATGGAGATTCGGGAAGAACGGGAACTGATTCTTCAGCGCCATGTCCATGTCGACGTAAATCTTGTTGCCGTCGTTGAAGGCTCCCATAACGTGCGTGGCGCAGCGCTCGGGGCCCTTGAACCAGCGGACATCCTTGCCGTCGCCGCCGCGCTGGAGCACGCCAAACCAGGTGGGCAGCGTGGAGTCCCACGCGAAATGGACCTGGCCCTGTTTCATGCGCTCGACGTTGGTGGCCATCGGGAGGATCAGGAACGCGACGTATTTCTGCGTAACAGCGAAATCGTGGATCATGCCGACGTACGGAACCTTGATCCAAGCCTCCCACGTGATCTTGCCTTTCGGATTGGCGGAAAAGATGTAAACGTCATCCGTGTCGAGACCCTTGGCTTCATAGCCGTAGGAGATCATCTCGCCTGTGGCTTTGTCGAATTTCGGGTGAGCGGTGTGCGTGAGGCTGTGGAACCCGCCGCCGAAGGTGTAGTAGTCGTCCACCGTTTCAAGCGTGTGGGGATTCATGGCGACCGGGGGGCTATCTTCCTTCAGCGCAAAGAGAAGGCCGTGGTGGTAGACCACGTGCGTGTTCGCAGTGCCGCGGCTGACGTTCTTCACGCTGGGATCATCCTCGAACGGATTGCGGTAAACATTGAAGAGGCGCTTGCGCGCCGCCGCCTGCGCCTTGTATCGCTGCGTGCGGGCATACCTCGATCGGAAATCGACGTGGCCGTTCTGGATGCGGAACATGCTGACATGGCCCTCGCCATCGAAGGGAATGCCGCGGGGCGCGGGATACTGCCAGTCGGGGCCGACGCGATAGAACGCGCCGTCGATATTCAGGGGGATTTCGCCTTCAATGTCGCAATCGCGGATATCGGATTCGCAACGAAAGGGGCTGCCGCCACCGAAGGCGGACTGAGCATCGAAGTGAACGGTTTCGGCATTCGCCGAAGGCGCGAAGGGAGAAAGTGCGCCCGCCACGGCCGTGGAACCGGCCGCTGCTGCCAGACTTCCCATGAAGCTGCGGCGATTCATGGCCGCTCCCTTAGCTGGTTTCTTCGGTTGTTTGGATTTCTTTTTCATGTGGCCACCCCCCAGAGTAGGAAAAGGACAGGGCTAGTAGGTAGCACATCGACGCCCGTGTTTACAAGGGCGAGAAAGCCGCTTGCTTTGTGCGCGCCCGCCTGAAAGGTGGCGTCGCTGACTCGAACGCTTCGCGCTAGAATACGTCCACGCGCCCGTAGCTCAGCTGGATAGAGCATCTGGCTTCGAACCAGAGGGTCGGGAGTTCGAATCTCTCCGGGCGCGCCACTCTCCAGACAGTCTTCTACTCGATCACTCGGCAACAACCCCTTCGTTTGTCCCGACGAGCTCAGGCCAGGTCGTAGCGGTCGAGGTTCATCACCTTGGACCACGCCGCGACGAAGTCCTTCACGAATTTCTCCTTGGCGTCCGCGCTGCCGTAGACTTCCGCGAGAGCGCGCAACTCGGAGTTCGAGCCGAAAACGAGATCGACTCGCGTGGCCGTCCACTTGACCGCGTTGGTCTTCCGGTCGCGCCCTTCGTACACGCCGTCGGAGCCAGCTGCCGGCTGCCATTGCGTGGCCATGTCGAGCACGTTGACGAAAAAGTCGTTCGTCAGCTTTTCCGGCCGCTTGGTGAAGACGCCGTGTGCGGATTTCCGGGCATTTGCACCCAAGACACGGAGGCCGCCGACGAGTGCCGTCATCTCGGGAACGGTTAGCGTCAGAAGTTGCGCCTTGTCGATCAGAAGCTCTTCCGGCGCCACGCTGAACTTTTCCTTCTGGTAGTTGCGGAATCCGTCCGCGACCGGTTCGAGATAACTGAAGGACTCTACGTCGGTCTGCGCCTGGGATGCGTCGGTGCGACCCGGGGTGAAGGGCACTCTCACGTCGTGACCGGCAGCCTTCGCGGCTTTTTCGACCGCCGCGCAGCCGCCGAGGACGATCAAGTCCGCAAGCGACACCTTCTTACCCTTCTTACCCTTCTTGCCCTTTGGCTGCGAGCCATTGAACTTCGTTTGGATCGCTTCGAGAGACTTCAACACTTTCGCGAGTTGCGCCGGCTGGTTGACCTCCCAGTTCTTCTGGGGTTCAAGCCGGACGCGCGCGCCGTTGGCTCCGCCGCGTTTGTCGGAGCCGCGGAAGCTGGCCGCCGAGGCCCAAGCCGTGGACACCAATTCGGAGATGGAAATTCCCGACGCGAGAATCTTGGCCTTGAGATTGGCGATATCCTTCGCGTCAATCAGCTTGTGATCGGCCTTGGGAACGGGGTCCTGCCAGATCAGCTCCTCTTTCGGGACCTCCGGGCCGAGGTAGCGCGAACGCGGGCCCATGTCGCGATGGGTGAGCTTGAACCACGCGCGAGCAAACGCATCTGCGAATTGATCCGGATGCTCATAGAAGCGCCGCGAGATCTTTTCGTACGCGGGATCCATCCGCAAAGAAAGGTCCGTGACCAGCATGGTTGGCGCGTGGCGCTTCGACGCATCGAACGGATCCGGGATTGGCTTGGCGCCGCCTTTCGCCTGGAACTGATACGCGCCAGCCGGGCTCTTGGTCAGCTCCCATTCGTAGCCGAACAAGTTCTCGAAATAGTAGTTGCTCCACTTCGTTGGCGTCTGAGTCCAAGTGACTTCGGGGCCGCCGGTGATCGCATCGTTGCCTTTGCCTGTGCCATAACGGCTGTGCCAGCCGAGGCCCATCTCTTCAACCGGCGCCGCCTCGGGCTCTGGTCCGACAAGTTTCGGATCGCCGGCACCGTGAGCCTTGCCAAAGGTGTGGCCGCCGGCAATCAGCGCGACCGTCTCTTCGTCGTTCATGGCCATGCGGCGGAACGTTTCGCGAATGTCCCTGGCCGCCGCGACCGGATCGGGCTTGCCGTTGGGGCCCTCCGGATTCACATAAATGAGACCCATCTGCACGGCGGCGAGTGGATTTTCGAGGTCGCGGTCACCCGTGTAGCGCTTGTCGGCGAGCCAAATGTCTTCCTTGCCCCAGTAGACGGCCTCGTCCGGTTCCCAGACATCGGGGCGCCCGCCGCCAAACCCAAACGTCTTGAAGCCCATCGACTCGAGCGCGACGTTGCCGGCGAGGACCATCAGGTCGGCCCAGGAGATTTTCTTGCCGAACTTCTGCTTAATCGGCCAAAGCAGGCGGCGCGCTTTGTCGAGGTTAGCGTTATCCGGCCAGGAATTGAGCGGAGCGAAGCGCTGCTGGCCGGCGCCGGCGCCACCGCGGCCGTCGCCGATGCGGTACGTGCCCGCGCTGTGCCATGCCATGCGAATGAACAGCCCGCCGTAGTGGCCGAAATCCGCGGGCCACCAGTCCTGGCTGTCCGTCATCAGAGCGCGGAGGTCTTTCTTCAGCGCTTTGTAATCGAGCTTCTTGAATTCTTCGGCGTAGTTGAAGGCCTCGCCCATTGGATCAGACTGCGGCGAGTTCTGGCGGAGAATCCTGAGGTTCAAATGATTCGGCCACCAGTCGCTGTTCGACCTCATTCCAACATTCGTGGTCCCGTGGATTACCGGGCACTTCGCTTCGGTTGCCATGGTTTTCTCCTGACGATCGAATTATTTCAAATCTAGCGGGAAGCGTGCGGCGGAGCGCACTTCGTGCAGAGCCCCCGGAAAATGAGTTCGCATTCGCGAAGAATCCGCTTACCGAGGGAGCGCGAGGGCGGCCGGGGCACGTCGTACCAGGCCAGGTCCTCAACATTGCCGCAGCGGTCGCAGATGAAGTGGTGATGCCGCATGCCCTTCGCATCGAATCGCGCGGCGCGGCCCTCGACGGCTACCTCGCGCACCAAACCGGCCTTCACGAGGTCCCGCAGATTGTTATAAGTTGTAGCCCTTGAGGAGCGCGGATCGACGCGATTCACGGCTTCGAAGATTTCCGCTGCGGTCGGATGCCCGGTGTGCTCCATCAAGAAGGCCATCACGGCGTAGCGCTGCGGAGTGCAGCGAAGCCCGCAGCTCTCCAAGGACCGTTGAATCGCCTCTGCGTTCACCGAGCACTTAGACTATATCTAATGTAGTATTTTGTCCAGATTCGTCCGCTTGCGAACAATGAAATAGTCGGGGCGCGGAGATGGCCATGCGACAACGATCAGACAGCGGCTCGCGCGAAATTCGGGATGTGCTGGCAGAAGCATGGCCCGTCAACGAAGCCATCAACCAGCTGCTGATCAAGCATCTCGATCTCGAGGCCTGGCGCGCCAAAGCGCCCGGCCGCAACGCGCGCACCATCGCCGCCCTGTTCGCCCATCTTCACAACATCCGCTTGAAGTGGCTGCGGCTTTCCGCGCCGCATCTCAAGCGGCCCGCGAAGCTCGACCGGGCGCGCTGCACGCGACGCGAGGCGAGCGCCGCGCTCGCGGAAAGCGCGCATCGTTGCTCGGAAATGCTCGCTGAAGCGCTCTCCGGTTCAGGCGGCCAGGCCCGGCGGTTTCTCCGAGACGGCTGGGCCAAGCCCTGGCCCGCGGGCGCCGCGATGGTGGTCTACATGATCTCGCATGAAGCCCATCATCGCGGCCAGGCCTGCATGCTGGCGCATCAACTCGGTTGCCCGCTGCCCGGCAAGCTCACGTCCGAAATGTGGAACTGGGAGCGGCTCTGGAAGCAGTGCGGCTTTACACACCCGCGATAGCCGGGCCCAGCCATTGAGACCCCGGCGTGGGAGGCGTATGATGCGCGGCGGACGAGACGCACGAATCCAGAATTTCGGCTCCGTTCAAAGAGGCCCCCAGTGTCGACACCATTCAGAGATATGGCACGCGGAACTATCGTGTTCAGCCTGACGCTGTTGATCTTCGCTCCGATCGCATCAGCCCAGTCATCGCAGGCGCCATTGGCGACGCTCGACGCGCCGCCGACGGGAATCGCCCCTTCGGGCGACGCGCTTCGCCCCGGTCACCTCGGCCGCCAGATCGAAAACGTCGAGACGATCATGCACTTCTATCACGATCTCATCGGACTCGAACTTCGGGGCACCCGCGACCAAGCCCGTCCGTTTTTCAAGAATCGCGGGCTGCAGGAAGTCGCGATGCTCGTCCAGGGCGTGCCCGATCCCTATCAACAGGCCAGCCGCGTTGCGCTGCTTCCGATTCCCGGAACCGCCGCGACGCAGGGCGGTCCTGAAATGACGATCGAGGCGATCGAGATCAAGGGAATCCCGACCCACCCGTTCAATCCGCCTTTGACCGATCCGGGCGCATCTCATCTGACGCTCATCGTCACCGATCTCGACAAGACTCTCGCCAGTCTGAAGGACGAACGATTTCCCGTGATTACGCCCGGCGAGAATCCGGTCGAGTTGCCCAGCTGGCCCGGCATCACCGGCAAGATTCGCGCAGCGTTCGTGCGCGATCCGGATGGATATCCGGTCGAGTTGATGGAGATAACGCCCGCGCCGGCGACGACGGCCGCTCCCGGCAGCAAGGTGCTCGGCGCGCGTGTCACGATCGTGGTCGACAATCTCGAAAAGACCTGCCGCTTGTACCAAAGCCTGGTCGGGCCCGACTTCAAGTTCTGGGTTAGTCCGTCGCTGATGGGCGACGCAGCATACGAAAAGCTGACGGGCACGCGCGGGCAGTTCCGCATGGCGCAGGCGATGGTTCCCGGCTCGCCGGTGGTGATGGAGATCGTCGAGTACAAGAATCACAGCAAGAAATTCCAGCGGCCGCACTTTCAGGATCCCGGCTCTGCCCACTTCTTGTTCATGGCGAAGGACGACGACGTGATGATCGACCGCGTCAAAACAGCCAACTTGCACACGACGAGCCCTTCGAACGCGCCGGTCTTCATCGCCGCGACGACACGGATGTTCTTCGTGACGGACCCGCAGGGCTTCTGGCTGGAGTTCATGGACAACGGCGTCAAGAGAGACCCGAATGCGAAATAGGAACGCGACGCCCAAATCCGTCCGTTGATTCTTGCCTTGAAAGGGACGTGATACTATCGCGCCGCTTCGCGCCCTCCCAGAGGAACGCCAGGGGCGCGATCCAATCCACGACAATTTCGGAGGCGGAAAATGACGCTCGGCAAACGTTCGGCGGCCGAGTTTTTCGGGACCTTCTGGCTCGTGTTCGGCGGATGCGGGGCCGCGGTGCTGGATGCCGCATTTCCGGGCCTTGGAATCGGATTTCTGGGTGTTGCACTGGCGTTTGGCCTGACGGTGCTGACGATGGTCTTCGCGATCGGCCACATCTCCGGCTGCCATTTGAATCCCGCGGTTTCGCTCGGGCTCGTGGTCGGCAAGCGCTTCCCGGTTTCTGACCTGATTCCTTACTGGATTGCGCAGGTTCTTGGCGCGATCGCTGCGGCTGGCGTCTTGTTCGTCATCGCGTGCGGACATCCCGGTTTCTCCACATCCGGCGGCTTCGCTTCAAACGGCTACGCAGACCATTCGCCGGGAGGGTACTCGCTGCTGGCCTGCCTGATCGCGGAGATCGTTCTGACGGCGTTCTTCCTGCTGATCATCATGGGCGCGACGGATCGGCGTTCACCGCAGGGTTTCGCCGGGATCGCCATCGGGCTTGCGCTGACACTGATTCATTTGGTGGGAATTCCCGTCACAAATCTCTCGGTGAATCCGGCGCGCAGCACGGGACCCGCCGTCTTCGTGGGCGGATGGGCGATTCACCAGCTTTGGCTCTTCTGGGTTGCGCCGTTGATCGGGGGCGCGCTGGGCGGCGGAATCTACGCAGCGCTGTTCGGAGAGAGCCACGACTGAACGAACGAATCGCTAGAACCAGCGAGGAATTTCAGCACGGGCAGGAAAACCTTCAGCACCCGTCGCGCGATGCGCGACGGGTGCCGATCAACCAAACTGCGATAGCCTACTTCTTCGAAGACTCCCACAGCTCGACAAACCCGCCGACGTCGGGATCCTGCAACATCACGGCGCGACCGTCGCTTACCTTCATGATTCCGTGCTCGGAGACCGTCTTGGCGCCCGCCACCTTCGCGCGCGCGTAGACGGCCTCGATGTCGGTCACTTCGAATCCGACGTAGTTGGTGCCGATGTCGGCGAAGTGCTGGTCGGGCGGCTGCTTGTCCTGATTCTGCGGAGAACCGAGCAGTTCCAAACGCACGTTCTGATCGGTGCCCGCCTGCGGATACCAGCCGTTGAGCATGGTCATCGCCGGGCGGCCTCCAGCGGCCGGCGGGGGCGGCAGCGGCGGATAGTCGCCGCCGAGGATGCCCTGATAGAACGCCAGCGCCTTCGCGGGATCGATTACGTTCAAGCCGATGTGGTTGAAACCGGCTTGCTTGCCCCAGCGCTCGATGTTCTGCATCGTTGCCGTCGAGTTGGACACATGCTGCACTTCCGGCGCGCCCGGCGCAGGCTTCATCTTCGCGAACAGCTCGATGAACCAGCCGTCGGGATCCTGAACGAAAACGAACCGGCGCGGACCGTTCGGTGGAGGAGGGCCGCCGGGCAGGGCCATGTTCGGGATTCTAAGGAGGCCGACGGCCTTGAGCTGGTCCATCACCGGATTGCAGTCGTCCATCACGGTCACGTCCATGTGACCGGCGCCGAGATCGGACGAAGTGAGATTGCTCCAGTCCTTGCGCTCGATGCCGCGATATTCGCGGAGGATCAGCGGGAACGGCTTATCGGCGACAGAACTCGGGATATTAATGACCGCGGTGCGCGATTCCGCGCCCTTCGTGCCGCCCAGCTCGTTGGCCACCTTGTCGACTTTCCAATCGGTCCGGCTGGCAACTGGATAGCCGAGCGTTTGATAGAACTTCACCGTCGCGTCCAGATTCGCGGCCTGGTGGCCATCGAAAGCCATTCCCACGACATCTTTCACTCCCGTGTCTGCGACTCCAGCCGAAGCAATTGCAACGACGAGCACGCCCGCCGCGAACACGACGGCCCAATTGCGTGCGGACAACAGACCCAATTTCTTTCGGTTCTTCATCAACCTTCCCCCCGTTTCACCCGTGTCCAACCACTTTCCGTGCGGCTGAATTCTACACCGAGCAGGCTCAGAATGCAGAATCCCGTTTTCGTGTCCGTTGACTTGAGCCGGGCGAAGCGCAAATCCATTGTCTCCCAAGTGGGAGAAGCATAGGATGCGCTTTCGGCACCGGCCGGGGTTCGCGGTCTTGAGCCGAGGCGGGATACGAGATGGGCTTGCAGCTCCATACGCGAGAGAGCGACCGCGCGGCGGTGATCGAGGCTGTGGGGCGACTGACGCTGACCGACAGCCACAGCAAGCTGCGCGACCTGATCCACGTGCTGGCGGCGAATGGCACGAAGCGATTCGTGCTCAACCTCGCGCGCGTGGAGGCCATCGACAGCTACGGCATCGGAGAGCTGGCGCGTTGCCATTCCGTGATTCGGCAGGCGGGCGGGGCCGTGAAGCTGGCCGGCGCAAGCCCGCTCGTGTTGAAGGTGCTCGAAATCTCGCGACTGAATACCGTTTTCGAAATCTACGCGGAGGAAGCTGCTGCCCTGCAAGCGTTCGGGCAGCGCGCGTGACAGATGAATTTGCCGGCCGAGATCGCCATCATTACCGGCGCGGGGAGCGGAATCGGAAAGCACGTGGCTGTTGCTTTGGCGCGGGAGGGTTATGCGTTGGCACTGGCCGGGCGGCGGAAGGAACCGCTTGATGCAACGGCAGGCGAGGTGGAGCAAAGCGGCGGGCGCGCCATCGTGGTGCCGACGGACGTAACCGATCCCGCGGCGGTGCGAGAACTTTTCGCAAAGATGAAAGAGGCATTTGGCCGGCTCGATCTTTTGTTCAACAACGCCGGAGTTTCGGGCGGTGCCGCGCCTCTCGAGGACCTGCCCTACGAACGGTGGAAATCCATTGTCGATACGAATCTGACGGGCGCATTTCTTTGCACGCAGGAAGCGTTCAAAATCATGAAGAGCCAGGAACCGAGAGGCGGGAGGATCATCAACAACGGTTCGATTTCCGCGCATAGCCCGAGGCCGAATTCAGCGGCGTACACGGCGTCGAAACACGGAATCACCGGGCTGACGAAGGTGACTTCTCTGGACGGCCGCAAGTACGACATCGCGTGCGGACAAATCGATATCGGAAACGCAGCGACCGAGATGACGGAGCGGATGAAGAAGGGTGTTCCGCAAGCGAACGGCTCGATCGCCGTGGAACCCACGATGCATCTCGCCGATGTGGCACGGGCCGTCGTATACATGGCTTCCCTGCCGCTCGAGGCCAACGTTCAATTCATGACGGTGATGGCGACGAAGATGCCATTTATCGGCCGCGGCTGAGGACGAGCGCTGGGGGCGGGAGCTAGGGATCCTCTGACAGCGTCTTCCCGAACTTGCTCAGCAAGACTTGAACGCCGAAATAGCCGATGAATTCCGGCTGGCCGCTCGCGCTTCCGCTAAAGCTTCGTCCCGCCATGAAAAGAAGTATGAAACCCCTGTGGACCTTGCAGCGGCCGCCGAAATCGAACGTCGTGTCGCGCGGCAGATCTCCCATTGCACGGTCGTTGTAAACTTCGCCGTCAACCTCGAGCCGCGTGGTGAGTGATCGACCGGCGAGCAGGCCGAGAATTCTCTCGGGCTGTCCATGCCAGGGGAAGAAATAGCCGCCTTCGAAATTCAGATCGAGCGGCCCGACTTTCCTCGCGATTTCGACCGGCAGCAAAAGGCGCGGGCCATTGCCGGCAATCCCCTTCGCGCGCGCTGCGGTCGTGCTTCCAGTTTGAATTTGCGGAAAGGTCGAAATTTGCCAGCCATCTTCGCCGTGATCCAGGAAGCGCCATTTCACACCGGTCAGCGCGTTGCTCCAACCGCTCTGCGTTGGCGCTCCGGCGCTGGTCTGAACGATGTACGGGATTTCGTAACTCAACTGAATGCGGCCGCCGAGACCGAAATTCACGTCGATCTGCGGAAGCTGATAGGAGGCGACGCCCTGGCGAGTGGTGGGCGCCGCAGCGATATTGATCTCCCAATTGCCGTTGCCGGGAGTGCCGGGGTCGGTAGTGAGATAAGGAGGCCCACCCTGGGCACGAGCAACGCCCGATGATCCAAGCAGCGCGAGTGCGCATGAACACAGCGTGAAAGCGCGTCTGGTCATGGATCGAAAGGCCGCGCCCTGGCGGCGCGAAACAGGATACCTCAACGCATGACGGGGAGAGGCGGTTGCTACGCTATTGCGCCGGCGGCCTTCACTTTCACAGCTCCGGCACCGCGCAGGCGGTTTTCGACTTCGACGCGCGTGGCGGTGGACGGATCGAGGACGCCGATTAGGATCATGCCGTTCGACACTTCCGGATCGTAGAGTTTCGATTTCCAGTTGGGAAGTCTCGTGGAGATCAGAAGCGTGATGATGGTGGTGAGGACTGCTCCGAACATGGTGAGTTCGTAGGTCACGATCCCTGTGGGCCAAGCCGCCAGCAGGGGCATCCCGCCCGTTACGATCGGATACGCCTCCTGCGTCAGGCGCGCCAGCAAGAAACCGAGCGTGCCGCCGACAAGACCTCCGGCCGCCGCCAGCCAGGGCATCGGCGTCGCATGGTCCATCTTGCTGAAGGAGTACTCGTCGAACGGCTCGTTGGACATCACCACGATGCGGCTGGGGCTGACTCCCGCGCGATTGAGGGCGTTCATGCCGCGCTCGGCGGACTCAGGATCAGGGAACAGCCCATAGATGGCTGATGTTGGCGCCATGTCAGTCGGCCCCCGCTTCGTTGGGCTGTGCGACGGCGTGCGCGGCCTGCGGCCTTTCTTTCAGGCCCGCCTTCAATTCCCAGATGGAGATGATCGGAACCACCTTCGAGAAGATCATGTAGAGCAGCCCCATCGCGCAGAAGGTGCCCGCCGTGATCGTGATCTCGACCCAGCTCGGACGATACGCGCCCCAGCTATAGGTCAAGTACTTGTGCGAGAGCGAGGGGACGATGATCAGATAGCGTTCGAGCCACATGCCGATCACGATGGTGAACGATGCGATTGCCGTGCCGGTGATCGTGCGCAGTTTCTTGATCGCCAGAATCGGGAACGGGATCAGGAAATTGCAGGCCACCATCGCCCAGAAAAGCGGCGAATACGATCCGTGCTGCGTGACCCAGAAGACCGCCATCTCGCCGGTCTCGTTGCCGTACCACGCCGTCAGCCGCTCGGCGAAAACGAAGTAGAACCAGAGGAGGCTCATCACGAGCAGCAGCTTGCCCAAATTCTCGAAGTGAATCGGGAGAAGGTATTCCTCCAGACGGAGCAGCTTTCGCAGGAGAGCCATGGCGAGAATGAGCGCGGCAATGCCGCTGAAGATCGCCCCGGCCACGAAGTAGGGCGCGAAAATCGTCGAATGCCACATCGGAACCGGCGCCATCGCGAAGTCCCAGGAAACGATGCTGTGCACCGATACGGCCACGGGAATCACGGCGATCGCCATGATGTGCATGGCTGTTTCGAGGCGATGCCACTGCTTCGGAGTGCCCGTCCAGCCGAGCGCGACCGCACCGTAGATTTTCTTCTTCCAACCGGTGGCACGGTCGCGGATCAGCGCCAGGTCAGGCACCATCGGCAGCAGAAGAAACGTGACGCTGCTCATCAGGTACGTGTTGATGGCGAAAAAGTCCCACAGCAGCGGCGAACGAATGTTGGGCCAGAGGCCGCGCTCACTTGGATATGGAAACAGCCAGAACGCGAGCCAGGGGCGGCCCAGATGGATCACGGGAAACGTTGCGCCGATAGAAAGGGCGAAGACGGTGATGACTTCGGCGCAACGCGTCACGGGACGACGCCAAGTGGCGTTGGCAATGCGCAGGATCGCGGAGATCAGCGTGCCCGCATGGCTGAGGCCGATCCAGAAGACGAAGTTCGTGATGTAGAAGCCCCAGAAAACGGGCCAGCGCAGGCCGGAGACGCCGAGGCCGGCATAGACCTGCCAGAAGAAAGCGCAGAGCGCGGCCACGATGACACCCGCGAGAAATGCGGCCGAAACAGCGTAGCGGCCCGATATTCCCGAAAGCGGGCGCAGCAAGTCGTCAGTGATCTGTTCAGGCGTTTTCGCTGCCATGCCACGAATCCCGTTGTAGGTAAGTTACCTTCGGCCGCGTGCCCAGCTCGCCGAGGAGTCTCGTCCCACGGCTCGAATTCGCCAGACGCGAAACTTCGCTTTCCGGATCGCTCAAGTCTCCGAACACCATCGCGCGGGTGGGGCAGGATTGCACGCAGGCCGGTTTCAGCTCGCCGTCCTTGAGATCGCGCTTTTCTGCAGCCGCCTGGATTTCGGCGGCCTTGATGCGCTGCACGCAGAACGTGCACTTTTCCATCACGCCGACTTCGCGCACGGAAACGTCCGGATTGAGTTGCAAGTTCAGCGGCTTTTCCCAGACCGGATTGAAGAAATTGAAGAAACGCGCGTTGTACGGGCACGCGTTCGCGCAATATCGGGTGCCGATGCAGCGGTTGTAGACCTGTCCGTTCAATCCCTCGGACGTGTGATAGCTCGCGAAGGTGGGGCACACGGGCTCGCACGGCGCGGCGTCGCATTGCTGGCAGAAGACCGGCATGAATTTCACGGAGACATCCGGAAATTCGCCTTCGTAATAGCGCTCGACGCGAATCCAGTGTTTCACGCGGCTGCGCGCTGCCTGATCTTCGCCAACCGTCGAAATGTTATTTTCGGCATGGCAGGCGACGACGCAGGCCTCGCAGCCGTTGCAGCGGTCGAGATCGATCGCCATGCCCCATTGATGCCCCATATTCCCGGACCTTCCTAACGGTGCTTGAGCTCGGGTGAAGCCTCGCTCAAGCTGCCGCCAAACAAAATCAGCTTTCCACGACCCACGGCTTGGACCTTCACACGGGTTGAGGCCCATGCGAGCGATCCCGTGCCTTCCACCAACGCGGGCGACAGAATCGAAATCGGATTGGCGCCGCGGCCGGTGGCGTAACGCGTGAAATTTTCGTGCCCCTGCCCGACCGGCATGGCGATCACATCCGGCGCGATGCCGGGAGTGATGAGCGCCGGCGCCTCAAGGCTACCGTGCGGCGACGTCACCTGTACCAGATCGCCTTGTTTGATCATGAGCTTCGCCGCCGTCGCCGGATTGATTTCAACCCAGCTGCCCCACATGGCGGTGGACAGCGGGTCAGGGGTTTCCTGCAGCCAAGGAAGATGCGCCAGCGAACCGTCGTAGAGAAGCTGCGAAGCAAACGGCAAGAAATGGAAAGGATATTGGTCCGTTCCGCCATCGAACTGCGGCGCGGCGTTCTTTGGCGCGGCGCCCGAACCAGAGACGCCGATTGAGGCCGCCTTGCTTTCTTCGGCGCTCCACCAACCGCCCTGATCCTTCGCGTTGGTCCAGAATTCGTCCGCGTCCTTGGCAGACCTGCTTGCCTGAGATTTGTAGAGCGCCGTGAACTCCGCCTGAATCGCCTCGTCGTACGTTTTCCAGGGGAGCGCTTTCGCGAGATCGCCGCCGACTTGGTGAGCAGCGTCGAGCAACACGTCCGCCATCGCGCGCGTGTCATGAAGCGGGTTCATCGCAGGCGGCGCCACACTCACGACTGTTTTCGCCGAGCCGGAAATCGGCACGTCGTCCAGCCAGGACTCGAGCGGCGAATGATCGGGCAGAATCAAATCGGCCTGGGCGCTCGTGTCGTCGATAAAGCTGCCGAAGCTGGCGATGAACGGGACTTTGTCGAGCGCCGCTCGCACGCCCCAAGCCGCGGGCGCAGCGAACAAAGGATTCGCGTTGTAGAGCAGCAGGGATTTGACGGAGGACGAACCCGAACTGATCCGGGAGATGAGCGTCTGCAACGACGCGCCGGCATCCTTTGCGGCAGGAGAGCCGGGAGCAAACACGATTCCGCCCGGTTTACCGACGCTGCCGAGCAGCGCGTTGAGCGCGTTCACCGCCAGCGCGCTGAAGAGGCCGTTGGTGTGCGCGGTTGCAGCGCCGGCGATCACAGCGACGGCTGGATCGTGCGCCGCGGCCTCGCGAGCGATCCGGGCGATCTTCTCCGGCTTCACGCCGACCTGCGCAGACACCTTTTCAGGCGCGTAGTCGGGCAGCCCTTGCGACCAGCTCTCGATGAGAGAACCCGCATGACCCGCGGCAGCGGCCGGCCGCAGCTTTTCGGCGATGATCACGTGCGCGATCGCGAGTGCGAGAGCGCCTTCAGCGCCGGGCTGAACCGGAATCCACTCGTCCGCGCTTGCGGCGGTTTGCGAAATCCGTGGCTCGAAGTGCACGAATTTTCCGCGCTGGCCCGGCCGCCCCTTCCTCATGTGTCCAAACGCAAGAGACTGCGCCACGGGCGAATTCCACGTGCCCAGAAAATCGGCGCCAAAAGAAATCACATAGTTCGATTGCCCAAGGTCGACCGTAGGCGGCATTGCATGGCCGAAGCTCGCTGCATTGGCGGCGCGGATCACGCCGTCGTCAAAGAAAGCGAATTCGACGAGCGCGGCGTTCTTGAACGATGCGGCGAACGCATTCACGATCGCCTTCCTCTGACCTCGAAGCGGAGACGTGACGAGCGCGAGGGTGCCGTCCGGCTTCGCGCCCTGCAGGTCCGAAAGTTGAGACGCGAGCTGCTTGATGGCGTCGTCCCAACTGACTTCGCGGAATTGACCCGAACCCCGCGGGCCGTTGCGTGCGAGCGGAGTCTTGACGCGATCCGGGTGGTAAGTGACTTGCAGTCCCGCCTGGCCACGCGGGCAGAGCTTGCCTTGATTCACGGGGTGCGCGGGATTGCCTTCGAGTTTCTTGGCGAGGCCCATCTTTAGCAAGCCGAGTTGCCCGTTGCGCACGACTTCCGCCTCGCCCTGCATCACGCGCACCAGCAGGCCGCAGCCCGCAGGGCAGAGCGTGCAGATGCTCGGCTTCCAGGTGGCGACGCCCGGGAGCATGTCTTCTTCCGGCACGAACCGGATCAGCTGGTGGTCCGGATTGCCGCAGCCCTCGAGAGCTGCCGTCGCTCCGGCCACTGCCGAGATTTTCAGGAAATCACGACGCTCCATGGCTTCCTTCTGCCCTCTGCTTCCCTTCCCGGCCACCGCGAAAACTAGAAATGACACGTGATGCAATCCACCGAGGCATTCTTCTGCCGGTGGCAACTAATGCAAAAGCCCATCGTGTGATCCACTTTTCGCTCCGCCACCGTCTGCTGCTTCATGTCGCCGTGGCAGGCGGAGCAATCGACGCCCGCGCGAATGTGCGGCGCGTGATTGAACTTCACGTGCGCCGAGGGCTCGAAGCCGTACACGCGCTGCCAGGGTATGTCTTCGCCGCGCGCCCGGTACGCCGCGAGCTTCTGGATCTCGGGTTTGTCCGTAGCGATCACCTGATGACAGGTCATGCAGAAATTGACGCTCGGGATGCGAGCGTCCGGTCCCGTGTCCACACCAACATGGCAATCGGTGCACTGCATGCCGTTTCCCAGATGCACCTTGTGCGTGTATGCGATGGGCTGGACAGGCTTCGGACGCATGCCGAAGAATTCGCGGATCGAATCGGAAACGGTGCGATGTTCCGGCGTGAACACGTCGGAGGCCGGCGCTTGAGAAGCCGGAGCGGTGCCCTGCGCAGGCAGGACTTTCTGCAAGACCGCCAACCCCAGCACAACGACGCCGACTGCCACCGCAATACGAGAATAATGACTCAGGTGAAAAGCGGGCCGCGACAATGCACCCTCTTAACTATGAGAAACAAATGCAGATTGCGAACTCGACATCCTACCCTTAGACATTGCGCGTGTAAACGGGATTTGTGCGCTTCCGATCCGCGCGTCACGTGGCCGCAAAGTACCGGGCACTATTCCGAACGCCACCCGAATCTCGGAGCGATGGCGTAATTCAGCTGCACGAGCACGATGAACGCGATGCTCCAATACGTGCTGAAGACGCAGAGCAGAGCGCCGAAAGCGTAGAGCGATTGGGCCACAAGGATCCGCCGGGAAATCGCCGCGAGAATGGCCGAAGACACTTCTTTCTTGATCAGCTCCGCGTGCATCGCGCAGGCCCAACTGAAATAGAGCGTCGCGCCCAGCAGAACGATATTGCCCCAGTACCAAAGGAGAGCCGTCCGATACGCCGGATACTCCGCCAACAGCCGAGTGGAGAACGGCATGATCGTGACGGCGAAAAGAAACGCGAGATGAATCCAGGTCAAGCTGCGATCGGACCGGACCAGATGGTTGAGCTGCGTTTGCTGGCCGACCCAGAAAATGCCGAGCGTCAGAAAGCTCATCATGTACATCACGATCTGAGGAGCCAGGGCCGCGAGCGCGTGCCAGAGATCGTGTTCGCTGTGAATCGCGTCCGCGATGGGAACGCGGAGGTCGAGCACGAGCAGGGTCATCGCGACGGCGAAGATGCCGTCGCTGAGCGCCGCGAGGCGCTCGGAGCTTTGGCCGGCGATGCGATTGTAGATGGCGGTCACGCCCGGAAAGCCTACCATCGGCCCGCGAAGCACGAAACCGAAGAAGTGGCGGCCAGCGCGGTCGCGCGTAGAGGCCTTACGGTATAGCGATCATCACCAGCCGAGCTTCAAGGCGAATTGGACCTGACGCGACGACGTAGATGTGCTGGTAATGCTTCCCGCCACCGGATTAGCTTGCGGCGTGTTGGAGCCCGGCGGCAGAACAGCGACGATCAGGTTGGGCGTGTTGAAGTTCGCCCGATTGAGGATGTTGAACACTTCTGCGCGAAACTCGAGATTGAGGCGCTCGTGAATCGGCGTCTGTTTCGCAATCGAGAAGTCCCACGTGGCGAGGCCGGGACCCGGCAGCGCATCGCGGCCCAGATTGCCGAAGAAACCGCTGTTGTTCGGCGGCGCAATAAACGCGGACGGATCAAACCACTTCGCCGGCGTTCCGGGAGTCACAGGTCCGCTGAAGTCGGGATTGATGAACGGCCGGACGGGATTCCGGTTGTCTTTGTTGTTCGACGGGTTGTAGCCGAGTTGCGGCGTAAACGGAAAACCGTCCTGTAACGTTACGATGCTCATCACCGACCAGCCGCTCACGAAACCGTTCGCCCATCCTTCCAGGCCGTTGGCGTGTGTCCTTCCCCGACCAAACGGCAAGTCATAGAGGGCGTTGACGACGCCGATGTTCCGAACGTCATAGGTCGCCAATCCCCAGTCGGCGCGCAAATTGTACGGATTCGAGACGAGGCCCGGCGCGTTCGCGGCAGTGGTGCCGTTCACGGAATCTCCGTCGTCGAGCGCCTTTGACCACGTATAGACGCCGCGGATCGAAAGGCCGCGGCTGAAGCGATGCGTAAAGTCGACCTGCAGCGCGTTGTAGGAACTGTCTCCCAGCGAGAACCACGTCCACGTGTTTGCGATAAGAGGCGAAGGGTTCGCGAGTGGCGAATTCGGAGCGATGTAGTAGCTCCCGGCTGGAACCGGCGTTCCCGACAGGGCACCAAAACCGGCCGGGTAGTTCGTCGGGCACGGGGCGGCCGGGCAGATCACTGGAATCGGCTCGTTCGCGTCCACGCCGATGATTTCGTGATAGCCGTGCGATCCGACGTAGCCGATCGTGATCGCCGTGTTCGGCGAAAGCTCCTGCTGGACTCGCAAGGAATAGGAAATCAGCGTCGGAGTCTTCAGATTGGGTTGCACGCCACCCGGAATCAACTTCGCGGCGGCGGGGCACGCGGGAAGAGATTCGCTGCCGTTCATACAGACCGGCTCGGGGAGATTGTTGACCGTGAAGTTGGCGATGCTGTAGGTCGGATTGAACGGCGCGTTCTGGTCCATGCGGTATCCCAGCGCGTCCTGCAATTCGTCGTACATGCCGAAGCCCGCGCGAAACACGGTCTTGCGACCGAACGGGCTCCAGGCAACGCCGAGGCGCGGCTGGGCAAGGAACGTGGCATTGTTCTTGTTGAATGCGGAACTACCCACGTGCGGAGCCGAACTGATGACTCCGTTTGTGAAGAAGTAGTTCGCGGCGCGATCGTGGGCTTCGTTCCAGCCTGTCGAGAATTCGTGGCGAAAACCGACGGAAACGGTGAGCTTCGGCGTAAGGCGAATCACGTCTTCGGCGTACCAGGCGCCAAACGTCGATCTCCAATTCATTTCCGTCGGCGTCGGATCGTAGAGCAGCGTGGTGCCGGTACCGCCTCCGGCGAGCAGCGGACCGATTCCGGGAAACGAAATCTGGCCGAATTGGCTGAGCGCGATTGTTTCATTGGACTGAAAGCGCTGGACCCACACCCCAAAACTGAGTTGATTCCGGCCGTGCGTGTGCGTGATGCGATCTTCATACGTGAACAGATTCCTCACGACGGTCAGGTTGCTGCCGTTGTTGCTGCCCGCAAGCCCGAGTTGCGTGGCGGGATTCGAAGCGGCGCTGCCTCCCACGACCACGGCGCCGACGGGATGGCCGCCGACGAAGCTCGTGACACTGGCCGCAGGCGTTCCGGGCGTCGGCTCGCCGGTGAAAAAGTACCCCGCGCGAGAGAATCCGATTCGTGCGGTGTTGAGAGTGGCGGGCGAGAAGATGTGTGTTTCGTCGAGACTGACGACCTGTTCGCGAAGATTCGTGATGTCGGTGCTGAAGGGATCAAAAGGCGTTGCCGTCACGTTGCCGCCATCATCGACCGTGTAGTTGGCAGCGAGGGAGTCCTTCGCGGAAAGCGCGTGATCGACGCGCACAGTACCAAAGTCCTCGCGAATCTTCTGCAGCGGGCTGCTGGCGAGCGACGCGATCCCGCTCGGATTCCCATTGGGGAGCAATAGTTCGGGTCCGTTCGCTTCGGGCCAGAGATTCAGTAACTCCTGTACCACCGCCGCGCAGGCCGCCTTCTGCGCCGGGGCGCAGCCCGAGCCTAGACCCGCGGGCAACAGCGGGCACCCTGCTCCACACTCGCGCGCGTCATCCGCTGGAACGAACGTAAGCGACGTTTGGTGCAAGTTCTGACGGAATCCCTCGTAGTTCGCAAAGACGAATGTCTTGTCCTTCTGAATTGGCCCGCCGGCCGACGCGCCGAACTGGTTGCGCTGAAACAGCGGCGCAGAACCCAGATCGAAGAAATTGTGGGCATCCAGCGCATTGTTTCTGAGGAATTCAAAGGCCGAGCCGTGCCAATCGTTGGTACCGGACTGGCTGACAATCGTGACCTGCGCGCCCGGCCGTTTGCCATACTGCGCGCTGTAGGAATCGCGCAGCACGTTGAATTCGCGCACCGCATCCACGCCGAGCGACATGCCGCTGGGGCCTCCCGGCGTCATGTTGTTTTCCGCCGCGCCGGTGAACTCGACGCCGTTCAGGAGAAAAAGATTCTGTTGCGGCCGATTACCGGACACTGCGAAGTTGTTGGCGGTCGTCGAGTTTGAAATCCCTGTGCCGCCGGTCTTCTCCCAGGTGAAGTTGGCCACGCCGGGGTTCAGAAGCATGAGCAGGTCGTAGCTGCGGCCGTTGAGCGGGAGATCCTTTACCTGGCGCTCCCCCACCAGTCCGGAGACATCGGCAGTCGTCGTGCTCACGAGGGGCGCGTCGCCCTCCACGACGATCTGCTGGCTAACAGCTCCGATCTGGAGGGTGATATCGACGGTCGCATCCTGTCCTACCACGAGGTCGATTCCGGTGCGCTTCTCTTCCGCGAAACCTTCCTTTTTCGCTCGCAGCTCAAATCGCCCCAAGGAAAGTCCCAACACGCTGTACCGGCCCGAGGCGTCGGTCGCGACCGTGCGGACAGCCCGGGTGTCCAGGTTCTCTACACTGATCGTTGCGCCAGAGATTGCTGCGCCGGTCTGGTCCGTGACGACTCCCGATAGAGTGGCCGAAACCTGAGCAAGAGTTGGAAGCGACGTAATGAGGATGAGAACAACGACTGCGCCGAGGTGCTTCCAAGGCGCCTCTGGGCGACACGCTTCCGGGCTCACATGACCAGCTGAGGTCGCGGAGGCCCGATGAGACGATTTTTCGGAGTCGTAAGCCATCATGAGCCCTCTCTTGATCCGGGATTTCACGGGAACCGGCGAGCCGCTGAGCAATTGCCGGCAGGAGTTTGGTATTTAATACGAATAGTTACGATATGTCAATACGATTAAGACCGCATCGAAGCTCGAGCAACGCGCGCACGAATGCGCGGGCGCGGAAGCCGGACGAATCAGCCAGGAGAGACGAGGGGGATCGCCAGGAGGGCAGAAATGAAAATGGGTAGAGGTGCTTGCGCACCCCTACCCGGAGGACTGTTCAGCGTTGCTACGGCAGGACGTAACGGAACGAGGTGAACACCATATTCTCGACGGCACTGGGTGAGCCGTTATTGCCCACTCCGGTGACGCCGTTCACCGTCCCAGTCGCAGTTCCTTTCCAAGCAGTACGCTCAAGGTAGGAGTACTGCGTGCCGAACTGCACAGTGCCCTTCGTTCCCTTGTAGAACCGGTACCAGAAGCCGCCCGTGCCTTCAAAGATGTCCCGCGTGTCGCCGGTGCAACTTACGGGCGCGCCCGGAGTCGTTCCGTTGTTCGATCCCGTCGCCTGCTCTATGTTGCAGCCGAAATTGGGATTGTTCTCAGCCCCATACCCAACGGTGAGGGAGGTCCGGGCCGCGTTGAAGAATTGCGTGCGCGCAGCGTACTCACCGCCAGCGTAGAAATAGACATCAAGCTTCGGTGTGGGATGGAGCTCGATCGTGCCAAGTCCCTGGAAGGCGCGAATCGGTGCGAGCGTTCCATCAAGGCGTGCGGTAACGTCCGAGAGCGATGTCGTGCCGTATCGACCCACGCCGTCACCCCCCAAGAAGTGGATGCCCAGATCGACCTTCTTGAAGAACGTGGCGCGAGCATTGGCGCCGATGCCGCCGCCAACACGCGAATCGTTAAACGCGCCTGAACCCGGGAATGCCGAGTCGGTCAGTCCGCAAGGTGCCGCTACCGTTGCCGTGTAGCAAGGGTAGATGCGATCGCGGAACGTGCTGACTACGCCGAAGATCTCGTAGTGGCCGAATCCGGGTTCGAAGACCGCTTTGAACACGAAATCCGGCGCCTTGGTATAGGCAAAGGTGGCTTGGTTGTTGAGCAGACCACCGCCCTGGCCGGTATTGCCATACACGAAGTTGGCGTTTTGACCATGGAACGTCGCGGTCGTCTCTCCGTTCTCAACCGCGAAGCCCAACCAGACCTTGTTATCGAAGTTTTTCGTCACGCGAAGGCCATACTGCCGCATCCAGCTGAAGCCAACGTTATACTGCGCATCGATCACCATCGGCGTGGCTTCAGTGCGATTGTCCATGCCCTTCTTGGTTTCCGTTACTAGGCTCCACATCTGGCCGCCAGTGATAGTCCAGCCGCTATTGAAAGCTGCCTGGCCCCAGAATTGCCGCTGTCGAAGGGTAAAACTGTTGCTCTGGTTGTAGTTCGAGGTTGTACCGGCCGAGAGGAAGTCCGTCTCGTAGTAACCGCCAATCTTCACGTTGCTCAACTTGCCTTCGACGAGCATCGCGATGCGAGACTGGCGGCCGGAAGCCATGAACTCAGAGACGTGCGCTCCCGTAGCTCCTGAGAACGGTATTGCGTTAAAGGGAGTGTTCACGTCCGCAGTGAGTCCGCGCTCGCGCCACGCCGTTTCTGCCGCCATGAACCCGCTTGGCGTGAGCGTGATGCCCTTGACCGAAATCGAGTTGGGTGTCTCCGGCTTCTTGTCGTCACCCGCTGCCAACGCGATGGTGGGCCCAATGGCGGCCTCACCAGGCTGCGATGTCAAATTCTCTTTGGCCGCGGTCGCATCGTTCAACTGTTCCTCCAGCTGCTGCATCTTGCGCTGCTGCTCTTGCAGCTGTTTGGTTTGGGATTCCAGCATATCCCTCATCTCTTGGAGCTCCGTTGCCAGCTCCGCACTCGAGGGTTCCGCTTTGGCCGCAGCGGCATTCGGCGCGCCCGCGTTGGCTGGCTGCGCCGAACTCGTGGCCGTGTTCTTCGCCTCCCCCGCCCCGCGGCTATCGTTTTCGCCCGCCCCAGCCGCCTTGGTCACGAGCGGCGATGCGAAAAGGCAAAGGGCCACAAAACACGTAGCAAATGCTCGCATTCCTTCCTCCTTAGAAAATTAACTGCGAATCACCCGTCAACCACCCGCGTTCAAGAGACTTGAACGAAACTGCGAATCATGGGAAGCCCGCTGTCCCTAGGCGCAATATGAAGCTCGTTGCGGGACACCCACCCACGCTGGCCGCCGGGCGCGGCCATGGCATCGTTGCCTTTTCGGGCACACCGCCAAGCGACAGGGAAGGTAAGCCGCCCATATGAACTAGCCGTGATTCGAATGTTAATTCTGTGTTACTGCCTTGCCGGGATCGCGCCGATGCATGGGTGGTTGCCCGCATCCGGAGGGCCTGCCAGCACGAGCCAACTCCCGCGCCGAAACGACGAAGTCGTTCCACGGTCCGGGGCCCTGCTGGCGGCACACCGGGCTGAACTTTTGCTTGACAATGTCTACTAAATCGGTAGACTTGACCTACTTAATAGGGACTAATTATGCGAATTTCTCAAAGAGGACTCTACGCCCTGCAGGCGCTCACCGTGCTGGCGCAGCACGCGTCCGAAGTCGTGAAGATCAAGGACATCGCGGCGAAGGAGAATCTGCCGGAAAAATTTCTCGAAGCGATTCTGCTGGACCTGAAGCGTGCGCGCATCGTCGTCAGCGCGCGTGGCGCGAATGGCGGCTATCAGCTGAAGCGTCCCGCGAAGAAGATTTCTCTCGGCGAAGTGATTCGCCGGATCGACGGACCCTTGGCACCGTTTGAAGACGCCGAGTCTCTGCGCTGGAGGATCAATTCGGATAAGAAGCATCGCCCGCTATTCCGCATCCTTCTGGACGTCCGGAATGCGACGGCCCGCATTCTGGACCATACCTACCTCACCGACCTCTGTTGTAGCCGCAACTAGTGTTTTCTTCGCAGTTCACTCGATAGCGAACAACCAGGGGAGCCACCGGCGCTGTGGAAAGTAGCCGGACATGGCCGCGAACGAGCACCGCAGGCTTCCGGGCACCCCGCTCCAAAGGAAAACACGATGAGCACGGCGGCAACGCAGGATTGGCTGCAGGACCTGACCACCAACGAGCGCGAGCTCCTGCGCGAAGTAGCGCTGGCGCTGCGAAGTATTCGCTATGGCTCCGTGGTTCTGACGGTGCACGACGGACGAATTGTGGAGTTGAACAAGACTGAACGGATTCGTAAGGCCCCGGGATAAGCACACCGGCTCAACACCCAACCCCTCGTGGGGAGGTAGGCAAATGAAAGTGGGCCGGCCAACCAGTCTTCTGGAGGTCCGAAGCCGAAAAATTCTTCAGGAGATATCAATCGATGTCGACACATCCAGGACTGAAACTGAGACGGAGTGCGGTGCTTCTTGTAGCCATTCTTGCAGCTGCGTTGTCCGTCGGGGCATCTCCCGGCGGCGGAGCGGCGACGAACAGCGAAACGGCGGCTGCGGCTGCTCCGGCACAGCCGATGGCCGCTCAACTCGAGGAATTGAGGAAGGCGGTTCAGGCGCAGGCGCAGCAGTTCGCGGAGCACAGCCGCGAACTGGAGGAGGAACGCGCGGTGCTGCACCAACAGCTTGACCGCATCGCGGCACTCGAGACGTCGCTCGGCATCGCTCCCGATGCGGCTGCGAATTCCGCGGCGGTGGCCGCCATATCCCCTGCCACCGGTCCGATCGCCACGCCAGGCAGTCCGGCCGCTCAGCAGGATCTTTCTAAGAAGCTGGACAGCCTGGAAAGCAAGCTGAAAGGCTTCGGTCCATTTACGTTCGGCGGCGATCTCCGTCTTCGCGATGAGCCCTATTTCGGCGGTCCGATCAACCAATCGCAGGTTCGGAACCGCGAGCGTTACCGCGCCCGCCTCAACATCAACGCGAAGCTGAACGACTACATCAGCGGCGGTCTGACACTGGCGACAGGGGACATCAACGACCCGATCACGAATAACCAGACGGCCAACCAGGATTTCACGCGCAAACCGTTCTTCCTAGACAAGGCTTTCATCAATTACAACCCGCACCAGGTGAAGGCTCTCACGCTGATCGGCGGAAAGTTCGCCTATCCGTGGTACCGAACGGAGCTCACCTGGGACAACGACATCAGCCCGGAGGGAGTCGCCCAGAAGCTGGAGTGGAAGTCGGACAACTGGCACGTCTTGCGGCAGTTCGCACTCATCGGATTCGAGCTTCCCTTCGGCGAGAGCTCGAAGGCGAATCCGATCACCACGCTCACCAGCAACGGCGCCAGTGCGCTGCTGCCGTATCCGAACTCGAGCATCAAGCAGAGCACGGTGTACGGAGGACAGATTCAGACACGGTGGCAACTGGCAGGCTGGCTCTCGTTCACCGCTGACACGGCGTTTTATAACTGGCACAACGCCGACCAGATCGTGCTGGCGAACCAGGTCGGGTACGGTCCGAACGCCTCGTCGAGCCCGGGCATCGGTCTGCTAAAGCTGAACAACACCCTCACGAACTCGTACCAGATCATTACGGAGTCCTTCACCGTGCCTGTGAGCAGCGGCGGCACGACCGTGGTCAACTCCGAGATTGTCGGCGCGAAGTTCAACTCCAAATTTGCGCTTTCGGACACGATCGCGCAATTCGACATCAAGACCCCCTCAGAGCGGTGGCCGATTCGGTTTCTGGCGGACTACGTGCAGAACACCGAAGCTTGCGCCAACGACTCGACGCTCGCATTCACGGCCGCGCAGCTGGCAAACTTCCCAGCCAATGCGACTCTGACCCGCTCGACGAAGAACCCGAGCATCACGAAGAGCGGCGCGGCTGATCCGCTCGCCGTAAACGGTTGCGACAGCCACGATCGGCGTGGAACCTGGCTGGAGGCTCGTTTCGGGCGTCAGCAAGCGAAGGGCGACTGGCAGTTCGCGTACACGTATATGTTGATCGAACGCGAAGCTGTCATCTCGGTGTTCGACTTCAGCGACATCCGTCAGGGCACCGACGTGCAGCAAAACCGCATCGAGGCTTTCTATCAACCACACAGCAACGTCACCTTGGGTTTCACCGGTTTCATAGGCCGACCGTTGCATCCGGCGGTCACGACTCCGGCAGAAACATATCTAAAGCGGCTTCAATTCGACGTGATCTACAAGTTCTGACCACGCCGAGAAGGTCCCTCCTCAAACCACCCGAGCCTCGGTCCGGCACCCACGCCGGTCCGGGGCTCACCCGTTCTTTACCCCAATATTTCCCGGATCCACGCGCTGCCTGCAACCCAGCCCGCCTGGTGCACGTCAGTTAGGAAAGGCTCGTTGTACGATTTGCGGCACCTTTCGGCGTCTATACTAGGTTCAGCGCGACTTTTGGGGTGAGGGGAGAAAGAAAGATGACTAGAATTTGGGCTCTTGTTGTGTGCAGCGTGTTCGCAGCCGCGACGCCGGCCGCAGCACAGGTGAAAAACTACAAACCGGTGACGCAACAGGACCTCCTGCATCCCAGCCCGGACGACTGGCTGATGTTCAGCCGAACCTACGACGCGTTCCGCGACAGTCCCCTTTCGCAAATCAACACGAAGAACGTGAAGAATCTGCGCATGGCCTGGGTTCGCGGACTCGGGGAAGGAACCACAGAAACGATTCCGCTGGTTCACGACGGGGTCATGTACGTGATCGCGCCGGGCGGATTCGTGGACGCGCTCGACGCGACGAACGGCGACTTGATCTGGGAATACAAGCGGCCATTCAAAAATCCGCAACTAGGCTCGGCCGAACGCACGAAAGCGCTCGCGATCTACAAGGACATGATCTATTTCACGGCGGCGGACGGCTACGTAGTGGCGCTCGACGCTCGCGACGGGCACGTTCGGTGGGAGACGTTCAAGACCGATACGCAGAATACGTCCGGTGCTCTGGTGGTGGACGGCAAGGTGATTTCTGGCGGCACGTGCGGGCGCGGCAGCGACAGCTGCTTCATCGAGGCAGACGACGCCGACACGGGCGAAAAAGTCTGGCGGTTTTACACCGTGGCGCATCCGGACGACCCGGGCTTCGCCTCGTGGAATCTGCCGGACAATTCGCAGATGATGGCGTCCACCTGGGGCTTGCCCGGCACGTTCGATCCCACTCGCAATGTTCTCTACTGGGGCGTGGCGAATCCCATGCCCGACCAGCGAATGTTGCGGCACAACGGCGATCCCGACGGGACCTCGCGCAAGACTCCGTCCGACCTCTACAGCAATTGCACACTGGCGCTCGATCCCGCCACAGGAAAACTGATTTGGTACTACCAGCATCTCCCGGGCGACGACTGGGACACCGACCACACGCACGAGCGGACGCTGGCGCGCGTTGCGTTCAACCCAAATCCGAAATTCGTGAAGTGGATCAATTCGACGGTGCCGCGCGGCTCGATGCACGACATCGCGGCAATGGTGGCCGAAGGCGGGACGCTTTTCGTGCTCGACCGCGACAACGGAAAGTTTCTCTGGGCGACTCCGTTCCCCTACGACGACCCGAACTACATTATGTCCGATGTGGATGTGAAGACCGGGCAGACGACGCTGAATTGGGATCTCGTGTTCAAACACCCGGGCGATCACCACATCATGTGCTACTGGAACACGCGCAGCTACTGGCCGACCGCATACCACGAGGAGACGCAGTCGCTCTTTGTCCCGTACATTGACAATTGCCGCGATCTGACGACCAACGGCCCCGGCGTAAAGGGCGGCTGGAAGGTGATCCCACGGCCGGGCTCAGATCCCAACGCGCTCACGGGCCTCGCGCGAATCAGTCTTTCCACGGGAGAGACGCTGCATTTCGACGTGGGCCGCGCGCCGAGCAACGGCGCGATGCTGACCACCGCGGGCGGGCTCGTGTTTCACGGCGACATGAGCCGGCGGTTTCGCGCCTTCGACGTGAAGACTGGGGAGAAGCTGTGGGAAGGAATCGTCGGCGGCAACGTATCGGTGAGCACGATCACTTACGCAATCAACGGAAAGCAGTACATCTGCGTGATGACGGGATACAACCCGAAAGTGCCGGAGCTTTCGGCGGAGGTTCCCGACATGCGCACTCCGAACAACAGCAACGCCATTTACGTGTTTTCGTTGCCGTAACGCAACGGCCTGCGCGTACGTCTCACGATCGAGCGCGGGGAGTGCTATGATGGTGCAACGGCAATCGAGGTGGAAAAGGGGCTATCCAAGACCATGAAGATCAATCGAAGAAAGCTGCTCTCGTTGATCGGCGTGAGTCCGGCGGTGCTCGCCGGGTCTCCCGCACTCGCGGACGACAAGAAAAAGAAGAATGGCAAGGCCGCGTCGCACGGCCCCGAAAAGATCGAGGTCCTCAATCCGAAGGGGATGCCGCCCGCGGTCCAGCTGGTCCCTATGGCCCCGCGCCTGGACACGCTTGAAGGCAAAACCGTTTTCCTCGTGTCCGACGGCTTCGCCGGCGCGGACCGTTTTCTGAATCAGATCGCGATCTGGTTCCAGAAGAACATGCCCAGCGTGAAGACGGTGTACCGCCTGAAAGCCGGATCGTATTTCGATGATGATCCCAAGTTGATGGCGGAAATCAAGGCCAGTGGCAACGCCATGATCATGGCGTACGGGCATTGAAGCACCTGCACCCCAGCGACCGTCGGTCACTGCATGCAAGTCGAAAAGATGGGTTTCCCGACCGCTCCACTGGTCACAATCGCCTTCAAGGATTTGGCGAAGTCCAATGCGGCCAGCCGCGGCATGCCGCTCGAGCGCGTCTGCTTCCTGCCTCACCCGATGACCAACAAGTCGGACGAGGAGATGTACAAAGTCCTCGAAGGCAACGATCCGGTCACGAACAAGCCGCTGATGCCAGAAATTATTGCCGCGTTGACGCAGCCGCTGACTGCGGACGAAAAGAAAACCGGCACCATCAGTCCGGATATTGGTCCGCCGACCTATGTGGGCACTCAGGATGAGCTGCAGCGCCTGTACTGCGATAACAACCTGACCGATTTCATGCCCATCATCCTTCCCACCGAGGAAAAGGTGGAGGCGATGCTGAAGGGCACGAGCCACAAGCCCGACGAGGTTATCGGGAAATTGAGCGCCGCCCAGGGGGCGCAACCTTCGTGGACGTTCACGGTCAGGCACGTGGCCATCAATGCGGTCATGGCCGGCGCGAGCCCGGAACATTTGCCCGTGATTCTCGCAATCTCTTCGACGGGCCAGCCATCGCTGTTTAGCTCGACGTCGTCCTTCTCCCGCATGGTGATGCTGAACGGCCCCATTTCCGACCAAATCAAGATGAACTACGGCATCGGCGCGATGGGCCCGTTTGCCGAACCCAATGCCGTCATCGGCCGCGCGTGGACCATCCTTTCGAAAAACCTCGGCGGCTGCGGTGTGCCCGGACTGAGCTACCTGGGCACGCTGGGATCCAACTTCAACTACAACAACCTCTGCATCGCGGAAACGGAGAATAGGCTGCCGGATGGCTGGAAGCCGTTCCACGTGCAGAAGGGGTTCAAGGCCGACGAGAGCGTCGTGAGCATCTTCAGCGGCTGGAGCCTGAACAACGTCGCCTGGTTCCCCAACATGCCCTACCACGAACTGATCAAGAACTGGCTGACGCATTTCTTCTCGTTCGGCACCACCGCCGCCACGCTGCTGCTCGATCCAACGATCGCCCGCGAGGCGAAGGAAAAGGGATTCAACTCGAAGGAAGAGCTAAGCGACTACTGGTCGAAGAACTCGAAGACACCGGCTTGGCTCTACTGGGACCAGCACCAGCGGGAGTTGAAGCAGGGTCAGCAAGGCGTCGAGCCGTACGCCTCTTATTTGAAGATGGGCGACGGTGAGATTCCGTTCCAGCGCTTCTACCGCCGCGGCCGTCCTGGCGGACCGGTCGATGCCAACCCCAAGTCCTCTATCGAGATAATCGTGCTGGGCGGGGAAACAAACACATACTGGGCCGGCGGCGATTTCAGCTATGTGACCAGCGCCTCCATCGACAAGTGGCGCTAGCTCACGGGTGCGTGTACTTGACGACCTCGACCTCGGAGGTCGCGATGAGTCCTTCGCGGACCATCTCATCGAGGTAGGGGATCAACGTTTTCACTTTTTCCTCCGAGTCGATCACGCTGACCATGATCGGCGCGTCGGAGGAAAACGAGAAGAGGTGCGATCGCCGAATCAGCGTGCTCGCACCGTATCCCTCGATTCCGCGGAACACGGTCGCTCCCGCGATGTCCAATTCCCTGCACTTCTCCACGATCGCGCGGTAGAGCGGCTTGTCCTGCCATTTGTCGTTCTCGCCGAAGTGGATGCGCAGCATCCTCGCCTTTCCCTCGAGTTTCATGGCCGCGCCTCCTTTCTTCGTTCCACTTCGAGGTAGTTCGGCGTGTACTTGATGATGTCGACGTCGGAGAACACCACAAGGCCTTGCGGGACCATCCGGTCAAGCACGGGGAAGAACGCGCGAAGCTTTTCTTCCGTATCGACCACGGAAAGCATCACCGGGCGGTCGTGCGAGAGATGCAAGGCCGTGTCCTTGTGAATTCGTTTGTTGGCGCCGTAGCCCAGGATTCCCTGATAGACGGTGGCGCCCGCAATATCGTTGGCGCGCATGCTTTCGACCAGAGCTGTGTGCAAAGGCTTGTCGTGCCATTTGTCGTTTTCGCCGATAAAGATGCGCATGAGCTTGGCCTTGCCTTCCCGCCGGAGCGGCGGAACGGCAGGCTGCGGAGCTTCCTTGGCGGTGAGCTCGGGCTCCGGCGGCTTGACGACCATCGTCTCCTGCAATTCGATGAGGCCGGTGCCAGCCATGTCGCGCAGTTTCGGGAGCAGCTCACCGATCTTCTCCGGCGACTCGATGAACTCGATCTTGATCGGAAGATTCTCAGTCAGGCGCTCGATTCGTGTGGTGTGAAGATGATGGTCGGCTCCGAAGCCCGCGATCCCGCGCACCACGGTCGCGCCCGAAACGCCGCGATAGAAGAGAAAATCGAGAATGGCGGAATACGCCGACTGACCGTGATATTTGTGGTCCTCGCCAACATAAATCGAGACTTTCTTCGCAAGCCCGGGCTTCAGCATGATTCCTCCTGGCGCAAATCGTTCTCGACGGCAGCTGTTCCGGTATTCATGCGACCGTCCTTCCCGCGATCACGCCCAGCCAAACGGCAATAAAGCCGACGATCACGCTGAGGACAACATTCAATCCGGCGTACAAAAGGTCTCCATCCTGAATGCTGCGAAACGTCTCGTACTCAAATGTGGAGAAGGTCGTGTACGCCCCGATGAACCCGACTGGAATCAAATATCTCCAGTTCGGGCTCCAGTGGGTCCTCTCCGCCAGCAACGTCAGTATGAACCCGATCACGAATGATCCTGTGATGTTGATCACAAAGGTCCCGTAGGGAAACCGTGTTCCCATGCGGTCGCCGATGAATCCGCCAAGCCAGAAACGCGCAATGGCGCCTAGGAAGCCGCCGATACCCACCATCAGATACTTGTCCATGGGAGCTGGTTGACTCTCCTATTCCATGTCGATTCGGTTGTGGGATCGTTGCCGGGGACATGACTCCGCGACAAGATCATCGTCAGGAGTCATCATCTGTCCCGGCTTCGGAGGGACAGCAGTTATAGGGCGAACTCCATCGCCGCTGGGCACAGGATAGCAGGCCCCTCACCCAAGTCAACTGCAAGCCGGGCGCTGCTGTGCCCTAACTGGAAGGCAATACCGGGAGGGGGCGCAACGTTCTAGGGCCCGCGCACTCTGGATCGGTTCGAAGGAACACCTGTGGCGTCGGTTGCGGACAAATGTGGCGATCAGGCGCCCTTGCTTTTTCCCCAAAGCTCGGCGCTTGCCAGGCGAGCACCTTCGACGAGCGCCTCGAACTTGGCCCACATCACGGAGGGAGCCGCGCGCTGGATGAATTGGGCCTGGGCGAAACCGCAATCGGTTCCCGCGATCACGTTCTCGCGTCCGACGATTCGAGCGAATCGCAGAATGCGATCGGCCACCAGGCGCGGGTGCTCGACCGTGATCGTGTGGTGCGTCACGACGCCTGGAATCAGAATCTTGCCCGCCGGCAGTTTGTGAGACTCCCAGACCCGCCATTCGTGTTCATGTCGCGGATTGGCCGCTTCGATCGAGTACGCGCCCGCGCGCACGCTGAGAATGAAGCCAACGATCTCTTCGAGCGGGGCGTCGGAAAGGTGCGGGACGTGCCAACTGCCGAAGCAAACGTGATATCGGACGCGGTCTTCCGGAATTCCCTGAAGAGCGTGATTCAACGCTTCGATGCGCAGACCGGCCCACTGCCGATATTTCTCCGGGCTCTGCTCGACGTAGTGGTCATACATGTTCGCGAGAACGGCATCGTCGATCTGCACAACGAGACCTGCGTCGAAAATTGCCCGGTATTCCTCGCGAAGCGCATCCGCGATGGCGTACACGAATTCCTTCTCGGTCGGATAGTACTCGTTGATTCCGTCGTATGCCGTGCTGGCCGGCGCGACCACCGGAAGGAAGGCCTCCTCAACGTGCACGGAGCGGAGCGCCGTTTTCAAGTTGCCGATGTCGCGGTTGATGCTGGAGTGGTCGCGGTACTTGATCGGAGCGACGCACGCTTCCGTCGGGACTCCCTTGCCCATCCACGGGAATTCCGCCGCCATCACGTCCGGAAACCGCTCGCGGTCGCGGCCCAGCCAGTAGACCGGATGCAATTGCTCGGGGCGCCGCTCGAATCCAGTGATCCGTTCCAGAACGTAGTTCGCCCAGCTGGATTTACCGAACTCGCCGTCGTTGACGATGTCGAGGCCGACCCTGGCCTGCATCTTCACGACGTCCGCGACGGACTCGCGCAGAAAATCGTCGTATCGCTTCTGATTCTCCGGCGATTCGTGAGCCACCGCGGCCAATTCCTTCAGCTGCGGTGGGCGGGGAATGCTCCCGACATGCGTGGTCAGAATTCGGTTTTCGCTTCGCTTCATGTCCAGGGTTCCGATGTCTGCCGCTCAGGATCGAGAGGTCGCTCCCTCCGGAGGAACGACCGGTTCCAATGTGGCCAGGATTTCCTGGCGGCGGTCCTCAAACCACGGCGGGATATGCAGCTTCGTGCCGAGCTTGTCCGCCGGCTCGTCCTTTTCGAAGCCCCCGGGGACATTGCAGCAGCACTCTACCAAAATGCCTGCAGGCGAACGGACGTACATGGAGTGGAAGTAGAAGCGATCCTTGATTTCCGAGGCATCCGTGTACCCGAGCTCCTCGTAAATCGCCTTCTGCGCTGCCATCGCTTCGTCGTCGGCCACCCAGAGGGCGATGTGGTGCACGGTACCAGCGCCGAAGGTCCAGCTGCCAGGAGCGCGATTCGGTTCCAGCAGGAGAGTCAGCGTCTTGTTCGCGCCGCCGCTGCCGATTTCAAAGCGATAGTACGGGCCATCGACGCCCGTCTTGCGGAAGCCGAGCGCTTCGACCAAGAACTTTTCCTGTTCGTTGACGTCGCGAACGGAGAGCACGGCACCGTGAAATCCCCGCACCGCTTCGCCGGCACCAATTTCCTTGGTCGTCCAACCTTCGCGCGTGTCGTCCTTATCTTCCATCACCTCAAAGTCCAAGTCCGCAGGATGACTGAATCGAATGAAGCGCTGCCCGAAGCGTTCCTGAATCGGGCTCTGCTTCACCTTGTGGCGCTTGAAGTGTTCTTGCCAGAAAGGCAGGGACCCTTTCGCCACGGTGTAAGTTGTCGCTTGGACTTGCCCCGAGCCGCGCCGGCCCGGCAGCCGGCTGTATGGGAACGTCGTCATGATCGAGCCTGGCTCGATCTTCGCGTTCGAATAGTAGAGATGATAGTGAGGGAACTTGCCGTCCATCAGGACGGTTTGCTTGGCCAGCCGCTGGCCCACGACCTTCGTGAAGAAATCAACGTCTTCCTGCGCTCCACCCGCGCAGGCGGTGATGTGATGATATCCAGTTGCCGGATAATCCATGGGATCTCCTAACCGTGTGACGATGCCGTGCGGCCGAGGGTTTCGTTGCTGCCTGAAGTCGAGCTTCCCTCACCCCACACTTCGTATGCACACGGCAAGCTCGGTTCGCGGGCGCCAGAATGCGTTTGGACTCGTCGCGTTGCCGGGATGCGCCGCTAGATACTACGTTCCCGCGTAAAGTGTCAACGTCAAAATGTATCCAGAAAGAGGCCCTAAACGTATTTTCCGACAGAAAAGGCAACGCAGCATGGTGATATCGCGCCCGATTGCATACATTCGGGAGCCGACGCGAAGGGCAGCGCAAAAAAATAAGAAGTCGCCGCCTTTTCAGTGGCGACTCCCGTTTGAGATTTGTGTTTGCCTCGTCCGGCGACTTACCGCGGCTGTGCGGTTCGCCAGCCCTCGGCGTACGACGTGCGGGCGACTTCCGAGTATGGAACCGGGCTCACGATCGCGCGAATCTGCGTTTGCACGTGGCGCTCGACGGTCGGTTTCGAAGATCCGCCCCCCTCTTCACCCCATACGAACGTGACTTCGGTGCCGGGCTCCGCATACTCTTCCTTCAGAATCGCCAGCGTGAGCATCCTGCCCTCGTTCGAGCTATAGCCGCACCACGTGGAAATCCCGGCCACCTTGCCGTTGCACAGCACCTTGTCGTACGGCAACGTCGCATACACCGCGGACGGGAAATCGAAATACTTGGCGCGATCTTTCTTTTGGAACATCGTGTTGATCGCGCGCGTTACGTCGTCGCTATCCAGCGCGAGGGTGACCTTCTTCCGCTGCGGCTGCTTGGACATCTTTTCGAGCGCCTCGCGGCCGACGAAGTCGTGATCGAATTTCACGATCGGTCCGTATCCGAGATCCCAAGGATTCAGGTAGTAGTCCTCGATGTTGTCGGAATAGAAGCTTCCACCGAGCGACGCGATCGCTTCGTAGCTGTCCGCCGGCAGCCACTGCCGGTACGCCTTCAGCTTCTCACCCGTGTAGATGGCCGGCATCGGCGAGGGAATCCATCCGGACTCGAGCGTGTTCGAGGAATAGGCACGCGCGCCGACCAAGCGCAGTCCGAATTCTTTTCCGGCCTCGAACAGCGCCAAGCGAACCGTCTCGCCGTCTTCCCAGGGGCCGAAAAGTTCGAGTCCCGGCTGGCCTGCCATGCCGTGGCGCAGCGCCCGCACCTTCTTTCCGGCAATCGTTATGGTTGTCATATGGAAGAATTTGAGTTGCGGCGCGGGCTGGCCGGTTACCTTCTCGATCACCTTCATCGCGTTCGGGCCCTGCACCTGGAAACGGTACGCCTTGCGAACGATCGGACCCTTTTGCACCACTGCGCGCTCGTCGCGTTCAAACTTCACGTTGTATTTTCCGGTTTGCCCGTTGTACTGCACCCAATTGTGAACGGAGGGGCGTCCGACAAGATTGAACAGGTCCTTGTCGAGATAGAAGAGAATGACGTCGCCGATCACGTAGCCTTCGTAGTTACAAGGCACAAACTGCTTCGCGCGATCCGGTTCGAAGCCTTTGAAAGTATTGATGCCGAGGTCTGAAAGGAGCCGCAGCGAATCGGGGCCTGACACGTACATATCCATCATGTGGTACGACTGGTTGAACAAAACGCAGCTCTGCTGCCAGGCGCGCTGCTCATCGCGCCAATTCGAATACTCGGGTGGAACTACGGGATATACATACGGACCGGTCTGCGAATTGCGGAGCATCTTTACCGGACTTCCAGCTGCTGCTATAAGGTCCTCTAGGTTCCTTTGGCTCACTGTTTCTCCTCAATAATGATGGCAAGATCGATCGGCCGACCAACTGCGCCGGGACGAATACGCCGGGATTGGATTGCGGGAACGCAGCGGCTACTGGTCCAACAACTGCCTCTTGCGCGCGCTGCCGTGGCCGTTCCGTGACGGTCAGCACGCCCCCTGAAGCCCGCAGGAAGATAAGCGATAAACGCTTTCCTGTCAATCAGATTGTGATCTTGGGGCGTCACAATGGATGCAATATTGTACAAGAGATATGAAGCCCAGGCTCCAGAGTTTCTTGGCAACATCAAGCGAAACAGTCTTCCCGGTCCCGGCACGCTTGGCGCGGACATCTCCATCCTGAAGAACACCAAACTAAAGGAGAAGCTGAGCATGCAGTTTCGGGCAGAGTTCTTCAACCTCATCAACCACTTCAATCCGGCTGGCGCATCGCCGACGTCTCCGACGGTCCTCGGCGCCATCAATCAGCCCGTGGGAAACGATGGTGTGACCTTCTTTTCGCAAAACCCGGTCGTGACTCCTCGGCAGACCCAATTCGCCGTGAAGCTCGACTTCTAGACCGTTCCGGCGCTGGCAGGCGCCTTCTCGGAGGGCGCCTGCCGGACGTCGCATTCCATCAGCAATTGCGGGCCTTTCGTTGTTGGCAGGGCTCCAGTTGGCGCGGTGAGCCCCCCTAAGTTTCCCTCAAGGAATCCGCAAATGCGCAGTTGCATACCAACAGGTGACTGTTGTATACACTCTTTCAAAGCAGTGGCGCCTTAAAGAAATTTTGGGGCTGCCGTTTGTGGCCCGGAAGATGGACCACCCCCCTCTTCCGGGCTGCATTTTCAGCAGGTTCGACCTCACGTTGACCGCTCGTCCAACTCCCTTTTGGCCAAGATGGATCATAGTGGATGCAATTCCCGATCGGTCCGATGGCCAGAAGGAAATCCCGTGTGCGCGGACGAACCCCGCGCGCGTCCATCTCCGTGATGTGCTGGCTTCGCTTCGGACATCTCGGCCGACCGCGCATCCTGTAGCGATTGATTGCGCGCAGTTGAGTTGGTAACATCCGCCCAGATATCCGCCGTTCGGATTGCGCCGTCGGCTGACTTGCGGGACAATTCGATCGGGTTTGCAACTCGGATGTACTTCCCTGATTTCTAGCGTGCGAAATGGCCGGCAAGAATTCACGCGTCATCGTTCGAATTCGAGAAATGATCCTGCATGGGCAGCTCGTGCCGGGTCAGCGGGTGCGCGAAGTGGAGCTTGCCGAAAAGCTTGGCGTCTCTCGCACGCCGGTTCGCGAGTCGCTGCCGATTCTGGCGCAAGAAGGGATGCTGACGCAGCTCGATACGCGCGGGTTCGTCGTGCGCAGTTTCACGCCCCAGGAAATCATGGACGCGATCGACGTGCGCGGCGTGCTCGAGGGACTCGCGGCCCGCATGCTCGCGGAACAAGGGCCTTCACGCCGGCTAATCCAGTCGCTCCATGAATGTCTTCGGGAAGGCGATGCCATCTTCGCGAAACGTCATCTGGTGGAATCGGACGAGGCTCGCTACGGAGAAATGAACAAGCAATTCCACTCGCTGATCGTGCAGGGCGCCGGCAGCAAAGTTATCGCCGATGCAATCGAACGAAACAGCCGGATACCTTTCGCGGCTGCGCAGGCCATTGCGTTCGACAAAGTCGATTTGCCGGGAATGTACCAATCGTTGAGTCATTCTCATCATCAGCATCACGCGATCGTCCAGGCACTGGAGAACGGCGAGGGCGCCAGAGTCGCGGGCTTGATGTACGAACACGCGTATGCAACAAAGTCCAGTATCAACATGGAACGAAAGCCGTGGCGCACTGGAGCCGGCGACGGCCGGGCGTCGGCCGCCGAAGAAGACTCCGGAAGCGCGCAGATCCCCTGACTCGATTCCATCTGAATACTCCTACGTCGTTCCATTTCGGGCAACGCCGCTACCCCAGCGATCAGGCATGTGACGGCCGTCACAAAGGCGAGTGCGCAAAGTCACGGCTCTGCGCCGCCGCTGCCGCTACGCTAGTCCCGCTTGTGACTGACCAGTCAGTTTCCTGACGTTGACCGGAAACTGCACGGCGGCGAGATGAGGCAGAAGAAACAACCCTTTCGAAGACGCGCCCCGAGGGCCGAACGGCAAGCACAGATTCTCGCGGCGGCCTTCAAGGAATTTGCCGCCAAGGGCTATGCCGGCGCGCGATTGGACAATGTGGCGAAGCGCGCGCAGGTGGCCAAGGGAACCATTTTTCTGCACTTTCGGGACAAGAAGTCTCTGTTTCGCGCGGTCCTACGGAGCTTGATTCACGCCGTTCGCGCCGACGTCGAAACGGGAGGCGGCGAGTGCCGCGGCGAAGCACAGATGCGGGAGTTGCTGTCGCGCATCTATGCCGAAGTCGTCGAAAACGAAAAGGCGCGGGCCCTTCTCCGGCTGCTCATCGCGGAGGGAGAACACTTCCCGGAACTCGCTCAGATCTATTATCAGGAGATTATCGCGCCCGGCGCCTCGGCGATCGAACTCGTGGTTGAAGACGGCATCGATGCCGGAGTGTTCGAAAGCACGGTAGCGCGAGGTTTCCCTCAAATCCTGGTCGCCCCGGCGATTCTCGCTGTCGTATGGGTGCTTCTGTTCGGGCGACGTCACTTGCTCGACATCGACGCTTACCGGGAAGCACATCTCGATTTCGTCGCGCGCGGGCTCCGAAATACTGCTCACGAGGATGCGTCACGGACGACGACACATCTCGTCCCGGGAGGGAAGCAATGAAGCGCTGCGTCTCTTCAGTGTTGCTCTTTGTGGCGCTCGCGGCGTCGGCGGCTCTTACAAACGCCCAGCAGGCTGCCCGAACTCTCACGCTCCGAGATGCGATACAACTCGCGCTGAAGAGAAACATTGATGTGCAAGTTTCTGCAACCGAAGTGAGCGAGGCCGAAGGGGCACGCACGCGGAGTCTGGCGGCTTTGCTGCCCCATGCCAGCGGAGATGCCGTTGCGAACCTCGTGAAGAACAACCTCAGCATCGAAGGGATCTCCTTTCCCGGCCTTCCCACAACCGTGGGCCCGTTCGCCTACTACGATTTCCGTGTGTTCGGCTCGCAAGCAATCGTGGATCGCCAAGCCTTTCACGCTTGGAAGGCGAGCGTACGGCAGGAAGATGCAGCGAAGCTCAGCTACCAAGACACGCGCAATCTGGTGGTGCGAGAGACCGCCAGACGCTACCTGCAATCCGAGACGGCGCAGGCCGAAGTGGAAGCTGCCCAGTCCCGGGTGCAGACCTCGCAAGTGTTGGAGTCGTTGGCCAGCGACCAGCACGCCCAAGGGCTCGCCACGGCCATCGACGTCGTTCGATCGCAGGTGCAGCTCGCTCGAGATCAACAGGCATTGTTGGTCGCGGAGAACAACTACCAAACTTCGCTGCTGGCCCTGGCGCGGTTTCTCGGTCTGAGCCCGGGGACATCAATTGAGCTGGCTGAAAAGCTGCAATTTCGCCATGTTGAAGTGCCGGACGTGGAGCAGGCCCTGCCGGCCGCGCTGGCCGTTCGCGAAGACTACCGCGCCCTTCTGAACCAGCAAGAATCGTTGATCGAGCAACAGAAGGCGTCGCACGCGCGTTATCTGCCGGTCCTTTCCGTGAGCGGCAATTACGGAGCTGCCGGCCGCAACTTCGGCACAATGCCTTTCAACGGCGGAATCGAGGGAGTCCTCTCGATTTCGATTTTCGATCGGGATCGCTCTGGAGAGAGAGAACAGAT
>Ga0335083_10000549_pt1 | contig 55990 bp, 42 predicted proteins | sample Lox_Sample_42_FD_206716 | JGI IMG/M metagenome (GOLD analysis project Ga0335083, IMG submission 206716) | Soil microbial communities from Loxahatchee National Wildlife Refuge, Florida, United States - Lox_Sample_4.2 | ecosystem: Environmental > Terrestrial > Soil > Wetlands | place: USA...
GAGCGAGGCTGTCCCCCCCCCCGGCCCCTCCGCGCGGACACTTTATTTTGTGCGTCCGAAGCGCGCGTTACGGCTTCTTGAGGCGCGTCACCGCTAGGTTACCGAGCTCTTGTGAGCGTCGCGTCGCGCTCTCGACGGCGTCGACGAAGCTCGCCCTGACGCCGCCCGTTTCGAGCGCGTGGAGCCCCGCGATCGTCGTGCCCGCCGGGCTCGTCACCATGTCTCTCAAGCGCGCCGGATGCTCTTTCGTTTCGAGCAGGAGCTTGGCCGAACCGTAGACGGTCTGGGCCGCGAGCATGAGCGCGGTCTCGCGCGGCAGGCCCATTTTCACGCCGCCGTCGGCGAGCGCCTCGATCACGAGCATCACGTAAGCGGGGCCGCTGCCCGAGAGTCCGGTGACGGCGTCGAGCAAGGCTTCGTCGACGACCGCGACCGTGCCGACGGCTTCGAAGAGCGACCGCGCCGTCTCGAGGTCGGCTGGCGTGGCGCGCGAGCCGGCGCTGATGCCGGTCGCGCCGGCGAGCGCGATCGCCGCCGTGTTCGGCATCGCGCGCACGACGCGCGCGCCCGACGGCAGCCGCGCTTCGAGCACGGCGAGCGGCACGCCCGCCGCGAGCGACACGAGCGTTTGCTCCGGCGTGAGCGCGCTCGCGATGCTCTGGATCGCGCCTTCGATGAACTGCGGCTTCACCGCGAGCACGACGACGTTCGCCCAGCGCGCGACGTCGGCGTTCGCGTCGGTCGCGGCGATGCCGTACTCCTTCGCGAAGAGCGCGCGTCGCGCCTCGCTCGGGTCGCTCGCGCGGACGTCCGCCGCCGCCACGCGGCCCGACGCGACGAGCCCGCGCGCGAGCGCTGCGGCCATGTTGCCGCCGCCGATGAGACCGATGCGCCGCTCCTGCATGCCCCCGAATCCTTGCACAAGGCCGGCGGGAAAGTCTCAAACTCGAACGTTTCGCGGACTCAGAAGAGCTCCTTCAGCTTCTCGAGAAAGCTGCGCCGCTCGGGCTGCACGTCCTCGCCGAGCTCATCACCGAGCTCCTTGAGCAGCGATTTGGCGCGATCGCTCAGCCGCTCGGGCACCTCCACCGCGATCTCGACGAGCTGGTCGCCCGCGCCTGAACGCAGGCGATGCGGAAAGCCCTGCCCGCGGATCCGGAGCACCGCGCCCGGCTGCGACGACGCCGGCACCTTGAGTTTCACCTTGCCGTTCAGCGTCGGCACCAGCACTTCGCCGCCGAGCGCCGCTTGCGTGAACGTGACCGGCACGCGGCAGAGCACGTCGTCGCCCGAGCGCCGGAAAAAGGGGTGCGGCATCACGTCGATCAAGAGCTCGAGATCGCCCGGCGGCTGGTGCGGCTTCAAGCGATGTCCCTCACCGGTGAGCGTGCGGCTCGACCCGGGCTCGATGCCGGGCGGGATGTCGATGCCGAGGGTGCGCTCGGAGCGAGCCACGCCGGCGCCGTCGCACTTCGGGCAGCGCGTGCTCGGAATGGAGCCCGTGCCGCGGCACGTCGAGCACGGGCGTTCGAGCGCGATCGGCAGGAAGGCTTGTTGGTAACGCACGCGGCCGCGGCCGCCGCACGCCGAGCACGTATCGACGCGCGCGCCGGGCGCCGCCCCGCGCCCTTGGCACCCGCCGCAGACGTCGATGCGCTCGTAGCTGATCTCCTTCTTCACGCCGCGCGCGGACTCCTCGAACGTGATCTCGAGCGTCTTTTTGACGTGACCGCCCTCGCTCGTGCGCAAGCCGAACGCTCCGAGCAGGTCGCTGAAAATCGAGTCGAACCCGCCGAAGTCGCCGAAATCGACGCCGCCCGCCCCGCCGGGACGGAACGCCGCCTCGCCGTAACGGTCGTAGGCGGCGCGCTTGTCCGGGTCCGAGAGGATTTGGTGCGCGGCGTTGACCTCCTTGAAACGGGTCTGCGCCTCCGGATCGTCGCGGTTCCTGTCGGGGTGATGCTGAGCGGCCAGCCGCCGAAAAGCGGCCTTGATTTCGCTCTCCGTCGCCGAGCGCCCGACACCCAAGATCTCGTAAGGGTCGCGCACCGCATGTTGATAGCACGCGCGGTCCCGGGTGATAATCTGGTGCAGTGAACGACCACGACGACGATCGCCGGCGCCAGTATCGAGCGCCGATCGAGCTCAAGGTCGAGTACAAGCGACTCAATACGTTCTTCGCCGACTACACGAAGAACATCTCGCGCGGCGGCTCCTTCATCGGGACGGAAAAACCGCTGCCCGTCGGGACCGAATTCGTGTTCGCGCTCGGGGTGCCGAATCTCGAAGAGCCGCTCCGCCTGCGCGGGAAGGTGATCTGGGTGACGCTTCCGGCGCACGCCACGCGCGCGAACCCTGCCGGGATGGGGATCGAGTTTCAATACGACGAGCACGAGCGCCGCGAGAAGGAAGCCGCCGTCGAACGGCTGATGACCTCCGAGCTCGGTGAGCACCTCACGACCAAGCTTCTCGGCCGCAAGCCGCAAGAGTGACGGGCCCGCGACTTTCGCGCGGCGTCACGAGCTTTGTATTTCCCACTCTATCGGTCGGGCGGGAGCGGCGCTATGGCCAGTCGCTCGGAGGAACCCGATGGCGAAGAAGAAGGTCAAACCGATCCCCAAGGGCTACAGCTCGGTTCAGGCATCGCTGAATTTGCCGGACGCGAAGAGCGCCATGGAATTCGTGAAGAAGGTCTTCGGCGGCAAGATCATGGGCGTGATGCCGGGGCCCGACGGCAAGATCATGCACGGCGAAGTCAGGGTGGGGGAATCGGTCATCATGTTCTCGGACGCGGTGATGGACCCGCCGCGGCCCGGAAACCTCATGGTCTACGTGCCCAACGTGGACAAGACCTTCGGCAAGGCGGTGAAGGCCGGCGCGAAGGCGCTCATGCCTCCGTCGGATCAATTCTGGGGCGACCGCTTCGGTCGCTTCGAGGATCCGTTCGGCAATCGCTGGGGCGTCGGCACGCACATCGAGGACGTGACGCCGAAGCAGATGAAGAAGCGGATGGCCGAGATGGCCAAGAAGAAAGGCTGACGCTTCAGGGGAGCGTCGTGCCGGCGGGCACTTTGTAGCCCGCCTCGGTGCCGGCCTTGATCGCCAGGAGGTCGCGCGCGATGCCGATCTCGACGAGGTTCACGGCCTCGCTCGCAGCGACTTTTTCGAGATCCGCTTGCGCGCCCGCGTCGCCCGCGATGCGGCGGCTCATGGCCGTATAAAACAGGGCTTCCGTGCGCTGCGCGGGGTCGCGCGCCGCGGCGAGCAGGTCCGCGTCGGCGAGCTTGCCGCGTCCCCAGGCTCTGAGCTTGCCGCTCCAGCCGGGCGCTTCGTCCATCGCGGCGAAGGCGTCTTCGACGCTGCCGTCGGTGGGGACGGCGAGCTCGCGCTCGAGCAGCTCGAGCCAGAGCGCGATGTACACGAGCTCGTCGGGAGGCAGGCTCGCGTCGGTGGCGTGCGCGAGCGCGCTCCGCGCGGCCGGCAAGTCACGGCGCGTGAAGGCGCGCCGCGCCGCGTCCGTGATGGTCGCGCTGAGCTGGGTCGCGTCCGACGCGGCGGCGTCGTAGGCGCGTTCGGTCGCGCGATGCGTCGCCGAGAGATCGCCGAAGTGTTCGAGCACGTGGGCGAGCAGGCGCTCGGCGCGCGCCTGGTTCGCGCCCGGGCGGCTCTGGCGCGTCGCGTCGAGCGCCCGTGTCAGCGCTTGATCGAGCGCGCGCGTGGCGCCGGCGCGGTCCCCGCTGTCACGCAGGACCTCGAACTCGGTGTGCCAATCGTCCGCTTCCTCGATCACGTTGCCCGTCTTTTCGGCGAGCTGGCGCGCCCGCTCGAGGAGCTGCAGCGTCCCGGGGACGTCGTGCTTTTGGCGCGCGATGGCGGCGAGCACGCGCAGCGCGTCCGACGATGGCTCTTCTTGCACGGCGGCCTCGAGCAGCGGCCGCGCGCGGGCGAGCTCGCCGCGGCCGGCCTCGAGCGCGCCCATGACGTAACGAAAGCGCGCCGGGCTCGGGCTCACGCGTCCCGCGAACGCCTTCGAGCTCGCGAGCTCGAGCAGCGGCGCCGAGCCCTCGAACACGCGACGCGCGGCTTCGTATTGTCCCGCCTCGGCTTCGCCCACGGTCGCGTTCAGCGCGAGCGCGAGCGCGGCGGCGAGCTGCTCGGGCGACGCTCCGCGCGCGAGTCCGCTCGCGAGCACGAGCGGCGCGACCTCGGCCATGCCGTAATCGACGAGGCGGCTCGCGAGCGGCATGGCGCCGCGGAAGCTGCCGGGCTCCGCGCGAAATAGCGACACCGCCGCGCCCCACGCCGCCCCTTCGAAGAGGCGCGGGTCGAGCGACAGTGCGGTGTAAATCTCGCGTGAGTCGTACAAGCGATAGAGGTCGAGCCACGCGTCGGGGTCGTCGTCTTGCGCGCAGGCTTCGAGCCGCGCGCGCAGATCGGGCGAGATGGCGCGGTCGAGCCCCGCGTCGTCGGCGGCCGTGAGCGCGCCGAGCGGATCACCGTGGCGAAGGTAGAGCGCGACCAGCGTGAAACCGCCGCCGCGGAGAGCGCGGTACGCCTCCTCGCGGTCGGCGTTCGAGTGCGAGCTGATGTCGCCGGCGCCCGCCGCTCGCGCTTTACCGATCCACTCGAGCAGCCGCGCCGAACCGTCACGAAACGCCTCGTCGCTGCTGTCGAGCAGGGCGCGTTGCGCGGCCACGCGCGCGTCCGCGCCCGCAGCCACGAGCGGTCCGCTCGCGTCCGTGAGCGCCTGAAACGACGCCATCGCGTCGAGGTGCGTTTGCACGTCGTCGCGCTCCGGGCCGGGCGGGAGCAGGTCGCGCAGCAGCGAGTAGAGCGCGAGCGCGTAGCCCTCCTCGCCGAGGCGCGCCGCCGCGGCGGCGCCGTCACTCAACGCGGGTGCAGCGTGCAGGAGCCCCTCGCGCCGGAACTCGCCGCGGCGCATGAGCAGAAACGCGCCCTGGAGCGCGCTGTAGCCGCCTTCGGGGTGATCGGAGTCGAAGCGCGTCTTCGCTCGCTCGAGCGCCCGCGCCACGACCCCCGCGAGCAAGCTCGCGCGGACCGCGCCCGTGTCGGCGCCGACGAGCACGCGGTACGTGCTCGCCGCGAACGCCGCGTCGTCCACCGCCGCCGGCGTGACCGGTCCGAGGTCGGCGGCGGCGGTGCGCGCGGGCCTGGTGCTCGCGTGCGGCGCGGCGCACGCCGCGGCCGTGACAGCGAGGAGGACGGCGCCGAAAATGCCCGTGTGCCTGGGGAATTGCCGTGAAGGCGAATGCGCCCGCTGCATCGAAGGGCGAGTCTACACCGGCCATGGATGTCGCGGTAACCTTGAGGCTCGCGCTTCCCTCGGGCGCGAACCGATGACCGAACCGTCCACCCGGCCCACGCCGAAGCGCCTCGCCGACTTCGAGATCGTCCGAAGGCTCGGCGCCGGCGGGATGGCCGAGGTGTTCCTCGCTAAGAAGCGCGGCGCCGAGGGCACGTTCAAGCTCCTCGTGCTGAAGCGCATCCTGCCCGCCTACGGCGCTTCTCGCCGGTTTCGCAGCATGTTCGCCGAGGAGGCCCAGCTCGCGACGCGCCTGAACCACCCGAACATCGTCCAGGTCTACGATTTTCAGGATTACGGCGAGGAGGGTCAGCTCCTCAGCATGGAGTTCGTCGAGGGGCCGGACTTGAAGCGCCTCGTGCGGGTGGCTCAAGGCCGGAGTCAGCGCATTCCGCCGTTCGTCGCCGCGCACGTGATCGCGGAGGTCGCGAAGGGGCTCCACTACGCGCACGAGCGCAAGGACGAGGCGGGCCGTCCCCTCGACATCGTGCATCGTGACGTTTCGCCCCAGAACATCTTGTTGTCGATCGACGGCGGGGTGAAAATTGCCGACTTCGGCATCGCTTCGGCGAACCTGTTCCGCGAAGAGCCCGGCGTGCTCAAGGGCAAGACGGCGTACATGTCGCCCGAGCAGGCGCGCGCCGAACGCGTCACGCGCAAGACGGACATTTACTCGCTCGGCGTCGTGTTCCACGAGCTTTTGACCGGGCGTTCGCTGCACGGCGCGGCGGAAGGCGCGGAGCTGCTCGAGCTCGTGCGCGCCGGCGTCGTCGAGCCGCCGAGCACCTACGTGCGCGAGCTCCCGAGCGAGCTCGAAGAGATCGTGATGCGCGCCCTGGCGAAGAACCCGGACGACCGCTTCGAGACGGCGCGCGACCTCGCGGGTGCCATCAGCCGCGCGCTCCTCGTCCGCCAGCAGCTCGTCGACGCGCACGTGCTCGAGGGCGTGATTTCCGACATCGTCGGCCGCGAGCAGATGCTGCCGGTGGAGCCGTCGGGCGAGGGGCCCGGCGAGAGCCAAATCGGCAGCGAGGCGAGCGTCGGACTTTCGTTGCTCGAGACGCGCGGCACCGCGTCGACCGAGTCGCGCGCCGACGAACGCACCGGCCCCGGCGGTCCCGCCGGCAACGAGCGCGACCGCGCGAATCGCGAAGTGCGTCACGTCGCGATCGTGACGCTGAAGCTCAACGGGCTCGAGGATTTGCGGCAGGCGGTCGGCGACGCGCAGGCGGCGCGCGTGGTCGCGCGCTTGAAGGCGACGCTCGGTGAAGCCGCGTTTCGCCGCGGCGCGCGCTGGGCCTGGGGCGCCAACGCCGAAGGCTCCGGATCGGCTTCGGCCGCGAGCGTCGCGGCGTCGGCGCGCGCGGTGGTCGGTTTGATGGCGAACCCGTCGCGTGCGCCCGCCGACGCGGTGTGGCTCGCCATCGACGTGCACGAGGTGGTGCGCGGCAGCACCGAGGATTTGCCTGTGAAGATCGCCGCGAGCGTCGGCATCGTGCGCGGCATCGCGATGGGCCGGCGCGACAAGGCGGGTCACCTCATCCAGCACGCGCTGCAGGAGTCGGCCGATCACCTGTCGGACTTGCTCGGCGCGCAGGCGCCGCCCGGGGTGAGCTGGGTGGCTGGCGGCCTCTACCGGTTGGTCCGGCGTGATTTCGTGTGGGGCGACGCGCCCACCATCCAAATCCCCGAGTACGAGCGGCTCGGGTTGCCGGAGCACATGCGCATCTACGCGCTGCTCCGCCCGCACACGCGCGAAGAGCGCCTCGCCGATTTGCACTCCTTGCCGAGTGATCTCATCGGGCGCGACGCCGAGCTCGCCGATCTCCACTCCGCGTATTACGGCGTGGTCGGCTCCGAAAAGAGCCCGCAGAAGGTCGCCGCGCGCGTCGTCTACGGCGAGATGGGCATCGGGAAGACGGCGCTCGTCTCGGCGTTTTTGGGCGATTTGCCGCCGGACGCGCGGGTGATCTGCATCGAGTGCACGCCCGCGTTCAGCGAGGTGCCGTACTCGACCGTGAGCGAGTGGTTTCGCGAGCTCACCGGCACTCAAGTCGATCAGCCGCTCGAGACGGCGTCGGAAATCGTCGCGAACGCGCTCGGCGGCCCCGTCGACGATCCGGAGAGCGCCGATCTCGTCACCTGCCTCGCCGAGCTCTGCACCGGACACCTGCACAGCTCCGCGGACGACGCCGACGCGGCGCGCACCCGGCAGCTCGTGGTGCTCGGCTTGCGGCGCATCGTCGCGATGGCGACGCAGGCGGGGCCGCTCGTCACCGTGCTCGACGGTGTGCAGTGGAGCGACAAGCAGAGCCTCGAGCCGTTCACCGAGTTTTTGCGTCAAGGCGAGCAGGTGCCCGTGCTCGCGATCCTCACGACGCGCCCGGACGATCGCGTCGGGCCGCTCATCGAAGGCCTCGTGCGCGTCGAGCTCAAGGGTCTGAGTCCCGAGAATCAGGTGCGCCTGCTCCAAGCGCGGCTCGGCGTGGCGGAGGGCGTGCAGCAGGCGTGCTCCGATCTCGTCCCGCGCGCCGCCGGAAACCCATTTTTCCTGCTGGAAATGGTGGACACGTTGCTCGAGCGCGGCCAGCTCGAGATCCGCGAGCGCCACGGCAAGCAGGAGCTCGTGCAGGTCGAGCGCGCCGGGCAACCCGCGCTGCCGTTGCCGTCGACGCTCGAGCAGCTCATCGCCGATCGCTTGAACGAGCTGCCGCCGGAAGAGCACGGCATCGTCGACTGGGTGTCCGTCGCGGGCGGCCCGCTCGCCGTGCGCGATCTCGTCGCGCTCACGGGTGAAGAAGCGTCCGAGCTCGTGTCGCGACTCTGCGCGCGCGGCTTGCTCGACCTGAAGGTCGACTCCGTGGACGTGCGCCATCCGCTCACGCGCGACGTCGCCTACCGCACGCTCGAGCGTCGCCGGCGCGTGTACATGCACAAGGACCTCGGGCTGCATCTCGCGAAGACGCCGCTCGCGAAGGGGCTCACCGCGGCCGTCGTGGCGCGTCACCTCGCGCGCGGCGGCGAACGGACGGCGGCGGGCAACGCGTATCTCGAAGCCGCGCACGCCGCCCGCAACGGCCATCAGCTCGCGCTCGCGCGCCGTTATTACCGCCGCGCCGTGGCGCTCCTGCCCGAGGACGATCTCGCCGTGCTCGAGGCGCACGAGGCGCTCGAGTCGATTTATCGCATGCAGGGGCGCTGGCGCGAACGCCGCACGCACCTCCGCGCGCTCCGCCGGCTGTCGCGCCAGAGCAACAAGCCGCGCTGGGTCGCGACGGCGCTGCTCGTCACCGCGCAATTCGAGCTCGACTCCGGGCGGCTCTCGAAGGGTCTCGAGTGGGCGCAGCGCGGCGAGCTCGTGGCGACGCAGGCGGGCTCGCCCGCGCTCGAGGTGCGCGCCCGCGCGCTCATCGCCGAGACGCTGCACGATCTCGGCGACATGCAAGGCGCGCTCGCGGCGGTGGACCGCGCGCTCGCGACCGCCGATTCGACGAACGCGCCCGCGCGCATGCGCGCCGAGGTGCTGCGCCTGCGCGGCACCTTGCTCCGTCGCGTCGGCCGCGTGCACGAGGCGATGGAAGCGCAGGCCGAGGCCGTCGCCGTGTTCCGGCAGGTCGGGGCACGCCGGCTCGAAGCGCGCGCGAAAAATTCGCTCGCCTACGCGCTGCTCGTGCTCGGTCGCTTCGAGGACGGCATCACGCTCGCGCTCGACGCGATCAGCATCGATCTGGCCGTCGGCGGCCGTTTTCAGATCGCGAAGACGCTCTCCACCATCGGGGAATGCTACGTCGCGCTCGGCGACTACGAGCGCGGGCTCGCCTACATGCGGCGCTCACGCGAGGCGCACGAGCGTTACGGCGAGCAGGATTCGCGCGCCGACACGCTGCTGTCGCTCGCCGAGATACTCTTCGAGTGCGGCGAGGTCGGCCAATCCGAAACGCTCGTCGGCGACGCCGGCGCGCTCACGGCCGTGACGGGCAGCGCCTACGATTCGGTGCACGAGAAGATCCTCCGCGCCGTGCTCGCGCGCCACGCGGGCGACCCCGGCAAAGCCGTGATGCACGCGTTCGACGCGCGCCAATCCGCCGAAGCGCAGGCGTACGTGGCGTTCCATTTCTACGCCATGGCCATCGAAGCGTCGGCGCGCGTCGACATGGGCGAGCAACATACGGGCATCCTGCTCGCGACGACCGCCATGGGCGCGATCGAGACGCTGCAGGGCTCGGAATACGGCCTCTTCACGCGCCAGCTCTGCTGCGAAGCGTTGCGCAAGGCCGGCTCACCCCAGGCCGAAGAGATGCGCAATCGCGCCTCCGATCACGTCCGGCGCCTGCTCTCGTTCATTCGCGATCCGATCCTCAAGGGCATGTTTCTCCGGCGCCGCGTGGTGCGCGACATTCTGGGCAAAGCGACCGCCGACGCCCTCGCCGTCGCGAGCGGCGCCGTGCTCGATCCGACGCCGCCCGAACCGATCATCGCCGGCCTCACGAGCGTGCCGCCCGAGCTCACGCAGTAGCGTTCACGCAGAGGTTAGGGGCCGCGCCGCGCGGAGGCGACTACTGCCGTCCGACGAGCTCGCGGAGCTTCTCCACGCCCTCGAGTTCCCCCATCACGATGAGCTCCGTGCCGGCGGAGAGCGGATGATCGGGCGACGGATTGTAGACGTAGCCCGCTTCCGGGGTGTGCAAGGCGACGACGAGGAGCTGCGTCTCCTGCCGGATCGGGATCTCGCGCAGCGTCTTCCCGACGTAGCGGCAGCCTTCGCGGAGCTCGACCTCCTCGAAGCGCAGGTTCTTCGTCACCCGCAGCATGTTGTCGAGAAAGCTCGTGACCTTCGGCCGCACGAGCTCGCTCACCATGCGAAGACCGCCCATGCGGTGCAGGCTGATGGTTTGGTCCGCGCCCGCGCGCCGAATTTTAGGCTCATTTTCGATGTCGATCACCTTGGAGACGATGCGCGCCTTCGGGTTCAGCGCGCGCGCGGACATCACGATGAAGAGATTGTCGGGATCCTCGGTCAGCGCCGCCATCACGCCCTCCGCGCGATCGACGCGCGCGGCGAGGAGCGTGTGGTCGTCCGTCGCGTCACCGACGACGTAGAGCAAACGCCCGCCGAGCTCGTCGTTCACACGCCGGAGCACTTCCTCGCTCTTGTCGATCAGGACGAAGGCGCGGCCGATCGCCGCGAGCTCTTCGACGATGTACCGGCCGGTGCGGCCCGCCCCCGCCACCACCAGATGACCGTCGAGTGCATCGATTCGTTTTTGCATGCGCCGTCTCCGAAACGTTTCGCCGATCACGCCCTCGACGAGGAGCGCCGTGAGCGTGGACTGGAAGAACGCGATGGTGCCGACGCCCGCCACGATGAGCAGGCTCGTCACGATGCGCATGTCCGGCCGTTCCGCCATGCCCGGCAGCTCCGCGAACCCGACGCTCGCCGAGGTGATGAGCGCGAAGTAGATGGTGTTGCCGAGCGAATATTTGCCGGCGCCCATCAGCCAGAGCAGCGCTCCGCCGATCGCGACGATCGTCGCGAACACGCTCAGCGCGAACAGCATGCGCTTGAGCTCGACGTTCATCGGATTGCGGGCCATGCGGGCCCTTCACGCGAGATCGGCGAGCGCGCTCTCGAGCTCCCCGAGCGTCTTACTGTCGCCGCGCTCGCGCGCGAGCACGATGCCGGCCTCGAGCCACTCGGCCGCCTCGCCCGGCTTGCCCGCCTCGACGAGCGTCTGCCCCGCCATCAGGTAGAGCGGCAAGTACCCCGGGTCCTTCGCGCGGAGCGAGACGAACGCGCGAGCGGCGTCGTCGAGACGCTGCTCTTTGCGGTATTCGAGGGCGAGCGCGTACCACGCGAACGAATCCGCCGTGCCGGCTTGCGTGGTCGCTTCGAGGAAGGCGAGGCGCTTGTTCACGCCCCTCACCATACCTCGCCGCGGGCACGCCGTTCGACCGTGACGTAAGAAGCGAGGATGCGCTTCGTGCCGTGCACGCCGAAGCGCGCGACGACCATGGGCGCGGCCCCTTGCTCGATGCGCTCGACGATGCCGGCGCCGTAGCGCTGATGCCGCACCCGGTCCCCCGGACGAATGCCGAGCTCGTCGTCGTCGCCGCTCGGGGCCTCGTCGCGCTCGACGATGCGCGTCCCGGGGGCGAGCGCGGGCCGCGAGCTCGGCAAGCCGTAACGCGACGAGCCCTCGTACGCGGAGTACGAGCGATCCGTCGCGTAACGCTCGAGCGCCCCCTCGTGCTTCGCGACCTCGGCGGGGATGTCGCCCAAGAAGCGACTCGGTTCGAGGTAGCGCGTCATGCCGAAGAGCGAGCGCTGCCCGGCGTAGGTGACGAAGAGGTACTCGCGGGCGCGCGTGATGGCGACGTAAGCGAGCCGGCGCTCTTCGTCGAGCTCTTCGGGCTCGCGGCCGCTCACGCCGCGATACGGAAAAATCTCCTCTTCCATGCCGGTCAAGAACACCGCGCGGAACTCGAGACCCTTCGCCGTGTGCACCGTCATGAGCGAAACCTTGGGCGCGTCCTTCATCGCGTCGACCGCGGCCGCGAGCGTGATGCGCTCGAGCCAGCCGCCGAGGGACGCTTCTTCGCCCTGCTCCTCGCAATCGGCTTCGTAGTCCGCGATCGCGCCGACGAGCTCTTCGAGGTTACCGAGGCGCGCGTCGCTCTCCGCGTCGTCGGCGGTGACGAGCAGCTGTTTGTAGCCGCTGCGTTCCAAGATCTCTTCGGCGAGCTCGCTCGGACGCATGCCCGGCGCGTCGCGCGCGAGCTCCGCCATCAGCTTCTGGAACGCCTCGAGCTTCTTCTTCGCGGCGGTCGCCACCTCGTCGTCGCGCACGGCGACGTCGATCGCTTCCGACAGGCTGAGCGCCCGCTCGGCCGCGATGTCGCGCAGGCGATCGACCGTCTTGTCCCCGATGCCGCGCGCGGGCACGTTGATGATGCGCTCGAGATCCGCGTCGCTTTTCGGATTTTGGACGAGCCGCAGATACGCGACGAGGTTTTTCACTTCGGCGCGCTCGAAGAAGCGCAGGCCGCCGAGCACTTGATACGGCATGTCCGCCGCGCGCAACGCTTCTTCGAGCGCGCGGGACTGCGCGTGCACGCGGTAGAAAATCGCGATTTGGTCGGCCGCGACGCCGCGCGCCGCGAGCTTTTTGATGGTCGAGACGACGTGCCCCGCTTCTTCGCGCTCGTCGCGTACGGCGCGGATCACCACTTTTTCGCCCGGTTCGGCGGCGGTCCAGAGCTTCTTCTCGACGCGCGTCGCCGCCCGCTCGATCACGCCGAGCGCCGCGCGCACGATGTTCGAGCTCGAGCGGTAGTTCTGCTCGAGCTTGACCACGGTCGCGTCGGGGAAGTCGTGCTGAAAGCTGCGGATGAGCCGCACGTCGGCGCCGCGCCAGCGATAGATCGACTGGTCGTCGTCGCCGACGACGCAGAGGTTCCGCGTCCGGGACGAGAGCGCGCGCACGAGGCGGTACTGAACGAGGTTCGTGTCCTGGAACTCGTCGACCAGCACGTAGGAGAAGCGATTGCGGAGCTCGCTCCCCGCGACGGTGTGCTCGTGCTCGGCGACGGACAGCACGTAGAGCAAGAGGTCGTCGAAATCGACTGCGTTCGCGCGCAACAGCGCCTTCTGATACGCGTCGTAGGCCTGGCGGGCGGAGGCGGTGAGCTCGCTCTGCCCGTGCCCCGGCAAGCGCCCTTCGCGCTTCTCGCGGCTCACGAGCGAGAGCACGAGCTTCGGCGGCATCGCCTCCTCGTCGAAGCCGAGATCGCGGAGCACGCGCGTCATCACGGCTTTCTGATCGGAGTCGTCGTAAATCACGAAGTCGCGGCCGAGGCCGACCGCCTCGTGATAGCGACGGAGGAGGCGCGCGCAGACCGAATGAAAGGTGCCGACCCACAAGTCGCGCACGACTTCGTCGCCGGCGAGTCCGCGCAGGCGCTCCCGCATCTCGCCCGCGGCCTTGTTCGTGAACGTGACGGCCAGAATGCGAAACGGCGGGACGTTGCGGGTCGCGAGCAGGTTTGCCACGCGATACGTGATCGCGCGTGTTTTCCCGCTACCGGCCCCCGCGAACACGAGGAGCGGCCCGTCCACGTGGGCGACGGCGCGTTGTTGCGGCTCGTTGAGCTCGGTCACTTACGCCATTCTCGCCTCCGGTCGACTAGCACGGCTTCCGTTCGGACGGGCGCGTCGTCGGCCGGAAGCGCTAAGGTGCGGCGCGTGTCCGAGCCGCCGAGCGCCAAGTTCCGGCACGCGTCGGAGCCGCCGCGGTCGGAGCGCGCGCGGCGCAGCGGCGCGGTCGTGTCGCTCGCGGCGAGCGGCGTGCTCGTCCCGGCGGGTTGCGCTTGCTGTGGAGAACCGGCGGCGTGCTCGGCGGTCGCGCGCGGGCCGGGCGGCGTCGAGCTCATCCTCGGTTATTGCGACGCGTGCATCGCGCACGTCGGTCGCGAATCGGTGCGCCGGCTCGCGGCCGCCGTCGCCTCCGCGCTCGTCGGCTTCGGGCTCGCGCTCGCTCTGCCGTTCGCGCCTTACCCTTTGTCGCTGCCGGCGCTCGGGGCGCTGGTTTTCACGGCTTCGCTCCTGCCGCTCGTCGTCGTGAGCGCGTGGCCTCGCCGCGCCGAGCCGGGACACACCGCCGACGGCGCCGCGGCGCGCTTCGTCGGTCCCGGCCGGGTGCTCTTCTCGAACGCTCGCTTCGCGACCGAGCTCGGGCGCGCGAACGACGCCAAAGTCGAGCGCGTGGCGTTTCGCGAGGCGCGGCTCGCGCCCGCGCTCTTCGCGTTGCCGCCGCTCGCCGTGCTCGTCGCCCTCGCGACGCTCGTCGCAAGCTCGCCGCTCGTGCGAATCGTCAATCTCGGCCCCGACCGCATCGTGGTCGAGGTGGACGGGCGGCGCGTCGCCGTCGTCGATCCGACGAGCGTCGAAGCCCCGTCCGCCGGCGTCGAGGTGCGCATCACGGCGGGACCCCACGAGCTTTTGGCGCGGAGCGCGGACCGGGTGGTGGCGCGCGAGGTCGTCACGGTCGAGAGCGGCCACATGCACCTCTTCGCGCCGGCGAGCGACGGTTACTGCTTTTGGCTCGAGACCGCGGCCTACGGTCGGGGGCGCGCGCCCGGGGTGACGCGCTCGCCCCTCGAAGGCGCGGCGCGTTTTTGGGTGCTGCCGGCCGATCTCGGCGGGTTTTTCCGGCCGGTCCCCGAGCAGGCGCGGGCCGAGGCGCGCCTCACGGGCGGGGTCGTCACCGTGCTCAGGCAGGCGCCGTGCGGCGTCGATCCGTGAGCGTTTCCGAGCTCGCGGAGCGCAGAAAAATCCCGTCGTGGGCCGCCGTTGGCAACGGGTGACGCATGATTATACTCGGCTCGACCATGAGCGACGAGAAGGTCTCCGAGAAAGGCGCCGACCACCCGAACGGCGCGAGCGACGCCTCACCGAACAGTGCCGACGAAGCAGTGCCGGCTTCGCCCTCGACGCCGCCCGAAGATCCGCTCGCCCGCGCGCAAGCCGAAGCGGCGCGGCTCAAGGATCAGCTCTTGCGGCTCGCGGCCGACTTCGACAACTTCAAGAAGCGCTCGCGCAAGGAAGTGGAGGACCTCGGCAAGATCGCGCGCGAAAACGTGCTGCGCGAGCTCTTGCCGGTCTTCGACAATCTCGAGCGCGCGACCTCGCACGCGAGCGGAGCGACGGACGTGAAGGCGCTGACGGACGGCATCTCGATGGTCACGCGCCAATTCCTCGACACGCTCGGCAAGCTCGGCATCGAACGCGTGCCGGCGCTCGGCCTGCCGTTCGATCCGGCGGTGCACGAAGCGGTGCAACATCTCGAAACGACGGAGTACGCGCCCGGCACCGTCGCGATGGAGCTGCAGGCCGGGTACCGGATGGGGGACCGCGTGATCCGGCCGGCGATGGTCGTCGTCGCAAAACCTGCGCCGAGCTGAACCCGTTCGCACGTTTTCCGAATTGAACCTAGACTAGCGAGACATGGGGAAGATCATCGGCATCGACCTCGGCACGACCAATTCGTGCGTGGCCGTCGTGGAAGGCCTCAGCGCGACGGGCGTGCCGGAGGTGAAGGTCATCCCCAACGCGGAAGGGGCGCGCACGACGCCGTCCGTCGTCGGCTTCACGAGCTCGGGTGAGCGGCTCGTCGGACAGGTCGCGCGGCGCCAAGCGTCGGCGAACCCGCAAAATACGATCTACGCGGTGAAGCGCCTGATGGGGCAGCGCATCGATTCCGAGGCCGGCAAGCGCCAGGCGAGCTCGGTGCCCTACCGCGTCGTCGCGCACGCGAACGGCGACGCGTGGGTCGAAGTGCAGGGCAAGCAAATCTCGCCGCCCGAAGTCTCGAGCCACGTGCTCACGACCATGAAACAGATCGCCGAGACGTACCTCGGTGAGAGCGTGGTCGAAGCGGTCATCACCGTGCCCGCCTACTTCGACGACGCGCAGCGCCAGGCGACGAAGGACGCCGGCAAGATCGCCGGGCTCGAGGTGAAGCGCATCCTGAACGAGCCGACGGCGGCCGCGCTCGCCTACGGCCTCGACAAGAAAGAACACGAGATCATCGCCGTCTACGATCTCGGCGGCGGCACCTTCGACATTTCGATCCTCGAGCTCTCGGGCGGCGTCTTCAGCGTGAAGGCCACGGGCGGCGACACGCACCTCGGCGGTGAGGATTTCGACCAGAAGATCATCGACAAGCTGGCCGAGGAGTTTTCGGCCGAGCACGGCATCGATCTCCGCAAGGATCGCATGTCGCTCCAGCGCCTGAAGGAAGCGGCCGAGAAGGCGAAGCACGAGCTCTCGTCCTCGCTCGAGACGACCATCAACGTGCCGTTCATCGCGACCAGTCCGACCGGGCCGAAGCACCTCGAGCGCACGCTCAAGCGGAGCGAGCTCGAGATCATCACCGGCGAGCTCATCGATCGCACCATCCAGGCCTGCCGCGCCGTGATGGCCGATTCGAAGCTCACGCCCGCGCAGGTCGGGCAAGTCGTGCTCGTCGGCGGCATGACGCGGATGCCCGCCGTGCAGCGCGCCGTGAAGGAGTTCTTCGAGCGCGATCCGCACAAGGGCGTGAATCCGGACGAGGTGGTCGCGGCGGGCGCGGCGATTCAGGGCGCGGCGCTCGCCGGCGCCATCGACGAAGTGCTCTTGCTCGACGTGACGCCGCTCTCGATCGGCGTCGAAACCGGCGGCGGCGTGTTCACCCGGCTCATCCCGCGCAACACGACCGTGCCCACGGAACGCAGCGAGATTTTCACGACCAGCGTCGATAACCAGCCGTTCGTCCCGGTGCACGTGCTCCAGGGCGAGCGCGAGATGGCCGCCGACAACCGGAGCCTCGCGCGCTTCGAGCTCACGGGCATCCCGCCGGCGCCGCGCGGTATCCCGAAAATCCAGGTGAGCTTCCGCGTCGACGCGAACGGCATCCTTTCGGTGGAGGCCAAGGATCTCGGCACGGGCCGCGCGCAGACGGTGAGCGTGAAGCCGACGAGCGGCCTCGCGCAGGACGAGATCACGAAGCTCATTCAGGAAGGCGAGCGCTACAAGGAGTCGGACGAGCTCCGGCGCGACCTCGCCGAGATGCGCAACCAGGCCGAGACGCTCGCGTACACGACCGAGCAGGCGCTCGAGGGCTACGCCGATCTCATCGAAGCGACCAAGCTCGACGAAGTGCGCGCCCGCGTCGGCCTCCTGCGCGATCTCCTGAAGAGCGGCGCGCCGCTCGACGCCCTCCGCTCGGCCTACGCCGACCTCGAAGCGAGCACGTTCGAGCTCGCCGAGGCCCTCTACGGCGAGCCCGCCGGCACCACCTGAGCGCCGCTCACTCCTCGGACGACGCGAGCTTCTGCTCGATCGCTTCGAGGTGCGCGTTCACCTGCGGATCCTTCTGGCGCAGGGTCTCGACGCGGCGCACGGCGCTCATCACCGTCGTGTGGTCGCGGTTGCCGAACGCGCGGCCGAGCTCGGGGAAGCTCGACTTCAGGCGCTGGCGGCAGACGTACATCGCGACCTGACGCGCGAACGCGACGCTCTTGTGGCGATCCTTGCTCAAGAGCTCCGAGTTCGAAAGACGGAAATGGCTGCACACCGCGCGCTGAATGTCCTCGACGCTCATCATGTCGGGACGGCGCGGCGTGACGAGCGCCATCTCGCTCCGCACGAACTCGAAGTCGATGGGGCGCCCCGTGAGCGACGCCTTCGCCGCGAGACGGATCAGCGCGCCTTCGAGCTCGCGCACGTTGCTCGGCACGCCTTGCGCGAGCAAGACGGCCACTTCGTCCGAGAGCTCGATGCCCTCGAGCACGGCCTTCTTGCGCACGATCGCGACGCGCGTCTCGAGCTGCGGCACCTGGATGTCGGCGACGAGACCGGAGCCGAAGCGCGACACCAAGCGCTCGGGCATGCGCTGGAGCTGCTGGGGGTACTTGTCGCTCGTCACGACGATCAGCCGGTCGGCGTCGTGGAGGGCGTTGAACGTGTGGAAGAACTCTTCCTGCGTCTGCTCGCGGCCGGCGAGGAACTGGATGTCGTCGACCAGGAGGAGATCGCACTGCGAGCGGTAGCGCGCGCGAAACTCGTCCATCTTGTGGTGCTGGAGCGCCTCGATGAACGCGTTCGTGAAGTGCTCCGCCGAGACGTAGACGACGCGCGTGTCGGGCCGCTCGGCGAGCACCTGGTGCGCGATGGCGTGCATCAGGTGCGTCTTGCCGAGGCCGGTGCCGCCCGCGATGAAGAGGGGGTTGTAGCGAGGCCGGCCTCCGGCGGCCGAGGCGAGCGCCGCGGCGTACGCGAGCTCGTTCGACGGGCCGACGACGAAATTACTGAACGTGTGCTTCGGGTTCAGCGCGTCCGCGAGGCCCGGACGCGGTACCGCGGCGAGTCGCGGTCGCGGCATGCTCGGCGCTTCGGACGGACGGCGGGACGGAGGCGGCGAGCTTCGTCGCGGCTCGCTCACCGGCGCGGGCAAGTCACCGCTGATGCGCCAGCGGACCTCGAGCCCCTTCGCCGGGTCGCCGCCGAGGTAACCCCTCATGGCGTCGAGCAAATCGGGCAAGAAATGGTTTTTGACCCAATCACGGACGAATTCGTCGCGTGCTGCCAGCGACAGGACACCGTCTTCGATGCCGTCGAGCTGAATGCCGGAGAACCATTGATCGAAGGAGGCGGGTGACCGGCGGCGAGTGGACTCGGCCGCGTGGCGAAAGGCCTCGGTCGCGCGGTGCTTGGCATCTGGAGTGTGGGTGTCGCTGGTCACGCTCACCAATTCCCCATATTGTCCACAGGGCTGTGGAGTCGCAAAAGTTAACGTCCAGGGCGAAGCATCCGCGCCTACCACCGACCTCATTCGAGTTTCAATGGGCTCCATTGAACGTCGAGCGATGCCGCACGAATGACGCAGGATCGTGACGCGAGTGATTTCGTGATCGGTTCTTTCGTTCGACGCGCCTCCTGAGCGCGATCAGTAACCTCGCAGATGGAGTTCAGAATTTTGCGCGGCGCGCGGCGCGCGTTTCGCGAACGGCTCGGGATCCGTCGATCACGGAGTCAAGACGTCAGCGCCGAAAATTTGCCAGGCCGAACGGCCGTACCTCGCGCAGAACGCGAGCGCGCGCGCATCGAGCTCGCTCATTTCTTGCCCGGATGGATCCAAGAGAGTAGCCGTCGCTGGGTGTCGATCCCGAGGCGCGACGCGCGCGCGCGCTCACCCTTCCTCGTTGGCTCGCTCGCGGTGCTCGCGTGTGTGGCGAGCGTGTGCGAGCTCGAAGGTGTCGCGCGCGCCGACGCGAGCAAGCTGCCGCCCGAGATCGGTTACAACCACGACGAGATCGAGACGGCCCGCTCCGCCGGCACCGCGGGCGCGCAGATCGCGGGGTCGAACTCGCTCACCGCGCTCTTCGTCAACCCCGCGAACCTCGCCGCGACGCACGTCTATCACCTCGGCGCGCTCGCGCAGATTTGGCCCGAGGCGTCGCGCCAGAGCTACGGCGCCGCCGCGGTCGATTCCATCGTGTCGAGCGCCCGTGTCGCGGGCGGCGTCGGCGCGACGCTGAATTTCCAGGACAACGACGGCGTCGCGCGCAAATGGACGGACGTGCGCTTCGCGCTCGCGTACCCGGTGTCCGACCAATTTTTTCTCGGGCTCGGCGGCAGGTACATGTGGCTGTCGGAAGACGGCGTCGGGCCGCTCGGGACGAGCCTCGCGTCGGGCGGCTTGCCGGGCGGTCGCATCGTGCGCGGCTTCGGCTTCGACGCGGGCGCGACGCTCAAGCCGAGCGATCACTTCGCACTCTCGGTCGTCGGCAACAACCTGAACAACCCCGGTCACGGCTTTCAACCGACGACGTTCGGCGGCGGCGCGAACGTCACCTTCGGCGACTTCGGCGGCGAGGGCGACCTCGTCGCCGACTTCACGACGTACGACCGCACCACGGTCCGCGCGATGCTCGGGCTCGAGGCGCTCTTCGCGGATCACTTCGAGGTGCGTCTCGGCTACCGCTACGACGACGGCGCGAAGAGCCACGCGCTCGCCGGCGGCCTCGGCTACATCGAGCGCACGTTCGACGTCGACGTGAGCTTGCACCACACGGTGGTCGGCGTCGCGGCGACGGCCGTCGTCTTCGGCTTCACGTACCATCTCGACGCGACCGGCCTCACGCCGTCGCAAAACGACAGTTTCTGAGCGCCCGCCCCTCAGAGCGCGGCTTCGACGAGCGCGACGAGCGCCGTTCGGCCGCGCTCGAGCGTTTCGGGGTCGGGCGCCGCGGCGGCCGGCTGGCGGGCGAGCTCGCGGATCTCCTCGACCGCGCGCGGATTTCGATACCAATCCTCGTCGTGCTCGTCGACGAGGCGCGCGGCGAGCTCGGTCGCCGTGAAGAGCCCGGCGAGCCGTGCGACATCGCTCGGTCGCGGCGTGAACACGACGCCGAACGCGCGCGCCGGAAGCTCCACGCCGAGCGCGCCGAAGCTTCGTTCGGCGTAGGCCGCTTCGAGCGCGCGCCGGCCGCCGAACGTCGCGTCGTGCAAGACGGCGCGGAGCGCCGCCTCGCGACTCGCGACGAGCAGCACCCGCGCGAGCGTGCGACGGTGATCGGCCGCGCCCGCGGCGCCGACGCCGAGCGCGCGCCGGGCGAAGGCCGCGTTCGCGGGCAAGAGCGCGAAGAGCGCGCCGAACGTCGCTCGATCGAAGCCGTAGGGGTCGCGCGCGAGCGCGAACGGAGCGCGATCGCCGGCGAGCCCGGCGGGCAGGGCCGCGCCGAAGCGCTGCAGGGCGCGGAGAAAGCTCGAAGCGCCGAGCGCGGGCAGCGCGAGATCCGGCGCGTTCGCGACGAACTCGGCGAAACGCCCCTCGCGAAAGAGCTCCGCGACGGAGCGCGACGTCACGCGCGCGGGCCACGCCGCGTGCGAATCGCGCCCGAGGCCGGCGCCGAGCACGTCCGCGAACGTCTCGACCCCGAGCGCAGCGAACGCGCCGTGCGACGCGTCGAGAAAACGGTGGGCGGCTTCGAGCGCCGGGGCGCCCCCTTCCAAAAAAACCGCCGGCACGCGTTCGGCCAGGGACGCTCGCACCTCGGCGCGGCGTTCGGCTCGTCGCAGGGCGAGGTCGGTCGCTCGCTCGGCGCGCTCGAAGAGGACGCGCAGCCACGCCGCGCGCTGACCCTTCGTGTCGGCGAGGGCGTGACCCAAGAGCTCGCGCAGCGTGAAATCCCCGCGCTCGGGCGCGTCGAGCGGGTGGCGCGCCACGCGGAAGGCCGCCGCGTGCGCGACGTGAAGCTCCGCGAGCGCGTGTTCCTCGAAGAGGTGCGCGGCCCAGCGGAGGAGCGCGGGTGCGAGCGGGTCCGCGAGCTCGTCGGCGAGCGCGGTGACGAGCTCGCGCGACACGCGCCGCCCGACGAGCTCGAACGCATGATCTTCGCCGCGGCCCGCGCGAAGCGCCGCGCGAAAGCCGTCGAGCGAGCGCGCGACGGCGCGAAGCTCGCGATCGATGCCGAGCGGATCCTCGAGCATGCGTCGCGGAGCGTAATCCGGAGACGGCGCGCTCGAGCGTGAATTTTGCGAGCCCGCTGCCGGTCGTCGTCACAGACTTTCGCCGAAGAGCAGGCTCGTCGTGAAACCCGCCGTCACGGCGCCGAGCCCTGCGGGCAAGAGCTCGCTGTAGCCCGCGAACACGCCGAGCTTCAGCGCGGGCGTCGCGAACCAATCCACGCCGCCGCCCGCGCGCCCGAAGGAGCCGGACGCGGCGTTCGTCCGGTTCGCGCCGGCGGGGCCGCGTAGCGCGACGCGTTCGGCGCCGACCCCCGCGAGCGCTTCGAGATAGGGATCCACCGATCCTTCTTCGAGCAAGTACACGCGGCCGACCAACGCGAGCCCGAGCGCGTCACCGGACGCGCCGCTTCCGAGCGCCCGCGCGTACCAGGCGCTGCCTCCGAACGCGAAGTACGCCGTCGGCCGGTAGAGCGCCGCGAGCTCGCCGCCCGCGACCGGTCCGAGCGCGCACGGGCTCGCCGCGTCGCTCGTGCTGCAGAGCGGCAGCCTGACGACGAGCTTCGGCACGAGCTCGATCGGGCGCCGGAGGTGTTCGGGCGGGCGCGCCGAGGGCAGCGGCTCAGGGTCACGCAGGGCCGGCGGCGCCGCGCGGCTCGGGAGCGAAAACAGCGCCAGGGCGAGCGGAACGGTGAGGTGCAGGCTCGAGGCCACGGGCTCGGATCGGTCGGCGTGCGCGCGAGTTGCGTGAGCGAGAGCGAACGCGCGAGGCTCCGGAAAATTCCGGCTCCTGGACCGGAGCCGAGTGGGGCATTAGTCTTCGAAACCATGAGCAACGTCGATCGCGAGCTCGCTCAAGCCGTCGAGGAGTCGGAGGCGGTCGCCCAGGCAGAGCCCGCTCCCGTCGCGGCGCGCCCGCGCACGGAGGGCAAGCGGAGCCTCGGGTTGCTCATCGGACTCTTGGTCGCGGCCGGCGCGCTCCTCACGCTCGTGTTCACGAACCTGAACAACGCCGTCATTTACGACCGCAACGTCGACGACGTGATCGCGAACCGCGCCCGCTTCGAGGGGCGCAACGTGCGCGTGCAGGGCATGCTGAAGAAGGGGACGCTCGTCCGGCGTGACGAGCCGTGCGAGTACCGCTTCACGATCATCGGCAAGACGAGCGAGCTCCCGGTTCACTACGCGCGCTGCACCATTCCGGACACGTTCCGCGACATGCCGGGCATGGACGTGGTGGCGACGGCGGAGGGCACGCTCGATCCGTCGGGCCATCTCGAAGCCACCACCGTGTTCGCCAAGTGCCCCTCGAAGTACGAGATGAAAGATCGCGCGCGCAAGGGCGAGCAGGCGCCGCATCAGGTGATCGGACCCACGTCCGCGCTGTGAGCGCGCGCCGCTTCGGATAATTCACCATGTGGGATCGTTTTCTTCGCGCGTGCCGTCGCGAGCCCGTCGACGCGACGCCCGTCTGGTTCATGCGTCAGGCCGGCCGCTACATGGCCGAGTACCGCAAAGTGCGGGAGAAACACACGCTGCTCGAGATCTGCAGGACGCCCGAGCTCGCGCTCGAAGTGACGCTCCAGCCGCTCCGCGCGTTCGAGGTCGACGCGGCGATTCTCTTCGCCGACATTCTGTTGCCGCTCGAGCCCATGGGGGCGCCCTTCGAGTTCGCGGCGGGCGAAGGTCCGGTGATCCACGCGCCCGTGCGCGACCGCGCTGCCGTCGAGAACCTGCGGCTGTTCGAGCCGGAAGAAGGCTTGCCGCACGTGCTCCAGGCGATTCGCTTGCTCCGGCGCGAGCTCGACGGGAAGACGCCGCTCATCGGCTTCGCGGGCGCGCCGTTCACGCTCGCGAGCTACCTCGTCGAGGGCGGGAAGAGCTCGCACTTCATGCGGGTGAAGCGCTTCATGTACGACGAGCCCGAGGCGTTCGGCGCGCTCATGCACAAGCTCGCCGAGGTCGTGCGGCGCTATCTTCACGCGCAGATCGACGCGGGCGCGCAAGCCGTGCAGCTCTTCGATTCGTGGGTCGGCTGCTTGTCGCCGCGCGACTATCGCGAATGGGTGCTCCCGCACGTGCGCCACGTGCTCGCTTCGCTCGCGCCGCGGGGCGTGCCCGTCATTCACTTCGGCACCGACACCGGCGCGCTGCTCGAGCTCCAGCGCGAGGCGGGCGGCAGCGTGATCGGCGTCGATTGGCGCACGCCGCTCGACGAGGCGCGGCGCCGGCTCGGCGACGGCGTCGCGCTCCAGGGTAACCTCGATCCGATTCTCCTCTTCGCGCCGCGGCCGCTCCTGCAGAAGCGCGTGGACGAAGTGCTGGCGGCGGCTCCGCGGAGCGGCCACGTCTTCAACCTCGGCCACGGTATCTTGCCGGAGACGAACCCGGACGCGGTGCGCTTCGTCGCCGAACACGTGCATCGCGCGAGCGCGCGCTGAGCACGGGACTCGTACGCTCCTCAGTCGAAGTGCGCGCGGGCCGGTAGCGCCGAAAGCGCCCCTGGCCGCGAATGCCGGCGAGTTTCGCGTGGATTTCGTGCGCGGATCGCGCCGGATGACGCGAACGAGTCGAGTCTGATCACGCCTGTTGAATGGCATGCTCGCGGCAATCCGTCGTACGGAACTGCCACTATCCATTCCCCTATGGTCATTCTTGCTTTTTGGCGTGAGTGCACGTCGCCGAGCATTCATCGCTCACGCGCGCGCCGTCGTCGCGGATCGTGTTCGAATGACCAGTGACGAAAAGGCCATCCTTAGAGCCCATTCGCGCGCTGCGCGGCGTCTCCGACTCGAGCGCAGGCGGAATGTCGCTCGTGTCGGCGCCGCTTGGTCGGCTGGCCCGTGACGGCTCGGTGGCTGTGTCGAGCGCGAGCGTGGCGTTGCGCAACTCGCGCACTCGCGCGGCTCGTCAAAATGTGAGCTTTCGAAAATAAACTGCCACAAACGGATTGAGTTGAGTTACTGGGCCCTTTGCATCGGCACACACCGCGGGGGGAACCTTGGAGTTCGGTGGGCGGAGCTCCGTCGACCTGACCCTGGATGTCCCCAATGATCTACTCGCGAACTAGACTTATCGTAGGGAGCTCGCTCCTCGCCGCGCTCGTTGGCTGCGGCAACAGCGCACACAACACTTCGAATTCGTCGGGCGGTTCGAGCTCGGGCGCGGCCGGCGGCAGCGGCGGGACCGGCGGGACGAGCGGCACCGCGAGCGGCGGTACGAGCACGGGAGCGGCCGGCACCGGGACCCTGGCCAAGTCGGGCGGCGCCGGAGGCACGAGCGGCGCGAGCGGCATGCCGAGCAGCGGAGGCACCGGCGTGACCGCGGGCTCGGGCGGCACCTCCGCGCCCGCAGGCGGGGCCGGCGTGCCCGGGAGCAGCGCCGGCGCGGGCGGAGTGAGCGGCTCGGGTCCCGCCGCAAGCGGCGGCAGCGCGGGCGCGACCGTGACGGGCAGCCTCACGCTCACGATCGATCCGAACCCGAACAGCGTCATCTCCTGCTTCGTGAGCTGGCACACCGATCAGCCCGCAAACTCCGTCGTCCAGTTCGGCGACACCGCGTACGAGTGGGAGATCTCCGACGACACGATGGTCACCGACCACAAGGTGCTCGTGATCGGCATGCACGCGATGACCTCGTACATGATCAAGGCGATTTCCGGCTCCGCGAGCGGCACCGGCACGTTCATGACCGGTATGATGCCGGCGACCATCCCGAACGGCACGGTGATGATCCACGACACCACGAAGACGCAACCCGGGTGGACGTTGATGAACGTGCAGAAGGGCAACGGCACCACGAACGCGCGCTCCGACTACCCGCCGATGGCCGTGATCTACGACGAGAACGGGCTGCCCGTCTGGTACGTCATCGACGGCACGAACCCCGACATCGGCGGCGCCGTCTCCACGCAGCTCACGGACAAGGGCGTCCTCATCGGGCCGACCTGGAACGCGAATCTCACGAACGGCACGCCGCCGCGCGAGTACGACTTCGCGGGCAACATCATTTGGGAGTGCACGTACCAGGCGTGTCTGCCCGGGGGCAACGTGACGCACCACGCGGCCAAGCTGCCGAACGGCCACTACGTCATCATCGAGTACGTGAACGCGAGCGGCGGCCTGCAAAATCCGGTCTTCCACGAGCTCGACGCCGACAGCAACGAGGTCTGGCACCTCGACTACGCGTCGCTCGTGCCGCCGCCGTCCGGTTCCACTTCGGATTGGTGCCACGCGAACTCCATCACCCTCGACATCGACAAGAACGAAGTGTGGGCGAACTGTCGCTGGGTCGGTCTGCTCAAGACGACGTACACGAACCCGACCAAGCAGTGGCTCCTGCAGGCCAAGTACGGCAGCAAAGGCCTCGGCGATTTCGCTTATTCGCCGACCACGTCCGAGTTCGACGACTCGCACGATCCGGAGATCCACGAGGACGACGGCACCATCCTGTTCTTCGACAACGGCGGCTACTCGCAGGGCGCCGTGGGCGGCGACACGTCGATGTTCCACTCGCGCGCGGTCGAGTACACCGTCGACGAGACGGCGAAGACGGCGACGCTCGAGTGGGAGTTTCCCGGCAGCTTCGCCGTTCCGGACTCCTGGTACACGGACAAGTGGTACACGCCGTTCTGGGGCGACGCCGATCGCCAGCCGAACGGCAACATCCTCATCACCGGCGGCATTCGGAACCCCTCGGTCGAGAGTCGCGTGTTCGAGGTCACGAAGGCCGACGGCAAGGTCGTCTGGGAGTTCCGCTTCCCGCCCGACTACGGCGTTTACCGCTCCGACCGCATCACGCCGCCCCTCGTGCACGCGATCACGAACTAGAGACGGCGCACGCGCGTCGCGCCCGGCGTTCGGCCGGCCGTCGCGTCCGCACGGCTCGGGGCCACGCGGCGCCGAACTCTGCTAGGCTGCGCGCCCTCTCCCGCGTCGTCTAAAGGCAGGACAAGGGACTTTGAATCCCTGAATCGTGGTTCGAATCCATGCGCGGGAACTGCTGCCTCCTCTCGCAGGTGCTCGGTCGCCTGCGGCGCCCTGCGCGCCCGCGGTCTCCTCCAAGCGTCCGTCCTCGGGGACTGCGGGCGGCCGCGGAGGAGACGCACGCCGTTCGCTACGCCGCCGACACCGCCCGCTCGGACTCCAGCGCCGTACAAGCGAACGCCACGGGGCACTCGATCACCGCGACGTACGGCCGGGACGCCGCGTTCAGCGTGACCACGGCCGAGCCCGCCGGGTGCCCGTTGAACGAGCGGCGCAGGGCGCCGAGCGCGATGCCCGCGTCGAGCGCGAAGCCGGCCGCTTCGGCCAAGCCTTCGAACGTCCACACGCCGTCCGGGTCGGCGAAAAAGTCAGCGGGGATTTGGTCGAGCGCGACGGCGTAGCGCGTGATGCGAGCGCCGTCGGCGGCGATGCTGGCGTAGAACGGGGCGATGCTGCGAGTCGAGGAGAGGGGAGTCATGGCCTCCCCCTCATTTGCCCGACCACTGAACAAAAGAACAGCTAAATCTAGAAACTGCCCTAATTTCGAGAATTTGAAGAAGAGGGGCCGCCGGCGCGTGCCTTCAGCTTCGCGATGCGCATGGCGGCCGCCACCTGTTGCGCGAGCGAGTCGTCGTCGCCCTTGTTCACGAAGGAGCCGTCGAAGCCCGTGCTCTTCGCGCCCGCGGCGACGCTCGGGTCCGACGTGTAAAGGTAAAAGAGGGGCCGCGTTTGCGAGTTCTGGACGGCGGCGCGCAGCGACTCGAGCACGTCGCCGCCGTTCATGCCGGGCATGTGCCAGTCGAGGATGACGAGGCTTGCTCCGCGCAGGAGACGGGCGGCGCCGACCGTTTGGGCGGTCGTGATCACGCGGTAGCCGTCGGCCTCGAGCCGTAGCTTGATGCGGTCGAGGATGACCTCGCTGTCGTCGATGACCACGATGAGCGGTCCGTCAGCCATGCGTCACTCCGAGTCGCGCCTCGCCGGGCTCGATGCGTGCCGTCGCGCCTTTCCCTCGGGCGGAGTCCATCCTGACAAGGTAGCCGGCCTTCTGCAACTCCTCGCGGACGGCGCCGAGCCCCACGCCCGAGCCCGCGAGCTCGTCGCGTTGCGTTCGGGTCGAAACTCCCGCCAAAAACGCGATTTCGAGCGCATTCTGGCGCGAACCGTCGGCCGTTGCGCGGCCGAGCGCGTCTTCGTCGAAGCCCTGGCCGTCGTCGGCGAGCGAGATTGCCACACCGCCCGGAACTTCCCGACAGCCGATGTCGATGCGACCGGTTTCGAGCTTCCCCTTCTCGCGGCGCTCGGCCGGCGGCTCGATGCCGTGAGCGACCGCGTTCCTGAGCAGGTGCGCGAGCACGCCGCCGAGGCGCTCGCTGAGCTCCGCCGGGACGAGCGTTTCGCGACCTTCGACCGAGAGCTCGACGCGCTTGCCTTCCTTCGTGGCCCAACGCTGCACGCTGTCGGGCAGCGCCGACAAGAGCTCGCCGAAAGGGCGCGCCGCCAGGCGTGACACGAGTCGGCCGAGCTCGTCCTTGCGTCCGCCGAAGCGCCGATAGAGCTCGCTCACGTCCTCGCGCGACACGGTGACTTGCTCGAGCACGCGCCGGCCGATGGGCGAGCTCTCGACGAACAGCGCCTCGGCGACCTGAAGCTCTCGTTCGAGCTCGCCGCACCCGCTCACGAGCTTCGCGCGCGCGGCGGCACGGAGCGGCGAGGCCGCGGGCGCGTGGCGCGCGCCGGCGAGCTCGAGCTCGAGCCCGAGCGCGAGCGTTTCCACCGACCCGAGATCGAACGAGCGTGCTTCGGCGCGCAGCGTGTGCACGAAGCGAAAGACGCTCTCGACGACCTCGGGGCCGAGAGCCCGATCTCGTTCGAGCTCGCGCGCCGTCTCGCGCAGGCGCAAGCGCGCGGACGCGAGGAAGCGCACGAACACTTGTCCGCCGCCCGCGAGCAGCCGCCGCATCGCCGTGAGTTGTTTCTGGTGCTCGCGTTCGCGCGCCTCGGCCGAGCGCTCGAGCTTGCGCTGCGAGGTCACGTCGGTCGCGAGCAGCATGATGCGCGGCTCGCCGTCGTCGCTCGCCGCGGCGCGAAACTCGAGCTCGAACAGGCGTGCGTCGCCGTGCTCGCTCGTGAGGTTCGCCTCGCGCGGCGCGAGCTCGAGGAGCTCCTCGAAGTCGCTCGGCGGCGTCTTCGCCGCTTCGGCGAGCCACACCGTGAACGCTTCGCGCTCGATCTCGGACGCGCGCCCGCTCGGATAGAGCAGATCGATCACGTTCTTGCACGCCGACGCGCCGTGGCCGCAGAGCTCGCGCGCGGCGCGCGAACGCTCGCTGCCGAGGCGTCCCTCGCCGTCGAACACGACGATGGCCTGCCGCATGTGATCGAGCAGCCCCTGCAACCGCAGATTCACCGCCACGATGCGCTCTTCGCGCTCGCGCAGCACGCGCCCCATGTGATTGAACGTGTGGCCGAGCGTGCCGATTTCGTCGCGCCGCAGATCGACGAGCTCGACGAGCTCGCCGCGAGCGAGCCGGCGCGCCGCGCGCTCGAGCTTGGCGAGGGGCGAGATGATCGTGCGCCTGACGAGCGCGACGAGCAGCGCGGCAATCACCCCCGAGAGCACGAATGCGAGCCAGAAAATCCGCGTGCGCGCGCTCGCGAAGGCGGCGTTTTCCGACGCGAGCGAGACGCGCACCCAGACCGTCCCGAGCGTCTTGCCGTTCGGGTCGCGCGCCGGCACGCTGATGTCGATGTGATCGAGCGCGCGGCGGGCGCCCGGTTTCCGGTCGCTCGCGGTGAGGCGCGTCGCCGGACGCAGCGAGGCGAGCGGTGCGTCGCCCGCGGCGCTCCAGACCGCCGCGTCCACGACCTCGCGATTGCGTGCCAACATGCCGAGCGAGGAAGTGACGGCGTCGGAGTCGGCGAAGTCGAGCGCGGGCGCGACCGAGGCGGCGAAGAGCTCGGTGAGCATTCGCCCGGCGCGCTCCTTCGACTCGACGTTGTGCTGGCGCTCGCGCTCCGTGAGCTCGAAGGCGACGACCAGCGAAACGCCCGCGACGAGCGCGAAGATGACCACCGCCAGGCGGCTCGCCACCGACACGAAGCCTCCCGGCCTCGCCAGCGTTTGGATGGGATCGGAGGGCTTCGGACCCACATCGTCCTTACGTCGTGTGCGCGGGAGGGGTTAAGCGCGCCCGTCACGGGCCCGTAACACCCGCGGGAACCCGCGCTTTGTCACCCCTCTGCCTCGACCGGAGAGCGTTCTGCCGCGTGGGTGTCGCGCTCGGAGTCCTCTCGTGGGTGCGAGAAGGTAGGACACAGACGGTCGAAGTCCCGATCCGGCTCCAGGCCGAGCTGCTCTCGAAAGTCGTCGCCTACGACCGCAACTACGCGGAACGCGCGCGCGGACGCGCCACGGTGCTCGTGCTCGTGAAGGCGAGCGACCCCGAGTCGGCGCGCGTGGGCGAGCAAATCAAAGCCGAGCTCGCCGTCCTCGACGACCTCGGGGGCCTGCCGCACGTCGAGGAACTGGTCCGCTATTCGACGCCCGCGGGCGTCGCCGAGGTCGTGAAGAGCCGCGGCGCCGCCGTGCTCTTCGTGAGCGTCGGCCTTGCGGACGAGATGAACGCCGTTGCGCGCGCGCTCGTCGACGTCTCGATCTTGAGCGTCGCCGCCGCCTCGTCTTACGTCGAGCGCGGGGCCGTGCTCGGCTTCGACGCCGAGTCGGGCCGCCCGAAGCTCGTCGTCAATCTCGAGCAGGCGCGCCGCCAAAAGGTCGCGTTCAAACCCGAAGTCTTGAAGCTCGCGAGGGTCGTACCGTGAAACTGCGTTCGCTGGTCGCCGGGGTCGGCTTGGTGCTCACGCTCGCACCGCGCGCGCGCGCGCAGACTTCCTCCGATCTCGACGCGCTCCTGAATCAATCCATCGTCTCGACGCCGTCGAAAGGCAGCGAAACGGACGCGACCGCGCCCGCGACCTCGAGCGTCATCACGGCCGACGAGCTTCGCCGTTACGGCATCCGCACCCTCGACGAGGCGATCGACTACCTCTCGCTCGGCATGGCCACTTCGACGCCGAGCCACGCCGTCGAAATCGGCGCGCGCGGCGTGCAGATCAACGGCGACTACGGCAACCACGTGCTCCTCCTGGTCGACGGACACGCGGTGAACGAACCGTGGAACGGCACGGCCTACTTCGATCGCGGCGCCGGCGTGCCCTTCGAGATGATCGACCACATCGAGGTGATTCTCGGGCCCGGCTCCGTGCTCTACGGCGCTCAGGCCATGCTCGGCGTCATCAACATCGTCACCAAACGCGCCAAGGACTTCTCCGGCGCGCGCATCGTCGCCGAGGGCGACGCGTCCCTCGCGCCGCACGATCCCGGCGGGCCCCCCGCGCCGAGCCTCGGCGCCGCGCTCGGCTACGGCTATCGCCTCGGCGCGGGCTACGGCCGCGAGTTCTCGCTCGGCGGCGCGCCGTCCGAGCTCACCCTCGGACTCGAGTACTACGCGAACCAGGGTCCCGCCTGGCAGCTCGGCCCGCAAGCGTACGGCGCCGACGCCGTCACCGGCGCTCCGAAGGATTTCGGGCCGAACGCGACGCCCGGCGTCTGGGGCGGCGTGCTCCGTCACGCCGATTATCTCCAAGCTCCCGCCGCCTACCTCCGCTTCGCGACCGGGGACTTCCACGCGTCGGTCCGCGCGTCGGCGTTTCGGCGCAGCACCATCTATCCCGAGTCGCTCGCGGCCTACACCGCCGACTTCGACGATCCGACGAATCGCGAGATCGACCGCTTCGTGAACGTCGATTTGAGTCAGCGCGTGCCGCTCTCGTCGCGCGTCGAGCTGATGGTCCGCGGCTACGGCGATCTCTACGACTACCAGTGGTTCAATCACACGAGCGCGGCGGAGGACTGTCCGGACGGCTTCACGAGCGGCTGCGATCGCTTCCTGCACGGCGTCGGCCGCCAGCTCGGGGCCGAAGCCAACGCGCTCGTGCAATGGCCGATTCTGCGCGCCACCACGCTCTTCGGCGTCGATGCGCGCGTGCGCGACGCCGAGGATCGCCTGACCATCGCCGATCGGCTCGGGTCGGGTACGCTCACACCGACGGCCGCTCACCGCACCGACGGCTTGATCGCCCCGTACGCGGCGCAAACCCTGAGCCCCACTTCGTGGCTCGATTTGAACCTCGGCGTGCGGCTCGACGACGACTCGCGCTTCGGCACGAAGCTCTCGCCGCGCACCGCGCTCGGCGTCGCCCCGTGGCGCGGCGGGCGCATCAAGCTCATCTACGCCGAGGCGTTCCGGGGTCCGTCCGCCTACGAGCTCACGTACGCCGATCCGGACTCGCAAATCGCGGCGCCGTCGCTCGGCCCCGAAACGGTGCATTCGATCGAGGGCAGCGTCGAGCAACGCTTCGGCAAGCACCGCGTGCTCTTCGGCGTGTTTCGCTCGACGTGGTCGAACCTCGTCGGCACCTTGCAGCTCTCCCAACCCGAGCTCGACGCCGCGATCGCGCGCGGCGAGCTCGCGCCCGATACCGCCATCGCGTACCGCTACGCCAACACCGTGAGCGTCGATAACTACGGCCTGAACGCGGCGTACGAAGGCGCCGCGGTCAACGGACGGCTGCGCTTCGGGCTGAACTTCACGTCCGCCATCACTCACGTCGATCCCGGCGACGGCAGCGGCCCCCAAATCCCGCCCGTCGCGCCCGAAGCGTTCGGCAACGCGCGCGTCTCCTACGATCTCGGCGGGAAGCTCCCGACGCTCGGCCTCGCGTCGCACTTCAGCGGCCGCCGCCTCGCCGATCGCTACTACGACGGCGGATTCACGCCGCCGCCGAGCGCCCCGCCGTCGCTCTCGCTGCGCGCCACGGTGAGCGGCGCGTTCCCCGCCGTGCCCGGCTTGACCTACCGCGCCGGCTTCGACTACTCCTTCGCGCGGGTCGAGCCTTACGCCATCGGCGCGAACATCTACGCGAACGCCAACGTCTCGCGCGCCGAGCTCGCTCCCACGCGCCGCGCCCAAGCCTTCGTCGGGTTCGAGTACGCGTTCGAGCACGCGGCGGCATACTGAGCGACAGCCGGGGGGATTGGCTTGAGGGGCGACCGTCGCGCGTCGCGGTGGGCGGCGCCGGGTCGCGCCGTTCCACGCGCGCTCAACAGCGCACGACGGTCGGAGAGCGACCGCAAGCGGCGAGCAAACGCCGAAGATCGCGCTCGTCGCTCGTGTAGAGGACGTCGGCGCCGTGCGCGGCTACGAGTGCGACGTGCGCGTCACAAATGTCCGTCGTGCGGGTGCGGCCGCACAGCTCGCCGACCTTTCGAGCGAGCGGGTCGAACGGCACGATCACGCAGAACCCGAGCGCGCTGCCTAGCCGGGCCTGAGAGCGGGTTCCGCGCCACACCTGCGCGACCACGGTACTCGGGACGAGGACGTCGTCGCCGTTGCGAGCGAGCAGCTTCAACGTCGCCCAGAGCTCGCGATCGTTGCGTTCGACGGCAATCAGCGCGCCGGCGTCGAAGACGACCACGCTCATCGGCCGCGGCGCTTGCGGTGCTTCGTGGCAACCGCGCGGAGTTCGCCCGCACCGAGTGTCCCGTGCTCGGCCTCCCACTCGAGGACCACGCGCGAAAGCCCTTCGGCGCGCAGCTTGCGGCGCGCGGCGTCGGCGAGCCAGCTCGACGTGGGTTCCGACCCGGCCGCCTTCTTCACGGCCCGCGCGAGCTCACTGTCGAACGAAACGGCCAAACGGGACACCGTCATACTCGAGTATTACCGCCGTGCGGCACTCTCATCAAGGCGCCCGGCGCCTCGGCCGGCGCCCACAACGTTTGCGCGCGGCCGAGTCTTCCCTCTTTTCCGGCCGGTCGCGGCGGAGCCTCGAGCGGGCTCGGACGGGCTCCTCGGCGTCTCTTTCGGAACTCGGGCGCCCCGGCGCTGTCGCTATCGGCATGGCCTTACGGCTCTTTGCGCGCGTCGAAGCGGCGGGGGCGCGCGCCCCGCCACCGTCGGGCCGCGACGCCGCCGGCGGGTCGGACTACTTTAGCGCGGACCGGAACTTGGCCGAGCTCGACGAGACGAACGAGCAGCGCTTCATCGAGCGCTTGATTGCCCGCGACGAGCGCGCCTTCAACGAGCTCGTGGAGGCGTACGAGCAACGCGTGTTCCGCTTGCTCCTGCGCATGCTCGGCCGGCGCGACGAAGCCGAGGACATGGCGCAGGAAGTGTTCGTGCAGGTGTTCAAGGCGATTGGCACGTTCCGCGGCGACTCCCGGCTCGGCACGTGGATTTATCGCATCGCCGTGAACCTCTGCAAAAACCGGATGAAGTACCTGTCGCGCCGCCACAGCGGGGAGCAGGACGAGCTCGAGCCGGCCGCCGAACGCTTGCCGCTCAGCGAGGGCAAAGGCGTGACGTTCGGCGAGACCACGCGGCCCGATCAATTGGTCGAGGGGTTTCAACTCGAACGCGTCGTGCAAGCGTGCATCGCGGAGCTCGACCCCGATTTTCGCGAGGTGCTCGTGCTCCGCGACGTGGAAGATCTCACGTACGAAGAGCTCTGCGAGGTCACCGGGCTGCCCGAAGGCACGGTGAAGAGCCGGCTGCATCGGGCGCGCGGCATGCTCAAATCGGCGGTCGGTCGAAAACTCGGGGAGAAGGTGCCATGAACGAACGAGGTTACGATGACTGACGGCTCCGACGAGGTCCCGAGCGTGCCGAGCGTCTCGGGTGTCGACGATGAACGCTTGCGTTCCGCCCTGCGCGGCGCGCTCCGCGGCGACGGCGACGCGCCCGATCTGCTCGCCGGCTTTCAACAGCGCGTGCGCGAGCGCAGCGACGGGAAATTCTACGCGGACGGCTGGAGCACGTCGCGCCACCCGCCGGTGAACACGTACTTCGTGACGGGGCTCCTGATGCTGCTCGCGCTCGGGCTGATTTACGCGCTCCTCGCGCCGCTTTCGGGCGAGCCTTCCCGCGTCGACAACGAAGCCCAGCCGGTAAACGTGGTCGCGCCCGTGCCGAAACCGGCGGCGCCCGCCCACTGACGGCGGCTCCTCGCACCGCGCCGAGCGCGGCGCGAGCGCCGTCGCGTCACGCCTCGACCGCGATCGAGTGCGCGCCCGCGAGGCTCCTGCCGCGCAACCGCTCGACCGGTCCGGCCGTGCGCACGAAGCGCGTGCCCGCTTCCACGAGCGTGACGAAGTTGTCCGTCAGGCGCGTTTCGCCCGTCGGATCCCACAGGAAAAGGTCGAGGACCGGCGCGTCGCTCGCGAGCAGCACGCCGCCCGCGACCGGCCGCGCTTCGAGTCGGGGCTTCGCGACGCGCGCGTCCTTCGGCTCGCAAAGGAGCCGCGCGGTCGCCGACTCCGCGAAGGTTCCGGTGACGAACGTCTCGCGCGGATCCCAGCCGCTCACGTCGAGCTCGAGCGCGAGTCGCCGTTCGCGCGGCGCGAGCGTGAGCTCGAGGTCGCGCCGCGCGAGCACGCGCCCGTCGACGAGCGAGCGCGCCTCGAGCACGGCCCGGGCCGCGCAGGGCGCCGTCGCGTTGTCGAGCACGGCAAAGAGCGTGACGTTGCCGGCTTCGACGACGAGGCTCGCGAGCGCCGGCGCGAACAGCCGTCGGAGCTCGAACGCCGCCGCTTTCGCTTCGCCCTCGGCGTCGAGCACCGCCCAGCTCTGGGCCGGCCAGCAGTCGTTGAGCTGCCAGATGAGCGCGCCCTTGCAGAAATCCGAGCGGCGAAAGTGCTCGATGCCGAAGCGGAGGGCGTCGCGCTGGTTCAACTGCGAAAAGTACGTCCACTCCTCGAGGTTCGTCGCCGGCGGGTAGTGGAGCTCGACGAAGCCGACGAACGTCTCGTAGCCCTTGAGCGTCTTGTCGTGCCAGCGCGCGTTCGCGTCGCGCACCGGGAGCTCGAGCGGCGACGCCGTGCCCTGCGCGATTTTCGCCCACACGCGCGGACCCGGTGCGGAGGCGAAGCCGAACTCGGAAGCGAAGCGCGCCTTCGAATCGGCGTAAAATCGATAGTCGCCGCGGCCGTGCCACACGTCCCAATAGTGCTGGTCCCCCGTGCCGCCGTCGTTCGCGCGCGCGCCGCCCCAGGGCGACGTCGGAACGTACGGCCGCGTGGGGTCGAGCTCGGCGAGGACTTGCGGCAAGACGCCCTCGTAGATGCGCTCGCCGTAGTAGCGCGGCGGGTGACGCTTCGGATCGTCCCAGCCCGACTCGAACATCGTCCGGTTCTCGTTGTTGCCGCACCAGAGCACGAGGCTCGGGTGATTGCGGAGCCGCCGCACGTTCTCGCGGGCCTCGCGCCGCGCGGCTTTCAGGCTGTCGGGATCCTCCGGGTAGTAGCTGCAAGCGTACGGAAAATCCTGCCACACGAGCATGCCGAGCTCGTCGCACGCGGCGTAGAAGTCGTCGCTTTCGTAGAGGCCGCCGCCCCACACGCGCACCATGTTCATGTTGAGCTCGCGCGCCTGGGCGAGCCGCTCGCGCGTGCGCGCCTCGGACACGCGCGCCGGGAACGAATCGTCCGGGATCCAGTTCGCGCCCACGCAGTAGACGCGCTCGCCGTTCACCTCGAGCTCGAACGACTCGCCGTGAGCGTCCGGTTCCCGCACGAGACGCACGCGCCGGAGCCCGACGCGCGTCGTGCGCTCGTCGAGCACGCGACGTTCGGCGCCCACGAGCCGGCTCGTCACGCGGAACAAGCGCTGCGCGCCGAGCCCCGCCGGCCACCAGAGCTCGGCGCGTTCGAGGCGCGCGGCTTCGCCGTCGCGAAAGACGCCCGGGACGCCCTCCACCGCGTGCTCCACGACGCCGTCGCCGTCCACGTCCGACCAGAGCCTGAGCTCGACCGCGCCGCCGGCGAGGTGCGTCTGCTCTACCAACAGTTGGAGCAAACGACCGGCGTGCTCGACCAGCGTCACCGGTCGCCAAATTCCTGCCGAAACCAGGCGCGGCCCCCAATCCCAACCGTACATGTACTGCGCCTTCCGCACGAAGGCCTGCTCGTCGAAGCGCACGACGTTCTCACGCAAGCCTTCGCTCGCGAGGTAGCGCGCACGGCGCTGGCGGCCGATGCTCACCGCCGGCTCGAACTCGACGCGGAGCTCGTGCCGGCCGGGCGCCAAGCGTTCCGTCACGTCGAGCTCGAGCGGCACGAACATGTCGTCGTGCTCGGCGAGCTTCTGGCCGTCGAGCCAGACGCTCGCGACGGTGTCGAGTCCGTCGAAATGGAGCAAGCGCCGCGGCAGGGCGGCGTCGGGCGTGAAGTCGAAGTGAGTGCGGTAGACCCAGCGCTCGCCGTCGACCCACTGGCACCCGAGTTCGAAACGCCGGGCGAACGGGTCCGCGATCACGCCGGCCTCGACCAGATCGGTGTGCACGTGGCCGGGCACGCGCGCGGGGAGCCAATCGAGCTCGCTGTAGCCGAGGCGCGCCGGTGGCACGAGCCAGTGCGAGCAGGCGAGTTGCCAGCCGTCGTGGAGGAGTGTCCGGCGGAGCACGGGTCGGACACGGTAGCCCGCGGCCGGGCGCGCCGGGGAGCGCGCGTCACCGGTCGTTTGGCCGGGTCACGGTGCGGTGGGACGCGACGACGCCGCCGGTTGGGCCGCGCTCGGCGCCGAGAGCGGCATGGCTTCGAGCTGCCGGATCACGAGCAACGTCGCGTCGTCCGTCAGTTCGAAGCCTTCGAGCGCGTGCAAGAGGGCATCGAGCACCTGTCGCGCCGTCTTGCCCTTCGCCCCGGCGAGGGCGCGCCGCATGCCGCTCGTGTCGAACATGGCCCCGTCCCGCACGGCCTCGGTCACGCCGTCCGTGTGCAGGACCAAAAGATCGCCCGTCTTGAGCTTGAGCTCGCGCGGCGTGAACGCGCCCTCGGCGTCGTCGCGCAAGCCGAGCCAGAGCCCCGCGGTTTCGACCGCCTCGATCGCGTCGCTGTCGGCGCGATAAACGAAGATGTCCTGGTGCGCTCCCGCGAACCAGATGGCGCCGCTCGCGTCGCGGCGGAGCGCCGTGATGGTCATGTACTTGTCTTCACCGAGCTGGCGGATGTTCTGCGTGAGCACGGCGTTCACGAGCACGAGCAAGCGGTCGGGCATGAGCTCCGGGTCGCGCGCGAGCGCCGTTCGGACCGCCGTCTGGCACATCATCATCACGAGGCCGGCCGGCACGCCGTGTCCCGACACGTCGCCGATCAGAATCCACTCGTGCGTCTTCGTGTGGATCACGTCGTAGTAGTCGCCGCCGACCTGCTCCGCGGGTTTCATGCTCGCGGCCACGTCGCAGCCGGCGAGCACCGGTTCGTTCGGAACGAGCGCCTCCTGAATCCGGCGCGCAAGCTTCATTTCGCCCCACAGCGCCTCGAGCGCGCGGCCGAGCTCGGCGGTGCGCTCGGCCACGCGCTGCTCGAGCCCCGCGTAGAGCTTGCGCAACTGCAGGCCCGCGATCGCGACCGCGACGACCAGGAAGAGTGACCAGCCGTAGAGCACTTTGCGGTACTCGTTCGCGGTCGCCGCGCTCTCGCTGAAGCGGCGCTGATACAGGCTCTCGAGCGTCCCGAGTCGGTCGTTCACCTCTTCGTTCGCGGCGCGCTTCAGCCAGCCGTCCACCGAGGGCTGGCGCTCGCCGATCACGCGCGCGTGCGCGAGCAAGAGATCGAGGTCCGACGCGGTGTCGGGCGGGAGCTCGGCGCGTTCGGCGGCCACGCGCGTGATGGCCGCGAGGTGCGCCTCGCGCGTGCTCTGATCGCCGATCAGGTTGTAAACGAGCGCCGCCCGCACGAGCGCATTGATGTCGCGCCCGACGGGCCCCGTCGCGTTCGGCCCGAGCTCGTTCGTCACTTCTTCGCCCGCCGTCGGCAGGTAGCGGAGTGAGTTCTTGAGGACCGAATTCTCGGCCTTGAAGTGCTCGAGGGCGCTCCTGCGGTCGGCGAGCGCCCGGTCGAGCTCGGCGAGCGCCGACTCGATCTCCGGCGTGGTGCCGACCGCGGCGACCCGCGCGTGGACGGCGCTCTCGGCGCCGGTGAGCTCCTGCTCCGTCGCCGTCAACGGGTCGTACTGGTTCAACAGGCCGAAGCGCGCGGCGAGGACTTGCTCGGAGAGCAAGCGATCGAGGTGGCGCACGTTGCCGATGGCTTGGACGGCGCGGGTGTGCGAATCGAAGTCGGCCGAGCGCGAACGCAGGTAGAGGAGCGCCGACACGCCGAAGGCGAGCGCGAACAGGCCGCCGATGAGCGTGAACCAGCGCGCGCTGCTCATGCGAATTTCAGCCCTTTTCTCCCGCGGGCGCGAGGTCCCCCGAGAGCGACTTCAAGAACGCGATGAGCGCTGCGACCTGATCGTCGGAGAGCTTGCGACCGAGCTGGTAGCGCGCCATCACCTGCACGGCTTGATTCAGCGTCGCCGCGGAGCCGTCGTGGAAGTAGGGCGCGGTGCGCTCGACGTTGCGCAAGGACGGCACGCGGAACACGAAGCGATCGGACTCGAGGTGCGTCACGTTGTAGCGGCCGTAGTCGGCGTCGGTGACGTGGCCGCGATCCTTGAAGTAGTCGCCGAGCACGCCGAACTTCTGGAACATGTTGCCGCCGACGTTGCGGCCCTGATGGCACGCGATGCAGCCGACGGATTTGAACGTCTCGTAACCGGTGCGCGCCTCCGCGCTGATCGCGTGCTCGTCCCCGGCGAGGTAGCGATCGAACGGTGAATTCTTCGTCAAGAGCGTGCGCTCGAAATCGGCGATGGCTTGCCGGGTGTTCGCCTCCGTGACGCCGTCCGAAAAACTCGCTTTGAACGCCGCGGAGTAGCTCGGATCGGCGCTCAGGAAGGCGAGCGCCTTGTCCCAGCTCGACCCCATTTCGTACGTGGTCGTGAGCGGGAAACCGATTTGCTCTTCGAGCGTCGCCGCCCGCCCGTCCCAGAACTGCACGAAGTTGAGCGCCGCGTTGTACACGGTCGGCGCGTTCACGACGCCGAGCTGGCCGCCCACTCCGGTCGAGAGCTTCTGCCCGTCGACGCCGCCCTTCGCGAGGTCGTGGCAGCTCGCGCACGCCACCTTGCCGCTGCTCGAGAGTCGCGGTTCGTGAAAGAGGCGCCGCCCGAGCGCGACCACCGTCGGGTCGACCTTCGCCCGCTCCGGCAACGCCTCGAGCGGCTCGCGCGACGCCCCGGCCGGCGTCGCCTGCGACGTCGCCGTCGGCGCTGCTTTCACGCTCGCCGCTTCACGCTCCGGGCGCGGAGGCGGCGTTCGGTTCTCGCTGCAGCCCGCCGGTGCGCACACGAGTGCGAGCACCGAGGCGGCGCGCGCCGGGCGGAGCGCGAGTTTCATGAAGCGCCGGCGCAGGTCCGCTCGGCGACGATCTGCAGCTCCGAATGATCGAAACTGCACGACAAGCGGAAGCCCCCTTCGAACGCCATCCGCAAGAGGCCGAGTTGCGTGCGCGGAGCGTTCGGATTGTCGAACAACTGCTGCAGGCGGGCACGATAGAGATCACGCACGGCGACGCCCGAACGCGTGATTTTCTCGACCAGCTCGCGCACGCGCTGCGCGTCTTCGACCGACGTCACCTGGTTGATCGCGCGCACGCGCACGCTGTCGCCGTCGCACGAAACGCCGATGGTCCCGGCGTGGAGCTCGTCCTGGTTGCCGCTGTACTTGATGAGGTTCTCGCCGAGCTCGCACACGGCGAGCGTCACGGCCTCGCGGCATTCGGGCGTACAGTACGTGACCGCGAGCGCGGCGAAGCGCTGAGCGTCCTCGAGTGCCGCGTGCTTCCGCGCGAGCTTGAGGGTGCGCTCAGCTTCGGCCCCCTTCCTCACGATGGGTGGCCTCCACCTGCGACGGAGGGTCGCGACTCGACGATTTCGACGGTGGCGGGAGCGAGCGATTTCAGCACCGAGAAGCTCAGGCGATGCCACGTCACGCTCGCGCTCGTCTTGAAAGCGAGCGTGTAACCGGCGTGCGCCGCGCGCGAAATCCAATCCACGAAGGCCCGAATCGCCGAGGAGTTGACGAAACTCAGCGCCTGCACGTCGACCGCGAACGACGCCGTGCGCGCCGCCACGATGTCCGAGTGCAAATCCTGAAGCAGGCGCCGGAACTCGGCTTGGGCCGTGGGCGTGCTCAGCGTGCCGGCGAGCTTGAGCTCGGTCGGCGCCTTGAGCTCGAGCTCGAGGGACTCGACCGCCACCTTCTCTCCGAGCTTCATGCCCATCGAGAGCTCAGGATGCACCCCACCCCAGGTGCCGTCAAATACGCGGCCTCGTGCATGTGGGTTTGCGGTGCCGCCGCCCGGCGAACGTGCGCGGGAGTACGCGGCTTCGAGCGGCGCGGATTCGCTATTCGATCCAGCGCGCGATGACGCAGGTGATGTTGTCGGGGCCGCCGTTTTCGTTGGCGGCGTCGATCAGGCGCTGGGTGGCGGTCGGGAGATTCGGGGCGCCGAGCACGAGGTCGAGCAAGCGTTCGTCGCTCACGGGGCCGCACAGGCCGTCGCTGCAGAGCACCATCGCGTCCCCGGCGCGCGGCGCCTCGAAGCGGGTGTCGACCTTCACCGTGTCCTTCATCCCGAGCGCGCGCACGATCACGTTCTTGTGGGGGAAATTCGCGATCTCCTCCGGCGTGAGGTGCTTCATCTTCTTGTAGTCGTTGAGCAGCGAGTGGTCCTCGGTGAGCTGCTCGATGCTGCGCTCGCGAATGCGGTAAACGCGGCTGTCGCCGACGTGCGCGACGTAGATGCCGTCTTCCACCGCGAAGAGAGCCGCGAGCGTCGTGCCCATGCCGCGCTGCTTCGCGTTCCGCTGCGCTTGCTCGTAGATGCGCAGGTTGCAGAGCTTGATGCCGGTGACGAGACGGTTCTCCTCGTAACCCTTCGAGCGATCCATCTTGTACGGCCAGGTGCGCTCCGGGTCGTCGGCGGTCGCCGTGAAGAACTCGTGCAGCGTGTCGACCGCCATCTTCGACGCGATCTCGCCGGACGCATGTCCGCCCATCCCGTCCGCCACCACGTAGAGGCCGTATTCGGCCATGATGGCGAAATTGTCCTCGTTGTGGGCGCGCTTGCGGCCCACGTCCGTTTGGCCGGCTACTTCGATACGCAGGGGGCTCGACACGGCAGACTAGCGCTGCCCGGTCGGGCAGGTTCGCGGGATAGTCGCCTCCCCGGATTCCTCTGTCAATTAGCGCGGCGCGGCGGAGACCACCGCCGTCACGTGCCGATACCGGCCGGAGCCGAGCACGAGCAGATCGACCACGTCGCCGACCGCGTGATCTTCGAGCGCGTGTTCGTAGGCGTCCAGTGTAGTCACGGGTACGCTGTCGAGCGCGACGATGACATCGGCCGTGCGCGCGTCGTTACCAGCCCGCAGGCCGAGAGTCGCGGCGGGTCGGCCGACGAGCGTGACACGAAGCCCGCGCGCCGTGCCCGTGTCCTCGGGCGTCACCTCGAAGCCGAGCGACGCGGTGGGGAGCGCGGCCGTCTTCGGTGCCGCGCGCAGGAAATCGCGCACCACGCCGACCGGCGTGCCGACGAGGACGGCCGTGCACCCGCCGCCCGCCTTCTTCTGGCAGGCGCGCGTGACGATGGCGACGACCTCGCCGTTCGTGTCGACCAGCGGACTGCCGGTGCTCGTCGCGCCGAGCGCGGACGTGAACGCGATCGCTTCGGGGTACGGCTTGCCGTCGTTGCCGTTGAACGCGCTCGGGCCCGTGGGCGTGACGGTGGGGCCGGGCGCCGCTTTGCCGCCCGACGCGACGAAGCTCCCGAGCGTCGCGTGCATCGCCGGCGCGCTCTCACGCGCGGCCTTGAGTCCGAGCTTGTGCTCGGCGTTCGCCGGCACGACGAGCGCGAGATCGTGCGCGCGGTCGGCGTGTCCGATACGCACGGGCACGATTTTTCCGTCGGAATAGCGCGCGTCGAGGTGACGTCCGTCGCCGAGGGCCGCGAGCGCCGTGGCGATGCGACCGTCGCCGTTCAGGACCACGCCGAGCTCGAGCGGCTTTCCCGCGCGTTCGAGCACCGCGACTCGCCCGGCGAGCGCGGCGTGATCGTCGCTCGGTCCGTCTGCCGGCTTCGCGCTCGGCGCGGCGGAGGGCGTGCCTGCGGGCGCATGTCCGGACGCCGCGGCGGGCGGAGCGTGCGGCGTGTGGGGCGCGTGCGGCGACGCCGGAGCGTGCGCTGCGGCGGGGGCGCGCGGTGCTCCGGCGGATGTCGCCGGCGGTGCTCCCGAGCCGCTCGGCGCGTCCGTCGGCGCCGCGGCGCCGTTCGCTGCCCAGAGCAGCGCTCCCGATCCCACGAAACTCTTCACGCGACGCGAGAGGGCCACGCCGGGGAGTGTAGCCAAATTTGGGCGCGCGTCGCGCCGTTACGTTTTCTTTGCAGGCTGGCGCCGGCCGTCGCGGTGCCAGAGCTCCACGCCGTTCGAGCCGGCGACGATCACGATGTCGGCGCGCCCGCAGAAGAGCCCCGTCTCGATCACCCCGGGCAGGTGGCGGAGCTCCTCCTCGAGCTCGACCGGATCCTCGATGGGCAGCGTCCTCAGATCGTAGATGTAGTTGCCGGAGTCGGTGACGAAGGGGTTATCGCCCGAAAACCGCAGGTGGGGCTCGCCGAAGCTCTTCAGCGCTTGGCCCGTCGCGCGGTGCCCGAAAACGACGACCTCGATGGGAATGGGCCACTTTTCGCCGAGCCGCCGACTGATCTTCGATTCGTCGACGATGATCACGTTCTGCTGCGAGTGCCGGTTTACGATTTTTTCACGGGTGTGCGCGCCGCCGCCCCCTTTGATGAGATCGAGCTCCGCGCTCACCTCGTCGGCGCCGTCCACGCACACGTCGATGTTCCAGGGACCCATGTCGTCGAGGAGCGGAATGTGCAGTTGCGCGGCGAGCTCGCGGCTCCGGCGGCTGGTCGGCACGGCCGAAAGCTTGCGTCCCTCGCTCACGAGCCGGCCGACTTCGTTGATGAAGTAGCGCGTGGTCGAGCCGGTGCCGAGCCCGATGACGCCCGCGTCCGGCATGAGATCCGCGGCGGCCTGGGCCGCCAGGCGCTTGGCTACGTCGGCATCCATGCGCGGAGGTTATCCCAACGCGCGGATCGCTCGCCCAAAATCAACGCTGACAGCTCGGACAAAAGTGCGCCGAGCGCTGGCCGATGACGATGCGCTCGATCGGCGTCTTGCAGCGCGAGCACGCTTCGCCTTCGCGCGCGTACACCTTGCGCTCGCGCTGGTATTGGCCGTCCGACCCGTCGGGGCGCACGAAGTCGTCGATCGACGAGCCGCCGCGTTCGATCGCGCGCTCGAGCACGCGCCGCGCCGCGCGCACGAGCGCGTCGCATTCCGCCCGAGTCACGCGCCGCGCGGGTCGCGTCGGGCGAATCTTCGCGAAGAAGAGCGCCTCGTCCGCGTAGATGTTTCCGATGCCGGCGATGACGCTCTGCTCGAGCAAGAGCGACTTGATGGGCGTGCTCCGGCGCCGTGCCGCCGCGTGAAGCTCGGCGCCCGTCGCGACGAGCGCGTCCGTACCGAGCTTGTCGAGTCGCGCGTCGGTTTCGCCCCGGCGGAGCCACGCGCATTTGCCGAACTTGCGGACGTCGCGAAAGTAGAGCGCCGGCGGCCCGTCGGCGAACTCGAGCGCGAGGTGCGTGTGCGCGTCGGGACGAAACGCGGGCTGCGCGTCGGGCGCGAGCGTGCTCCGGCGCTCGGCCGACAGGAGCCGCACGCTGCGCGCGCCCGCGGCGAAGAGCTGCCCCGTCATGCCGAGATGCAAGAGGAGGCGCGTGTCGTCGTCGAGGAGCGCGACCAGGTATTTCCCGTGGCGATCGAGCCGCACCACCGAACGACCCGTGAGCGCCTGCTTGAGCCGCGCGGGCGGCGTGAGAAAAAAGTAGCTCGGCTTGGTCGTGCGCACCTCCGCGATGCGGCGGCCGACGAGCTTCGGCGCGACGGCGCGCCGCGTGACCTCGACTTCGGGCAGCTCGGGCATGGGCGGCTCAGTGTGACGCCGTCGCGGGTTTTCGCACCAAGTAGAAGAAATCGCGGCGCGCGCGCTTGCGGATGTACTCGTCTTCGGAAAACTCGAAGCCGCTCGCGAGGGCCACGGCCTTGCGCGGCCCGCCCGCTTCCTTCGGCTCGAACAGCACGAACTTCGGATACGACCAGTTCACGTCGAGCTGGGCCACGTCGACCGCGCCCGCGTGGCGCATGCCGTCGGCGAGGACGCGCGCGTTCGTGTGATTGGTGATCGCGACGTAAAGCACGTCGCGCGCGGCGTTCAGGCCGATGGCCGAGCGGCGGATCACCGTCTCGCCGTCGAGCGTCGCGCCCCACTTGCGGTTGCCGGACGACCACAAAATCCCCGGGTGGAGCTTGTCGTCGTGCACCATGCACTCGGGCGCTTGCCGGAACCAGAGCATGCTCGGCTCTTCCGCGGCGAGCTCGGTCCAGGGCGCGATCTTCACGCTCTCGTCCCCGAAGACGGCGATGGTGCACGCCTTCGGCTTGGGCGAGACGATCGTCACGCCGTCGACCTTCATGCCGTAACCGCCGTGCTCGGTCATGAAGCCGCCGTTGAACGCCGCGAGGAGCTCCTCGTCGGCGCTCTCCGGGATGATGGCGGGCCGCTCGAGCTTGTCACCCGCGGGGTTGTCGGCTTTCGGCTCCTGCGTGCCGGCCACGACGTGGAGCGTCACGCGCTTCATGTCGATCGCGACGACGAACACCTCCGCCCAACCCCGCTCTTTGTCGGGGTGGAGCAGCGTCTTGTACATGTAGGGCGCTTCGTTCGGCCGCCGCGGGTCGAGGATCGGCACCCACACGCCGTCGCCCGGCGCCGACCACGACTTGAGCGCCGGCCCGGGATCGGCGGGGCGAAAGATCGGCTCCGCGGGCCCGCTCGTCGAGTCCGAGGGCGCGACGACGGCGACGGCGGCCGCCGTCGGGGCGGTCGGTACCGTCCAATACGACTTCGGCGCCTCGCTGCCGCGCGCGGCCCGGTTGTAATGATCTTCGACCGAGTAGACGAAGTCCTCGAGGTGCGCGACCGCGTTCACGCCGACCACCGCGCGCAAGCCGTTGGCGACGAGCGGCCCCATCCAGTCGTAGCGGTGAACGGCCCACCACATGAGGCCGAGCACGACTCCGAGCGCGGCCGAGAAGCGCGGCAGCCAGCGCGACCAGAACCCGCCCGTGGTCGCGCTTTTGCGACCTCGGCCGGCGCGGCGAGCCCGGCGCTCGCCACGAACGGCCGCCTGAGTCATGCCGCTCTGATAGCCCAATCCCCCGAAACCGGCGAATGTAATGCGGCGTTTCGCGCGGCCAATGTATTAGAAACGACCCATGCGCACGGCTCGGCTCTGGCGACTCGCCGCGCTCGTCGTCGGGTTCGCGCTCCCGGCGTTCGCGCAGGCGCCCGCGGCCCGTGCTCCCGTCCTGCCGCCCGCCCTCGGTCAGGAGCTCGACGGGCGGCCCATCGCCCGCGTCGAGGTCGTGGTCGAAGGCGGCCGCTTCGGTCAGGCCGCGCCGGTGACGCAGGCCCGCGCCGGCCAGGCGTTTTCGACCGAGATCGCTCGCCGGGCCATGCAGGAGCTGCTCGACACGGGCCGTTTCGCCGACGTCGAGGTCGAGGCCGAGCCGGTCGCGTCGGGCGTCGTCCTCCGCCTGCGCGCCCTGCCGCGGCGCGTCGTCGCTCGCATCGAGCTCTCCGGCTCGCCCATCGCCAGTGACGAGCTCCTGCGCGGCGACGTCGTGCGCGTCGGGGACGACCTCACGTCGCCCGATTTGCCGCGCATCGCGGCGCGCGTGCAGGCGGAACTCGCGCGGCGCGGCTTCCCGGACGCCAAGGTGAGCGCCCACGCGCTCGACACGGACGACCCGCTCGACGTCGTGCTGGTGCTCGAGGTGCACAGCGGACGCCCGGCGCCCGTCGTCGATCGCTGGTTCGGGGTGTGGCCGGATCCGAACGCGCCGGGACTGCGCGCCGTGCTCGGCGGCTACGACGTCGCGCCGGGCGATCGCGCCGACGCGGAGGCGCTCGCGACGGCCGACAAGAATCTCGAAGCCGCGCTGCGCGCTCACGGCTGGCACCGCGCGACGGTGACGCACCGGCTCGAGCCGAGGCCGCGCGGGGAGTTCTTGCGCGTCGACGTGCAGGCCGGGCCGCTCATCGAGGTCGTGTTCGAGGGCAACCGCGCCTTCGACGCCGACGCTCTGCGCGGCGCCCTCGCGCTCGAGGACAACGACGAACGCGAGCCGCAGGTGCTCGCCGACCGGCTCCACGACTTCTACGAAAATCGCGGCTTTTTCGACGCCGACATCCGCTTCGAGGAGCGCGGCGCGCCGTCCGCGCCCGTGCATCAGCTCGCGTTCATGATCCGTGAAGCGCAGCCGTTGCGCGTGATCGCGCGCGAGTACCCGTGCCTCGCCGGCCCGCTGCCGAGCGAGGTCGGCAGCGAAATCGACAGCTTCCTCTCCGACCTGCCCGGCAGCGAGCTCTTGGGTCCGGTCGACGCCAACGCGGTCGACGCCGTCTACGGGCCCACGGTGGGTCACGGCAAGCTCAAGGCCCCGCTCACGCAAAACCCGTGGGGTTATTACGTCACCGGCGTCTACGACAAGGCCATCGATCATCTGCGCGATCTCTTCCGTTCGGAGGGTTATCTCTCCGCCTCGGTCGGCCCGGCGACGTTGCTCAGGCGCGCCTGCGACCCGCACTCGCAGCCCGGCGCGTGCATCCCGCTCGGTCCGCGCAAGCGCCCGCCTACCGAATGCCGCTACGACTCGATCGGCCTGCCGCTCGAAGAAAGCGCGCCGGACCCCGCGCTCACCTGTCACCCCGACCCGCGTCACGGCGTGAGCTGCGAGCCCGAAGCCGTCCTCTACCTGCCGATCAAGCTCGGCCCCCGTACCGAGCTCTACGACATCGAGTTCGAGGGCAACCGCCTGCTCGTCGAGAGCGAGCTCGCCGCGGCGGCCGGGCTCGTCGTCGGCGCGCCCATCTCGCAGCTCGAGCTCGAAAACGCGCGCCGGAGGCTCGTCGACGCCTACGCCGAAGAAGGCTTCGCGTTCGCGGAGGTCGAAGCGAACCTCGAGCTCTCCTCGGACCACCGGCACGGCAGCGCGCGCTTCGTCATCAGCGAACGGCAGCCCGTGCGCGTGTCGCGCATCGACGTGCGCGGCGCCGAGCGCACGCACGAGGGGCTCATCCGCAGTCGCCTCGCGCTCAAGCCCGGCGACCTCTACCGCCGGAGCCTCGTGCGCCGGAGCGAAGAGCTCCTGAGCCAGCTCGGCGTGTTCTCGACCGTGAGCGTCGCGTTCGAGGATCCGTACGTCCCCGCGCGCGAAAAAGTGGTCGTGGTGCGCGTCGAGGAGAAGAAGCCGCAATACGTCTCGTTCGGCGGCGGCGTGACGAGCGGCGACGGCGTCACCGCCTTCATCGAGTACGGCTATCGTAACGTCGCCGGCGAAGCGATTCAGCTCACGGTCGCGAGCCAGCTCGGCTACCTGCCGACGGCCTTCATCGTCGACGCCGACGTCCGGCACAAGTACGACCAGCTCGTCGTGCTCGACCGCCTCGAGCGCCGCAACACGGTCTCGCTCTCGTTCCCCGAAATCGGCCTCGGGCCGCTGTTTCGGCTCGAGGTCTCGGGCGTCGACGTGCGCGACAACGCTCGCGACTACGGCCTCACGCGCGACGCCACGATCTTGAGCCTGATTTTCCACCCGTCGCGCCGTATCGCGCTCCAGGCCACCGGTTCGCTCGAGCGCAACGTCGCCACCATCTTCGGCGACGATCTGAAGGGCGCGCTCGACGACTACGTGAAAGCGAACCCGTCGACGCGCAACATCTTCCGCGTGCCGGAAGGCACGACCTTCGCCATCTCCGAACAGCTCCGCGCTTCCTGGGATCGTCGCGATCGGCCGCTCGACGCGACCTCGGGCACCTTCATCTCGCTCGCGGCCGAGCACGTGCACGCGAAGCCCATCGGCGACACCCCGACCGACAACGGCGCGACGAGCAGCGTCTTCACCGCGACGACCAGCGACTTCATGCGCTACGACGGCCGTATCGCCGGTTATTTCCGGCTGAGTCAGCGCGGCCTCGCCCTCGCGCTCAGCCTACGCGGCGGCGTGATTCAGCAGCTCATCCCCGGCTCGCGCACCTACCCCGATCGCTTGTTCTTCCTCGGCGGCATCGACAGTTTGCGCGGCTTCGCCCAGGACTCGCTCGTGCCCGAAGACATCGCGCAGCAGCTGCTCGCGCCGAGCACGGCGCTCTCGAACCCGCTCACCATCGACGACATCGTGATCCGCGGCGGCGACGTGTTCATCAATCCGCGCGCCGAGCTCCGCATCCCGCTCACGAACAGCGTGCAAACCGCCGTGTTCCTCGACTCGGGCAACCTCTGGACCGACCCCAAGCGCTTCGATCCGTTCAAGCTCCGCTACACGACCGGCAGCGGCCTGCGCATCGCGACGCCCATCGGCCCGCTCGCCTTCGACTACGGCTTCAACGTCACGCGCGTGCTCGACGCGCTCTTCCCCTACCGAAAAAACCAGCGCACCTGGGAATCGATCGGCGCGTTCCATTTCAGCATCGGGGTTTTGTAGGGCCCGCGGGTGCGCTTCGACCGCCGGCGACGGACCAAGCCGAAGAGCAGCGGTACGCACGCGAGCCACGCGCTCGGCGTCGGGCTCGAGCTCGGGACCGCGCATCCGCAACCGGACGCGCTCGGCGGCGGAGATTCGCCGCCGGAAGCACCGCCGCCTGGCGTACCGCTCGCACCGGCATGACCGCCGCGGCCCGCGCCGCCGCCGTTCCCGGCCCCGCCGGAGCTTCGTCCCGCCGCGCTCGTTCCGGCCGCAGCGCTGACGCCACCTCCGGCAGGACTCGTCCCGCCGCTCGACATCGAGGCTCCGCCGCTCGAGGTCGCCGCTCCACCGCTGCCTGACGCGGTTCGTCCGCCCGACGCTCCCTGCTCGCCCGTCCCGCCGGACGACGTGAGTTCGCCCGCGCCGCCCCCCGTCGAATTGGAACCGGCCTCGTTCCGCTCGCCGGCTTCGCCGCCGGTCTCTCGGGCGCCGCCTTCGCCGTTTCCGCCCGCGGTGCCGGCGCCGCCCTCTCCCGTGCTGCCCGCGTCGGCGCTTTCGTTCCCCGCGCTTCCGCCCGCGCCGGAGCTGCCGACGCTCGAGCCGCCGACGCCGCCGCCAGCAACGCTGCCCGCACTCCCGCCCGCCCCGGGCCCACCTCCGCCGAGACCTCCCGCACCGGCCCCCGCCTGCCCCTCGGAGCCGAGGAGCCGCGCTCGGATCGTCACGGCATGACTCACGAGCCGATCGTCTTGCGTGTACGCGAGGAGTAGCTTGCCGGCCGGGCCGGAGGTGAGCGTGAAGGTCGGATCATCGAGGACGTGCGCCCAATAGCCGTCGTCCGTGATCGAGAACGGCTGAGCGTCGAGCGGCGTGAGTTGGGCGTCCAGGCGGCGCGCGCGGATGCCGTACGTCTGCGGGATCGTCGCCGAGCTCCCGAGCTCCGACCACGCAATCCAATAGGCGGAGCCGTCCCACGCGACGCGTGGAGATGCGGGCGACGTCGTCGGCGAGGTACCGACGACGACGCCGCCCGGATCGCTGACCGTGAGGTCGTGCTCGATGCGGGCACAGCGAATGGTCGTGAGATCGTCCTCGAGCCACACGAGCAGCGAGCGCTCGCCGTCCGAAGCGAGCGCCGGCGCCGTGTCGGACGTCGACGCGGGATACGAGAAAAGCGGTTGTGGGGTCGTATCGACCGGTTCGAGAGCAGGCGAAACGCGTTCGGCGAACACGTCGCGGTTCGGCGGGTCGGACACCGTCCACACGAGCACGTAGTTCCGGCCGTCGAACGTCGTCGCCGGAACCGGATCGTTCCGGACGAGATCGACGGGTCCGCTCGTCACGCCGGCATTCGACAAGAGCGCGGCGCGCTCCGGCAACGGACCTCCGCCGTTCGGCTGGCTCCAGGTCGCGAGGTAGTCGCCGCCGTCCGACGCGAGCGTCAACCCGCCTCCGTAGCCGAACGCGGACGGGCCGAGGTCGATCGTGGTCAGCGTTCCGCCCGCATCCAGCGACGCGACCTGACTCGTCGCGGGAGATCCCACCAAAAAACCATGCCCGTTCGAGCTCACGACCGGATCGTTGCTCGGCATCGAGAGCACGGTGAGCGGGGTTGCGTCGACGAGCGAGCCCGAGTTCGTCAGCCGTACGGCGTTCATGGCTTGATTCACGTTCGTGACGAGCGTCCCTTCCCACGCGACGAGATAGTCGTTCCCGTCGAAGGCGGCGCTCGGGTGCTGACCATCCGTGGGACGCGTCAGCGGCGCGAAGGGCGACGCGTCGAGCAGCTCGAGGCTCGGATCGAGCCGCTGTGCGCCGGCGGGGGACGCCGTGAGCGCGAGCAGCTCCGAACCGTCGACGGCGGGAACGAGGCTCTGGTTCGTGGCCACGTTCGGCGAGGCGACGGGGCCGCTCACGAGTGAACCCGTGGAGTCGCGCACCTCGCTCGTTTGGTTACCCCAGAGCACATAGTGTCCGCCGAGCGCCGTGGCGAGGACGTCCGCGCTCGGCTGCCACGACGTGCCGAGGTCAAGCGTCGACCCGTCCGTACTCGCGCTCGCGATTTGTTGGTAGACGACCGAGGGCGAGCAGCTGCCGAAGCCGACACAAGTCGGCGGAGTGGCGGTGTACGTGACGAGCACCGAGCCGCCGGTCGAGACGATGCTCGCGTCGTCCGCTCCGGCGCGTGAGGCGCTCTGATTGAACAACGTCGTACTCTGCACCGGGCCGCCGCTGGTCACCGTGTGCAGAACCTCGGTGGCGGGGTTTTGTTGGTGGGTCTCCGTGACGAAAAAAACGGAACCGTCGAACGCTACGGCGCCCCCCGAGCTCGTCGACGGAAAGATCGAGAAGACGGAGCCGATGGCCGCCCCGCCGCCGTCGAGGAACAGGCCCTGACCGATTTGGGTCGTCAGAAGAGCGCGATCGCCGCCCCAACTGAGCCCGGCAAGGCGCCCCAAGCCCGACGGTAGAGTGACGGGTGTTTCGACGGTCCCGTCGTCGTCCACCGGGACGACGACGCCGTTGAGCGCGACGAGCCAGCGCGCTCCCGTGTATGCCGCGGCGAACGACGAGCTCCCGTCGAACGCGGTGGCGAAAACGCCGAGCGTGAAGCCACTCGGATCCAGGATGGTCCCGTCGAGCGCCACGCGGGTTCCGAATGCGACCACGTGTTGCGTGTCCGGATTGAAGGACGAGACGAGGAGAAAGCCGTTCGGGCTCGCGGCCTCGGCGTCGAAGCGGGCGACCGCCTGGCGTGCCGTCGCCGGAATCGCGATGGGGGCGGACACCGTCGGCGCGCCCCCGAGCATCTGTCTCACGCCGGCGGTCGGCTCCGTCGTCGCGGCGCGGGAGCACGCCATCACTAGCAGGGCGAGCGCGACGGAGCGGGCGCGGAGCGACATATATGGTTCGTTGCACGCGAACACGAATCGATTCATGGCCCCGACTCCCTTTTGGAGCTTCAGAGCGTCCCCGTCGCCGGCCCCGTCGAATCGCCCCGGCTCGTTCAGGCACGGAAGGGCGCCGCTGAGAAGCCGAAATCTAAAACCGCGCCGTTTCCGACGGCCGCGGCGTCCGGCCGCTCGCCACGGCGCCGGACGCGAAGCTGCGGGCCGATTTTCGCGAGGGGTCCGCGGGCGCGGTTGCGATCGGGGCGTTCGGGCTCTAAGTCACCCGGCCGCATGTCCGAGAACTCTGGGCGCTTCCCCACCGGCCTCGGCGCGCAGTTCGTGCGTCAGGGCCCGCGTTACGCCCTGGGCGTGCTCCTGCTCGCCGCCTACCAGGCGTCCCAGTACTTTTTCGACACACGCCTCCGCGCGGCCATCAACGACGTGCTCGGCCCGCACCACTCGCGGGCGGTGACGCTCGGCCTGACGCTCATCGGCGTCATGCTCTGTGCCGCGGTCGTGCGCGTGCTCTCGCGGGTGGTGGTGTTCAACGCCGGCCGCGACGCCGAGTACGAGCTCCGCGCCGCCTTCGAAGAGCGCCTGCTCGAGCTCGGTCCGTCCTTTTACCGGCGCATGAGCACCGGTGAAATCATGAGCCGCGTGACGAACGACCTCGCGCAGGTGCGGCTCCTGCTCGGCTTCGGCGTGCTGAACGTCATCAACACGGTCTTTGCGCTCGTGAGCGCGCTCGCCGTCACGATTCCGATTTCCGGCAAGCTGACGCTCGCCGCGCTCTCGCCGCTGCCGCTGCTCTTGCTCGTGTCGCGGCGCCTGTCGCACGAATTTTATACGCGCACGCGCGACAACCAAGCCGCCCTCGGCAAGATGAGCGCGCGCGTCCAGACGAGCATCGCCGGCGTGCGCGTCATTCGCTCCTTCTCGCTCGAAGACGCCGAGCTCGCCACGTTCGAGCGCACGAACCAGGGCTACCTCGATCGCAGCCTCGCGCTCGCGCGCCTGCGCGGCTCGCTCGGCCCGATCATGCAGATCACCATCGCCGTCGGCATTCTCGTCGTGTTCTGGTACGGCGGCCTGCTCGTCCTCCGGCACGAGCTCGACGCCGGCGGCTTTCTCACCTTCAACCGCGCGCTCGGCCGGCTCACCTGGCCGCTCTTGTCGCTCGGTTTCGTGCTCGGGCTCGTGCAGCGCGGCCGCGCCGCGTACGATCGCCTGCGCGACGTGTACGTGGCCGAGCCCGACATCGTCGACGGGCCGCTCCCGGCGCCGCCCGCGATTTCGGGCCGGCTCGAAGTGCGGAACCTGTCGTTCGCGTACGGCTCGAACCACGTGCTCCGCGGCGTGAACCTGACGCTCGAGCCCGGCCGCTCGCTCGCGATCGTCGGGCGCACCGGCAGCGGCAAGAGCACGCTCGCGGTCCTGCTCGCGCGGCTCCAGCCGACCCCGCCCGGCGCCGTCTTCCTCGACGGTAAAGACGTGTGCGATCTGCCGCTCCACGTCGTGCGCGGCGCCATCGGCTACGCGCAGCAGAACGCGTTTTTGTTCTCGACCACCGCCGCGCGCAACATCGGCTTTCCGCTCGACGAGCCCGACTCGCCCGAGAGTCAGCGACGCATCCGGCAAGCCGCGGAAGAAGCGCGCGTCCACGACGAAATCGCGGCGCTGCCCGACGGCTACGACACCGTCGTCGGTGAACGCGGCGTGCAGCTCTCCGGCGGCCAAAAGCAGCGCGTCGCGCTCGCGATGGCGTTCGTCTCCGACCCGCACATCTTGATCCTCGACGACCCGCTCAGCGCCGTCGACGCCCGCACGGAGCGCGGCATTCTCGAGGCGATCGATCGTCAGCGCGCGCAGCGTTCGGTCCTGCTCATCACGCACCGGGTGGCGGCCGCGGCGCGCTGTGATCACATCGTCGTGCTCGACGCGGGGCGCATCATCGAGCAGGGCACGCACGCCGAGCTCGTCGCGCAAGGCGGGCTCTACGCCGCGTTCGCCGAGGAGCAGCGCATCGAGAGCGAGCTCGAAAAACTCGGTCACAACGGCGCGGAGGCCGCGGTCGCATGACCCAAGCCGATACAGCGCCGAAGAGCGAAGCGCAGAAGCGCACCGAGAAAATCCTCGCCGCGTTCCACGACGAAGAGCGTTTCACGAAGAGCTACGACGCGCGCCTCGCGCGGCACATCTGGGGCTTTCTCCGGCCGCACCGCGTGCTCATCGGCGTGTCGGTGACCGTCCTGCTCGTCACCTCGGGGCTCTCCTTGATCCGCCCGCTCGTCATGCGCGAGGGCATCGACAAGGCCGTGCTCGGCGGCGACAAGCAGGAGCTCATGCGCATCGGCTTCCTGTTCGCGGGCGTCCTGCTCGCCGAACAGGTGCTCGGCTTCGTGCACATGTACGCGATGCAGATCGTCGGCGCGCGCGCGATGGCGACGCTCCGCACCGAAGTCTTCAAGTTCCTGCACGGCCGGCGGCTCTCGTATTTCGATCGCCAGCTCGTCGGGCGTCTCGTGTCGCGCGTCACGAACGACGTGGACGCCATCCTCGAGGCGTTCGCGTCCGGCGCCGTGAACGGCATCGGCGACATCGTGCGTCTCGCCGGCATCGTTGCGCTCATGCTCGCGCTCGACTGGCGGCTCTCGCTCATCGCGTTCATCGCCGTGCCGCCGGTCGCGCTCTTCGTGCGGCTCATCCGCCGCCCGATGCGCGAGGCCCTGCGCGAAATTCGCTCGCGCACCTCGCGCATGAACGCGATCACGAACGAACAGGTCTCGGGCATGAGCCTAATCCAGGCGTACGGCCGGCAAGACGCGGCGCGCCGCGACTTCGACGAGACGAACGTCGCCTACCGCGACGCGAACGTGAAGAGCATCAAGTGGGAGGCGATTCAAGACGCGTCCATCGACATGGTCGGCTCCGTCTGCCTCGCGTCCATCATCGTGGCGCTCGGCTACCGGCCGGTGAGCTTCGGCACCGTCGTCGCGTTCAGCGCGTACCTCTCGCAGTTCTTCGAGCCCATCAGCCAACTGGCGCAGCGTTACACGCTCGTGCAGGGCGCGATGACGGGCGCCGAACGCGTCTTCAGCCTGCTCGAGCTCGGCGAAGTCGACGCCGAGCCGAAGACGCCCGCGGCGCCGGGCAACCCCGAGCTCGCCGTCGCGCTCGAGCACGTGAACTTCGCCTACAAGCCGGGCGTCCCCGTGCTGAGCGACCTGAGCCTCGGCATTCGCCGCGGCGAAAAGGTCGCGCTCGTCGGCCCGACCGGCTCCGGCAAGACGACGATCACGGCGCTGCTCCTGCGTCTCTACGACATCGAAAGCGGCACCGTCCGCATCTTCGGCGACGACGTGGTCGGGCTCGATCGGCACGCGCTCCGGCGCCGTTTCGCCGTCGTCCCGCAAGACGTCGTGCTCTTTCCGGGCACCGTCGCCGAAAACGTCGCCGCGGGTGAAACGCCCGATCGCGAGCGCGTGCGCCACGTGCTCGAACGCATCGGCGCGCTCGATCTTTTCCTCGCGCGCGACGGCGGTCTCGACGCCGACGTGGGCGAGCAGGGCTCGAAATTCTCCGCCGGCGAGCGCCAGCTCATCGCCTTCGCGCGCGCCCTCTACCGCGACGCCCCGATCCTGATCCTCGACGAAGCGACCGCCAGCATCGACAGCGACACCGAGTCGCGTCTGCAGCGCGCGCTCGAGGAGCTCTTGCGCGGCCGCACCGCGCTCGTCATCGCGCACCGCCTCAGCACGATTCGCGAAGCCGACCGCATCCTCGTCTTACGCCAGGGCAAACTCGTCGAATCCGGCACCCACGAGGAGCTCATCCGCCACGGCGGCCTCTACGCGAAACTCCACGAGCTCCAATTCTCGCGCGAGCACGTCGTCGCCCCGCCGAAGTCGCCCGAAGCCGCCGCCGCGCTCCCACCCGGCGCCTGAAATCTCGCCACCGCGCCGTCGCTCCCTTTTTTTTGAAGGCGACCGCCAGCGCAAGCCGTCCAGACGACACCGCCGCACGCCGTTCCACCCACGCAGCGCCCGTCGCGGCGCCCAGCCCTGCGCCCTCTCAGCCGCACACGACGCGACGCCCACCGCACGCGACGCGACGCCCACCGCACGCGACGCGACGCCCACCGCACGCGACGCGACGCCCACCGCACGCGACGCGACGCCCACCGCACG
>Ga0335083_10000551_pt1 | contig 55886 bp, 47 predicted proteins | sample Lox_Sample_42_FD_206716 | JGI IMG/M metagenome (GOLD analysis project Ga0335083, IMG submission 206716) | Soil microbial communities from Loxahatchee National Wildlife Refuge, Florida, United States - Lox_Sample_4.2 | ecosystem: Environmental > Terrestrial > Soil > Wetlands | place: USA...
TGCGCGACGCGCTGCTCGCGCGGCACACGACGATCGATCGCGCGGCCGGCGATGCGACGCGCATCGTCGAGCTGGCGGCCGGGCTGTCGCCGCGCGGCGCGGCGATGGCGGCGCGCCGCGACTACGTCGAGGTCGACATGCCGGCGATGATCGCGAAGAAGCGGGAGCTGCTCGCGCGCACCGCCGAAGGGCGCGCCGTGCTCGAGCGCCTGCAGCTCGTCGCCGGCGACGCGACCTCGCTCGCGCTCGCGCCGCTCGCACCGCCGGGGACGCTCGTGATCGCGGAAGGCCTGTGCATGTACCTGCCGCCGCCGGCGCGCCGCGCGCTGTTCGCGAAGATCGCGGCGTTGCCCGCCGTGCGGTTCGTGTTCGATCTCGTGCCGGCAGGCGAGGAGCCGCCGCCCGGACTCGTCGGCCGGATGCTCGCCGCCGCGATGAAACGCGCGACCGGCGGCGGGCGCATCGAGCGCGATCTCGCCACGCGCGACGACGTGCTCGCCGAGCTGCGCGCGGCCGGCTTCGCGACCGCCGCCGCGATCTCTCCGCCCGATCAGATGGCGGTCTTCCTGGCCAGGTAGTCGCGCGTGAACAGCGTCGTCGCGGCGTAATTCTTCTCGATCTCCGCGACGATCATGCGCTCGACGATCCCGCCGAAGCCGAACGCAGAGACCTTGACCTCGCCGCGCACGGCACGCCGCGTGCCACCATCGGCGTCGGTGAATTCGATCGAGCCGGTGTTCTTCACCCGCTCGGCGAAGCGATTCGGGATCGTGCGCCATTCGCCGCGGCGCGCGCGCACGTCGTACACGAGCTCTTCGACGAAGCTCGCGCGCGACGCGCCATACGCCTGATTGACCGCCGCATCGGCCGCGCGCGCCGGTTCGAAGCGGACGTGGCGCACGATCCGATCCGCGGTGCGGTCCAGGCGCAGCAGATTTCGGCCCATGTGCAGCGCTCGTGACAGTTCCTCGTTGAACGCCTCGTCGAAGTACAGGGCGGCGAAGTCGCCGCACGCGATCGCAGGAAACACGTGATCGATCGCGAACTTCATGTAGCTCTTGTAAAGGACGTTACCGCTGACTCTGCGCTTCGCGTGCATGCACAGGCGCTTGCGCAACGTTTGTACATGTAAGCGGTTTTCGGCCGGTGTGATCCGATTAGCCTCGCGCGAACCAGGCGCGGTTTGTTAGCCTCACGACGCGTTGTATGTCGGTGTGCGAGGTCATATGCCTCAGCCCGCTTCACCGGCCCGATCCGGGGCTGGTCGCCGCGGCATGTCATGCCGGCGCGACCGGCGTGCTCGACCTCGGGCGTGATCGAGATTCAGCCGAACGCGCGCTGCGGGCGATCGCCGGCGCGACGCGCGAGCTCGGCGTCCGCGTCACGGTGGATCTCGAGCTCGAGCTGCCGCGCGCGGTGACCACCGTGATCGTCGACGGGCCGGAGCTCGTGTCGCGGTTTCCGGGTCGGCGCGTGCTCGCGCAGGTGACGTCGTTCGACGAGGCGCACGCCGCGATCGCGGCCGGCGCGGCCGGCGTGATCGCGAAGGGCTGCGAGGCCGGCGGCCGCGTCGGCGACGAGACCACGTTCGTGCTCGTGCAGCGGCTGGCGTCGGCGCTCGACGTGCCGGTGTGGGCGCAAGGCGGCATCGGCGAGCACACCGCGGCAGCGTGTGTCGCCGGCGGCGCGGTCGGCGTCGTGCTCGACATCCAGCTCGCGCTCGTCCGCGAGTGCGCGTTGCCGGCCGCGATCCAGCAGGTGATCGCCGCGATGGACGGCAGCGAGACCGCGATCGTCGATCGACTCTCCGCAACGCCTCGCGTGGCTGCGCGGCCCGGCGAATCCGGGCCTTGCGAGTGCGAGCGCGTGTTCGTCCGCGAAGGCGCCGCCAAAGGCCTGCCGATCGGCCAGGACGGCGCGATCGCGAAGCCGCTCGCGCGCGCGTATCCGACGGTCGCCGCGCTGATCCGCGGGTTGCGTGCGCAGATCGCCCTGCATCTCGAGCTCGCCGCCAACGTCCAGCCGCTCGCACCGGGCGCGCCGCTCGCCGCCGCGCATGGCTTGAAGTACCCGATCGCGCAGGGCCCGATGTCGCGCGTGTCGGATCGCGCGAGGTTCGCCGAGGCGGTCGCGCGCGGCGGCGGCCTGCCGTTCCTCGCGCTGACGCTGATGAGCGGTGCCGAGGTGCGCGAGCTGCTCGTCGAGACCCAGGCGCTGCTCGGCGACCTGCCGTGGGGCGTCGGCATCCTCGGCTTCGTGCCGCAGGACGTTCGCGAGGCGCAGCTCGAGGTCCTGCGCGAGATCGCGCCGCCGATCGCGCTGATCGCGGGCGGGCGGCCGTCGCAGGCGCATCCGCTCGAGCAGCAGGGCACGCAGTGCTACCTGCACGTGCCGTCGCCCGGCCTGCTCGACCTGTTCATCAAGGACGGCGCGCGCAAGTTCGTGTTCGAGGGCAGCGAGTGCGGCGGCCACGTCGGGCCGCGCACCAGCTTCGCGCTGTGGGAGGCGCAGCTCGCGCGCCTGCTCGCGTTCGAGAAGCCGAGCGAGCTGCACGTCCTGTTCGCGGGCGGCATCCACGACGCGCGCTCGGCCGCGATGGTCGCGGCGATGGCGGCGCCGCTCGCCGCGCGCGGCGCGAAGATCGGCGTCTTGATGGGCACGGCGTATCTGTTCACGCACGAGGCCGTCGCCGCCGGCGCGATCCAGCCCGGCTTCCAGGAGGCCGCGCTCGCGTGCGATCGCACGGTGCTGCTCGAGACCTCGCCCGGCCACGCGACGCGCTGCGCGGACACCGAGTACGCGACCGCGTTCGCGCGCGAGAAGGCGCGGCTCGAGGCCGAGGGCGTCGCGGTCAAGGACATGTGGGCGCAGCTCGAGCAGCTCAACCTCGGGCGGCTTCGCATCGCCGCGAAGGGGTTGAAGCGCGAGGGTGCGAACATCTACGCGGTAAACGCGGACGAGCAGCAGCGCGACGGCATGTACATGATCGGCCAGGTCGCGGCGCTGCGGCGCGAGACGATCACGGTCGCCGAGCTCCACCGCCAGGTCAGCTCCGACGGCGCCGATCGCATCGCCGAGCTCGCGATGGCCGTCGCGGCCGAGGACGACAACGCGCGCGGCACCGACGTCGCGATCGTCGGCGTCGCCGCGATGTTCCCGGGCGCGCCCGATACCGAGACGTTCTGGGCGAACATCGTCGCGAACAAGAACAGCGTGCGCGAGGTGCCGCCCGAGCGCTGGGATGTCGCGACGTATTTCGATCCGGCCGCGACCTCGCCCGAGCTTGCAGGCAAGAAGACGCCGTGCAAGTGGGGCGGCTTCCTCGACGACATCCCGTTCGATCCGCTCGCCTACGGCATCCCGCCGAAGTCGCTGACCGCGATCGAGCCGGTGCAGCTGCTGTCGCTCGAGATCGCGCGGCGCGCGCTGGTCGATGCGGGATACGTGGACCGCGCCTTCGCGCGCGACCGCTGCGCCGTGATCTTCGGCGCCGAGGCCGGCACCGATCTGTCGAGCGCGTACAACTTCCGCGCGATGTTTCCGCATTACGTCGGCTCGCTGCCCGATCACCTCGAGGAAGCGCTGCCGACGCTATCGGAGGATTCGTTCCCGGGCGTGCTCGCGAACGTGATCGCCGGCCGCATCGCGAACCGGCTCGATCTGGGCGGCGTGAACTACACCGTCGACGCCGCGTGCGCGGCATCGCTCGCCGCCGTCGACATGGCCGTCAAGGAGCTCGTGTCGGGCTCTTCCGACATGGTGCTGTGCGGCGGCGCCGATCTCCACAACAGCATCAACGACTACCTGATGTTCTCGAGCGTGCACGCGCTGTCGCCGACCGGCCAGTGCCACACGTTCGACGCGAACGCCGACGGCATCGTGCTCGGTGAAGGCGTCGCGTGCGTCGTGCTCAAGCGGCTCGCCGATGCCGAGCGCGACGGCGATCGCATCTACGCCGTGATCAAGGGCGTCGCCGGCGCGAGCGACGGCAAGAGCCTCGGCCTGACCGCGCCGCGCAAGGACGGCCAGGTCCGCGCGCTCGATCGCGCGTACGCGGCGGCGGGCGTGTCGCCGGCCGAGGTCGGGATGGTCGAGGCGCACGGCACCGGCACGATCGTCGGCGATCGCACCGAGCTCGCGACGCTCGTCGACGTCTACACGAAGGCCGGCGCGCAACGCGGCACGTGCGTGCTCGGCTCGGTGAAATCGCAGATCGGGCACACCAAGTGCGCCGCGGGCATGGCCGGCTTGATCAAGGCCGCGCTCGCGATCCACCACGGCGTGCTGCCGCCGACGTCGAACATCAAGACGCCGAACCCGGCGTGGGATGCCAAGAGCCCGTTCGTGTTTCTCGATCAGGCGCGGCCGTGGCCGGCCGAGCGCCGCGTCGCGGCGGTGAGCGCGTTCGGTTTCGGCGGCACGAACTTCCACGCGATCATCGCGTCGCATCGCGGTGCCGAGGCGACGCCCGCGTGGCCCGCCGAGCTCGTGCTGATCCGCGGCGGCGACGTGCTCGATCGATTGATCCGGCTCGCCGACGGCGACGTGCGGCTGCGCGATGTCGCGCGCACGGCGTCGGTGCACGGCACCGGCCCGGTGCAGATCGCGATCGTCGCCGAGTCGATCGAGGATCTGCGCGGCAAGCTCGCCGCGGCGAAGGCCGGGCGGGCCGAGAAGGGCGTGTGGCGCGCCGGAGAGGTCAGCGGCAAGGTCGCGTTCGTGTGCCCGGGCCAGGGCAGCCAGAAGGTGGGCATGCTCGCCGAGCTGTTCACTGCGTTCCCGCGGCTGCATCGCTTCCTCGGACTCGCGCGCAAGTGGACGCCGCTGGTGTTTCCGCCGCAGGCGTTCACGAAGGAAGACCGCGCGCGGCAGGCCGAGGCGCTCACCGACACGCGCGTCGCGCAGCCCGCGCTCGGCATGGCCGATCTCGCGGTCGCCGAGCTCTTGCAGGTGCTCGGCGTCTCGCCCGACATGCTCGCCGGTCACAGCTACGGCGAGCTCGCGGCGCTCAGCATCGCCGGCGCGATCGGCGAAGACGACTTGCTCGCGCTCTCCCGTGCGCGCGGCGAGTACATCCTCGAAGCGGCCGGCGACGATCCCGGCACGATGGCCGCGGTCGCCGCCGATGCCGACGCGGTCGCGCCGATCATCGCGGGCTGCGAAGGCGTGGTCATCGCGAACCACAACTCGAAGAAGCAGTGCGTGCTGTCGGGCCCGACGCGCGCGATCGAGATGGCGCTCGTGCTCGTCAAGGGCGCGGGGCTCGCCGCGAAGACCATCCCGGTCGCGTGCGCGTTCCACAGCCCGGTGGTCGCGGGCGCGAAGCACGCGCTCGCCAAGCGGCTCGCCGCGATCGACGTGCGCGCGCCGCGCGTACCGGTCTACTCGAACGTCACGGCCGCGCCCTACGGCGCCGATCAAGTGCGCGAGCTGCTCGCCGAGCAAGTCGCGTCGCCGGTGAAGTTCGCGCACGAGATCGAGGCGATGTACGCCGCTGGCGCGCGCGTGTTCGTCGAGTCGGGTCCGGGCCAGGTGCTGTCGCGCCTGGTCGACGAGATCCTCGGCGAGCGGCCGCACGTGTCGGTCGCGTGCGACGGTGGGATTCCGGGCCTGTTGCGCGCGCTGGCGCAAGTCGCCGTCGCCGGCGTGGCCGTCGATGCCGCGGCGCTGTACTGGGACCGCGACGCGGTCGTGCTCGATCTCGATGCGGCAATTCCCGCGAAGAAGGCGACCTGGATCGTCAACGGGCACACCGCCCGTCCTGCCAACGGAGAGGCTCCGATGAAGTCGATCACGAAGGCCAAGCCCGCAGTCGTTGCCGCGATCCAGTCGGTCGAGCCCGCGCCAGCCGCGGTCGTCGCCGGGCAGCGCGAGACCGTCGTCGTCGAGTTCCTGCGCAACATGCGCTCGATGATCACCGCGCAGCGCGACGTGATGCTGTCGTATCTCGGCAGCGTGCCGGCGCCGATGATGGAGCAGGTGCCGATCGTGGCGGCGATCGCGGCGCCGGCGCCGACCGCGAAGGTGATCGAGGTGATCGACGCGCCGACGCAGCCGATCGCGGCGAAGGCCGCGTCCGCGCCGGCTTCGAACGAGATCGATCCGCTCCAGCTCGTGGTGTCGATCGTCAGCGAGCGCACCGGCTATCCGCCCGAGACGCTCGGGCTCGATCTCGATCTCGAGGCCGATCTGTCGATCGACTCGATCAAGCGCATCGAGATCATCGGCGAGCTCGCGCAGCGGCTCGGCCTGAGCGTCGAGAACGGCGCCGGCGATGCCGACGCGATCGTCGAGGAGCTCGCGGCGCGCAAGACGCTGCGCGCGCTCGTCACCTGGCTCGGCGAGCGGCTCGCGAGCGGCGGGAAGCCGGCGGCCGCCGAGCCCGCTGCGCCGCCCAAGCGCGACTCGCAGCCGGTGATCCCGTCGGCCGCGGTCGGCCGCTACCGGCTCGCGACGGTGCCCGCGCCGCTGCCGATCAACGGCCACTCGACGTTCGCCGGCCAGCGGTTCGCCGCGTTCGGCGACATCGAGGCGGTCGCGAAGCGGCTCGAGGCCGAAGGCGCGACGGTGCGGCGGCTCGCGCCGGGCGAAGCGGTCGGCGAGGTCGACGGCTACATCGAGATCGGCGCGGCCGGCGACATGCGCGGGATGTTCGAGCGCGTGCGCGATGCCGCGGTCGGCGGCGCGAAGCGCGTGCTGGTCGCGGCGCCGGCCGGCGACGGCGGCCCGGCCGGGCTCGTCAAGACGCTCGCGATCGAGTACCCGCAGCTGCACGCGCGCGCGGTCGCGCTCGAGGCGGGCGCCGATGCCGGCGCGATCGTCCACGCCGAGCTGCACGCGTCGGATCCGCACGTCGAGATCCGTTATGCGAACGGCGCGCGCACCACGCGCGAGCTCGCGCTCGCCGACCCGCTCGCTGCTGGCACGGTTCCGCTCGATCGCGACTCGGTCGTGCTCGTCACGGGCGGCGCGCGCGGCATCACCGCGCAGGTCGCGATCGCGCTCGTGCAGAAGCTCGGCTGCCGCGTCGAGCTCGTCGGGCGCTCGCCGCTGCCGGCGGCCGGAGATCCGGGCGGCGATGCGAAGGCGCTGCGCGCGCTGTTCGCGAAGCGCGTGCAGACGCCGGCGGAGCCCGAAGTGGACGTGGGCGGGCTTCGCTCGCCCGCGGAGATCGAGAGCATGGTCGCGCGCACGCTCGCCGATCGCGAGATCCGCGCGACGCTCGCGGCGCTCGGCGATCGCGGCACGTATCACGCCGTCGACGTGCGCACGCCGGAGTTCGGCACGCTGATCGAGAAGATCTACGCGCAGCGCGGCCGCATCGACGCCGTCATCCACGGCGCCGGCGTGCTCGAAGACAAGCTGATGCGCCACAAGACCGCGGACTCGTTCGACCGCGTGTTCGCGACCAAGGTCGCCGGCGCGCGCACGCTCGCCGCGAAGCTGCGCGACGACGTCAAGCTCGTCGTGTTCTTCTCCAGCATCGTCGGTGCGCTCGGCAACCGCGGCCAGGCCGACTACGCCGCCGCCGGCGACGCGCTCGACGAGCTCGCGCGCGCGTTGCAGACCAGGCTGCGCGGCCGCGTGGTCTCGCTCGACTGGGGCCCGTGGGCCGGCACCGGCATGGTGTCGGCGGAGCTCGAGCGCGAGTACGCGCGGCGCGGGCTCGCGCTGATCGAGCCGGCGCGCGGGATCGACGCGTTGCTCGCGGAAGTAGGAGCGCCGAGCGGCGAGGCGCAGGTGATCCTGTGCGCGTCGGATCCGCGTGCGCTCGTGCGGCGCGCGTCGGAACCCGAACAGCCGCATGTCTGAGATCGCCATCGTAGGCATGGCTGCGGTGTTCCCCGGCGCGCCGGATCTCGACGCGTTCTGGGACAACATCGTCGGCGGCGTGGACGCGATCAGCGACGTGCCGGCGTCGCGGCTCGAGCCCGCGCTCGCCGACGCGTTCGCGTGCAAGCGCGGCGGTTTCATCGCCCCGACGTTCGATCCGATCGCGTTCGGCATCATGCCGCGCACGGCCGAGAGCGCGGAGCCCGATCAGCTGCTCGCGCTCGAGGTCGCGCAGGCCGCGCTCGGCGACGCGGCCGGCGGCGTCGCGCGCGACAAGACCGGCGTGATCCTCGGCCGCGGTGGCTACCTGACGACGGGCATGGCGCGGCTGACGAATCGCACGCGCACCGCGCAGCAGCTCGCGGTCACCCTGCGCGAGCTGCTGCCGGATCTCGATCGCGACACGATCGATAGGATCCGCGCCGCGTTTGTCGCGAAGAGCGGCGAGCTCGCGGCAGATGGCGCGATCGGATTGGTTCCGAACCTCGCGGCGTCGCGGATCGCGAACCGGCTCGACCTGCGCGGGCCGGCGTACACCGTCGACGCGGCGTGCGCGAGCTCGCTCATCGCGGTCGATCACGCGGTGCGCGAGCTCGACAGCGGCCGCTGCGACGCGGTGATCGCGGGCGGCGTGCACGTCTGCCACGACGTCACGTTCTGGTCGGTGTTCGCGCAGCTCGGCGCGCTGTCGAAGTCGTCGGCGATCCGCCCGTTCGATCGGCGCGCCGATGGCATCTTGATCGGCGAGGGCTGCGGCCTCGTCGTGCTCAAGCGGCTCGCCGATGCCGAGCGCGCCGGCGACCGCGTGTACGCGGTGATCCGCGGTACCGGCGTGTCGAGCGACGGTCGCGAGTCGAGCGCGATGCGGCCGCGCGCCGACGGTCAGCTCGCGGCGCTCGACGCGGCGTGGCACGGCATCGATCGCGACAGCGTCGGCCTCGTCGAGGCGCACGGTACGGCGACGCCGACCGGCGACGAGGTCGAGCTCGGCGCGCTCGCGAAGCACTTCGGTCCGGCGACCGGACGTCGCGCCGCGCTCGGCTCGGTGAAGTCGATGATCGGCCACGCGATGCCCGCGGCCGGCGCCGCCGGCTTGATCAAGACCGCGCTCGCGCTCTATCACGGCGTGCTGCCGCCGAGCCTGCACTGCGACGAGCCGCACGAGGCGCTCGCCGCGACGAAGTTTCGCGTGCTCGCGCGCGCCGAGGACTGGAGCGCGCCGGGCGTGCGACGCGCCGGCGTCTCGGCGTTCGGCTTCGGCGGGATCAACGCGCACGTCGTGCTCGATGCGCGCGGTGCGGCGACGAGGCGGCGCGCACGCAAGCGCGACGACGCGCTCGCGATCACCGGCGACTCGATCGACGCGCTGCGCGCCGCGCTCGACACCGGTGCGAGCGGCACGACCGGCACGATGCGGATGGTCGTGCTCGATCCGACGCCCGAGCGCCGCGCGCTCGCGCACAAGGTGCTCGACCGAGGGAAATCCTGGCAGGGGAAGTCCGACATCTGGTTCGCGCCGAAGCCGCTCGCCGGGAGCGGCGGCAAGCTCGCGTTCGTGTTCCCCGGCGTCGAGGCGACCTTCGCGGTCGACGTCGGCGAGCTCGACGGGCCGCCGGCGATCGCGACCGCGCTCGGCGCGACGAGCAACACCTCGCGCGACCTCGAGCTGCGCGGGCTCGGCGTGTTCGCGCTCGGCAAGCTCCTGCACGGCGCGCTCGCGCGCGACGGCATCACGCCGCACGCGATCGCCGGCCACTCGCTCGGCGAATGGACCGGCATGGTCGCGTCCGAGATGATCCCACGCGACGCGGCCGATGCGTTCGTCGGCGGGCTCGCCGCCGGCACGCTCGAGGTGCCCGACGTCGTGTTCGCGGCCGTCGGCTGCGGCGCCGACGGCGCACGCGCCGCGCTCGATGGCCTCGCGTCGGTCGCGGTCTCGCACGACAACTGCCCGCACCAGAGCATCCTGTGCGGGCGGCGCGACTCGGTGCGCACCGCGCTCGAGCGGCTCGGCGCGCGCGGCGTGCTGTGCCAGGAGCTGCCGTTCCGCTCCGGCTTTCACTCGCCCTTGTTCGCCGATTACCTCGCGCCGCACCGCGCGCACGTCACCGGGCTCGCGCTGCAGAAGCCGCGCGTGCCGCTGTGGTCGGCGACGACGTGCGCGCCGTATCCCGACGAGCCTGCGGCGATCCGCGCACTCGCGATCGATCACCTCGTGCAGCCGGTGCGCTTCCGCGAGCTCGTCGAGACGCTCTACGCCGACGGCGTGCGCGCGTTCGTGCAGCTCGGCGTCGGCAGCATCGCCGGGTTCGTCGAGGACACGCTGCGCGGCCGCGAGCACCTCGCGATCTCGGCGGCGAGCGCGAAGCGGCCCGCGCACGACGAGCTCCGCCGCGTGCGCGCCGCGTTGTGGACCGAAGGCTTCGTCGAATCGTTCGAGCACCGCGCGGCCGAGACGCGCGCCGGGATCGCGCTCCAGCTCGCGGCGCCGCTCGTGCGGCTCGGCGACAGCGTCCCGCCGCTGTCGCTGTCGATGCCACGCGCCGCGACCGCCGGCGATCCGATCCTCGGCGAGCTGCTCGCCACGCTCGACGAAGCCGCCGCGGCGAGCCGCGCCGTCGTCGACGCGTATCGCGCGGCGCAACGGCCGCGCGCGGTCACCGTGCGCCGCGCGCTGTCGGCGGAGTCGGATCCCGCGTTGCTCGATCACTGCTTCTATCGCCAGGCCGCGAGCTGGCCGACCGTCAGCGATCGCTACCCGGTCGTACCGATGACGATGACGATCCAGATGATGATCGCTGCCGCGCAGCGCCTCGCGCCGGGCCGCGTCGCGATCGCGGTCGAGGACATCCGCGCGTATCGCTGGCTCGCGGTCGCGCCGCCGGTCGAGATCGAGCTCGCCGCGAAGCTACGCGACGACGATCCCGATCGCGTCGACGTCACGGTCTCCGATTACTCGCGCGGCACGGTCCGGTTCGCGGACGAATACCCGCCGGCGCCGGCCGCAACGCTCGAGCCGCTGCGCAACCCGCATGCCGCGCCGATGACCGCGCGCGGCATGTACGACGACCGCTGGATGTTTCACGGCCCCGCATATCAAGGCGTGTCGGTGCTAGGCCCGATGGGAGACAACGGTGTCGACGGCGCGATCGACGTGCTGCCGGCCGAGGGCGCGCTGCTCGATTGCGCCGGCCAGCTCATGGGCTGGTGGGTGATGCAGACCGAGACCCACGATCGGCTCGCGATGCCGATGCGCATTCGCCGCATCCAGCTGTTCGCGCCCGAGCCGCCGATCGGCGAGCGCGTCGCGTGCCACGTGCGCGTGCGCGACGTCGCGCCGACCGACGTCACCGCGGATCTGCAGCTCGTCACGCGCGGTGGCGTATGGGCCGACATCGCCGGCTGGCAGGACCGCCGCTTCGACAGCGACGACGCGGTGTGGGACGTGCTGATGTATCCCGAGCGCAACGTGATCGCCGACGCGCGCGACGGGTTCGTCGTCGCGCGCGAGCACTGGCGCGCCGCAGCGTCCCGCGAGCTGATGATGCGCCGCTACCTGACCGAACGCGAGCGTGCCGCGCACGACGGGCTCGGCCCGCGCGCTCGCCGCGGCTGGCTGCTCGGCCGGATCGCGCTCAAGGACGCGGTGCGCCTGCATGCGTGGCGCGACGATCCCGCGCGCCCGATCTTTCCGGCCGAGATCGAGATCGGAAACGAGCCGAGCGGGAAGCCGGTCGTGGTCGGCCGTCCGGATCTCGCGATCTCGGTCGCGCACAAGGACGACATCGCGGTCGCGATCGTCGGCGAGCCGGGCCAGCGCGTCGGCATCGACGTCGAGAAGATCGCGCCGCGCAGCGACGCGTTCGACGCGATCGCGTACACCCCCGACGAGCTCGCGCTCGCGCACGACGACGAGGCGCGCACGCGGCTGTGGGCCGCGAAGGAAGCCGTCGCCAAGGCGCTCGGCACGGGAATCACCGATCCGAAGCGGTTCGCCGCGCGGCCGCTGCCCGACGGCAGGCTGTCGATCGCAAGCCCCGGCTCTGCCGGGGCGCGCAGCGACGCGGAGCGTCGCGCAGAGTCGGCAGAGTCGATCGACCTGGTCGTCGACACGCGGCGCGAGGGCGATTACGTTATCGCGTGGACTCGCCGATGAGCGTCGATCGAGAAGACATCCTGCGAACGGTCGAGCGCCTCGTCGTCGAGGTCGCCGGCGACGAGCTGTTGCTCGCAGGACCGATCACGATGACGACCTCGTTCAACGCGGATCTCGAGCTCGAGAGCATCGAGTTTGTCGCGCTCGCCGAGAAGCTCCAGCAACACTACGGCGCGGGCGTCGACTTCGTCGGCTGGATCTCGAAGAAGGAGCTCGATCAGATCATCGCGCTCACCGTCGGCGAGCTCGTGGAGTTCATCGCGTCATGCCGATCGTAGCGGCCGCCGGCCGCGCGACGCACGTTCAGGAGCTCGGCGCGGGACCCGCGGTGGTCATGATCCACGGCCTGCTCATCGGCAGCCTCGCGAGCTGGTACTTCACGGCGGCGCCGCAGCTGGCGCGCGGGCATCGCGTGCGCGTGTACGACCTGCGCGGCCACGGCCGCAGCGAGCGCGCGGCGAGCGGCTACGACACGCGCACGCTCGCCGGCGATCTCGATGCGGTGACCGCGGATCTGCGCGAGCCGTTCGATCTCGTCGGCCACAGCTGGGGCGGGCTCGTCGCGCTGCGCTACGCGATCGAGCACCCGGCGCGCGTGCGGCGGCTCGCGATCGTCGAGGCGCCGCTGCCGCCGTCGAGCGCGCTGCAGATGGCGTCGTTTCTTGCCGACGACGGCCAGCTGCCCGCGCGCCTGCTCGACGCGCTGCCGGCGCCGCTGCGCGAAGCGGTCGCGAGCGGCCGCCGCCAGGCCGAGCGCCTGATGAAATCACTCGAGCTCCTCGTGCTCGAGAGCTCGCTGCTCGCCGACGTTCGCAACGAGCCCGACCTCGCCGACGCCGAGCTCGCGCGCGTGGGGACTCCTGCTTTGCTCCTCTACGGCGACAGCTCGGCGTGCGCGCCGGGCGGCGAGCGGCTCGCGCGCGCGCTGCCGGCCGCGCGCCACGTCGTGCTACCGGGCGGCCATTACCTGCATCTCGACGCGCGCGACGCGCTCGCGCGCGAGCTCGAGGAGTTCCTGGCATGAGCGACGTCGCCGTGCGCGGCGTGCGCCATCACGTGCAGCGGCTCGGGCGCGGCGCGCCAGTCGTGTTCTTGCACGGGCTCGTGATGGACAACTTGTCGAGCTTCTACTTCACGCTCGCCAATCCGGTCGCCGAGCGCGCGGAGGCGATCCTCTACGATCTGCGCGGCCACGGCATGACCGAGCGGCCGCCGCGCGGCTACGCGGTCGCGGACTTCGTCGCCGATCTCGCGGCGCTGCTCGACGAGCTGCACGTCGCGCGCGCGACGCTCGTCGGCAACAGCTTCGGCGGGCTGCTCGCGCTCGCGTTCGCGTCGGCGCATCCCGCACGCGTCGCGCGGCTCGCGCTGATCGACGCGCACGACGGCACCGACGGCTGGGCGGCGCAGATGGCCGAGACGCTCGCGCTGCGCGGCGATGCGCGCGACTCCGCGATCGCGCAGAACTTCCAGGCCTGGCTCGGCCGCCACAGCGAGCGCAAGCGGACGCGGCTCGCGCGCGCCGCCGAGGCGCTCGTCGAGGGCACGTCGCTCGTCGCCGATCTCCGCGCGTCGCCCGCGCTCGCGCCGCACGAGCTCGCGCGGATCACCGCGCCCACGCTCGCGCTGTACGGCGAGCGCTCCGACGTGCGCGCGCGCGGCGAACAGCTCGCGCGCACGCTGCCCGCGTGCACGCTCGAGATCCTGCCCGGCTGCACGCACTCCGTCCTGTGGGAAGCAACCGCGCACGTGCGCGAGCGCGTGACCGCGTTTGTCGGGGTGGCAGGATGAAGTTCCTGTTCGTCGTCCCGCCGCTCGTCGGTCACACCAACCCGACGATCTCGGTCGCACGCGCGCTCGAGGCGCGCGGCCACGACGTCGCGTGGGTCGCACATCCCGGCAAGATCCGGCCGCTGCTGCCGCCCCGCGCGCGTCTCTACGCGCTGCCCGAGCAGATCGACGACCGCCACGCGCGCGACGTGCAAGATCGCGCGCGCGCCGCACGCGGCGCGGCGGCGCTGAAGTTCTTGTGGGAAGACTTTCTCGTTCCGCTCGCGCGCCAGATGCTGCCCGGCATCGACGCCGCCGTCGCCGAGTTCGCGCCGCACGTGATGTGCGTCGATCAGCAAGCGGTCGCGGGTGGCCTCGTCGCGCGCCGCCGCGCGCTGCCGTGGGCGACGCTCGCGACGACATCGGCCGGCGTGATCGATCCGCTCGCGTCGCTGCCGGCGGTGAAGCAATGGCATCGCGCGCTGATCGCGTCGCTCGAGCGCGACGCGGGGCTGACGCCCGCCGACTTCGCCGAGATCTCTCCGCACCTCGTGCTCGCGTTCTCGACGCGCGAGCTCGTCGGCACGGCGCACTCGTTTCCCGCGCACTATCGCTTCGTCGGGCCGTCGATCAGCGATCGCCCCGAGCACACGCCGTTTCCATTCGACCAGCTGCGCCGGCCGTGCGTGCTCGTGTCGATGGGCACGGTCAACGCCGAGGCGAGCGGCCGCTTCTACGAGATCGCGATGGCCGCGCTGCGCGACGAGCCCGTGCAAGTCGTGCTCGCCGCGCCGCCCGAGCTCGCGCCGGATCCGCCGGCGAACTTCATCGTGCGTGCCTACATCCCGCAGCTCGCGCTGCTCGCGCACGTCGACGCCGTCGTCTGTCACGGCGGCCACAACACGACGTGCGAGGCGCTCGCGCACGGCCTGCCGCTCGTGATCGCGCCGATCAAGGACGACCAGCCGATCGTCGCCGATCAGGTGGTCGCCGCCGGCGCCGGCCTACGCGTCAAGTTCGGGCGCGTGCAAGCCACCGAGCTGCGCGACGCGGTCGCGCGCGTCCGAACCGAGCCGGCATTCCGCGCAGCCGCCGCGCGCATCCGCGCGTCGTTTGCAGCCGCCGGTGGCGCCCCCGCCGCCGCGCTCGCGCTGGAGGCGCTCGCGTGATCCTCACCGTCGCGCTTTACGTGCTCGCCGCGATCTTCGTGCTCGACGCGCTGCGGATGCGCGCGCGCGTCGGCAAGCTGCCGGTTCTCGCGCAAACAGACGACGCGCCGACTCACGACGTCATCTCCGCGCCCGGCGTCACCGTCGCCGACACCACGCGCCGCGCGGCGAGCGCGTACATGCGCGCCCATCAGCTCGACGTGCTCGACCTGATCCCGCGCGACCTCGATGCGGTCGGCGCCATGTCGCTCGCGCAGCTGCTCGATCCGGAAAAATATCGCGACGATCGCCTCGCGACCGGCCGCACCGCCGGCCACGCCGTCGTCGTCACGCCCGACGTCGCGCAGCGCGCGCACATCACGCCGCCCACCGACGATCTCGCGTTCACGCGACTCGCGGTGCGTCTCAAGCACTTCGGCGCCGGCGATCTCGCGATCGCTCCCGACGAGCGCGCGCATCGCATCGCGATCTCCGCGCGGTTCGCGCAGCTGCGCGCGATGCTCGGACCGATGACGTCGATCGCGCTCGCCGGGCTGCCGATCGTGCTCGCGCTGCTCGCGCTCGGCATCGTCGCGCGGCCGGTCCCCGGCATCGTCGCCGCCGCGGCGTGGCAAGCGCAGCCGCTCGTCGCGCTCGCCGGCACGCGGCTCGGCACGCTCGACGTCATCCCGGCGACGCTGTTCCGCGCGCCGCTCGAGCTGCTGCTCCTCGCGCGCACGCTGCTGTTCCGCGCGAGCGACGACACCGCGACGCGCGCCGCCGAGTACGATCGCGCGATCGCCGGCGGGCTCGATCGCTTCCACGAGCCGCGCCGCGAGACCTGCCCGCTGTGCGACTCGCGCGAGCTGGTCGTGCACCTCCAGAACCGCGACCTGCTCCAGCACAAACCGGGCACGTTCACGCTCGAGCGCTGCACCGCGTGCGGCCACGTGTTCCAGAATCCGCGGCTGTCGCTGGCCGGCCTCGACTTCTACTACAAGGACTTCTACGACGGCCTCGGCGAGGCCGGCATGGAGTTCGTGTTCGGTTTCGGCGCCGAGCCGTACCTCAATCGCGCGCGCATGGTCGCGAACCGATCGGCGCCGAAGCGCTGGCTCGACGTCGGCTGCGGCCACGGCCACTTCTGCGTCGCGGCGCGCAAGGAGCTGCCCGACACCACGTTCGACGGGCTCGATCTCTCCGAATCGATCGACGAGGCGAAGCGCCGCGGCTGGGTCGACACCGGCTATCGCGGCCTGTTCCCCGAGCTCGCGCCCGAGCTCGCCGGCCGCTACGACGCCGTCAGCATGAGCCACTACCTCGAGCACACGCTCGATCCGCGCGCCGAGCTCGCGGCCGCGCACACCGCGCTCGCTCCGCGCGGCGCGCTGCTCATCGAAGTTCCGGATCCCGAGTTCTGGCTCGGCCGCTGGCTCGGCCGCTACTGGCTGCCGTGGTTCCAGCCGCAGCACCTCAATCTATTGAGCGTCGCGAACCTCGAGCGCTTGCTGCGCGAGCGCGGCTTCGACCCGGTCGAGTGGCATCGCGGCAAGGCCCACCAGCGCGTCGACTTCTTCTTCGCCACGTACCTGCTGCTCGACCGGATCGCGCCGTCGCCGCGCCTGCCGTGGCGGCGGCGCGGCGCGCTCGCGTCGGGCTGGCGCGTCCTGGTCTGGACCGCCGGCACGCCGCTTCTCCTCGCGAGCACGTTCTTCGACAACGCGATCGGCCCGCTGCTCTCGAAGGCTCGCGTGTCCAATACGTATCGCGTGCTTGCCGTGAAGTCGGACGCCTCGACGTAGCGACGCCGTGCGCAATTCGCGCATGCGAGGCGTCGAGGACGCAGCATCCGGCGACGAGCCGTCAGCACGTACCAGAATCGGACATGGGGTGTACCGGCCGACGCGATGTACGGTCCGAACGTCATGAAGCTTTCGTCTGCCGGTATCGCGTTCGCGCTCGTCGCCTGTGGCGGCAACAGTTCCGATCACACCGTGGATGCGTCGCCCGACGCGCCGGCGGAGCCAGCCGGCGTCGACGTGCCGCTCGGCAGCCTGGAAGCGTTCTCGTACACGTTGCCGCTCGCGATCGACGGCACCACGTTCACCGAGATCGTCGACACCGGCTCGACCTCGACCGGCGTCGCAGCCACCGGTTGCAGCGGCTGCGGCGTGACCCCGCTGTACACGCCCGGCTCGGCCGCGGTCGACACCAAGATGACGGCGAGCACGCAGTACGCCGACGGCAGCGGCTGGTCGGGCGAGATCTACAAGGACTCGGTGTCGATCACCGGCACGCCCGCGGTCGATCTGTCGTTCGTCGCGGTGACCGACCAGAGCCAGTTCTTCGATGGCAACTCGTACCAGGGCATCATGGGCTTCGGCCCGTCGCAGCTGCTCGAGCCCGGCACGACCTCGTACATGGATCTCGCGACGGCGGCCGGCATGAACCCGATGGTGGCGTTCCGGCTGTGCCCGGATCGCGGCGACATGTGGCTCGGCGGCTTCGATCCGACCGCGGCGGCGAGCGCGGTGCAGTTCACGCCGATGCTGCCGATCGACGACCAGAACAACCCGTTCTACTCGGTGCAGATCGCCGACATGTCGTTCGGCGGCACGAGCCTAGGCCTCACGACCGCGAGCTTCGGCCCGACGCTCGTCGACACCGGCACGAGCATCTCGTTCGTGCCGACGGCGGTCGAGAACTCGATGCTGTCCGCGGTCAACAACAGCTCGGCGTTCAAGTCGCTGTTCCCGGGCTCGACGCTCGCCGATACCGACCAGGGCGCGTGCGTCACGAACGCGAGCGCGACCTCCGCGATGGTCGACGCGATGCTGCCGCCGTTCTCGATCAGCTTCCCGCTCGCGAGCGGCGGCAACTTCCAGGTCGATATCGCGCCGACGCGCTCCTACCTCACGCCGTCGGGTGGCGGCCAGTTCTGCTGGGCGTTCACGAGCGGCGGTACGGCCGCCGACGGCTCGCTGATCGGCGACACGCTGCTCGCCGGCATGCTCGCGGTGTTCGATATCAAGAACCTCCAGATGGGCTTCGCGCCCGAGGCCGGCTGCGTCGAAGCCGACGTCGCGCGCATCCATCCGGCCTATCCGCGCCCGAGCGCGAGCCCGTTCTTCCGTGGCCCGCCCGCGCGGCGCACGCACGCGGTGCGCTAGCGCGCACGCTCCCGGTCGATCGCGGCTACGCGACCGACTTCACGAACGCGAGCAGATCGGCGTTGAGGCGGTCCTTGAGCGTCGACGGCAAGCCGTGCGGAGCGCCCTTGTAGGTCTCGAGCCGCGCGTTCTTGACCAGCTTGGCGGTCAGCGGCGCGGAGTCCGCGTACGGCACGATCTGGTCGTCGTCGCCGTGAACGATCAGCGTCGGCACGTCGATCTTCTTCAGATCCTCGGTGAAGTCGGTTTCGGAGAACGCCTTGATGCACTCGAACACGGCGCGGTGCGACGCGAGCATGCCTTGCAGCCAGAACGAGTCGCGCAGGCCCTGCGAGACCTTCGCGCCGGGACGATTCGCACCGTAGAACGGCCCGCTGAGATCGCGCCAGAACTGCGAGCGGTCGGTGAGCACGCCGGTGCGGATCTGATCGAACGCCTCCATCGGCATCCCGCCGGGATTCGCGGGAGTCTTGAGCATGAGCGGCGGCACCGCACTGATCAGCACGGCCGCGCGGACGCGCTTCGTGCCGTGGCGACCGATGTAGCGCGCGACCTCGCCGCCGCCGGTCGAATGCCCGACCATCACGGCGTGCTTGAGGTCGAGCTTGTCGACGACCGCCGCGAGGTCGTCGGCGTACGTGTTCATGTCGTTGCCGTTCCACGGCTGATCGGAGCGGCCGTGGCCGCGGCGGTCGTGCGCGATGCAGCGATAGCCGCGCGCCGCGAGGAACATCATCTGATCCTCGAACGCGTCGCTGTCGAGGGGCCAACCGTGGCTGAACACCACGGGCTGACCCGCCCCCCAATCCTTGTAGTAGATGTGCGTGCCGTCTTTGGTCGTGATCGTGCTCATCCGGCGACGACCAAGCACCATGCGTGCCATCACTCAGGTGACGCGCTCGATCGCGGCGCGATAGCGCTCGCGCGCGTCGCCGAGCACGGCCGCGCCATGCGACGGCAACACGTTCGCGAACGACAGGTCGAGGATCGCGCACAGCTGCTCCTTGGGCGGCTTGCACTGCTTCAGCCAGGCCGGGCCGATGTTGTACGGCTTGATGAAGCCCATCGCGCGCATCGCGATGCGCGCGAGCCAGTTGAAGTACTCGTCGGGCTGGGCCCAGTGCTGCAGGCAGTCGCCGCTGATCACGATGCCGCCGTGGTCGGCGAGCACGAGCAAGCCTTCGGGCGGCTGCGCATCCATCACGAACAGCTTCGCGTTCGCGATCGGCAGCGCGGTCGAAGCGTCCATCTCGTGATCGGGCGTGAAGTACGTCTCGGGCTTGCTCGTGGCGAAGCCGGCGGTGTAGCGCTGGCCTTTCACGACCCACACCTTCGCGCCGTAACGCTCGGCGTAGAACGGATCGTCCATGCCGTGATTCGCGGCGAGCCGCACGACGTCGGTGACCTTGCCGAGCTTGTCGAGCGCGGCGAGCCCGGCGTCGTCGAGGCGAACGCTGTTGACGACGACGAGCCGTTCGCCGCTCCGGACCACGGTCATGTTGCGGCTGAAGCGCACCGGCAACGGGCCCGGCATCCGGACCGTGCCGGTCACGAAGTACAGCCCGGGCAGAACTTCGCGCAGCTCGCCGTGAGGAAGCGCGGGCGGGTGAAGACGCGGCACGTGCGGCATGCGCGCAGTATCGCGTGATACGACACGGCCATGGCAGACACCGGCCCTGATTTGCAGCAAGGCGTTCCGGCCTCCGACGTGCGCGAGCACGCACCGCTGCTCGGTCACGTCGCCGGCGAGCCCGTCGTGCTCGTCCGCGCGAGCGGGCAAGTTCACGCGCTCGGCGCGACGTGCACGCACTACGGTGGTCCGCTCGCCGAAGGCATCGTCGCCGACGGCAGGATCCGCTGCCCGTGGCACCACGCCGCGTTCGATCTCGAGACCGGCCGCGGGCACGGCTGCGCGCTCGCGCCGGTCGCGTGCTACGACGTCGCGCTCGACGGCGGCAAGCTGCGCGTCGGCGGCAAGCGCGAGGCGAAGGTCGCAGACGCCGGCGGGCCGCGCTCGGTCGTGCTGATCGGAGGCGGCGCGGCGAGCATCGCATGCGCCGAGGAGCTGCGCGCCGAGGGTTTTCGTCGCGCGATCGCGATCGTCTCCGCAGAAGGCAGCGATCCGGTCGATCGCCCGAACCTGTCGAAGGATTTTCTCGCCGGTAGCGCGCCCGAGGAGTGGGCGTACCTGCGCCGGGCCGACGCACTGGCCGCGCTCGGCATCGAGTACATCGCGGACACCGCGATCGCGATCGATGTCGACGAGCACGTCGTGCGCACCGCGCGCGGGAAGGCCCCCAGCTGGGACGCGTTGCTCGTCGCGACCGGTGCGGAACCGATCCGGCTGGCGATCGACGGGATCGATCTGCCGCACGTGCGGACGCTGCGGACGCTCGCCGATAGCCGCGCGATCGCGGCCGGCGGCTCGCCGACGGTGATCATCGGCGCCGGGTTCATCGGTCTCGAGGTCGCCGCATCGCTGCGCGCGCGGGGCGTCGATGTCACGGTCGTCGCGCCCGAAGCGGCGCCGCTCGCGCGCGTGCTCGGCGACGACGTCGGCGCGTTCGTGCGCCGCGTGCACGAGGGCAAGGGCGTCGCGTTCCGGCTCGGCCGCAAGCCGGTGAAGATCACGCCCGCTGCGGTCGTGCTCGACGACGGCAGCGAGCTGCCGGCGCGCTCCGTCGTGATCGGCGTCGGCGTGCGCCCTCGCACCGAGCTCGCGCAAGGCGCCGGGCTCGCGATCGATCGCGGCATCGTCGTCGACGACGAGCTGCGCGCCGCACCCGGGATCTGGGCCGCCGGCGACGTCGCGCGCTTCCCGTGGCGCGGCGAGCGGGTCCGCGTCGAGCATTGGCAGGTGGCCACGCGCCACGGCCAGGCGGTCGCGCGCGCGATGCTCGGCATGCCGCGCCGCCGCGACGTGCCGTTCTTCTGGAGCCAGCATCACGACGTGACGCTCGGGTACGTCGGTCATGCCGAGCGCTTCGATCGCGCCGAGATCCACGGCGACCTCGACGCGCGCGACGCCCACGTCGTGTATCGCGACGGCGACAAGCTCGCCGCGGTCGTCACGATCGGACGCGACAAGCTCGCGCTCGAGGCCGAGCTCGCGTTCGAACGCGACGATGCGACCGCGCTTGATGCGCTCGTGCGCTAGTTGGCGTACAAATGCCGCATGAAGCTTGGGCTCCCAACCATCGCCTTGATCGCCGCGCTGTGCGGCTCCGCTTGCAACAAGAGCAACGCTTGTACCGAAGGTGCGAGCGTCGCGTGCGCGTGTCCCGGCGGAGGCTCGGGCGCCCAGGTGTGTACGAACGGGGCGTACGGCGCGTGCAGCTGCCCGACGACCGCGCCCGCGCCGGCGGCTGCACCGAGCGCGGCACCGGAACCGGCGCCTGCGCCCGCGCCTGCGCCCGCACCTGCCGCACCTGCCGCGCCGGCGCCATCCGCGGCTCCGCCGGCGACGCCTGCGCCCACCGGCGGCGATCACGACAAGGAGCTGCGCGAAGGCCGCGAGCGCCTCGACAAGGCGACGCGCGAGCTCGCGGACCTCGATGCGAAGGTGAACCAGGCGACCGCGGCGGTCCAGGCCGCGAAGGACAAGACCGAGCGCGAAGCGGCGAAGCATCGCCTCGAAGATCTCCAGAAGCAGGAGCTCGAGGCGAAGGGCCGCGTCGACGAGGCGAAGAAAGCGGTCGACCAGCTCGAGCACCACGACGATCACCACGATCGTCACTGAGCCAGCGGGCTGACCGCTACGACTTCTTCGCCTTCGGCTTCTTGGCCTTCTTCGCCGGCAGCGTCGCCGCGTAGTCGAACGAGCGTGCCACCCACTTGCGCAGCTCGGCCGGCTTCTTCATCAGCGCCTCGGGCATCTGCACCTTGTCGCTGCGCAGCGCGCCGTTGCCCATCGGGTCGAAGGGCGCTGCACCGGGGAGCGCGAGCGCCTTGGCGCGGTCGGGTTCGGAGAGCAGGAGCATCACCGAGCGGCCGAACGTTCCGCCGAACAGGTTGCCGTTCACCTTCGCGGCGACGCCGCCGAACATCTTCAGCGTCTCGATGCGCTGGTCGCGCGGCAGGGCCGCGACGAACAGCGGGTGATGCTCCGGTGGAATCTTGGTCCAGGCCATGGCTAAACATAGACCGCCCGTGCGCGCAGCGGCGAGTGCGTGCTGACCGTCGAAGCGGTGCGATTCGCGGCACTCGGAAGCGAGTGACACTTTCGCCGGGCTGCGGTGTTACACCGAGGTCCGTCATCGCCCGTGCCTATCGATCCAGCCACTTACTACGCGACCTATGGACCGATGGTACTCCGACGATGCCGGAAGCTGCTCGGCGACGAGCAGGCTGCACGTGACGCCATGCACGACGTGTTCGTTCAAGTGCTGACTCGAGCCGACGAGCTCGACGATCGCGCGCCATCATCGCTGTTGTTCCGGATCGCGACGAACATGTGCCTCAATCGCATTCGCAGCCGCAAGCGCCGACCCGAAGACGGCGACCCCGATCTGCTCGGCGAGATCGCGGCCGCTACCGACCCCGCGGCGCGCACCGCCGCGCGCACGATGCTCGACACGCTGTTTCGCCACGAACCGGCCGACAGCGCGTTGATCGCCGTCTTGCACCTGCACGACCAGATGACGCTCGAGGAAGTCGCCGCCGAGGTCGGCATGTCGGTTTCGGGCGTGCGCAAGCGCCTGGCTCGCCTGCGCGAACGGCTCCACTCCTTGGAGGTTTCCCCGTGACTCCACTTCCCGATTGGCTGGTCGAGCGCGCGGCGCTCGACGAAGTGCCTGCCGCGAGCCGCGACCGCCTCGCGGCGCTGCGCGACGACGATGCGCGCGAGCTGGCGGATCGTGTCGCGGCACTGCGCGAAGACGACGCTCGCGAGCTGCGCGGCTTTCCGGCTGGCCCGGCGGTCGCGCAGATCGAAGCCCGTGCCGCCGTCGCGACGCGCCGGCGCGCCGAACGCAAGCGCCGCGTGCGCGCTGCCGTGCTCGGCGCGGCCACGACGTGCGTCGCGGTCGTGCTCGCCGCGCACTTCGTGTTCGGTGGCAAGTCAGGGCGAGTCGATCCGGCCGGCGACACCGCGGCGGGGGACGATGGCACGCGCGTGAAGGGCAGGGCGCGGCTGATCGTGTTCCGCAACGCCGGCGACCGCGCCGAGCAGCTCGCGCAAGACGCACTGGTTCGCGAAGGTGACGTGCTCCAGCTGCGCTACAACGCCGGCGGTCGCCGCTATGGCGTGATCGCATCGGTCGACGGCGCCGGCGTGGTCACGCTGCACTATCCGGGCAGCGAGGACGCGCCGGCGGAGGCGACCGCGCTCGCCGCGGAGACGACGTCGCTGCCGCACGCGTATTCGCTCGACGACGCACCGCGCTTCGAGCGGTTCTTCTTCATCACCGCGAACGACCCGATCGATCTGCGCGCGAGCCTCGCCGCGCTGCACGAGCTCGCGCAGCGCGACGACAGCGCCGACGCCGAGCTCGAGCTGCCCGCCGGGCTTCGCCAGTGGTCGCTGCGCCTGCGCAAACCGGATCGCACCTCGTCCAACCACGTGTCGCCATGAGGACCGCCATGATGCTTCGCCTCTCGCTCGCGTTCGCCTGCGCCACGATCGCCGCGCCGCTCGCGCTCGCCGGTCCCCCCACCGCGACCGCGCCGCTGCGCCGGTTCGCACTCGTCGTCGGCAGCAACAACGGTGGCAACGAGCGCGAGCACCTGCGCTACGCCGGCCACGACGCGGCGACGGTCGCCGACGTGCTGCAGCAGCTCGGCGGCGTCAACGATGCTGACCTGTCGCTGTTGCGCGAGCCGGCGCCACGCGATCTCGATGCTGCGTTCGACAGCCTGTCGAGACACGTGCGCGACAGCCGCGACCGCGGCCAGCGCGTCGAGCTCGTCGTCTACTACTCCGGCCACGCCGACGAGACCGGCATCCTGATCGGCGGTGCGCATTACGACTACGCGCATCTGCGCGAACGCATTCGCGAGGTGCCGGCCGACGTGCGAATCGCGATCGTCGACAGTTGCGCGTCGGGCAGCTTCACGCGCATGAAGGGCGGCCACAAGATGCCGCCGTTTCTGCGCGACACGTCCAATCAGGTCGAAGGCTTCGCGTTCTTGTCGTCGAGCTCGGCCGACGAAGACGCGCAAGAATCGGACCGCATCGGCGCGTCGTTCTTCACGTACTTCTTCGTGTCGGGCTTGCGCGGCGCCGCCGATCGCAACCACGACGGCAAGATCACGCTCAGCGAGGCCTATCAGTTCTCGTACGAGCAGACGCTCGGCCGCACGCAGAACACCGTGCACGGGCCGCAGCATCCGAGCTACGACATGCATCTGTCGGGCACCGGCGATGTCGTGATCACCGACCTGCGCGCGACCGATTCGTCGCTCGTGCTCGCCGCGAAGCTGCGCGGCCACGTCACCGTCGTCGAGAAGTCCGGCCGCGTCGCGGTCGAGCTCGTGAAGGAGGCCGGCGAGGCGCTCAGCCTCGGGCTGCCGAGCGACACGTACTCGGTCTACGTCGAGACGACGGGCACCGGCTACGCTGCGACCGTCACGCTCGATCACGCCGCGGTCGTGCTCGACTTCGATGCGCTGCACCGCGCATCGCCCGAGGAAACGGTCGCGCGCGGCGGAGTCCTCGTCACGACCGATGACGACGATGACTCCGACCACGACCACGATCGCGCCGATTCGCCGTGGTATCGCCACATCCCCGCGGGATTCGGCGGCGGCATGCGCGTCGAACGGCCCGAGCCGATGCCGGTCGTGCGCGGGATCGCGTCGATGACGACGGCCGCGCCGACGTTCGACGCGCTCGTCACGGTCGGCGGCACGTCGCGCGAGATCCATGGCTCGCCGGTCGTCGGCGTCGCCGAGAGCGACGACTTCGCATTCGGCGCGACGCTCGGCGGCACGACTGGATTCGCGTACGACATGTCGATCGGCTTCGGTCCCGGCGTGTTCGTCGGCGATAACTTGCAGCTGGGCGCGACCGTCGGCTTCGGCCTCTCCGGCATCACCGGCGGAATCCTGCCGTTCGCGTGGAAGGTGCCGGCCGAGGCGTTCGCGATCCTCGAGCTGTCGCCCGAGGTGCATCCGATGGCGTATTTCCGCCAGAGCTACATCTTCGATTCCGACCAGCGCAAGCACGGGTCGTCGATGGCCGTGTGGGGCGCGGACGAAGCCGAGGTCGGCGCCGGCTTGCGGTTCGGCGGCCACCTCGGCGGGTTCTGCTACGGCAGCATGCGCGAGATGGAGAACGTGCGTTACTGGGGCATCGGCCTCGGCGCGGTGCTCTAGCGTCTAACTGGGCTTGGCTTTCTTCGCGGTCTTCTTCGCGGTCTTCTTGGCCACGCGCGCGGCCTTCTTCGAAGCCTTGCGCACCGCCTTCGCGACATCGCGCAGGGCTTTGGCCGCCTTCTTCTTCGCCGCCGGCCGCGCGTGATGCGCCTCGTAAACGCCGAGCTTGATCCCGCTCGGCAAGACGACGCTCGTGACCGTGCCCCAGCCGCGCTCCGCGATCGGCTCGCACACGACCGAACGCGCGGTCATCTCGTCGACGAACGCCTGGACGTTCTTGCAGATCAAGTACAGCTCGTGCTTTCCGCCTCCCGACGGCTCGGCCTCGTGCATCGCGAGCTCCGCCGGCGGCAGGCCGAAGATCAGGAAGCCTTCACCGGCATCGACGTGCGGCAGGCTCAGGACATCTCGCAGGAAGGCCGCGTCCGCCTGCGCGTTGGAAGACATGATCAGAATATGGGCACCCGTCAACACGCCCCGAGCCTGCCACGAAAAACGCCTAGATGGGTTGCAGACAACCGCGGTCGTGACCACCCGGTCTCACCGCGCTCATGCCCTACGGCGAAACGGCCCGGGTCGCCCTGCCGAGAAGCCTCGTCGGCAGGCTCGTCGCCGGCCTGCGCGCGTTCCGCAGGCTCGTCGCCAATCCGGCCGATCCGCTGCACGGTCCGATCTTCCAGATGTGTGTCGAGCACGCGCTGCTGCGCAAGGTGACGCGCCGCCTCGAGCGCCACGGCGAAGGCCGCCGCCTGCTTGCCGAGCGGCCGCGCCTGAACGCGACGACCGTCGCGCTCGCGACGATGGCCGAGCATCCGCCGCGGTCGCTCGGCTCCGCGTACGCGGCGTACTTCGCGGCGAACGGGATCACGCCGTTCGATCCGCCGCGCTTGCCGGTCGAGACCAACCAGGATTACGTCGCGACGCGGCTGCGCGAGGCGCACGACGTGCTCCACGTCGTGACCGGCTACGGCACCGACGAGCTCGGCGAGCTCGAGCTGCAGTGGTTCAACTTCGGCAACGTCGGCTGGGGGCCGCTTCCGATCATCGTGCTCGTCGCATTCTTCGCGATGGGGCACGCGAAGAAGCACGGCGGCTGGTGGCGCGTGTGGAGGCACGTGCGGGCCGCGTACCGGCGCGGCCGGCAGTCGCGAGCGCTCGCGAGCGTGATCTGGGAAGACTACTGGCAGCTGCCCGTGCGCGACGTGCAGGCGCTGCTGTGCGCGCCGGTCGAGGGTTGAGCGACGCGCAGGCGCGAGTACTATGGCCAGGCCTCGGGCCATGGCCGACCGCACGCTGATCGTCTCCGCGACGAACGTTCTCGCCCGCGGCTTCCTGGTCGTGCCGACCGATCGGCGCTCGCCCGCCGGCGAGCCCGTCAACGCGTTGTTCGCGCTCGCGCGCGGCATCCTGTCCGCGATCGCGTTCAAGGTGCCAGCCCGCGCCGTCGCGGTGATCGAAGCCGGACCCGCACCCGCGAGCTGGCCGCCGATCCTGCGCGAGCAGCTGCCGCGCGTCGAGGAGCTCGCGCGCACGCTCGGCTGCCAGGTCGTGACCGCGCGCGACGAGGTGCACGTCGTCGCGTCGTACGCACGCGCGGCGCTGGCGGCTGGCGACGACGTGGTCGTCGTCGGGGTCGACAAGCGCTACGCGCAGCTCGTCGGCGATCGCCTGTGGTGGTACGACGCGAACAAGGACGCGCGCTACACGCCGGAGATGGTTCACAAGCGATTCGGCGTGCCACCAGGCCAGGTCGCGGAATGGCTCGGGCTGGTCGGCGACGACGACGCGCTGCCCGGTGTCGCGGGAATCGGCGCGAAGGGCGCGACCCAGCTACTCGGCGAGCTCGGGAACGTCGAGGCCGCACTCGCCGCGGAGGGCGCGATCCGCGGCCGCACCGGCAACGCGCTGCGCGCCGCCGGCCCCGAGGCGATCCGCACCGAGCTGGCGCGTGCCCGGCTCGACGCGACGCGCCCGTTGCCGGCCGAGCTGGACGCCTGCGTGTTCGCCCCGACCGCGTACAACGCGCTGTTCGAGCGGCTCGGGTTCGTCGAGCTCCTGGCGGCGAGCTCCGATCAGATCGCGGTCGCGCCATGCGAATCGGTCGCGCAGCTCGCCGCGCTCGGCGCCGGCCCGGTCGCGGTCGATCCCGCGCTCGAGGACGACGGCGGCCTGGCCGGGCTCGGTTTCTCGGCCGGTGGCGGCACCGCGCTGTACGCCGCGTTCGCCGGCCTCGGGCCGACGATCGACGTCGCGACGCTGCGGCCGTGGCTCGAGGATCCGTCCGTCGCGAAGCTCGCACACGAGCGCGAGGCGCTGGTCATCGCGCTCGCGCGCCACGGCATCGCGCTCGCAGGATCCATCGGCGATTCCGCGGCGGCGTCCCACCTGACGCAGCCGTCGAACTGGGCGCCGCACGATCTCGTGACCGCGGCCAAGCATGCGCTCGGTCGCGCGCTGCCCGATCAGGACGCGACGCGCGGCGTCGGCGGTGCGCGCAAGCCGTGGGGGAAGCTGTCGATCGATCGCGCGGCCGCGTTTGTCGGCCGCAACGCCGACGCGACCGTCGCGATCTGGACGAAGCTCGCCCCCGCGATCGAGCCCGCGCTGCTCGCCGAGTATCTCGCGCTGTCCGAGACGCTCGTACGCATGGAGCTGCACGGGATCGCGATCGACGTCGCCGAGCTCGAGCGTGCCGAGCGCGACTTCGGTGCGATCGAGGCCGAGCTCGAGCGCGAGATCACCGCGCATGCCGGCCACGAATTCAACATCAACTCGTCCAAGCAGCTCGGCGCCGTGCTGTTCGAGCAGCTGAAGCTGCCCGTCGTCAGCCACACGAAGACCGGCTGGGGCACGTCGATCGAGGCGCTCGAGCGGATCGAGCACGCACATCCGATCGTGCCGCTCGTGCTGCGCTGGCGGCAGCTGCGTCGGCTGCGCGACAGCTGGCTGATCTCGCTGCGCAACTTCATCCACGCCGACGGCCGCGTGCACTCGCGCGTGTATCCGGCGCGCTCGTTCTCCGGGCATCTCGTCAACACGAGCCCCGATCTCGGGCGCGTCCCTGGCCGCACGCCCGAGATGGCCCGGATCCGCCGCGCGTTCGTCGCGGCGCCCGGCCACATGCTGTTTTCCGTCGACTACAATCAGCTCGGTCTGCACGTGCTCGCGCACCTGACGAGAGATCCCGCGCTCGTCGGGCCGCTGCGCGAGCGCGCCGACATGCACCGGCTCACCGCGTCCGCGGTGCTCGACAAGCCGCCGGCCGCGATCGTCGAGGACGAGCGCCAGCTCGGCAAGGTCGTCAACTTCGCGACGTTCGCCGGCCAGGGCTCGAGCGCGCTCGCGCAGCAGCTCAACATCTCCGCGCAGCAGGCGAAGGAATACATCGCACGCTTCGATCGCCACTACGCGCTGGTGCGCGCGTTCCAGGACGAGCAGCTGCGCCTCGCGCGCGAGCGCGGCTACATCGAGACGATCGCGGGCCGGCACTGGCCGATCGGCGGGCTCGAGTCACTCGACTCGCACGATCGCTCGTATGCGGAGCGCCTGGCGCGCCGCGCGACGCACGAAGGCTCGGTCTCCGACGTCGCGCGCCGCGGCCTGCTCGACGCCGATCGCGCGCTGCGCGCGGCCGGCCTGCACGCGCAGCCCCTCGCGCAGATCCTCGACGAGGTCTTGTTCGAGGTGCCCGAGCACGAGCTCGCGGCCGCCGCACGCATCGCCGCGCACGCGATGCGCCACGCGTTCGAGCTCGAGGTCCCGCTCGTGGTCGGCGTCGAAGCCGGGCCGAACTGGGCCGACCTCGTCGCGATCGAGGCGTGAGCCGCGAGGACGCGACGCCCGTGTCACTTGCACGCGTTCGGGCCGCAGGACTTCTTGAGCCTCGCGTGATCGTGCTTGAGCGCGTTCTCCGCGCCGAACGACCGCGCCAGCGCACGAAGCTGGGTCTCCACCAGCTCGTGCTGCTGCTTGTCGATCGCGTAGTAGACCCACGTCCCTTCGCGCCGACTGTCGACGATGCCGGCGTTCTTCAGGATCCCGAGCTGGCGCGACGCGTTCGGTTGGCTCAGCCCGAGCGCTTTCTCGAGGTGGCACACGCACAGCTCGCCATGGACGAGCAACGCGACGATGCGCAGACGCGTTTCGTCGCCGAGCGCGCGAAACATCTGCGAAAGGGGTCGAACATCCAAGGCCGATGCGCTAGAAATCACGGAACGTGTATATCATGATTTACGAATGTCTAGAGGAACCGCGATGAGTGACCGGGCCCCCGCCGTGGAGCAGCCGATCCAGCTCGGCCGGCGCGTCGTGGCCGAAGCGGTCGGGACCGCGCTCCTGCTCGCGGTGGTCGTCGGCTCCGGGATCATGGCGCAGGGCCTTTTCCCCGACAGCGTCGGGCTCGCGCTGCTCGCGAACGCGCTCGCCACCGGCGCCGCTCTCGTCGCGTTGATCCTCACGTTCGGTGGAATCTCGGGCGCGAACTTCAACCCGGTCGTCACCATCTTCGACGCGGCATCCGGCGGGCGGCCGTGGCGCGAGGTGCCGCCGTACGTCGTGGCGCAGACGATCGGCGGCGTCGGCGGCGTGCTCGCGACCCATGTGATGTTCGACATCAAGGTGCTCGAAGTATCCGAGCGCGTGCGCGCCGGCGTCCCGCTCATGTTCAGCGAGCTCATCGCGACGTTCGGGCTGATCGCGGTCATCTGGGGCGTCGGCAAGAAGCACCCGACCGCGGTCGCGTACGCGGTCGGCGGCTACATCACCGCGGCATACTGGTTCACGCCGTCGACGTCGTTCGCGAACCCCGCGGTCACGATCGCCCGCATGCTGACGAACACGTTCGCCGGCATCCGGCCGGACGACGCGCCGGGGTTCATCGCGGCGCAGATCGTCGGCGCTGCCTGTGCGGCCGCGCTCATGCGCTGGCTCCAGACGGAGGCGCACCGATGACACGTCCCGGCTCGCTGCTGTTCTTGTGCGTGGCGAATTCCGCGCGCTCGCAGATGGCCGAAGGGCTCGCGCGCCGCCTGTTCGGCACGCTCGTGCGCGTGCAAAGCGCGGGAAGCCAGCCGAGCCGCGTGAACCCGAACGCGATCACGGCGATGCGCGAGATCGGCATCGACATCACCGCGCATCACAGCAAGTCGGTGAACGACATCGATCCGGCAACGGTCGATATCGTCATCACGTTGTGCGCCGAGGAGGTGTGTCCGGTGTGGCCGGGCAAGCTCGCGCGCCTGCACTGGCCGATTCCCGATCCGGCGACGAGCGATCCGAGCGTCTCGGCCGAGGAAGTGCTCGCGCGATTCCGGCGCGCGCGCGATGACCTGCGCGTGCGGCTCTGGACGTTCGCGGCGTCGCACCTCGCCGAGGGCGTCGCGATCGGGCCGGCGGACGGGTCGGATCTGCGCGCGATCGAGACCCTCGTCGCGGCGAGCGGTCTGCCGGAAAAGGTGGTCGCCGACCGGTTTCCGAGTGGCTACGCGGTCGCCCGGCGCGATGGCGAGGTGATCGGCGTGGCGGCGCTCGAGGCGCACGCGGATGTCGCGCTGCTACGGACGGTCGCCATCCAGCCGCGCGAGCGCGGCAAGGGCACCGGCGTCGCGCTGGTCGCCGACCGCCTGGCGACCGCGTGGTCGAGCGGGATCGATCGCGTCTTTCTGCTGACGACGACGGCGGCGGACTTCTTCCGGCGCTTCGGGTTCGCCGAGGTCGACCGCGCGAGTGCGCCCGCCACCCTGCAAGCGTCTCCGGAATTCGCCGCGCTGTGTCCCAGCACCGCGACCTGCATGGTCGCGAAGCGCTGATCCGGGTCCTCACGCGCACAGGCGGGTCCGACCCGCGAACCGTTCGATCAATGACTTTGCGCGGCGGCGCCCGATCTCGGAACCGGCCCGCGCGGCGCTGTCGAGCGCGAGACGCGCGATGCGGCGGGCGCGAACAGGGTCGCGCAGCCTGTCGCTGACCGCGGACAGCGCCAGCAGTAGCCGCCAGGCGACGCGATCGCCCGAGGCGTCGTCGTCGAGCAGTCGCAGCGCCGCCTCGAGCTCGTCTCGCGCAGCCGACAAGCGATGCGCGGCAAGATGCGTCCGCGTGGCGTCGAGAGCGGCTTCGACGATCACGACGGGATCGCGTCCGCACGGCGCAGGCACTGGGGACGTGCCGAGAGCACGCGGCCGCGGCGGCAGCTCCAGTCGGGTCCACTCCAGCGTCGGGCTCGTGGTCGAGAACGCGGAGCTCGCGGTCGCTGCGTCGAGCGACACGCTCGTCGCGGCCCTCAGAGCTGCACGAAACTCCGCTGCGCTCGCGAACCGCGCCCCAGGCTCCTTGTGCAGGGCTCGAAGCACGACTCGCTCCAGCGCGATCGAGAGCCTGAGCTCCGGCGAACGCAGCGAGGGTGGCATGACCTCGTCCTCCACGTGCTTGCGCAGGATCTCGAAGATCGCACCGCCGCTGAACGGCGGGGTGCCCGTCAGCAACTCGTAGAGGATCACGCCGACGGCGTACAGCTCCGATGCGACGGTCTTTGCGCCACCGAGCGCGATCTCGGGTGCCAGGTACTGCGGTGTCCCCGAGATGACGTGCTCGTCGTCGACCCGTGCGCTGCCTTGCTCGCAGGCCAATCCGAGATCGATGATCTTCGCGAGCTCGGAACCATCCTGTTCACGCGTGACGAGGATGTTGTCGGTCTTCACATCGCCGTGGAGGTACCCCGCGCGATGAATCGCGTCGAGTCCCGCGAGGATCTGGTCGACGATCGCACCGACGCGACGGATGGAGAGCCCCTCCGCTGCCAGCGTACCCAGCGAGCGCCCCGACGCGAGCTCCATCACCACGTACGACCGCCCTGCCTCGCAACCGCCATCGAGAACTGTCACGACATTCGGATGATTCGTCGCGCGTCCAGCTCGCAGCTCGCGCGCCATGTGCGTCGCGATGAGCTCGGCCGCGATGTGCTCGCTGTGCGCGAGCTTGATCGCGACGCGTTCGGTACGCGCGAGATCCTCTGCCGCGTACACGGCACCCATACCTCCCACCCCGAGCTGCTCGCCCAGCACATAGCGACCGTTGCCGAGTAAGCGCGCCATGCGCGGACACCAAGCACGCCGCGTGCCCGACGTCCGCTATCGGCGGCGTGCGATAACGCGCACCCCTTGCGCCGGCAGCTCGCTTGCATTCGCGCAAGGAACATATGGCTCGCATCACCGTGGATGGTCGGCCGATCGAGGTCGACGATGGCAGCACGATCCTCGACGCGCTCGGCGCGACGATCCCGCAGCTATGTAATGACGCGCGCGTGATTCCGGCCGGTGCATGCCGGTCGTGCCTGGTCCACGTCGCGGGTCTGGCGAAGGCCGTTCCCGCGTGCACGACGCTCGCGGTGGATGGGATGGAGATCGCGACGCGCACGCCGGAGCTCGAAGCCGGCCGCAGGGAGATCCTCGACATGCTCGCCGAGCGGATCCCGGAGCTCGGACCATGCCGCCTCGCCGACGCGTTCGCGGCTTACGGAGTCGCTCCGCGCGGAGCGCCCGCCGTGATCGCGAGTCGGGAATCACTCCCGGCGGGCACTGCTGTAGAACGGCGCGGGTCAGTCGCTTCAGTCGATGACTCGCATCCCTACCTGCGCGTCGACATGGCGAAGTGTATCGACTGTTTCCTGTGCGAGCGGATCTGCCACGAGCTGCAAGGCCAGGACGTGTGGCACGCGGTCGAACGCGACGGGCGGTTGCGCCTGGTCGCGGATACCGACGTGCCGCTCGGCCACAGCTCGTGCGTCGCGTGCGGCGCGTGCGCCGATGCTTGTCCGACCGGCGCGATCGAAGATCGATCGCTGCTCGCGCTCGGCAGGCCGGAGCGGTTCACGCGCACGACCTGCCCGTACTGCGGCGTCGGCTGCGAGCTCGAAGTCGGCACGCGTGGCGATCGCATCGTCCAGGTCCGGCCTTCGCGCGACGCGGTGGTCAACAAGGGCCACGCGTGCGTCAAGGGGCGCTACGCGTTCGCGTTCGTCGATGCGCCGGATCGCATCACGGCGCCGATGGTTCGCGGCCCGACCGGCTGGCGCGAGGCGACATGGGACGAAGCGATCGCGTTCGTGGCCGAGCGGTTGACCGCCGTACGTGCCGCGCGCGGGCCCGACGCGATCGCCATCTTGGGGTCGGCACGCGCGACCAACGAGGAGAATTACCTCGCGCAAAAACTCGCGCGCGTGGTGATCGGCACGAACAACGTCGATTGCTGCGCGCGCGTGTGCCACGCGCCTAGCGCGGCCGCGCTCGCGGCGATGTTCGGAACCGGCGCGGCGACCGGCTGCTTCGACGACATCGAGCTCGCCTCGACGATCGTGGTCGTCGGTGCGAACTCGACGGAGAGTCACCCGGTGATCGGTGCGCGCATCCGTCAGGCCGCGCGGAGGCACGCCGAGCTCGTCGTGATCGATTCGCGCCGGACCGAGCTGGCCGCGTTCGCCGATCTCCACCTCCAGCCGCGGCTCGGGACCGACATTCCGCTCCTGCACGCGATCGCGCACGTCATCTTCGAAGAAGACCTGCTGGACCATGCGTTCGTGGGAGCTCGTGTGACGGGGCTCGACGAGCTGCAGCGCTGTGTCGAGCCCTGGTCGCCGGAACGCGCGAGCCGGATCTGCGGCCTCGACGCGGCGAAGATCGCCGAGGCCGCGCGCCGGATCGCCGCGAGCGGTCCGGTGCTGTTCTTCCACGGCCTGGGCGCGACCGAGCACGTCCAGGGCACGGAGACGGTGCAGTGCATCGCCAACCTCGCGCTGCTTACCGGCAACGTCGGGCTGCCCGGAACCGGCGTCAACCCGCTGCGCGGCCAGAACAACGTGCAGGGCGCCGCGCACATGGGTTGCGAGCCGCACCGGCTGACCGGCTACGTGCCGATCGAGGCCGCGCGCGAGCGCTTCGAGCAGACGTGGGGCGCGAAGCTCCCCACGTCCGACGGTCTCGACCTCATCGAGATGATCGATGCCGCGGATCGCGGCGAGCTCGCGGCGCTGTGGGCGATCGGCTATGACGTCCTGCTGACCAACCCCGACGCGAACCGCACGCGACGCGCACTCGGCAACCTCGATCTCGTGATCGTGCAAGACCTGTTCATGAACGAGACGGCACGCGAGCTCGCGCACGTGATCCTGCCCGCGTGCTCGTCGTACGAGAAGGACGGGACGTTCATGAACGCCGAGCGACGAATCCAGCGCGTCCGCGCGGCCGTCACGCCTCGCGGTCCATCGCGCGCCGACTGGCAGATCCTGTGCGCGATCGCCACCGCGATGGGCCACGCGCGCGAGTTCGCGTTCGCCTCGCCGTGCGAGATCTGGGACGAGATCCGGCGCGTGTGGCCGGCCGGCGGCGGCATCACCTACGAACGGCTGGAGCACGCGGGGCTGCAGTGGCCATGTCCGTCGGAAGATCATCCCGGAACCCAGCGGCTGCACGCGACCGCGTTCGCGACGTCGGCCACGGCGCCGCTGCACGCGGCCGAGTACCAGTCGAGCCGCGAGCAACCCGATCGCGAGCATCCGTTCGTCCTCAACACCGGCCGCCGGCTCTATCAGTTCAACGCCGGCACGATGACCGGCCGCACCGAGAACCAGCAGCTCCAGCCCGAGGATGTCGTCGAGATCTCGTCCATCGACGCCGGCCGGATCGGCATCCGCAGCGGCGACCGCGTCCAGCTCGTGAGCCGTTACGGTCAGGCCGAGCTCGCGGCCGCGATCTCGGACCGCGTGCGCGAGGGCGAGCTGTTCGCGACGTTCCACACGGCTGCCGTCTTCCTCAACCACCTCACCGGCCCCGGCCACGACGCGATCACCAACACGCCGGAGTACAAGCGGACCGCCGTCCGCATCCAGCGGATCTGACGTGCAGATTCTTCGCGAACGGCCAGCGGCATGCCCGAGGGGCCGGGATGCAGGACCTGCGCAAGGCGAGCACGTTCTCGCAAGGCCTGCGCGCGTTCTAGCTCGGCCGAGCAATCTCGACTGGAACGCGCCGTGCAACTCGTGCGGCGCATGACGACCACGATGGGGCAACTGGTTTCCGATCTGTTTGCACGCTACGAGCGTGAGCTTCACGATCCCGAGCTCGCCGCGGTGGCGACGCAAGTCCGGCTCGCGGAGCTGCTCGAGCATGCGCTGCGCGGGCGTCGCCCCCGCGACCGTCGAGTGGCGTGACCGTGGTCGCCGCGATCGAGACCCGCGATCTCACGCGCGCGTTCGACGACGTGCTCGCCGTCGATCGCGTGAGCCTCGTCGCGGACGCGGGGACGATCTACGGGCTGCTCGGGTCCAACGGCGCCGGCAAGTCGACGCTGATCAAGATGCTGACGACGCTGTTGCCGCCGACCTCGGGCAGCGCCCGCGTCGCCGGCTACGACATCGTTCGCAAGGCCCAGCTCGTGCGTGCGCGCACCGGCTATGTCCCGCAGCTCGTGTCAGCCGACAGCCAGCTGACCGGGCGGGAAAACCTGCTGATGTCGGCGCGTCTGTACGGCGTGCCACGTCGCGAGCGCACGCAGAAGATCGCCGACGCGCTCGCGTTCATGGAGCTAGGCGACGCAGCGGATCGCCTCGTGCGCGGCTACTCGGGCGGCATGATCCGTCGGCTCGAGATCGCGCAGGCGCTCTTGCACGGACCCGAGGTGCTATTCCTCGACGAGCCAACCGTCGGCCTCGATCCGGTCGCGAAGCAGACCGTGTGGACGCGCCTGAAGGAGCTGCGCGAACGCGGCCGCACGACGATCCTGCTCACGACGCACGACATGGAGGAGGCCGAGTTGCTCTGCGACCGCATCGCGATCATGCATCACGGCCGGATTCAGACCGACGGTACGCTCGCGGACCTCCGTGCCGCCTCGGGTGCGACCCGCCTCGAAGACATCTTCATCCGCGCCGCTGCCGGCGCGATGGACACCGAACAAGGAGACTTCCGTGCCGTCGCACGCGAGCGCCGCACCGCTCACCGCCTGGGCTGATCGCACGCGATCGGCCACCGCGTTCCTCGATCAGATCTCGGCGATCCTCGCCGTCGAGATCCGAAAGCTCGCGCGCGACCCGACCGAGCTGTTCACGCGCTCGGTGCAACCCGCGTTGTGGTTGCTCGTGTTCGGCCAGGTATTCACACGCACGCGCGCGATCCCAACCGGTTCGCTCAGTTACTCGGCGTTCATGGCGCCCGGCATCCTCGCGCAGAGCGTGCTGTTCATGGCGATCTTCTACGGCATCGCGGTGATCTGGGAGCGGGATCTGGGCACGCTCCACAAGTTGCTGGTGAGCCCGGCGCGGCGGACCGCGCTTGTCGTCGGCAAGGCGGCGTCGGCCGGTGTGCGCGGGCTCGTTCAGGCCGCGATCGTCTATGTCATCGCGACCGCGCTCGGCTCGGGGCCGCGGTTCGATCCGCTCGCACTCGTCGGTGTGGCGGTGATGGTCCTGCTCGCTTCCGCGCTGTTCTCGACGTTCTCGCTGTGCATCGCGTGCATCGTGAAGACGCGCGAGCGATTCATGGGCATCGGCCAGGTGCTGACGATGCCGCTGTTCTTCGCGTCGAACGCGATCTACCCACTCCCGATGATGCCGCACTGGCTGCAACTGATCGCACGCGCCAACCCGCTTACATACGTCGTCGATGGGCTGCGCGATTTCATGGTCGGTGGAGGCTCGCTCGGCCTGCCGCTCGACTTCGCGGTCGTGACCGGCGTCCTTGCCGCGCTGGTCGCCATCGCCGCCCGCCTCTACCCGACACTGGTCCGGTGATCGGCTCGCGGTCGCACGCCTTGCGCGTATCTCGCCACGACCGCGTGGCCCCCGCGCCATTTGCGCGAAATGCCATTCCAGCGCGTGGCGTGGGCCATGCAATGCGGTCGGTCCCGTAGCGAGGAACCATGATCGACTCGGCCTGTCATCCTTACGTCGTTGTTCTCGCCGGTGGCGAAGGGACGCGACTCGCCCCGCTGACGCGCGCGCTCTACGGGCACGATCTGCCCAAGCAGTTCGCGGTGCTCGCGGGCGAGAAGTCGTTGCTGCAGCAGACGATCGATCGCGCGCTGGTGCTGACGACCGCGGATCACGTGATCGTGATCGTGACCGGCGAGCGCGAAGCGGTCGCGCGCGAGCAGCTCGCCCGGTATCCGGGCGTCGAGCTCGTCGTCCAGCCGCGCAACCTGGATACCGGCCCCGGCCTCCTGCTGCCACTCGTGCGGATCCTCGCGCGTGCGGCGCACGCACGCGTCGTGTTCTTGCCGTCCGATCATTACGTCGCCGACGATCAGCCGCTCGCCGATGCCGTTCGCGCGAGCGCGCACGGTGTCCTGAACGAGCGGCTGTCGCTGATCGGAGTCGCGCCGACCGGTCCGGAAGTCGAGTACGGCTGGATCGTCCGCGGTCACAAGCTCGGCCGTACTCGCGCGTACGCCGTCGCGCGATTCGCCGAGAAGCCCGAGGCGCACGTCGCCGAGCAGCTGTGGTGCGACGGCGGGCTGTGGAACACGTTCATCTCGGCAGGTCCTGTGCGCGTGTTCTGGGAGCTCGCTCGCCAGTACCTGCCGCGTCACACCACGGCGTTCGAGCGGTACGCCGCCGCCATCGGCAGTCTCGCCGAGGACGCGGCGCTCGCCGAGGCCTACCACGCGATGCCGAGCGCGAACTTCAGCCGCGACGTGCTCTCGCATGCGCGCGAGCTCGCCGTCATCCCGGTCGCAGGAACGGGCTGGAGCGACTGGGGCTCGCCCAAGCGCGTGTTCGCGAGCCTGCTCGGCACCACGCACCACGACCGGCTCGTCGCTCGCATTCGCAGCGCGGAGCCGATCGCGCTCGCCGGCTGAGCACGTCGGCGGGCGCGGCCGCTCCTGCGCGGAACGCGGCCTGCATGGTGCTCGCCCAGGAGAATCACCATGTACGAGAGCCCGAGTCCCCTCCCGGAAGATGCGCGCGCGAAGGTCATGTCCCGATCAGGCTTTGTTTGGTGGTTCGACGAGATCGGCGTCGGGGATGTCGCGTTCGTCGGCGGCAAGAACGCGTCGCTCGGCGAGCTCTACCGGGAGCTCGCGCCGCGCGGCGTCCGCGTTCCGAACGGGTTCGCGATCACCGCAGACGGCTACCGCCGGTTCCTTGCGGCGAACAAGCTCGACGATCGGATCCGCGAGGCGCTCGCCGGGCTCGACACGCGCGATATCGACAACCTGCGTACGCGGGGCAGTCGGGTCCGCCAGCTGATCCTCGCGGCCGAGCTGCCAGCGGATCTACGCGACAAGATCGCAGCCGCGTATCGCCAGCTCGCGCATCTCGACGTCGCCGTGCGCAGCAGCGCGACCGCCGAGGATCTCCCGGATGCGAGCTTCGCCGGTCAGCAGGAGACGTACCTGAACGTCCAGGGTGAAGCGATGGTGCTCGATGCGGTGAAGCGCTGCTTCGCGTCGCTGTTCACCGATCGTGCGATCTCGTACCGCGCCGATAAGAAGTTCGATCACATGAAGATCGCGCTGTCGGTCGGCGTGCAGGAGATGGTGCGTTCGGATCTGGCGACCTCCGGCGTGATGTTCTCTCTCGACACCGAGACCGGATTTCGCGACGTCGTGCTGATCAACGCGTCATACGGGCTCGGCGAGAACGTCGTGCAGGGTGCGGTGAATCCCGACGAGTACACCGTGTTCAAGCCGACCTTGCTCGCAGGCTTCCGGCCGATCGTGCAGAAGACCGTCGGCAACAAGGAGTACAAGCTCGTGTACGACGTCGGCGGCGGCAAGCAGGTGAAGAACGTGCCCGTGCCGCCGGAGGACCGCGCGCGGTTCGCGCTGTCGGACGATGACATCCTCGTACTCGCTCGCTGGGCGTGCGCGATCGAGCAGCACTACGGAAGGCCGATGGACATGGAGTGGGCGAAGGACGGGCGCACCGGCGAGCTGTTCGTCGTGCAGGCGCGGCCGGAGACCGTGCAGTCGCTAAGGAAGCGAGAACCTGACAAGCTGCGCGTCTATCGTCTGCACGAGCGCGGTCGCGAGCTCGTGCGCGGCCATTCCGTGGGCGACAAGATCGCGGTCGGCCCGGTGCGCGTGATCAAGGACGTGCACGAGCTCGGCCTGCTCCAGCCGGGCGAGATCCTCGTCACCGAGAAGACCGACCCGGACTGGGAGCCGGCGATGAAGCACGCGGCCGCGATCGTCACCAATCGTGGCGGGCGCACTGCGCACGCCGCGATCATCAGTCGCGAGCTCGGCATCCCCGCGGTGGTCGGGACGATCGTCGGTACCGACGCGCTGAGGACCGGGCAGCTGGTGACGGTGAGCTGCGCCGAGGGCGACCTCGGCTTCATCTACGACGGCAAGCTCGCGTTCGAGATCGAGGAGATCGATCTGGCGCTGTCGGGTCGGCCCCGCACGAAGGTGATGATGAACGTCGCGAATCCCGACGAAGTGCTCGCGCTGTCGTTCATCCCGAACGACGGCGTCGGGCTCGCGCGGATGGAGTTCATCATCAACAACGCGATCAAGATCCACCCGCTCGCGCTGCTCGAGTACGACAAGCAACCGACCGCGGTGAAAACCGAGATCGACGGACTGACCGTCGGCTATGCGGACAAGCCCGAGTTCTTCGTCGAGCGGCTCGCGCAAGGCGTCGCGATGATCGCGGCCGCGTTCTATCCGAAGGACGTGATCGTCCGCATGTCGGACTTCAAGACCAACGAGTACGCGAACCTGATCGGCGGCGCCGCGTACGAGCCGAAGGAAGAGAACCCGATGCTCGGGTTCCGTGGCGCGTCGCGGTACTACGATCCGCGCTATCGCGACGGCTTCGCGCTCGAGTGCCGGGCGATGAAGAAGGTGCGCGACGACATGGGGCTCGTCAACGTGAAGCTGATGATCCCGTTCTGCCGCACCGTCGAGGAAGCACGGAAGGTTGTCGCCGAGATGGCCAAGCAAGGGCTGGTGCGCGGCGAGCACGCCCTCGAGATCTACGTGATGTGCGAGATCCCGAGCAACGTGATCCTCGCCGAGGAATTCGCCCAGGTGTTCGACGGCTTTTCGATCGGCTCGAACGACCTGACGCAGCTCGTGCTCGGCGTCGATCGCGATTCCGAGATCGTGGCACACGTGTTCGACGAGCGTAACGATGCCGTGAAGCGGATGATCGCGAGCGTGATCCGCACGGCGCGCGAGCGCGGCCGGAAGATCGGAATCTGCGGCCAGGCGCCGAGCGACTATCCCGAGTTCGCGCGCTTCCTCGTCGAACAGGGGATCGACAGCATCTCGCTCAACCCGGATGCGGTCGCGAAGACCACGTTGACGATCCTCGACGCCGAGCGCGGCACGGCCGCGGCGGTCAAGCCTGGAGCCACTCGCTGACGAGCGCGCTCGCCGTGCGTGGCCGTCCGCATTTCATGCGCGAACCGCGCGGTCCCGATCGGCTGGTCGTCCCGGCTCCCGAGGCGCCGCACTTCGTCCCAGGCTGAGAGTTCGTCGCTCATGCCATCACGGATCGCGGTCAGGTGGGCGACCGATGGTCGGTCCTCGTGTCTTCCCGTGCGGCATGCGCGTGCAATGCGGCGACAAGCCGTCGCAACCGCTCGGCGTGAATACCGCGATCGATGTGGGCACGGATCTCGTCGAGCAGCCGCCGGATCTCCGCGTGCTCGACCCGCAGGGCCTCGGCTTCCGCAGTCTGATAGGCGGCCAGGACGAGGTTCTCCTCGCCAGCCATGTGCTCGCGCAGCTCGGCCTCGATCGCTCGCCAGCGAGTCGCGAGCGCGCGCGGATCCTCTACGAACGCCGCGGCGACCAGCCGTTCGCAGTCCGCCTCGAGCGCGTGATGACCAGCGATCGGCGGCGGCGACATCACCGCTCCGCGCGGCGTCGCACGAGCACGATCGCCGTCAACACCGTGATCGCGAGGTACATGAAGAATCCATAGATGCACGGCGGCGCACCGAGCGCCGACCCCGGCTCGCCGACGGGTGTACACGTCGCCGCACCGGGTGCACCCCACAGTTCGCGATACGACAGGTATCCGGAGAAGCAGAGCCCGGCGATGGCGAGCAGGAGGATCAAGGTGAGCAGGGTCTTCATGGTGGATCGGCGGTTCGGATGAGCAGCTCGGGCACCTGCGCTCTTCGTGAAGTCTCTCCGCGCATCGGCCGTGTCGGTCCATCGCCGACCCGATGTCTGACCGTCGCAGGCTCGGCCTTGGACATCGCACCGATGTGCGCTCGTCACACGCGTTACGTGCACGTTCTTCCTTCGAGCATCTCTTCGGGCATTCACCGACCATCGTCCGAGGCCATGGGCGTCTCTGTCGATGTCGGCTCTTCGTGCCTATAGCAGTCCTTCCCGTTCGAGTTGTCCGAGCAGCTCATCCGAGCCGCCGATGTCATTCGCTAGAGCAAACCACGTGCCTTGTGATTCGGCGTGAATGCACGCGGGAGGGCGCTGACAATTCGCCGGATGACGATCGGCCCGCAAGCGCTTCGCGCGTCGAGCATCGACGCCGCCTCGAGCGTCGCGAGAACGATTTCGCGCTACCCCGAGCGCCAAGCCCGAGCGCCTCGGGTCGAGAAATCGTTCGCGGAACAGTTCGCCCGCGTCGGACACCTCTTGATCCGCGCCCGATTTCCGGTACGGTTACGCCGACCTGCGGGATTAACTCAGCGGTAGAGTGTCAGCTTCCCAATGTTGGACACTCGTAAATAGCCACTCATCTCGACACCACTTCCACAAACGTTCCTAATACATACCGTCTCGCCGTGTCCCAAGGCGTTTCGTGTTGATGAACTGGAAGTGGGGTTCGAGGTGGGGTCGTTTTCGGCTGATTTTCGAGCCGACCTTCAGCTTGAACGGGTTTTCACTCATGGCGGCAACGCCTGCTCGCTCTCGCCGGCAAACTTGATGCTCCATCTGGCGCGCGGCACGAGTTTCATGGGGCGACCGGTTGAGCTCTTGTCAGCCCCTGAAGGTACGGTCACCATGTGCGTTCTGGCTCAACTGTATTCGCAGTCTTTGCCTCCAGGGCTGACGCGTGAGTTCGAGAACTTCGATGACGACCGAGAACGACGCGCGCGCGTGGTTGCGCGCCAATGACCATGACGACGTCGCCGATCGTATCGACGCGATCTTGGCCAAGTGGCGCGCGCGGGGCTCCGGGCAACGCCGCAACTGGTGGGACGTGCTCGCGGGGAATGAGGCTGGAAAGCCGAAGAAGGTAGAAGGGGTCACTTTTCCGGTACTGGCCGCGGCGCGACGTCGCAAAGGTTGGCCGGAATGTGAAACCGAGGTCGGCGTCGGCAAGATTGCACCCCCTCCCACCGCGAATCGTTGGGGTGCGAGAAAGATGAAGCCGAAATCGCCGCCAACAGCTCGACGACGCGGCACAGCACGCGCAAGTGGCACGGTGAGCGCGCACAACGGCCGCGACCACAACGGTGGACAGACCTCTACGCGAGTGCCACCGCCCATGCTCACGGTGCAGAATTTCGCGCAGCTCGAGTCGATCGTCTTGCCGTCGACGGACCTCGTCGTGATGGTCGGGCCGCAGGCCACGGGCAAGAGCCTGGTACTGGAGTTGCTCAAGCTCGCAATCGATCGGAATCGGATAGTGCGCGTGCTCAAGCAACACGGGTTCAAGTGGGACAAACCCGAGGACTTCGCGGCGCTGTACCTCGGTGGTGGTTTCGAGAAGAGCTGGACCGGGGAGACGCAGCTTCGGTTTGGCAACGAAGACCTCCGGCTCGACGAAGTCGCTGGTTCGCGCTCGTACAAGGGCGAGGACGCGGTGTTCTACATCCCAGCGCATAGGACTCTCGCCATCGCCGAGGGCTGGCCGCGTCCGTTCACGCAGTACCAACCCGATACACCCTATGTAGCGCGACGGTTCAGCGAAGAACTCCTGACGTCGCTGAACCAAGGGCTCGTCGGGAAGGGCAAGATCTTCCCGCACGACCGGCGGCTGAAAGATGCGTTCCGAAAGCTGATCGACGAGGCTGTGTACCACGGCGCGACGCTGAAGCTCGACGTATCCGGTATGCGGAAGCAGTTCGTGCTTGAGTACGAGAAAGAGGCGACGTTGCCGTTCATGGCCTGGACGGCGGGCCAGCGCGAATTCACCCCTCTGCTACTCGGCCTCTATCACCTACTGCCGCCGGGTGGGGCGCCGAAACGACGCGAGGTGCAGTGGGCGATTATCGAGGAGCCCGAGATGGGGCTCCATCCAAAGGCCATCGTGGCGGTGATGGCCGTCGTACTCGACTTGCTCGCACGCGGCTACAAGGTGGCGCTGTCGACGCACTCGCCGACAGTCCTCGAGGTGATCTGGGGCATGTCTCGCCTGCGCGGCGTGAACGATGGGCCCGCGCGTCTCTGCAAGATAATGGGCCTGCCCGGTGACAAGAAGGTTCTAAAGACGGCGAGCGACGCGCTCCAGCGAACGTACGGCGTCGTTCACGTTCAGCACGGCAGTAACGGTCGAGTCATCTCGAAGGACATCTCACACCTCAACCCAGGGGCTGCGGACCAAAGCGAATGGGAATGGGGTGGGCTCATCGGGTTCAGCGCCAAGGTGAACGAGATGGTCGCGAACGCCCGCGCGAGGCGGTGATGGCGCATCGCGGTGGCCCTCGTGGGCGGCGGACCCACGCACGCAATCTGTGTCATCACTTCGACGGCACCGACCTTGCGTCGAGCGCGCGGCCCGGACTCGACGCTCTTGAAGCCGAACACAGGCCCCTAGTTCGCGGAGGCGCGGGGATCGGCTGCGGTGTTGCGCTCGATCGCGCTCGACAGCCAAGCGCTCCCACCAAATCGTCTGCCTGAGTCGTGCGTTGCTGCGTCACAACTTCGTGCCGAAGATGATTTCAATCGGCGCCGCAAATCGACCGCGACGGAATCTGCCGAAGAGCAGTGCGCCGCCGACCAAGTACTCAACCATCAGCAAGCATGGCACGACTCTCAAGAAACGCAGATGCACAGCATCGAGTTTGAACGCTATCGTGAACTGGAAGCGCAGCGAGAAGAGCATCCAAGTGTAGTGGTCGCGCAGGCGACTCCGGCACCGAGAGCTCCGCAGGTTGAGGCTCCTCACCCGACACCGCCGCCAGTTCAATCGACCGTGTCAGGCTCGTGTTTCTTTGTGTCCGCTGACGGGATTGTCGTTACGAACCACCACGTCGTCGAAGGCGCTCGTTCGATTTCGGTCATTGATGCCAACAACACGAAGTATGAAGCGACCATCTTGCGTGACTACGTCGAGCGCGATCTCGCGCTCCTCGATGTGCCAGGTGCGTCCAAGCATGCTGCCCTCGCGTTCGATGAAACTGGACGGATGAGTCTCGGTCAGCAGGTGTTCACGATCGGCTACCCGTTGCCCAACGAATTGGGCTCGGACCCGAAGTACTTCGAGGGTGTTGTTGCCGGACTGCGTGGGTTGATCTCGACTGGCTGCTCCAAATCAGCGTTCCGATCCAGCCGGGAAACTCAGGTGGTCCTATCGCGACGGATGAGGGACTAGTGATCGGCGTTGTCGTCGCAAAGCTGAATGCATTAGCGATGCTCAAGCGCGAGGGCACGTTGGGCGAGAACGTTGCATTCGCAATCAAAGGCTCGGAGGTTGTGAAACTGCTCCGCGGGGTTCGAGTCCCGACCGCACTCAAGACCAAGTCTCGAGCGCGAGCGATCGAGCAGGTCCAAAGCGCCGTCTGCCAGGTGCTCGCGGTTGGGGAGTAGCGGCGACCCCGTGGAGAGGTTCCCCTATTGGGACGGGTACGAAGCGTTCAGGCGGCACACGCAACTCTTCGCACTTGAGCAGTCCATGAAGGCCCCGTCGATAGCGGCATCGACCCAGATTGTCGTTGTTTGTCCCGCACTAAGCCCCTGAACTCTGCCAGCTCCAGAAGCACTATAGTTCATACTGCCTGTCTCTGCGGTCGCTCCGACGGTCACATCCATCGGACGTCCGCCCATGTTCCGAACCTGACATCTCACATTGATATTGTGGTGATTGCCACAATAACACTGCTGAACTGGGTCACGTTCGACTACCACATTGTCCGGTACTGGCTCGGATGCCCATTCCAGTTTCGCCGGCATAGCCACATCCCGCCCTGGAATGCTTCGGTACTCGACGTACATGGGCACAGGATCGGTTGACGCTTTGTATGCCTTCGCGATTTCTTGGGGCGACTTTGCGAACAGGGCATCGTCGGGGAGTCCGTCACCGTCGGAATCGTTCTTTGGAACCAATCCGCGGCCTTTGGCCGTAATATGAAGAAACCCAGATTCGGTGAGTTTGCTCATACCGAGGTCAAACGCCTTGATCTTTGCCCTTACACCTACATTGAATTTCGTCTTGTCACCTTCCACGACTATTTCATAGCTTCTACCGACGAAGATTGATGCGATATACCATTTTGCCTCGGGCGGTGGTTCGTGAGCAGGGTCTACCGTATCATCCACCTCAAGAATGTTGTCTTGCTGTGAGGCACGATATACGACGTAGCGACGCTGTTTCGCTCTGTCGACAGAGCCCGCGCCAATGCCCCACCCCTCGGCATTGGCTTGCAGTTCACGCGTATCATCTGCCTCGAGGAACTCGGACTGAAAGCCTGAAGACCCCGCGACGGTTCCTTTGCGTCGTGCATAGAGAGGGCTTCCAAGGCGACCTGGAATACGGTGGAACGAATCGTCGCAAGGGCGCCCAAGATCGGCCGTCGAGAGCGTTGGTGGTGCCGAAGCGTAAACACTGAGGTTCTTGGAATCGGTGGCCGGCGATTGCTCTGGCGAAGGTGCCGCTGGGTTTGCCGCAGTAGTTGGTTGGACGTGATCCAGAACATAAGCAATCTCGCCCTGATGTCGAGCCAGCTTTGCATCCTCTCCAAAAGCGATCACCAGCAGGTCTTTATCGGCGGGCGTGTCGATGACCGCAATAACTAGCGTCACACTCACATTCCCGGATACAGCATGGCCACCGAATGCCACTCCTCGCATTCCTGCGATAGTCACACTCTCCTCGGGCGTGAACGCTATCTTCTGCAGCCGCTTCTCTAGTTCACGACGAGCCGTGTCAGCGGCGTTCTTGTTGGATCCAGCGTCCACCATTCCAAACGCGATGATCGCATCTTGATGGCCTTCGGTGAGGGTGACGCTGTCGGCCTGCACGGATCGGCTCCAGCCGGTCGGCACGTCGATAGAGATCGCTGCTGGTTCAAAGGCAATTGTGTCCGCACGTGCGGAGTCTCGTATGCCTAGGAATGCTGCTACGGCCAGGCCAGTCGAACCTACCCAAAGGGACAAGCGCATATGTCCTCCATGATGATGACGCCAGCCAGCATTTCATCGTAACGAAGGATACACGCCCGATCAAGAAGGCGTTGCCGGCGCTCGCAGCGGGCGATGGGAGGTTCCCGCACACGTCGAGCGGCGCAGGCGCTTTAGACGCGCGTCGAGATCAGCGCGATGGATCACGTCGATCACCTCTAGCGCCGAGCCTTCCACCGCGAAGAGCATCCGGTAGTGGATCCCGACTCGCGCCATCAAGACAGGGCGCGACATGTCCTTCGCTTGCTTGACGCGACGCCATGCCGCTGCGTCGCCTGCAGCGAGCGCGCCGATCGTGCGGAGCGCCTCGGCCGCGATGTTGCGCGGTAACTCGTCGAGCGCGTCGTGCGCCTTGCGGCTGAACAACGGGAGCGTGACGTCGCGCTCGACGTCATCGACAGGGTCGCACGAGCGATCGTTGGCGTTCTCGTCGATGTCGACTCCCGCTGGCACAACCTGCGCGCGGGCGCTTGATGTCACGGCCGCGAGCTGGCGCCGTAGCTCGCTGCGCTCGGCATTGCGCTCGCGCATGAGCCCTTCGAGCTCCTCGAGCTTCATCTTCAGGCGCCGCACGCGGTCGGGATCGCCGCCATTGTCGTTCGCGGCTGCCGTGCGCTCCACAGCGCGCGCCGCGCTGCGCGCGGTCTCAAGCTCGCTCTGCTTCGCGGCGAGCTGGCGCTCGAGATCGTCGAGTCGCGTTGTCGCGTTCCGCAGCGAGCCACGAAGCTCGGTCGCCTCGGCGGCGAGCTTGTCCTGCGCGGCGTCGTCCTCGTCGGCGTCGTGCTCGCGCTTGAGCGCGGCATGAACATCCCACGCCGGATCGCCGGAGGCCAGATTGAGCGCGTCGCGCGTGTGCTCGATCCCGCTCAGTAAGTGATCGTTGACGACCGCGCGCCCCGGTCGCATGCAGCCGCGCGCGACGAGGATCCCGAGACCGGGCATCGCACGCAGCAGCGCGTGCGCGAGGTCGACCGCTTTTGGCGACTCGTCCTTGCGCACTGCCTCGTCCGCCGCTTTCGCGAGCGCTTCCAGCGCGCACTCGCGGCCGAGCATCAGATCGACCTCGAGCTTGTGGAGGCCGGCCGCGGCCGGATCCTTCATCTTGCGGAGCTGCTCGTCCGCGGCGTCGATGTCGGTTGCGTCGAGCGCCTCGGCGAGGATCTCGTCGCGCAGCTCGTCGACGTACTTCACCTCGCGGCGGGCGAGCTCGTCGGCGGCGCGCGAGGCGTGCGCGAATAACCGCTCGCGGTTGAACCGGCCGGCCGCCGCGACGAGCGACATCTCGCCGAGCTGGCGCAGATCGACGCGCCCGAGCTCGTGCAGCGGCAAGCCGCGCACGTCGTCGCCGGACATGTGCTCGCCACCTTTCGTCACGTACTCGTCCCACGACAGGCCCGCCACGGGCGATGGCGCGAGCTTGGGCTGCTTGTCGGCGCAGCACTTCTTGAACTTCTGGCGGCTGCCGCAGGGGCACGGCTCGTTGCGCCCGACGCGCGGCGCGATCCGGATCGTGTAGCCGCGCGCGGCCTGCGGCGGCAGCTCTGCAGGCATTGCATCAAGGATCTCGGTGATCGAGGAGCCGAGAATCCGATCGATCTTCGCGACGTGCTCGGGTCCACTGCCGAACTGCGACATCACCCGGAAGTGGCGGACCGCTTCGAGCAGGTTCGCGTCGCCGAGCCCGGTCGCGAGCGTGAAGAGGAGCGCCCAGCCGCGAACGCCGATGCGCTGGTGCGCGAGACGGCGCGCTTCGGGTGCGATCTGCTCCGCCGGCGCGCCCGCGCGCCACGCGGCGTACAAGACGACGATCTCGATCGGCGACGCCGCCTCCGACACCGGAAACATTCGATCGCGCACGCAGCCCATCCAGCAGGCGGCGCGATCGCCGGTCGCGATCGCGCACAGGCTCGCCGCGAGCGTCGCCTCGCGGATCCAAGGAAGGATCTGGTTGACGTCCTCGGCGCGCACGCTCTCGCCGGCGCGCGCTCTCGCGAACGCGATCGCGGCCGCGCGGTGGAAATCGAGCACGCCGGCCGCGCGCATCAGATCGATGTCCGACCGCTTCGCCGATGCTTCCTCGACGAGAACGCGGCTGATCGGCATGCCCTTCGGATTCTTCGCTGCTGCCATCACCATGATCGCAACGCTACGGGGTCCCTCTGATCGCGTCCGGAAACCGGACGGATCGAAGGGTGCCGATCTCGGCACTCCCGTTGGAGTCTCGCCGACTTGTCAACCTGGTCGTGTGTTCAGTGTCAGATCCCGGTGCGAGAACCGGCGGCACACGAACGAACCGAAAAGGAGAACCCCGTGAAGCCTCCCAAGGACACTGGCGCCGAGACGGGCCAGGACATCGAGATCGAGAACGAGACCGGCGACGTCGCCGCCGCCGAGCAGTATGCGCCGAGCGAGGACTGGATCCAGCAGTACAAGAAGCAGTGCACGCCGACGTTGATCAAGGGGCTCAACGGATGGGCGCGCACCCGCGTGCTCGCCGTGGCGGCCGCCGGCAAGAAGGTCGACGACTACGATGCGCGCGGTCTCGTGGCCGATGCGCTCGGCGATACCTGGCTCGGGATCACGCGCTGGGATCCGTCGAAGTGCTCGCTGCGCTATCACCTCTACCGCACGATCGAGCGCCGCTCCGAGAAGCATCGCAAGCATGCCGAGGACTTCCCGCACGATTCGCTCGGCGACGGCACCCCGGAGTCCCACGCGGCCGAGTGCGACGCGTCCGAGCTCGTCGGCGATCACGAGCGCCCGATCAAGCGCGTGTTCGCTTCCGAGACGCTCGCGCAGATCCGCGAGCTCGCCGGCGACGACAAGGCGACCTTGCGCATCCTCGACGCGTACGACGCCGGCTGCGAGACCAAGGAGGACGTGCTCACGCACACCAAGATGCGCAAGGCCACCTATCACAAGGCGTACATCCGCCTGCGCCGGATCATTCGCAACCTCACCGACGCAACCCTCGCGCTCAAGGCGCGAGCCTAAAGGAGAACGACCGATGACGAAGAACCAACAGGAGAAGGATCTGCGGATCCTCGACATCATCACGCGCGAGGTCGGGAAGATGGAGCTGGAGGACCCGAAGCCGAGCCCCGACGACAAGCGTTGGGCGGAGAGCGTCGTGGCCGACATGCACGCGCGCATCGCCGAGTACCGCAAGAGCCGGTTGCCCAAGACGGTGCCGCCGATCAAGAAGCGCGAGCCAATCAGTAAGGCGCTGCTCGCGCTGCCGCGCGCGGCGCTCGAGACGCTGTTCGTTGCGCTCTGCCAGGAGAGCCCCGACGTGCAGCTCGCGTTCCGCAACCTCGACGAGCTCAGCGACAACGACCTGCGGCGCACCATCCAGGCCATGCAGAAAGCCGGCCGCAAGGGACCGCGGGGCTAGCGATGCCGAAGCATGCGCGCACGATGAAGAAGCGCGACGCGGTCGCGCAGGGTTGGCTCGACGCGTACTGGTTCCTCAAGGACTACGCGGTCAAGTCGCGCGACGACATCCAGCCCGAGAAGTGGGCGCACGCGTTCGAGATCGAGATCGTCGAGGACGATCTCGACGGCGCAGGCGCGCAGCTGATCCGGCTGCCCGATCACGTGCAGATCGTGTTGCCGACGCGCATCCCCGAGTACTGCGCGCGCCGCTTTGCGATCGTGCACGAGCTGTATCACTTCCTGAAGAAGCACCCGTCGCTGACGCCGACGATGATCTGCTCGTCGAAGGCGCTGCGCGGGCGCAAGCTGCACCGCTTCGAGATCGGCTCGAACGCGTTCGCCGGCGCCGTACTCTTGCCCGACTTCCTCGTGCGCAAGCGCTGCGAGGTGTCGCCGGTGTCACTGGAAGTGCCACGGCAGCTTGAGAAGGAGTTCGATGTCTCGATCCTGACCGCCGCGATCCGGTTCTGCGAGCTGTCGAGCGAGCGTTGCTGCGCGGTGTTCTCGAGGAACGGCGTGATCGAGTGGGTCGCGCCGAGCCCGACGTGGACGCGCACGATCGCGGAGGGCCAGCGGCTCCATCGAGACACGCTCGCGTGGGATCCGTTTGGCAGGGGAAAGCTCGACGATCGCGCGCAGCCGATCCCGGCATGCGCGTGGTTCGACGCGCCGGACGGCGTCGACATCGTCGAGCACGCGACGTGGCGGCCGGACTACGGAACGGTGCTCTCGATGCTGTGGGCGCCCGAGGCGGTCGCACGTGACCTCGGTATGGCATAGGCACTCAACCTTGAACAAACGGAGCGCACGATGATGAATGACAAGAACGAAGACAACGAATCGACCGAGCACGTAGCCGACTCGTTCGCGCACCAGCTTGTTCGATGTGCGTGTGTCGCCGGTCTCCACTGCGAGGCGGGCGGCACCGACGAATTCGAGGGTCATGCGTTCACCGCGGGACCAGAGCCCGCGAATCCCGAGCGCGAGCGCTGTGGGCTGGACTTGATCACGTCGACGCTGATGCGCGGCCATGGGTAGGAGATCGCAATGACGAAGACGCCGAAGCCGCGGTATCGTTTCTGCTGGTCGTGCAGCCGCCAGCTCCGCGGACGCCATCACAAGATCCTGCGCGCGACCACGGCGCTGGCTAACCCAGAGCCTGTGATCGTCCACCACGAATGCGCCAATGAGATGCTCGACGATGGTGGTTGGGACGTGTCGCCGGCCAACTGATCGACGACAACGACCTCGGGCGACTTGCCGCGGGGAGGACACGCGATGCGCGCGATTCGGCTACCCGGATCTCGACACGGTCTTCGTTTCGGGCATGCGGCTCCTCGAGCCGTTCTTCATAGAGTTATTTTTTATACCTCCTACAAGTAGGAGGTCCTAATGGTCGCACTCATCTTAGTGGTCTTGGGCATCTGGGGCGTTGGGCAGGCGTGTGTCGGCGTCGTCTATATCGCGTTGGGGATGGTGGGGCTTCTCGCGAACGCGGTGCGTCGCGACGAGGTGGATCGATGAGCGACTTCCTGCGTAGCGAGGTTGTCGAGTCCATCGCCAACACCGGCGTGGCTCACGGCTTCGCGGTCTTCACCGACATTTCGGTGTCATGGAACACGCTCAGAACGAGCGACGCCCGCGTCGACGTCGGATGGTTCGACCCGGACGAGGAGCCCTTCGTCGTGGCGTGGGTAATTCGAGACGCGGCGAGCGACCCGAAGAAAGCACTACAGTCGCGCGCAGCGAGCACGGACCTGCTGAATGGCTGCCCGGCTGCGCTGAAGATCGAGATCGCGAGCGCTGATCACCAGGTCTCGAAGCCACAACATGGGATCGTTCGCGTTCTCGCGCGCGAGGTAGCGCGCCCCACGCATCAGCTCAACCGGATCGCGGCGCTCGCGGCGACCGCGTGCGCCGTCACGCCGAACGCGTTGATGCGGTTCTTTGACGTCCACCTTCCGAACGCACTTCCTGTCATTTTCAGGAACATGCGTCCGTTCTCATTTGGCACGAGTTGGATTTACGGGCTTTCGACCCACCCCGAAGTCATTTCGCGACGCTGGATCTCGCGGGAGCACCGGTTCATGGAAGCCACGAACGTGCCTGACGACTTCTACGCAGCAGGGCTGGTTAGCACGATGGCGGAGGAGTGTATGTTCGTGATGTGGGGTGGAGCGAAGCGCTTCTGGTTTCGGCATTCGTATCTCAGCTTCATGGATGCAGAAGCATCGATGAAGCGAGTGCAGACGACTTTCTCAGCTGAGCTGCAGCGCTGGGCAGGGGTAGCCTCTGAGATCGTAAGAGGCAGCGTGCGTGTTGCGAAACGTCCGCGGGAGGGCGCCGCAGTCTGACGACGATCATTTCGCGCCGCGGTCGCAGACCACAAGCTCCAGCTCAGAGTGATCGCTGGCGCATTGCGTGCTCGACCGCGCTCATTCGGCCGATCCCTCATGCGCTGCAGAGTCTTCGGACACGCTCAACGAGTTCATACTCCGATAGTCCTGCGTGAAGTTCCTTCTCTAGGCGCTGCCATTCGACTCCATCGATGGTGACGGACAGCTCAACAATGCTGGTATCCAACCATGGAGGTGGCGTGATCAGACGCCATGCCCGTCCCTGTCCAGCCGGTCCTAGTTGTTTTTCCCAGACGACGCGGCCCGTGGGGTTGCGTTCAGGTGCGACCTGTTCGAATACAAAAAATAGGAACTCCGGATCCCGAACCAAGAAGAGTCTCCAGCGTTCCGACTCCAATCGACCGCGCGCTTCGGCTAACGAACTCGCTGAGCGTGGTGCGAATGGCGCCGCGAACCGCTTCGAGCGTCTCTGGTGTAGCCATAGGTTCCGACCGATCGTACTGCACGAGCGCGCGTGGACATCGATAGCGATGTTGAGGCCGTCGGGTCCTTGGTGCAGTCTCAACGTGCAGTCTCAACGTGCAGCCTCAACAGGAGCAGACGCTTCCCGCTGACGTTCGGTCCGCTGCGGCTACTTTGAGTCCACCGTAATCTGTGGCGGCGATATCGTCGCTCGATAGGTGGCGACGTGCGCTTGCTCCATCTTATCCACGCAACGCTCACGCGTCACGACCGCACTTTGCGATTCGCCATGATCCTCGACGCTTGCAAGCTGAACAGCGTCGCAGACCTGATGCGTGGATCGTTGTGCCGGCTCGCTGATGGCGAGAAGCCTCCATGCTCGCGCATCTATCACCAGATGGAAGCGCTCCGTCCGGAACATCGGCGAATCTTGCACTACATCGCCGACGACGTACCAAGCGGGGGTCGGCAGCTTGATGGGCGTGCAGAGTTCAATCGCTGGCTCCTTCCACAGAGCGCCGCTCGGAGCTTTAGACAGCATCATCGAGCCCGCGGCCGCGACAAGACGCGCATTGCTGGGGCACGAAATCGCCGGCTCGCTCGGAGGGAACTTTTGGCAACACTCATCAAGGGCGAGATCACGTCCAGCCCCGAGGAGCCGATAGTGATCACACGCGGCCCTATCACAGTTCTCGCGTCTGTCCTCGAACGCTAGTTTCGCCGCCTCAGACTCAGCTGCCGCCTTGTCCCGCGCCTGTGCGGCCGCGAGATCGCGAGCATCCTGTTCTGCCTGCTGTTTTGCGTGGATCTCGGCTTCCTTCGACGCAGCCTGGTAGTGCACAACGAGGGCGGTTACCGCGATGCTGACGGATATCGCGCCCAGCACGCCGAGCAGGAGAAGACGTTTCTTGGATTGCGAAGGATGCGTTGGTTGTTGCGACGCCGAAGGCGTAACTGTCGCCTCGGAAGGACGTCTCTTCGAGGTCGGGCAGCCGCAGTGTGGACATGCAGCGGCTCTGTCCGAGACCTCACGTCCGCAGTCTTCACACTTGACGAGTCCCACGAGCCGCTCCTTCTGAACCGACATTACAATCATCAAGGTCTATCGATGATCTTGCAATGGGACCAACGATGGACCCGAGCGGCGTGCGCCGGGCATGGTCGCGCGAGAAAAGTGGCCGTACCCCGACATTCAGCTCGTAGGCACATACGCCCCTTGCCACGACCCTGGTACAAGAACTGCCGCCGGAGTTCGATGGTCGACCGCCCGCGGCGCGCACCTCGCCAACGACCGCTTCGCAACCGGGGTCCGATCGCGCGTCAGCGAGGGCGTTCGATCGAGTATTGCGCGGGTATAGCCCTCGGCACGATCTTCATGAGCGTCTTCCGTCGAGAACCTCGGGACATCACATCCCGAGGTGACCATGGCCGAGACCGAGTCCGGCACCCTTTCCAAGGCCCAGTCCAGGGGTGTTCGATCGGGCCATCCCAGGCGACTCGGATGGAACCATAATGACGATCGCACGAACGCGGCGCGGTCGGGCCAGTCGGCCGCAAGCGCGTGCCAACGATTTTCAAAACGAGCTCGGTAACAGAAATCGATCCGAGTCAGCGCGTGCACGATGTCGCTGAGGCGCCAGCGGAATCGTTCCCGCTCGCTGAAGGGGATCGGATAACGCCGTTAATTTCGGCCTCCAGCGCGCCCATATCTCATGAAGGGAGAACTTTTCATGAGCGAGTTGGCATTCAACATCAACGGCGAGGCGTTTGAGGTGCCCGCCCACGCCACCGGCTGGCGCGTGCGCCGCATGCGGCACAAGGGCTCGCCCGAGGTGGTGTACGGGCGCGATGGGCTGCCGCTCGTGCTGCCCATCAGCGCGCAGATGGAGGAGCTGCGCGCCGAGGTCGACAGCACGGGCCGCTACCGGCTGGACCTCGTCGACGCCGACAACAAGCCGATCGTCGGCGCGCCGTCGGGCTACGTGCAGGTGAACTTCGACTCGGCGCCGGCGTCGAGCGAGGGGCCTGGCGCGATCGGGCCGGTGGTGTCGGCGGCGTCGTTCGGCAAGCAGAGCGACAACATCGTGATCGAAGCGATGCGCATGCAGTCGATGATCGCCGTGTCGGTCGTCGAGCGCTTCCCGCAGATGATGGAGGCCGCTGCGACGCTCCTGCGCGCGGCGGACGGCGCGGGCCTGCCGGCGCGCCCGCCGATGGCCGCGCTCGAGGACGGCGAGGACGAGGACAGCGAGGACGATGGCGGCGAGGACACCGGGACGAAGAGCAAGACGGCGAGCTTCGTCGAGTTGCTGCAGCCGATGGTCGGCCCCGCGGTGCAATACCTCGTCGCGGGCCTGATGAGCGGCCAGGTCAAGCTGCCCGGCAATCTCACCGACGTGCTCGACTGGCGCAAGGCTGCCGCACGCGGTCAGAAGGCGAAGACCCCCACGGCCAGCACGCCAGCGCCGACCTCGAGCGCGGAGGCGACGCCGACCGCCGCGCCGAGCGACACCAGTACGACCGAGCCGCCGAAGCTCGATCTCCAGCAGGCGGCGCACTTCGTCGCGATCCAGAACGCGCTCGCTCCCGAGGAAGCCGAATTCGCGCGCCGCGCGGCGTCCAACTTCTCGCACGAGCAGCTCGTCGCGTGGATGGACAAGCTCGGGCAGCTCAGCGTCGAGGACGCCGTCGCGGAGATCCGTAGGGAGATCGCGAAGGCGAACGCCACGGGCGGTGCCCCGTGATCGCCCTGCCCTTCAACGACTACACGTGTCTCGGATCGATCACGGAGGTGATCCGCGAGCTCGTTACCAACGAGGATCCGGTGATCGTCGAGCTCGCGAAGCAGCATCCGACGACGCGCAGCCTCGTGCGCTGGATCCGCAGCCTGCCCCAGCGCGACGACGACGGCGCGAAGAACGACGGG
>Ga0335083_10000552_pt1:0-7500 | contig 55848 bp, 49 predicted proteins | sample Lox_Sample_42_FD_206716 | JGI IMG/M metagenome (GOLD analysis project Ga0335083, IMG submission 206716) | Soil microbial communities from Loxahatchee National Wildlife Refuge, Florida, United States - Lox_Sample_4.2 | ecosystem: Environmental > Terrestrial > Soil > Wetlands | place: USA...
CTGCTGCCAGCCCGAGTTGTTGAACACCTCGACGAGCGTGAACTTCGGATCCCAGTCCGCGGCGTCGCTCGCGGTGCCGGTCGCCGGGTCGTAGCCGACGTACGGGAAGTAGTTATTGCCGCTGTGGGGGTGGTTGATGATGATGATCGGTTGCTCGGGCCGCGCGCGCACGGTGTCGAACACCGCGCGCGGTGACAGCGTCTGGAACGGGATCGTCGAATCGGCCGCGGTCGGGAACGTCTGCCACTTCGGCGCGCCCGCGTTGACGGCCGTCGGATCGGGCTGGAGCGGGAACACGCCCATGTGGCCCCACACCTCGAACGACGTCATCTCGATCGAGCCGATCGAGAACGCCCACGGCGCGACGCCGAGCGCCGCGATCTCCGCCGAGAAATCGGCGACCCATTCGTGATCGCTGCGGATCGGCAGCTCGACGCCGTCCGCCACCGCCTGCGCGACCTTCTCGAGCGATTGATCGCCCGAGTCGTTCGACCGCCACGTGTGGATGTGGAAGTCGCCGCACTGCACGCCCGTGGTGTCGACCGAGCGCACCATCGCCGCCGGTACCTCGACGGTCTGCCCGGCGACGACGTTCACCGTCTGCTCGACGAGCTCGTACTCGTAGCCGCGCGACACGACGACCTGCCACGTTCCGGGCGGCGCCGGAAGCGTGAGGTCGCCCGTGACCGGATACGCGACGTGCAACCGACCGTCGGTGATCGGCTCCTCGCCGTAGTTTGCCGGGACGTTCGGCACGGGCTGGCCGCCGGCCGGCAACACCTGCACGCGCACCGGCACCGGCGCGCCGTTCTCGGTCGCGGTCACGTGGATCGCGCCGGTCGCGGGCAGATCGATCGCGGCGGTCGCGCCGGCGCCGACCGTCGCGCTCACGACCGCGTCGCCGCGCTTGAACGCGTCGAGCCGCACGTCGGCGGCGACCGGCACGTTCAGCGTGAAGCTGCCGGTCGCATCCGTCAGAGTGCGCGTGACGTACTCGTCCATGCCGCTCGACGTGTCGATCGCGTGCACGCGCACGCCCGCGGCCGGCACGCCGGCCCGGGTGACGACGCCGGTGATCGTGCGTTCGTCGTTGCCGAGCGTGCGCGCGACCGCGGCCTGGATCCCGTCGAGGCCGGGCCCGCCGATCACGAGCTGCGCGTGCAGGCGGTCGCTCGTCGCGCACGCCGGCAGCGTGTAGCCCGGATCGAACGACCCGACGAACCCCGAGACCGAGATGCCGCTGCCGAGCACACCCGCGCCCGGGATGTATGCCCAGCTCGTCGACTGATCGTCGACCAGCGCCATGTACGGCGTGCCGGCGAGCGCTTCGCTGAAGCCGGGGCCGGGCTGGTAGACCGGCGTGCGCTTCGTGTACATGAGCGCGTGAAGTGTCGACGGCACGGTCGTCACCGTGCCGCGCGGTGACGCGTAGCGCATGCGGATGTCGACGTGCTCGCTGCCCGGCGCGAGCTCGTAGTCGATCGCGGCGTCGAAGTCTTCGTAGGTGTCGGCGTACGCGACCGAGATCACCGAGTCGAAGAACGGCAAGCGGTGGAGCTTGCCGCGCGCGCGGATGATCGCGGGGCCGCCATCGCTGCCGTCGGCGATCACCGACACGCTGTCGGTCACCACGGTCGCGCGACCGGTGAGGATGAAGAACTCGCCGAAGTTGTTCGGCTCGACGAGCTGACCGCCCGCCATGCGCGCGAGCCCGACCGGGCGGCCGCCCCACGGATCGTAGAGGTCGCTGTCGCCGACGTCCTCGATCACGAGCGCGACGCGATCGTTCGCGAGCACGAAGTCGTTGTCTTTCCACGTGACGAGCCCCGATGGCACGACCGGCAGCTGCGATGCGCGGATGCGGCCCGCGCGCGCTTCGCTCGGGCCGGCGTTCAGCGGATCGGGATGGCCGACGAGATCTCCCGACGCGAACGGGCCGGGCGGATCGCTGCACGCCGGCTGCGTGATGTTGTCGCCGCAAGCGGCGAGCAGAATTACCGCCAAGGCGCCCGGGACGCAGAGGCGCCAGAAGAGCAAGAACTTGTTCTGCTGGCGTCTCGGCGTCTTCGGCGTCTCGGCGGTAACTCTCTGCACGACGCGATCGTAACGCCGCGCTCGTCGGGGTGCGGCGAAAATGTCACCGAGCTGTAGTCACTACCAGCGACCACATGGCATCCCGCCCCGGCAGCGGGCCGGATCCGGTGCGATCGGTGCGCTCGAGCCGGATCAGATCCCCGCGGTGCAGCGCGACGCCGGGCGCGCCGCCGGGCGTGCGCAGCTCGCCGTCGCCGATGCGCCACGCGAGCGGCAGGCCGGCATCGGCGCGCACGACGATGTCGTAGTTGCCGTCGCCGCCGGTCCAGCGCACGAGATCGATGTCGTCGCGGTAGTCGAGGTAGCCGCGGATCTCGTGCCCGGGCTCGAGCGGGTTCGCGTCGACATCGGTGTTGTTGGGCTCGGTCTCGCCGCCGGTTGCCGGCTCCTCGGTCACGGTGAGCGTGTACGGATCGCTGACGTTCTCGACGGGCAGCTTCTGATCCTTGCCCATCGTCTCGCCGACGGTGATCACGAGCGGGCCGGCGATCGCGCGCCGGTGCAGCACCTCGCCGTCGCCGATACCGCCGGAATCGGCGGTCGCGCCGTGCTGGCCATCGGCATCGGCGATCGCGAGGTTCACGTCGAGGTTCGGGACGCCGGTCACGCGCACCGTCACGACCCGCTTCTCGCCCGCCGGCCACGGCACGACGAACACGTCGCGGTCGCCGTCTTCCGGCGAGCGCCGCTTGCCGATGTAGCCGGTCACCGGCTTGCCCGCCGCGATCACGTTCGCGTGCGCGACGTCGTCGTTCGGCTCGCGCTCCTCGGTGAGCGGCGGCGGCTCGCGCAGCGCGTACCACGTGGCCGCGCCGGCGCCGCCGAGCACGACGAACGCCGCGATCGCCCACAGCACGACGCGGCGCACGCGCAGCCCGCGCTCGAACGCGGCGAGATCGGAGCGGCGCAGGCGCAGGTCCGACGGCGCCTGCTCCTCGGGCGCGATCGCGAGCCGGCCGCCGCCGAGCGTGCGCGACGACGTGCGATGGCCGGGCCCGGTCGCCGACTCGACGGTCTCGGCGAACACCTCCTCGATCGCCTCGGCGAGCTCGGCCGCGGTCGCGAACCGCGCGTCGGGCTCCTTCGCGAGTGCCTTGAGGCACACCGCGTCGACGCGCGGATCGATGCCCATCTTCGGCGCGCGCGCGCCCGGCGCGTCGGGGGGCGCGGTCAGATGCTTCGTGAGCACGCCGACCGCGGTCGATCCGACGAACAGGTGCTGGCCGGTGAGCACCTCGAACATCAGCGTACCGAGCGAGTAGATGTCGCTGCGCGCGTCGACCTCGTCGCCGCGGATCTGCTCGGGCGACATGAAGTACGGCGTGCCGACGATCTGCTGGCGGCCGGTCTCGCTCGTCGGCGTCGCGCGCTGGTCGAGCTTCGCGAGCCCGAAGTCGAGCACCTTCGCGTAGTCGCGGCCGCCGGTCGTGCGCGTGATCAAGACGTTCTCCGGCTTGAGGTCGCGGTGCACGATGCCGAGCTCGTGCGCTTCCTGCAGCGCGCCGCAGATCTGCGCGACCAGCGGCGCCGCGCGCGCCCATGGCATCGGCCCGTCGCGCTCGATCACGTGCGCGAGATCGAGGCCGCGCACGTACTCCATGATCAGGTACATCGCGCCCTGCGCGGTGCCGAAATCGAACACCTGCACGGTGTGCGGGTGGTGGAGCTTCGAGACCGCGGCGGCTTCGCGCTCGAACCGCTGCACGACGTCGGCGTCGCGCGCGAGGTCGCGGTGCAGCACCTTCATCGCCGCGATCTTGCCCATGCGCAGGTGCTCGACTCGGTACACGACGCCCATCCCGCCGCGCCCGATGACCTCGATGACGCGATAGCGGCCGTCGACCACGCGCCCGAGCCAGGCCTGGTTCGAGTCGCTGAGCCGGCGATCCGGCGGCGGCTCCGGAGTGTCGGCGATCGCTTCGTGGGCGGCGGTATCGGCGAACGCGGGATTGGGCAGGCGGGCGCTCGACCGCGCGGCCGCCTCGAGCGCGCTCGCGCGCTGCATGTCGGCGCCGCATTCTTTGCAGAAGTGGCTCGGCTCGGAGTACGACGTCCGACATCGCGGGCACACGTATTTTTGCGCCGGTGTCGAGGACACGACGAGCCGATCTTACCCGCTTTGGCCGGCGCGCCCATCTCAACACGCCTTGCAAGCTGCGGTCAGCGCGCCGCGGTCGGGTCGGTCACCGGTCGCCACGTCCACGTTCCGCCGCGGACCGCGAGCAGCCCGGCGGACGGCGCGTGCGGTTCGGGGAGCCGCGTGGTCGCGTCGGACGTTCCCGGAGACAGCGCGGCGGCGCGGCCGTCGCGCGCGCCGGTACGGGCGATCGTCGGCGCGGCCCCGGTCGGGCCGTGCACGACGACGTCGACCTGGCCGGGCGGCGGGACGAGCGCGCCATCGCCGGTCGGCTCGCCGGCGACGAGCTCGCGCGGCGCCTCGGAGCTGGCAGCCACGCGCAGGCCGTCGTGCGCGGCGAGCGCGACGTAGATCGCGGTCACATCCGTCGCGTTCCAGGCGCAGCCGTCGGCGCCGGCGACCAGGCGCGCGGACGATCCCGCGCCCGGGATCGTCGCGAGCGTCGTCCCCGGCAGCTCGATCCAGCGCGCGAGCCGGCCGTCGACGACGCGCGTGCCGCGCCTGGCAAGTGCGACGAGCGCCGCGCGTTCGGCTTCGGCCGGCTCGAGGTCGCCCGGCAGCGCGACGACCGGGAAGCTCGCGTCCTCGGCGAGCACGCCGAGCGTGGCTTCGAGCTCCGGCTCGCTCGCGCCCATGCCGCCGAGCGCGACCACGACATCGGGCTTGGCCGCATCGAGCTGGGCGCGCAGCCGGCCGAGCGCGGCGAGCGTCGCCGGCGCGGCGCCACCGGCATCGGCGACGAAGCCGATCGTCGCGACGTCGCCGGCGTCCCCGCCGTCACTGCGGTGCAGCGCGTGCGCGTGCAGCGTCCAGCGGTGCCCGCCGGCCTCGAACGCCTCGTCGGCGAGCGCGGGCAGGTCGTCGGCGGTGCACCGCCACGGCGCGCGTGTCTGATCGGCGGCGGCGAACGACGCGGCGAGCGCGGGCCCGACGCGTGTCGTCGCCGGCTGGCGCTCGCGGCCGCCGCATGCTGCGAGCGCGGCGAGCGCGAGCGCGCTATTCGCCGTCGACATGGCCGCCGGCCTTCTGCCACGCCGCGATCACTTTCGGCGATTCCGCGTAGCGGCCGAGCACGTGCCGCGGCTTGCGGCGCCAGACCTGCGCGAACACGGCAGTCGCGGCGTCGTTGTCGCCGAACGCCACGTCGGCGCGCCCGGCCAGCAGTCCGACGTCGATCGCGGTGCGCTCGTCGAGGTAGTCGAGCTCGTCGGCGAGCTGGCCGAGCGCGCTGCGCACGCCTGCGAAGTCGCCGCGCAACCACGCGGCCTGCGCCCGCGGCAGCGCGGTCTGCGCGGCGCTCTCGATCTGATGCTGGTGGTCGCGGCGGGCTTTCGCGTCGGCATCGAGCGCGGACGCTTTGCTGGCGCGCACGTGCACGTGGAGGCCGGGGACGACCAGCGACTCGCCCTTTTCGAGGCCCGTGCGCGCCGCGTCGAAGTTGTTGTACTGGGCCAGCATCGCCGCCTGCTTCGGATCGCCGAAGAATGTCTGCGCGATCTGCGCGAGCGTCTCCGGTCCCTGCGCGACGTACGTGACGTGGAGCGGGATCGTCATCGGCGTGCCGATCGCGAGGCTCTCCTCGATCGAGATCGCGTTGGCCTCGGCGAGAAAGCCGGCGCGGCTCGCGTCGCCGAGGTAGGTCTGCGCGAGCGACTCGAAGCTGTCGCCTTTCGTGGTGACGATCTCGCGCGTCACCGGGATCTTGATGCGATCGCCGGGCTGCGGCTGGTGCTTGGCGTGCGCGAGCTTGTTCTCGGCGATGATCCAGCTGGTCTGCGCGCGGTCGCCGTAGAACTCGGCCGCGATCAGCTCGAGCGTGTCGGCCGACTTGATGCGATACGCGATCGCGTCCTCGGCCTGCGCGTGGGCGACGCGGGCGAGCGCGAGCAAGACGAGCAAGACGCGCGTCATGGTTCTCCCGGCTTCGCTTTGCCCGGGCGCAGCGCGACGTGCATCGCCTCGAAGTCGACGCGCAGCGACGGCGCGGCGTCGACCGGGCCGGCCACGATGTCGATCTCGCGCTCGACCGGTTGATACCAGTCGTGCTCGAACCCGATCGTGTGTTTGCCCTCGACGAGCTCGAGTGGAGAGGCGAGCGGCGTGGTGCCGATGTCGTGCCCGTCGACCGTGATGCGCGCCCACGGCGCTGCGTCGACGAGCAAGTAGCCGTGCGCGGCGTGCGCGGCGGTGAGCGACGCGTGTGGCGTCGCCGACAGCGGCGCGACGTGGATGAGGCCGAGGAACAAGAGCAGCACGCCGAACGTGATCGCGTGCGCGACGAGCCCGGCCCTCACGACGTTGCGCGCCTGCAGGTTCGGCTGCTGCAACGCGCCGGCGCCGGCGCCGAGCGCCTGCGGGTTCAAGTACTCCTCGGCCTCGAGATCCGTGATCACGCCCTGCGCCTTCAGGAACAACACCAGGCGCGCGTGGTGGTTCATCTCGACGTGCTTCGCGAGGAAGCGCTCGAGCGCCATCACCATGTGCTGCGCGCTGCGCCAGCGATCGCGCGGCTGCTTCTCGAGCGCCTTGTCGATCACCGCCGACAGCTCGCGCGGAATTTCGGGATTGAGCTTGCGCGCGCTCTCGTGCTTCTCGAGGCGGATCTTGTGCATCGCGGACTTCTTCTCGTCCTCGACGAAGGGCTTCGAGCCCGTGAGCATCTGATACAGCACCACGCCGAGCGAGAAGATGTCGCTGCGCGCGTCGAGCTTGTCGCCGAGGACTTGCTCCGGCGACATGTACGCGGGCGTGCCGATGCCGGTGCCCGCCTCGGTGAGATCGCCGAAGCTCGCGTCGCGCGCGATGCCGAAGTCCATCACCTTCACCGCACCGGTGCGCGCGAGCATGATGTTCGCGGGCTTGATGTCGCGATGGACGATGCCGCGGTAGTGGATGTAATCCATCGCGCGCGCGACCTGCACCGCGATGATCGCGGCGACGTCGTATGGAAGCCGGCCGCACTTGTCGAGCAAGTCGTACAGGTCGATGCCCTGCACGTACTCCATCACGATGAACATCGCGCCGCGCTCGCGGATGTAGTCGTAGACGTGGATGATGTTCTCGTGCTGGAGGTTCGCGAGGCTCTTGGCCTCGCGCTCGAACCGCGTGACGACGTTTTCTTCTTGCGCGGCGCTCGTTTTCAACGCCTTGATGGCGACCGTGCGACCGAGCGGGTCCTGGACGGCCCGGTACACCACGGCCATTCCGCCCGATGCGATCTCCTCCACGATGCGGCAGTTGCCGATGCGTTCGAGCATGCTATCTAGTGC
>Ga0335083_10000552_pt1:12500-55848 | contig 55848 bp, 49 predicted proteins | sample Lox_Sample_42_FD_206716 | JGI IMG/M metagenome (GOLD analysis project Ga0335083, IMG submission 206716) | Soil microbial communities from Loxahatchee National Wildlife Refuge, Florida, United States - Lox_Sample_4.2 | ecosystem: Environmental > Terrestrial > Soil > Wetlands | place...
GGGCGCAGGACGCTTGAGAGGAGCTGACCTTAGTACGAGAGGACCGGGTTGGACGGACCGATGGTGTTCCGGTTGTCACGCCAGTGGCATCGCCGGGTAGCTATGTCCGGAAGGGATAACCGCTGAAAGCATCTAAGCGGGAAGCCCCCCTCGAGATAAGGCGTCCCAAATGCAGCCAATGCACCAGAAGACCCCGCGTAGACTACGCGGTTGATAGGCGCGATGTGGAAATGCCGCAAGGCATGGAGCTAACGCGTACTAATCGGTCGGGCGGCTTGACCACCTATATTTTCCCACGCAGCGCGAGCTGCGTCGGCGCCACGCAGGCCACCACGCCTGCGGCTGGAGGCGCGCCGGGAGAAGGTCAAAGCCATCACTCTAGTTTGCTATTCCGATCATGACGCTTGTCATCGTCTCGGGACTGCAAAGCACGATCATAGGCACTCACCAGAGTGCAGCTCTGAGCTCGCTGGACACCAAGCCAGCACGCTTCGCACTTCGAATGTTTTTCCTGGTGGCTACACCGGAGAGGTCACACCCGTTCCCATCCCGAACACGGAAGTTAAGCTCTCCAGGGCCGATGGTACTGCAGGGGCAACTCTGTGGGAGAGTAGGACGCTGCCGGGGTTTTGAAGGCCCGCTCGAACGAGCGGGCCTTCATCTTTTTCGGCGCGCGTGTTATCGCTCGCGCCCTATGAACAAAACGTTGGTCGTGTACGTGGCCGTGGTGGCGCTCGCCGCGTGCGGCAAGAAGAACGATGCGCCCGCGCCGGCACCCGCGCCCGCGCCTGCGCCGAAGACGGTCGAGCCCGCGAAGAAGCCGCCCGAGGCGCCGAGCCCCGATCCGAAGCTCGTCGAGCGCGGTGCGTACGTCGCGAAGCTGGCCGGCTGCGCCGTGTGCCACACCGCGATCGGCCCGACCGGTCCCGACTTCGAGCACGCCTACGGCGGCGGCCTCGAGATGCCCGACACGTTCGGCACGTGGCGGACGCCGAACATCACGCCCGACAAGAGCACCGGCATCGGGTCGTGGACCGACGACCAGATCGCGGCCGCGATCCGCGAGGGCGTGCGCCCCGACGGCAAGAAGCTGTTCCCGATCATGCCGTACGCGAACTACAACCGCATGACCGACGATGACGTGAAGGCGCTCGTCGCGTTCTTGCATACCGTCAAGCCGGTCGAGCGCGTCGTCGCCCCCAACAAGGACCTCAAGATGGCGCCGATGGACATGCCGAAGCCGGCGAACCAGCCCGACGCGGCCGACGATCCGGTCAAGCATGGCGAGTACCTCGCGTCGCTGATGCTGTGCAGCCACTGCCACTTCTCGCCGGACCCCAAGACGTTCGCGCCGGCCGGCCCGGACAAGATGTTCTCGGGCGGCCTGGCGATGCAGCTGCCGATGATGGGCACCGGCACGCTGTACTCGCGCAACATCACCTCGGACAAGGACACCGGCATCGGCAAGTGGACGGCCGAGCAGATCGCCGCGACGATCAAGACGATGACCAAGCCCGACGGCAAGATGATCTCGGGCCCGATGCTGTTCTTGCAGGGTCAGTGGAGCCAGCTCGAGGACAAGGACATCCAGGCGGTCGCGGCCTACATCCACCAGCTGCCGGCCGTGAAGAACAAGGTGCCGGACTCGACGTTCAAGCCGAACGCCCGCCCGCCGGGTCCAACCGGCCCGGGCCCGACCGGCCCGATGATTCCCGAATCGCGCGCGAGGCCGGCGAAGGACGCGCCGGTCGAGAAGAAGTAGCCGCCGAGCGCGATCAGCGCACGCGAACCAGGCGGTAGTCCTTCTTGCCGCCCCGCACGACCAGCATCGTCTCGGTCGCGAGGTCGGCGAGCGTGACCGTGCGCTCGACGTCCGCGATCCGGACGTTGTTCAAGTACGCGCCGCCTTGCGTGACGAGCCGGCGCGCCGCGCCCTTGGAGTCGGCGACGGTGCGCGCCAGCAGATCCACGATCGTCACGCCGGCCGCGAGGTCGCCGCGCGCGATCTCGACGGTCGGGACCGTGCCGGCGAGCAGCGCGAGATCGTCGTCGGTGAGGCCGGCGAGCTCGCCGCCGAACATCACGCGGCTGGCGGCTTCGACCCGTGCGATCGAAGCCGCGCCGTGCACCCAGGTCGTCATCGCGTGCGCGAGCTCGCGCTGCGCGAGGCGCTTGGCGCGGTCGGCGTCGTGCTCGCGCAACAGGTCCTCGAGCTCGGCGAGCGGGCGCAGCGAGAACACGCGCGTCAGGCTCGGCGCGCGCGCATCCTCGACGTTGAGCCAGTACTGGTAGAACGCGTACGGGCTGGTGCGCGCACCGTCGAGCCAGATCCGCTCGCCGGTCGAGGTCTTGCCCATCTTGTTGCCGCTCGAGTCGAGGAGCAGCGGCGCGGTCAGCCCGTACAGCTGCATCATGCCGAGCTTGCGCGCGAGCTCGCAGCCCGCCGTGATGTTGCCGTATTGATCGTTGCCGCCGACCTGCAGCCGGCAGCCGTGCGCCTTCGCGAGGTGCACGAAGTCGAACGCCTGCAGCAGCATGTACGAGAACTCGGTGTAGCTGATGCCGTGCTCGCTCGACAGCCGCGCCGCCACCGAGTCCTTCGCGGTCATGTAATTGATCGTCAGGTGCTTGCCGATGTCGCGCAGGAACTCGAGGTAGCCGATGCCCCGCGTCCAGTCGGCGTTGTTGACGAGCACGACGCCGTCCATGTCGAGCAGGTGCGCGAGCTGTGCGCGGATGCCGGCGACGTTCGCGGCGAGCGTCGCGTCGTCGAGCAGGTTGCGCTCCGCGCTCTGGCCCGACGGGTCGCCGATCATGCCGGTCGCGCCGCCGACCACCACGATCGGGCGGTGCCCGGCGAGCTGGAGGCGCTTGAGCAGGATCGTCGGCACGAGGTTGCCGACGTGCAGGCTCGACGAGGTCGGGTCGTAGCCGGCGTACGCGGTCACCGGAGCGTGCTTCGCGAGCAGCTCGGCGAGCCCCGCGCGGTCGGTGACGTTCGCGAGCAGGTCACGCGCGGCGAGCTCGTCGATCAACGGCAGCGGCAGGCCAGACGACATGCGCGAACCCTACCGCAATTCGTCGACGAGCCGCACGAGCAAGCGCCGGCAGTCGTCGAACACCGCGGGGATCTCGGTCTCGTCGTCGAGCAAGTCGACGAGCCACGTCGAGTCGAGCAGCCGCGCGGTGACGAGCCAGTCGTCGGGCAGCGCGCGCCCGGACGCCTCCGCGTAGCCGCGCGCGAACCCGGCGCGGAACTCGGAGTCGTGGCGGTTCGCGTAGCGAAACAGGCTGCCGATGTCGAACAGCGGCGAGCCGGTCGTCGTCGTCTCCCAGTCGATCAACCCGCCGACGCGCCAGCGCGCGCCGCGCCGCTGCACGATCACGTTGCGGTGGCCGAGGTCGCCGTGCGACAGGCACACCGCGCCCCACGCGAGCTTCGGCTCGTAGGCCTCGAGGCCTTTGCGGAGCGCGTCGGCGCACGGCACGCCGATGCGCGTGCGCGCGCGGCCCTCCGACAGTTGCGCGTACGCGCGCTCGAGGATCGCGGTGAGCTCGAACGACTCGGTCGCGTCGGTCTTGGCGAGCCACGCGAGCACGCGCCCGAGCGGCTCGGCGAGCGCCGCGAAGCCGTCGGTCTCGCCGGCCTTGCGCAGCTCGTGCAGCGTGACGCCGTCGATCCAGCGGTACACGATCGCGAGCTTCTTGTCGTCGACATGCACGACATCCGGGACCGGAATGGTCCCGTGCAAGAGCGTGAGTGTCGACAGCTCGGTATCGAACCACTCGCGGTCGCCCGCGTAGTGCTTGACGCCGAACACGTCGCCGTTCTCGAGCACCACCTTGTGGATCGTGTTCGTGAGCCCGCCGTCGACCGGCTCGACCCGCGCCACCGGCCCGCCGACGATCTCGGCAAGCTCGCCGCGGCTCACCTCGAGCAGCGGGAACACGCGAACGTTGGTGACGGTGGGATCGAGACCCACGGCTCATTGTAGCGTAGAGGCCGTGCTGCATACGGCCTCTACGTCATTCGCCTCGCGAAGCGCCCGGCTGTACGGAGCAGACGGCTCGCCGAGGCTCGCCTACCGCGCGTAGTCCGACGCGCGGGTCTCGCGAACGACCACCACGCGCACCTGACCCGGGTACGTCGCCTCGGTCTCGATCGCGCGCGCGATCTCCTTCGACATCACGACGGCCTGCGCGTCGTCGACCGTGTCGTTCATGACCATGACGCGGATCTCGCGGCCGGCCTGCAGCGCGTACGCGCGCTCGACGCCGCCGAACCGCTTGCAGATCGCCTCGAGGTCGGCGAGCCGCTTGATGTACGACGCGAGCTGTTCGCGGCGCGCGCCGGGCCGCGCCGCCGACAGCGCGTTCGCGGCCGCGACGATGTGATCGAGCAGCGCCTGCGGCTTGACGCCGGACTCGTCGCCGTGGTGCGACGCGATCGCCTGCCACACCTTCGGCGATTCGCCGTGCTTGCGCGCGAGCTGCGCGCCGACGTCGGCGTGCGAGCCCTCCTGCTCGTGGTCGACGGCCTTGCCGATGTCGTGGAGCAGACCGGCGCGGCGCGCGAGCTTGACGTTCGCGCCGAGCTCGCTCGCGATGAGACCCGCGAGGTAGCCGACCTCGATCGAGTGGAGCAGCACGTTCTGGGCGTACGACTGACGGAACTTGAGCTCGCCGAGCATGCGCACGAGCTCGGGATGCAGCCGGTGCAGGCCGAGGTCGAACACGGCCTGCTCGCCGGCCTCCTTGCACGACTTCTCGACTTCGTTCTCGGCCTTGCGCACGACCTCCTCGATGCGCGTCGGATGGATGCGGCCGTCGGCGACGAGCGCGCCGATCGCGAGCCGCGCGATCTCGCGGCGCACCGGGTTGAAGCACGAGATCGTGATCGCCTCCGACGTGTCGTCGATGATCATGTCGATCCCGGTCGCGGCCTCGAGCGCGCGGATGTTGCGGCCCTCGCGGCCGATCAGCCGGCCCTTGAGGTCGTCGGGCGGCAGCGGCACGACCGCGACCGTGCGCTCGTGCACGAACTCGCTCGCGAACCGCTGGATCGCGGTCGCAACGATCGTCTTGGCGCGGGCGGTCGCGTCACGCTCGGCCTCGTCCTCGATGCGCTTGATCTCGACCGCGGCCGCGGCGAGCGCCTGCCCGCGCACGTCCTCTTCGAGCTTCTTGCGCGCTTGCTCCTCGGACAGGCTCGCGATCTGCTCGAGCTTCTTGCGCGCCTCGGCCTGCGCGGCCTCCGCCTTGTCGACCGCGGCATCGGCCTGCTTGATCTTGCCGTCGACGCTCTGCTCCCTCTTCGCGAGCTCCTGCGCGCGGCGCTCCGCATCTTTTTTCGCGCGGTCCAGGTCGCGTTCCTTCTGCGCGACCTCGGCCTCGCGCTTGCCGAGCTCGGCCTTGCGCGCCTTCAGCTCCTCGTCGAGCTCGGCCTTGCGCTTGCGCGCGGCTTCCTTGCCCTCGACCTCGGCCGCGCGCTGGATCGCGTCGACCTCGGCTTGCGCCGCCGTGCGGATCTTCTCGGCCTCGGCGGCCGCGGCCTCGCGCGCGCCACCGTCGCCCTTGCCACGGCCGAGCCGCGTGCCGAGGAAGACGCCGGCGGCAAGGCCGATCGCGACCGCTATGAGCACGAACACCGGATCCATCACTGCACCTCGGCACCCACCCTGTACACGCCGGCCTCGGTCACGATCGCGTGCAGCCGCACGTCGTGCGGATCGACCGGAACCTCGGCGACGAGCTGGCACTCGAACGCGAGGCCGATGCGCTGCGCGCGCGGCGCGGCGGCCAGCGTCGCGTCGTAGTGGCCGCGGCCCCAGCCGATGCGGCCGCCCGCGCGATCGAACGCGAGCCCGGGCACGACGAACGCGTCGATCGCGGCGAGCTCGACGACCGTCGCCGGATCGGCGGCCGGCTCGCGCAGCCCGAACCGCGCCGGCACGAGCTCGTCGATGCGCGCGGCGTGGAACGCCAGCTCGCGGGCGCTATCGACGACGCGCGGGTACACGACGCGGGCACCGCCGGCGCGGGCGAGCGCGTCGAGCGCGGTGGTGTCGGCCTCGCTGCCTTTCGGCGCGTACAGCGCGACGACGCGTGCGGTCGCGATCAGCTCGCCGGCGCGCCGCGCGATCTCGGCGCTCGCGGTCGCGCGAGCCTCGGCGCTCAGCGCGTCGCGGCGCGACAGGATCGTGCGCCGGGTGACGGGCTTAGCGCGCGGGCGTGACGGATCGATCGGTGGCACCAGCAGAGGCGCGCATCATACCCTCCGCTCAGCGCGAGGTCGCGTGCTGGCGCATGATGAAGTTCGCGAGCGGGCGGCGGTGGCGCTCGATGTCGCCGACGAAGCGCAGCGCCATGCCGGCGCGCGGCGTGTGCTCGATGCGGACGACCTGCGCGTTCAGATGCAGCGTGTCCTCGCCGGGAAGATCGAGATCGACTTCGAGATCGGCGCCTTCGTCGACGATGCGCGGTGCGCGCATGAACAGACCGCTGCGCGAGACGTCCTCGACCAGCCCGTCGATGACAACCCCCTGAACGCGACACTGAGCCCGTGCTCGGACGGGAACTCGAACAGCTGCCCGTTGGTCCATGTAGTCAAAGGGAGGTTATGACCCTACGTACAGAAAAGCAAGCTGATTCGCCCCCCTGGGATGGTAGCAATACCGGAGTGGCTGCGGATGACGACCATAGCGACGAATCGGGTCGGATCCAGCTCGGCGAGCCGCCGCGCACGGCAGGCGGATTCGCGGCGCTGTGGAGCTCGGTAAAACACCTCCAGCGCGATTCCGGGATCCCGCGCGGCGGCAAGGCGCTGCTCGCGATGAACCAGGCGAGCGGCTTCGATTGCCCGGGGTGCGCGTGGCCGGATCCGGCGGCCGACGATCGCAGCCGCTTCGAGTTCTGCGAGAACGGCGCGAAGGCGATCGCGGAGGAGGCGACGAGCGCGCGCGCGACGCCGGAGCTGTTCGACCGGCTCACCGTCGACGAGCTGCGCGCGCTGTCGGACTTCGAGCTCGGCCAGCTCGGCCGGCTCACGCATCCGATGCTGCTCGACGACACGCGCCGTTACCGCGCGGTGACGTGGGAGCACGCGATCGCGGTGGCGGCGTCGGCGCTGCGCGCGGCCGGGCCGGCGGCGAGCGCGTTCTACACGTCGGGGCGTACCTCGAACGAGGCCGCGTTTCTGTACCAGCTCGTCGGCCGGATGTTCGGCACGAACAACTTCCCCGACTGCTCGAACATGTGCCACGAGTCGAGCGGCGTCGCGCTCGGCGAGACGATCGGCATCGGCAAGGGCACGGTGTCGCTCGCCGACTTCGACGCGTGCGACCTCGTCTTCGTGATCGGCCAGAACCCGGGCACGAATCACCCGCGGATGCTGACGTCGCTGCGCGCGGCGGCCAAGCGCGGCGCGACGATCGTCTCGATCAATCCGCTGCGCGAGGTCGGGCTGTCGCGGTTCGCGCACCCGCAGCATCCGCTCGACATGCTCGCCGGCGGCGTCGCGCTCGCGAAGCACTTCGTGCAGGTGCAGATCGGCGGCGACCAGGCGCTGTTCCTCGGCATCGGCAAGGCGCTGGTCGAGCGCGACGACGCCGGCGAGCGCGTGCTCGACCACGAATTCCTCGCGGCGAAGACGATCGGCTTCGAAGCCTGGCGCGATCACGCGCGCGCCGTGCCGTGGCGCGCGATCGCGGCGAGCGCGGGCGTCGACGAGCCGACGATCCGCACGATCGCGGACATCTACGCCAACTCGCGCGCGGTGATCGCGTGCTGGGCGATGGGGCTCACGCAGCACAAGCACGCGGTCGCGACGATCCAGGAGATCGTCAACGCGATGCTGCTCCGCGGCAACCTCGGTCGTCCGGGCGCTGGCCTTTGCCCGGTGCGCGGCCACTCGAACGTGCAGGGCGATCGCACCATGGGCATCGACCATCACCCGAAGCCGGCGTTTCTCGACGCGCTCGCCCGCGCGTTCGACTTCGAGCCGCCGCGCCAGCCCGGCTGCGACACGGTCGCGTCGATCCAGGCCATCGAGCGCGGCGCGATCCGCGCGCTGTTCTGCCTCGGCGGCAACCTGGTTTCGGCGATGTCCGATACCGAGCGCACCGCGCGCGCGATCGAGAGCTGCGCGTTCACGGCGAGCGTTGCGACCAAGCTCAACCGCACGCACCTGTATCCCGGCGCGTGCGCGCTGCTCCTGCCGTGCCTGGCTCGCAGCGAGGTCGATGCACGGGCGAGCGGCGCGCAGTTCGTCACCGTCGAGGATTCGATGAGCATGGTGCACGCGTCGCGCGGCGTGCTCGCCCCGGCGAGCGACGAGCTGCGCAGCGAGCCCGCGATCGTCGCCGCGCTCGGCGAGGCGCTCGTCGCCGGCGGCGTGCCGTGGCGCGAGCTCGCGGGCGATTACGACCGGATCCGCGAGCGCATCGCCGATGTCGTGCCGGGCTTTCACGACTTCAACGCGCGCGTGCGCGAGCCGGGCGGCTTCCAGCTGCCGAGCTCGGCGCGCGACGGCACGTTCACCGCGATCGGCGGCCGCGCGCGGTTCACCGTCGCGGTGCCGCCCGAGCTCGCACTGCCGCCCGGGCGGCTGCGCATGATGACGCTGCGCAGCCACGATCAGTTCAACACGACGATCTACGGGCTCGACGATCGCTATCGCGGCATTCGCGGCGGCCGCCGCGTCGTGTTCGTGCATCCGTCCGACATGGCCGCGCTCGGGCTGGTCGAGCGCCAGAGCGTGGATCTCGTCTCGGAGTGGCACGACGGCGAGCGCGTCGCGCCGGCCTTCGTCGTCGTGCCGTACGAGCTGCCGCGCGGCAACTGCGCGACCTACTTTCCCGAGGCCAACGCGCTCGTGCCGCTCGACTCGATCGCGGACCGTTCGGGAACGCCGACCTCGAAGTCGGTCGTGATCCGGCTGCGCGTGCGTTAGATTCGCGCCATGCGCTCGATCGTCTTGCTCGCGCTCGCGGCGTGTGCGCATGCCGCGCCACCGCCGGCACTCGCGCCGGCACCCGCGCCACTCGCGCACGATGGCACGTACATCACCGTGCGCGGGATCAAGACGTACTACGAGACGCATGGCAGCGGTCCGCCGCTGCTACTCCTGCACGGCGGCACCGGCTCGGCCGACGACTTCGATCGCAACACGCCCGCGCTCGCCGCACACTTTCGCGTGATCACGCCCGAGCGCATGGGCCACGGCCGCACCGCCGACGTCCCCGACCGGCCGTTCGACTATCACGAGATGGCCGAGGACATGATCGCGTTCATGGACGCGATCCACGTCGCCAAGGCCGACCTCGTCGGCTGGAGCGATGGCGGCATCGTCGCACTCGACATCGCGATGCATCACCCCGACCGCGTCGGCAAGCTCGCCGTGACCGGCGCGAACTTTCGCGTCGACGGCCTCGCGCCGGAGATCGTCACGTGGCTGCGCGACGTCAAGCCCGATGACTGGCCCAAGACGATGCTCGACAACTACAAGCGGCTGTCACCCGACGGCGCCGCGCACTGGCCGGTCGTGTTCGAGCGGCTCCGCAAGATGCTGCTGTCGCAGCCGAGCTACACGAACGAGCAGCTCAAGACGATCACGGCGCCGACCCTCGTGATGGCTGGCGACGACGACGTGATCCGCATCGAGCACACCATCGAGCTCGCGCGCACGATCCCCGGCGCGCAGCTGTGCATCTACCCCGGTGGTGGCCACTTCTGGTTCAACAAGAAGGCCGACGCGTTCAACGCGATCATCCTCGAGTTTCTCGCCGCGCCTCCGCCGACGGGTCAGTGACCGTACATCGCGTGCGGATGCTGCATGAACTGCAGTGTCTCGTCGTGCTGGGCCTGCCACTCGTCGCGCGTGTGGCAAACCTCGCGCGACATCAGCGAGCCCGTGCGCGGCTGGTCCTCGCACACCACCTCGTCGCCGCGGGCGACCTGACCGCGTGGCGCTTGCTGGCTTCCAGTCGCGCACGCCGACAGGGTCAGGACAGCTGCCAGCAGGATGCGAGTCATACGCCCATCATAACGCCGCGGCCGGGCCAGGCGCCGCGAAAACACTCGCCTACATGTCGTGCGCGCGGATCACGGTCACGGTCGAAAGCCGCGTGATGCCAGGCGCGATCCCGTCGAGCGGCGCGCGGCGCAGCATCGCGTGCGCGAGCTCGGTGCGGTTGCGAACACCGAGGCGCTCGAACACCTCCTTCAGCCGCGCCTTCACCGTGTTGATCGAGATCGCGAGCTCCTTGCCGATCGCCGCGTTCGACTGGCCGCGCGCGGCGAGCCGCGCGACTTGCAGCTGGCGCGGTCCGAGCGCGCCGCCGGGGCGGCGGCGCGGAACAGCTCCGACGCCGCGCCGCGTGCACCACACCGCGAGCTGGGTCGCGACCAGCATCAGGGCGCGTTCGAGCGCGCGCGACGGCGGCTCGGCAATGGTCCACGCGATCGCGCCGAGCTCGCCATCGTTGCCGACGAGCGGCACGGTCAGATCCGCGGGCTCGGCAAAGTCCGGGCTCGCGACGGCGAGCGCGATCGAGCCGTGCACGAAGCGCAAGCCGATCCACGTGCCACGCGCGCCGAGCCGCTTGGCCTCGTCGCAGACGATCGCTGCCGCGTCGATGAATCGCTCCGCCGCCTCGACCCGCCGCGCGAACATCGATCCACGGTAACGACGTGCAGACGAGCGCTCCAACATCTAGTAGCGGCAATGTCCGGACGGCACCCGGACGGGTGCGGGGAAATGCCGGCAACGGGCCGCAATCGTCCGCACCGCGCTCGATCGGGTACTGCTCGCGCGCCGCGCGTTCCGGCCGAATGTCGAGATGGACGTCCCCACTCGTTTTCATGCGCGCCGGCTCGAGGCCGCGCACGCGATCGCGCGCTTCGGCGTGCGTCTGCCCTTGCCGCTGTTCTGGCTGACGAGCAACATCGTGTGCCGCGCGCTGCTGCCGGCGCTGCGCGGCCCGCTGCGCTGTCCGACCGCGTACGGCTTCGATCTCGTCGTGCGCGCGACCAACGGCGGTAACTACTACCGCTGCGGTTTCTACGAGCACGGCACGATGCACGTGATCGCGAGCTGCCTGCGCGCGGGCGACGTGTTCGTCGATGCCGGTGCGAGCGTCGGCCAGATGTCGTTTCATGCCGCGCGCGCGGTCGGCGCGAGCGGCCGCGTGCTCGCGTTCGAGCCCGCGCCGGAGCGCTACGACGATCTCGCCGCCGGCATCGCCGTGAACGGGTTCGCGAACGTCGACGCGTCACGGGCCGGACTCGCGGCGCAGCCCGGTGAGCTCGCGCTGTACATGCGGGGCAGCCCGTCGATGGCCGACCAGACTCGCACCGCAGATGTCGTGCGCGTGCCGGTGCGACCGCTCGACGACGTGCTCGCCGAGCACGCGATCGATCGCGTGCGCTTCGTCAAGATCGACGTCGAGGGGCTCGAGCCGGACGTGCTGCTCGGCGCCCGCCGCCTGCTCGCTTCGCCCGAGCCGCCGATCGTCTGCTACGAGCTCGGGATCTACGACCACGCTCGCGCCGTGCACGACATTCTGCCGGCGAGCTATGCGCTGTACCAGCTCGCCGGCACCGCGCATCGGCCGTCGCCGCTGGTCGAGCGCGCGCCGCACGAGCTGCGCGCCGACAACGTGTTCGCGATCCCGCGCGCGCTCGTGCCGACGCTGCCACGCACGCTGTTCGCGCCGCGCGCGCTACCTGCAGCCGCCTAGCGCGACTTCGGGTAAGCTTCGCCGCCATGTCCGAGCCCGCGAACATCACGATCACCCTGCCCGATGGCGCCGAGAAGCACGTGCCGGCCGGCACGACGGTCGCGGAGTTCGTGCGCACGCAGATCGGCGCGGGGCTGGCGAAGGCGGCGCTGTTCGCGAAGTACGACGGCGCCGACGTCGATCTCTCGCACGCGATGGATCACAGCGCGCCGCTCGCGATCTTCACGCCGAAGAACCACGAGGGTCTCGACCTCGTGCGCCACGATGCCGCGCACATCGTCGCGTCGGTCGTGCAGAAGCTGTTCCCCGGCACGCAGGTCACGATCGGCCCGACCACCGACGAAGGCTTCTACTACGACTTCTATCGCGAGAAGCCGTTCACGCCCGAGGACCTCGAGGCGATCGAGAAAGCCTCGAACGAGGTCATCAAGGCCGACCTGCCGTTCGTGCGCGAGGAAGTCTCGCGCGACGCGGCGCTCGCGCTGTTCGGCAAGCTCGGCGAGAAGTTCAAGCTCGAGATCATCGAGGACATCTTCGCGAAGGGCGCGAAGACGCTGTCGCTGTACAAGCACGGCGACTGGGTCGACTTCTGCCTCGGCCCGCACGGCCCATCGACCGGCCGCGTCGGCGTGATCAAGCTGCTCTCGGTCGCCGGCGCGTACTGGCGCGGCGATCACCGCAACGCGCAGCTCCAGCGCATCTACGGCACCGCGTTCTTCACGCAGAAGGAGCTCGACGCGTGGGTGACGCAGCAGGAAGAGGCGAAGAAGCGCGATCACCGCAAGCTCGGCAAGGAGCTCGACCTGTTCGGCTTCCACCCGGCCGCACCCGGCGCGGTGTTCTGGACCGCGCGCGGCACCGTCATCTACACGATGCTGCAGACCGCGATGCGCAAGATGTGCCTCGCGAACGGTTACGAGGAGATCAAGACGCCGCTGCTCTACAACAAGATGTTGTGGGAGCGCAGCGGTCACTGGGGCAAGTACCGCGAGAACATGTTCTTGATCCTCGACCCCGAGGCCGATCCGTCGCTGCCCGAGGAAGAGCGCGCGTCGTACTCGCTCAAGCCGATGAACTGCCCGTCGCACTACCTGTTCTATCAGATGAAGCGACGCAGCTATCGCGAGCTACCGTTGCGGCTCCACACGCAGGACGTCCTGCATCGCAACGAGGCGACCGGCGTGCTGAGCGGGCTCACGCGCGTGCGTCAGTTCCAGCAAGACGACGCGCACATCATCTTGATGGAGTCGCAGATCGCCGACGAGGTCGCGCGGCTGACCAAGCTGATCGCGAAGGTGTACTCGGCGTTCGGCCTCGAGTTCACCGCGAAGTTCGCGACACGTCCGGCGCAGAAGATCGGCGATGACGCGCTGTGGGACAAGGCGGAGGCCGCGCTCAAGGCTGCGCTCGAGCAGACCGGCCTGCCGTACGAGCTCAAGCCCGGCGACGGCGCGTTCTACGGCCCGAAGATCGACTTCGACGTGGCCGACAGCATCGGCCGCAAATGGCAGCTCGGCACGATCCAGCTCGACTACAACGCGCCCGAGCGGTTCGAGCTCGGCTACATCGGCGCCGACAACGTCGAGCATCGCCCGGTCGTGATCCACCGCGCGATCTACGGCTCGTTCGAGCGCTTCATCGGCATCTTGATCGAGCACTTCGCCGGCGACTTCCCGGTCTGGCTCGCGCCCGAGCAGGCGCGCATCATTCCGATCTCGGAGGCGCAGCTGGCTTACGCCGAGGAGGTCGCGGCGAAGCTGCACGCGTACGACCTGCGCGCGACGGTCGATCTCTCGCACGGCACGCTCAACGCGATGATCCGCGACGCGCAGCTCGCGAAGGTGCCGTACACGCTCGTGGTCGGCAATCGCGAGGTCGAGGCGCGGGGCGTCAAGCCGCGCCGGCGCGGCACCGGCAAGGATGCCGACCTCGGCATGATGTCGCTCGACACGTTCCTCGCGCAGCTGCGCAAGGAAGCCGAGATTCCGTACTGATCGCTACTGCCGGTTGCCGGCGTACGACCAGGTGTGCACGCCGAGGTAGACGCCGGCCATCCAGTCGCCCTGCGCGATCAAGCTCGTGCCGACGACGCCGCCGACCGAGCACCACGGCGACAGCCAGAGGTCGAGACGGCCGCGCGCTTCGAGCATGCCATCGACGTGACCGTCGCGCTCCCACGCGAACGTGTACTCCATGACGCCGCCGGCGACCTCGGCGGCGAGCGCGAACGGGCCGAGGCCGCCGCGCAGGCCGAGCGACGCGAGGCCGTCGACGACGAGATCGGGCGTGCTCGTGTCGAGCGAGTCGAGGTTGCCGAAGTTCCCGAGCTCGAAGTCGACCGCGCCGTACAGGTGACGCGACAGGCCGAAGCCCATGCGCTCGTCGAACAACAGCGCCGTGCTCGTCGAGCCCTTGCCCGCCGTGGGCGGCTTGGGACCGACCGTGCGGGCGGCCGGCACGACCGATGGCGGTGTCGCGGTCGAGCCGAACGTGCGCTCGTTCATGCCGAGATCGAAGAACACGTACGGGTCGAGCAGGTTGCGCCCCCACGCGCCGTAGCGGTCGCAGCGGCGATAGCCGACCACGTCGTTGTCGTCGACGTAGCACGGCCGACCGTCGTCGCCGGCCGGGCAGCACGGCAGGTCTTCGGAGTCGGAGTCATCGGCGAACGCCGCCGGCACCGGCATGGTCGCGAGAATGCTTGTCACCAAGAACGCGATGCGAGTGGTCACTGGGCCTCCGAGGGTTGCGGGCGCGCTGCAAGACACAGCCACACCGAGGGCGCCGCGTGCGCGATCGACGCGGCGTCGACACAGATGTCGCGAAGCGGAACGTCGCTCTGGTACGAGATCGCTTCGCGGCCGACCGCGCGCCCGTCGAGGCGTGCGATCGAGAGCTCGTGGAACGGATCGTACGCGCTGAGCGCGAGCTGCTGGCCGTCGGACGTGCGACCGAACAGGTCGGCCATCGCGAGGTCGACGATCACGGGATGGTCGCAGCGGTTGCCGAACGCGTACGACACGACCGCGTCGCCGGCAGGCAGATCGGGCCTGCGTTCGATCGCGAGATCGAGGCAGTCGATGCTCGCCAGCTGGCCAACAAACGACTGCATCGGCGATTGGAAGGAGCCCGGCTGATAAGCGCAGCCGACGAGGGTGAGACCAATCACGACGATCGCGCGCATGCGGTCGCACATCAGCAATTCACCGACCGGAACACGCGCGCGAAATTCAGCGGGCTTGCGCGCCGCTCGTGTGCGCGTCTCGAGCGCCATGGTCACGGATCACCGTGCGTCGCTCTCTTGCGCCACAATCCGAGACGCACGCGCTCGTGGCCGAAATCGCGGTCGCACGACGCGTCCGTGCGTGTGATCCCGGCGGCACATGCGCTGCAATCCGTCGAGACATGAGAATCGAGAGACTAGTTACCGCGTGCGCGCTCGCGGCGGCAGCCCTCGCGGCGTGCGGCTCGAGCACGTCGATCGAGCAGACGTGGAAGCCGTCGAACGCGCCGCCGCCCGCGATGCATCAAGTCGTAGTCGTGATGCTGTCGCGCGATGTCTCGACGCGTCACATCGCCGAGGACCGCATGGCCGCGCAGCTGCGCCACGCCGGCGTCGCGGCGGTCCAGGGCTATGCGGTGCTCACCGACGACGATCTCGCGAACCGCGAGAGCGCGAAGGCGCGGCTCGTCGCCGCGGGCTACGATGGTGTGATCGTGATGCGCCTCGTCGGCGCGCACCAGCAGCTGCAATTCGTGCCGACGTACTGGGATTACAGCCCGGGCTGGTACGGACCGGGATGGTGGGGACCGGGCTACGGCGGCTACTACGAGACCGAGACGATCGTGCGCGTCGAGACCAGTGCGTACTCGCTGCGCGACGGCCGGCTCGAATACACCGCGCTCTCGCGGACGATCGATCCGGCGAGCGTCAAGAACCTCATCGACGGCGTCACGTCGAAGGTCGCGCACGCGCTCACCAAGCAGCGCGTCGTGATCGCGACGTCGACCCGACCGCCTGCGGGCTGATGGAGATGTCACCATGCGCATGCTGATCTCGATCGCCGTGCTCGCGACCACGCTCGCGACCACGAGCTGCTACGTCGACGACGTCTACGGCGGCTACCCCGAAGTGGCCCCCGGCGTGTCGGTCGTCACTGGCTACGATTATCCGGTCTATTACGCGGACAACTACTATTGGATGTACGACAACGGATATTGGTACTACGCACCGACGCTGTACGGCTCGTGGGTGTTCGGCGTGCCGCCGATCGCGCTCCGTAATTATTCGTATTACCACCCGTATGGCTATTACGGATATCGCGGATATCCACGCGGCTATTACTACCCGCACGGCTACTACGGACGCGGCTACTACGGGCGCGGCTACTACGGGCGCGGCTACTACGGACACGGTTACCCCGGCGGTTATCACGGCCCGGTCGTGTCACACGGTTACGGCGGCGGTTACCACGGCGGCGGCGGTTACCACGGCGGAGGCGGCGGTCATGGCGGACACCGCTAGGCCACGACCGCGTCCGATCGAGCACGGCGGGCTCGGTCAGAGCGGCTACACCGCCGGCCGGCCCGACGCCGATCCGGCGCTCGCGCTCGAGCTCGACGCCGAGTACGAGACCTATCCGCGCGGCGCCGACGAAGACCAGCTCCAGCACGAGCTCGGAACCGACGACCGCTTCACCGGCCGCGGCGGGCCGCGGCTCACGGCACGGCGCTAGTGGGCCGTCGTCGTCTTGGCGAGCTCGGTCGCGAGCGCGGTGACGCCGACGGCGCCGCCGAGCTGCATCGAATCGATCGCGGAGCTCGGCACGAGCACGATCGTCGCGTTGTGCTTGAGGCCTTCGTACAGCATGTTCATCGCGCGCAGGTGGAGCGCGGTCGGATCGTTCGCGTACGTGCGCGCGGCTTCGCCGAACTTCTCCGCGATCTGGCGCTCGGAATCGCCGAGGATCACGCGCGCCGTGCGCTCGCGCTCGGCCTGGGCTTGCATCGACATCGCGTCCTGCAGCCCGACCGGAATGAGCACGTCGCGCACCTCGACGGAGATGACCTGGATCCCCCACGGCTCGGTGCGCGCGTCGATGATGCGTTGCAGCTCGCCCGAGATATGCTCGCGCCCCTCGAGCATCTCGGCGAGCATCGTCTTGCCGATCACGTCGCGCAGCGCGGTCTGCGCGGCCCAGCTGATCGCGCTCTGGTAGTCGGCGACCGCGAGCGCGGCGCGCTCGGGATCGACAACCTTCCAGAACAGCACGGCATCGACATCGACCGGCACGGTATCGCGCGTCAGCGTCTTTTCGGCCTTGAACGACGTCGTGATCACGCGGATGTCGATCCAGTACGGGATCGTGTCGATGATCGGGATGATGCCGAACACGCCTGGGCCGCGCAGCGCGCGAAACCTCCCGAGCCGGAGCACGATCGCGCGGTCCCATTGCGCCGCGACGCGAACCGCACGCGCCGCGATCGCCGCGACGAGAAACGACACGATCGCGATCGTCACGCTGGCCGTCGTCGCGACCGGACCGCAGATCGCCCACGCGACCGCGAGCCCGGCCGCGAAGATCACGACGAACACGAGCTTGGCGAGCGAGCTAGTCCCTTGCATGACCAAACCGATTGCACCGGGCGTGCCTCGGAGAATTTGCTGCTACTGGATCACGACAACCGGGTTGATCTTGCCGACGTTGCCGCCGGCCGGATAGGCGTACGAGGCAAAGTACGCGAGGCCCCACACCATGATGTTGAACGCGCCGGCGCTCGACGCGGTGTGCCGCCCGTTCGTGCAGCTGCCGACCGGCGTGTCGCGCTGCAGGTCGGCGTTCGTGATCTGGTACTTCGTACCGTCGTTGACGTTCTGCCAGCCCGTGAGCGTACCGAGGCAGTCGACCGTGACGTCGTGAAACGTGCCCGACGCGTCGGCGGCGCGTGTCACGACCAGGTTGGTCGTGGTGTACGTCGGATCGGTGAAGAACACGTAGCTCTGCAGCCACTGCGCGGGCGGCAGGATGTTGACGTACTCCTCGTCGCCGAGGCAGCCCATGCTGCCGTCGCCCGGGCGACTGCCGCCGGTGACGTAGCAGCCGGTCATGTACTGGCCGACGTAGAACGGGTGCATCGCGTCCTGGCTGGTCACGATGAACGGCGTGGTCGACTCGAACTCGACGACCTGGCCGACGCCGATCGTCGTAGGCGCGCCGGTGACCGCCGGCGAATACGTCAGCGTCGTGCCGGCGACCGTGCCGACGATGCGATAGAGGACCGACTCCGGCTGCAGGTCCGAGCGGCGTGTCGCGTACGGCGGCGCGACGTACTCGGAGCCGAGCGCCGACACCGGCGGAATCTCCTGGTGGCTCGAATCGCAGCCGCCGCCGCTCGACGTCATGTCGGACAGGCATAGGTAGCCGGTGCCGCCGGTGTACGCGACGGGGTTGCTCGCCGTGATCACGCTGCCGGCCATGTCGCCGGAGTCTTCCCATTGCACGAACTGCCCGGCGTTGAGCGTGTACGTCGTGGTCTGACCCGCCGGTGCGGCCGCGACGCTCGGACCGGCCGGCAGCGCGTCGGTCGGCGTGATCTGCACCATCGTGTTGTCCATCGCCGCGACGACCGTGCCCCAGCCCGGACCGGTGGTCGGCTTGGACCCGGCCGTGACGTAGTTCGTGCCCCACGCGGTCGTCGGTAGCACGAGCTCGGCGCTCGGCAGAAACGACGACGCGCCGCCGTACGGCAGGATGTCGTACGCGCTCACCGGCATGCTCGTCGTGATGTGGAACGCGGTGCCGATTCCGGAATCGGAGTTGCTGCCGTTGTACACCGCCGCGCCGCCGGCCGCGTCGATTGCGGGCGTGATCGGGCACGCCGGCGATGACGTGCCAACGGCAGCCGATGTGTCGGCGCTGAGAAACAGCACGCCGACGTTCGAGCTGGCGATGCCGGTGCTCGGCACCGCCGGCCAGCTCGCCGCATCGACCGTGCCGTTGGGGACGCGGCCGAATGTGGCCGCGTCGTAGCTCGCGCCGCCGCGCGTGATCGTCACGACGCTATCGAGCGGCCAGTTGTTCGCGAGAAACACCGCGAAGCACGGCGGAACGATCGGTCCGCCGTCGAAGTTCGGCAGGTACGACGGCGTCGCGACGACGAAGTCGCAGCCGACCGAGCCCTGGCTCGCGGCCGCGGCCTGACACGCCGGCACGCACATGCCCGCCGCGCAGCCCTGATCGTTCGGGCACGTCTGCACGACATTGCCGTTCATGTCGACGACGTTGTGCAGGTCGGAGCTGCAGCCGTCGCCGTTGTTGGTGCCGCCGTCGCTGTCGCTGCCACCGCCTCCGCCGCCACCCGGCCGGCCGCTGGGACCGCAGGCAATCACGAAGGTCAACGCACACGCGACGACAAGCCGGAGGGTCCGCACGGGCGCGACCATACCGGACTCGCAGCGCGTTCTGACAAGAATCTGACGGCCTGCGTCGGCTTGGCGAGGAACGGCACGCCGCGGCATCGTGTGCGCGCGGGGCAAATTCTCCCGCGTCGCCGATGTCTCACGGGCATGGATCTCGTCGGTTGGCAGCGAACGGCAGTCGACGCGATCAAGCGCGACGCCATCGTGCGCTCGGTCGCGTCGCCGCGCGCCGAGTCTTACATCCTCGGCGAATACCTGTGGTCGGAAGAAGGCGCCGAGCGCAGCGCGCTGCAGCGCGTGCTCGCGGGCTCGCCGCACGAGCCGTGGCTCGCGAAGCTGATCGGCGCGCAGCTCGCCGACGAGCGCCGCCACGCTCGGCTGCTGCGCGATCGGATCGCGGAGCTCGGCGCGGTACCGCGACCAGCGCCGGCGCTCGCGCAGGCGAAGCTGTGGTGGCTCGAGCGGTCGTGCGCGCGCTACGGCAGCGCGTTCGCGGCCGGGCCGATCGTCGTCGTGCTCGCGGCCGCCGCACAGCTCGAGGCGACCGGCGTGCGCATGTTGCGCCGCCACCTCGACGTGCTCGAGGCGCGCGCCGTCAGCTCGCCGACCGCGCGCGTGATCCGCGCGATCCTCGCCGACGAGAAGCGGCACGCCGCGAGCTGCGCGGCCGCGGCCGAACGGCTCGTGTGCGACGACGAGCGCGTCGCGTTTGCCGAGCTGCGCGAGCGGGTCGCGCGCATCGATCGCGCGTTCGGCGTCACGCTCGCGGTTCGCTACTGGTGCATCGTCGCGTCGCGCGCCGCGCTCGAGCGCGCTCGGGAGGCAGCATGATCAGCCCTCGGATCGCCGTCGTTTCCGACACCGTCGACAACACCGACGGCATCGCGATCGGCCTCGGCCGGCTCGCGGCCGCCGCGCGCCGCGCCGGGCACGCGATGACGCTCGTCGGATCGGCAGCCGCCGCCGCGCGGGCGATCGCCGTCGACGAGTCGGCCGTGCGCATCCCGGCCGCGATGAGCGCGTCGCTGCCGATCTATCCCGATTACGTGTGGCACGTGCCCGAGCTGCCGCCGCTGGTCGCGCACCTCGCGGCAAACGCCGATGTCGTCCAGCTCGCGACGCCCGGGCCGATGGGCCTGGCCGGCTTGATCGCGGGCCGCATGCTCGGCCTGCCGGTGATCGGCCAGTATCACACCGAGGTCGCCGAGTACGCGGCGCGGCTCACCGGCCTGCCGTTCGTCGCCGGGCTGGTGTCGCCGTTCGTCGGCTGGTTCTATCGCCAGGTCGATCTGTGCCTCGCGCCGTCGGCCGCGGCGGCGGTGCGGCTCGCCGGGCTCGGCGTGCCCGGGTCGCAGGTGTGGCGCGTGCCGCGCGGCGTCGATCTCGGCCTGTTCGATCCGGCGCGCCGCGATCGCGCGCGGCTCGGCTGGGGTGACGAGCCGGTGGTGTTGTACGTCGGCCGGCTGTCGCGCGAGAAGAACCTCGATCTGCTCGCGGCCGCGTGGCGCAGCGTGCGCGCGGCGCGGCCCGATGCTCGGCTCGTCGTCGTCGGCGATGGTCCGGCGCGCGCGACGCTCGCGGGCTGCGACGGCGCGACGCTGCTCGGCACGCTGCACGGCGAGGCGCTCGCCGCGGTGTTCGCGTCCGCCGACGTGTTCGCGTTTCCGAGCGAGACCGAGACGTTCGGCAACGTCGTCGTCGAAGCGGCGGCGAGTGGCCTGCCGACGGTGGTCGTGCGCAAAGGCGCGGCGCACGAGCACGTCATCGCGGGCGAGACCGGCGAGATCGTCGCGCCCGGCGACGCGCCCGCGTTCGCGGCCGCGATCGGCGCGCTGCTCGCCGATCCGCTGCGCCGCGCGGCGATGGCGCGCGCGGCCCGCGAGCACGCCGCCACGTACGACCTCGATCGCGCGGTCGCGGCGACGTGGGCGATCTATCGCGACCTCCCGGCAGTCGCGCGCGCGAGGGCGGCGTCGTGATCTCCGTCGTCATCGAGACCTGGAACCTGCGCGCCGATCCCGAGCCGCTCGGAGCGCTGCTCGCGGCGCTCGCGCCCGAGCTCGGCGACGCGGAGCTGGTCGTCACGCACCGCGAGATCTCGGCCGCGCGCCGCGCCTACTTGGCCGCGCGCGCGACACGCGCGATCAGCTGGGTCGAGCTCGGGCGCGATGCCGGCTACTACGAGCACAAGAACGCCGGCTTCGCGGCGTCGCGCGGCGACATCGTCGCGTTCGTCGACGGCGACTGCACGCCGGCCGCCGGCTGGCTCGCGGCGCTCACCGGGCCGATCGCCCGCGGCCATGCACGCGTCGTCGCGGGCGCGACGTCGTATCGCGGCGAGCTCGCCGCGCTCGCGACGCGGCTCGACTTCCCGGTCTTCACCCGCGATGCCGCGCATCGCACCGTGCGCAACTTCTTCGCGAACAACGTCGCGTTCGCGCGCGACGTGTTCGCCGCACACTCGTATCCGCAGCTCGCGCCGATGTTTCACGGCCAGTGCCAGGTGCTCGCGCTCGAGCTCGGCGCCGCCGGCATCGCGATCCACCACGCGCGCGACGCGCGCGTCACGCACGCGTGGCCGGCCTCACCGCGCGAATGGCTCGCGCTGCGCCTGCTGCGCGGCGCCGATACCGTGGCGCTCGTGCCACACGTCGCGGCGCATCACCGCGGCACGAGCTGGCTCGCGCGCGTGCCACGCGTGCCCGCGCTCGCCGTGCTCGGCGCGCGCGCGATCGCCGGCGCGTGGTGGGCGGTGCGCACCGGCCCGGTCGCGCGCGGGCTCGCGCTGGTCGCCGGCGTCTCCGTCGTCGACTCGATCGGCGCCGTGGCCGGGCCCGCGGTCTATCGCGTGCTCCCGAGCGCGTCGTGACGGCGCACTCGATCCTGCTCGCGTTCGGCAGCTACGGCGGTGCGTTCGTGGTCGCGCTCGTGTCGAGCTTCGTGCCGCTCGTCAGCGTCGACCTGTTTCTGGTCGGGCTCGTGATGTCGACGAGCGCGTTCGCGGCGCCCGCGATCGTCGCGTGCGCGGCCGCCGGCACGCTCGCCGGCAAGCTGCCGATCTACTATGCGACGCGCGGCGCGGTCTCGCTGTCGGAGAAGGCGCGCGCTCGCATCGAGCGGTTGCGCGCCCGCATCGCGCGCTGGGAACGCGCGCCGCTCGCCGTGCTCGCGACGAGCTCGCTGCTCGGCTTGCCGCCGTTCTCGCTGGTCGCGACCGCCGCCGGCGTGCTCGCGATCCGCGCCCGCGACTTCTGCATCGTCGTGTTCGCCGGGCGCGCGCTGCGCTTCGCGGCGGTGATCGCGATCGCCGCTCACGTCGCCCGCGCGCGGGGCTAGTGCTACCCTGCGGCAACTTGGCGCGGTCCGGACGGCATCTCCGAAGCATCCGACGGTCATGAGCTTCCCGGTACGACGCGTGGTCAAGGCGTTCGCCGTCGGGCTGGCCTGGCTGGTCGGCATCTTCGGGGTCATGCAGCTCGTGCCGTACGGCCGCACTCACTCGAATCCGGCCGTGATCTCCGAGCCGAAGTGGGATTCGCCGCGCACGCGCGAGCTCGCGGTGCGCGCGTGCTTCGACTGCCACAGCAACGAGACGCGCTGGCCGTGGTACGCCGATCTCGCGCCGTTCTCGTGGGTCGTGCAGCGCGATGTCGAGAACGCGCGCAGCGAGATCAACTTCTCGGCGTGGGATCGCACGTACGATCTCGCGCCTTATTCGGGAGAATCCGTGATCACCGGCAACATGCCGCCGATCAAGTACCGGATGGCTCACCCCGAGGCGGACTTGAACGAGCAGGACAAGCTCGATCTCGTGCGCGGGCTCGACGCGACGCTGAAGGCAACCGACTCCAGATGACGTATGCGGCGACGGCCGCGACCGCCGCCGCCACGAGCACGCGTTGCGCGGCCGCGATGCCCGCGCGCACGGTCTCGACGTGCTCGGCCCCGAGGTAGCCGAGCGCGAGGAACAGCGGCACGCCGACGCACGCCGCGAGCGCGTCCCACGCGAAGAAGCGGCGCGGCGCCATGCCGGCGATGCCGGCCATCGCGAACGCGGCGGCGCGCAGGCCCGCGATGTTGCGCGCGACGAACACGACCGCGCCGCCGCGGCGGTGATACGCGCGCTCGATCCTCGCGCGCCGCTCGGGCGGCAGGATCCGCGCGAACGGCTGGCGCGCGAGCGCCGCGGGGCCGAGCTTGCGCGCGCCGAAGAACAGCACGGCGTCGCCGACGAGCACGCCGGCGATCACGACCGCGAACGTCGCGAGCGGGCTCGCGCCGCGCTCGATCAGCGCCCCGGCCGCGAGCAGCGCCACGTCTTCGGGCAGCGGCGCGCCGAGCCCGCCGGCGACGAGCCACGCGAAGATGATCGCGATCGAGCCGTGCTGCAGCGCCTCCACCGCGCTTGTACGAGCCGGTGCGCCGATCGGATCGGCGAGCCTACAGGTCGAAGCGGTCGAGGTTCATCACCTTCGTCCACGCCGCCACGAAGTCGCGGACGAGCTTGGCCTGTGCATCGGCGCTCGCGTAGACCTCGGCCAGCGCCCGCAGCTGCGAGCTCGATCCGAAGACCAGATCGACGCGCGTGGCGGTCCACCTCAGCTCGCCGGTCTTGCGATCGCGGCCTTCGAACACGTCCTGCGCGTCCGACGTCGGCTTCCACACGGTGCCCATGTCGAGCAGGTTCACGAAGAAGTCGTTGGTCAGCACGCCTGGCCGCTTCGTGAACACGCCGTGCTTGGTGCGCCCGACGTTGGCATCGAGCGCGCGCAGCCCGCCGACCAGCACGGTCATCTCGGGCGCGGTCAGCGTCAACAGCTGCGCGCGCTCGACCAGCAGCTCCTCGGCCGAGACCGCGTAGCGCTGCTTCAGGTAGTTGCGAAAGCCATCGGCGAGCGGCTCGAGCACCGCGAACGACTGCGCGTCGGTCTGCGCCGCCGATGCGTCGGTGCGGCCGGGCGCGAACGGCACGGTGACTGCGTGGCCGGCCGCCTTCGCGGCCTGCTCGACCGCGGCGGTGCCGCCGAGCACGATCAGATCGGCGAGCGAGACCTTCTTGCCGCCGGGCTGCGCGCCATCGAACTCCTTCTTCACGCGCTCGAGCACGCCGAGCACCTTCGCGAGCTGCGCCGGCTGATTCGCATCCCAGTCCTTCTGCGGCGCGAGCCGGATGCGCGCGCCGTTCGCGCCGCCGCGCTTGTCGGAGCCGCGAAACGTCGCCGCCGACGCCCACGCGGTCGCGACCAGCTCGGCGACCGACAGCCCCGACGCGAGGATCGTCGCCTTGAGCGCCGCGATGTCGCGGTCGTCGATCAGCGGGTGATCGACGGCCGGCACCGGGTCCTGCCAGATCAGCTGCTCGGCCGGAACCTCCGGGCCGAGGTAGCGCGCGCGCGGACCCATGTCGCGGTGCGTGAGCTTGAACCACGCACGCGCGAACGCGTCGGCGAGCTGATCCGGATGCTGCAGGAAGCGCCGCGCGATCTTCTCGTACGCGGGGTCGACCCGCAGCGCGAGATCGGTCGTCAGCATCGCGGGCGCGTGCCGCTTGCCGCGGTCGTGCGCGTCGGGCACCGTGCCGGCGCCGGCGCCGTTCTTCGGCCGCCACTGATGCGCGCCGGCCGGGCTCTTCGTCAGCTCCCACTCGTACTTGAACAGGTTCTCGAGGAAGTGGTTGCTCCACTTCGTCGGCGTCTGGGTCCACGTGACCTCGAGGCCGCTCGTGATCGAGTCGTCGCCCTTGCCGGTGCCGAGGCTGTTCTTCCAGCCCAGGCCTTGCGCCTCGAGCGGCGCGGCTTCCGGATCGGGGCCGACGTGCTTGCCCGCATCGCCGGCGCCGTGCGTCTTGCCGAAGCTGTGACCGCCGGCGATCAGCGCGACGGTCTCCTCGTCGTTCATCGCCATGCGGCCGAACGTCTCGCGGATATCGCGCGCCGCGGCGAGCGGATCGGGCTTGCCGTTCGGGCCCTCCGGGTTGACGTAGATGAGGCCCATCTGCACGGCCGCGAGCGGATTCTCGAGATCGCGGTCGCCGGAGTAGCGCCTGTCGTCGAGCCACTTGGATTCCGAGCCCCAGTAGATGTCGGTCTCGGGCTCCCAGATGTCTTCCCGACCGCCGCCGAAGCCGAACGTCGGAAAGCCCATCGACTCGAGCGCGACGTTGCCGGCGAGGATCATCAGATCGGCCCACGAGATCTTGCGCCCGTACTTCTGCTTGATCGGCCACAGCAGGCGGCGCGCCTTGTCGAGGTTGACGTTGTCGGGCCAGCTATCGAGCGGCGCGAACCGCTGGCTGCCGTTGCCGGCGCCGCCGCGGCCATCGCCGATGCGATACGTGCCGGCGCTGTGCCAGGCCATCCGGATGAACAGCGGCCCGTAGTGGCCGAAGTCGGCCGGCCACCAGTCCTGCGAGTCGGTCATCACCGCGAGCAGGTCCTTTTTCAGCGCCGCGAAATCGAGGCTCCGGAACTCCGCGGCGTAGTCGAAGCTCTCGCCCATCGGATTGCCGAGGAGCGAGCGCTGGTGCAGCACGTCGAGTCGGAGTTGATTCGGCCACCAGTCGCGGTTCGACGGGCCCGCGGCCTGGGAATGAAAGGGGCACTTGGCTTCGCTGGTCATGGCGACAAGCTACGCCGCGCCGACCGCTCCGTACATTCAGTTGTCGCGATTGATGTGATAGGGCGAAGTTATCAGTGATCGCCGATCACGTAGCTCGCCTCGAACATCACGCCGGGCGCGCTGCCCTGCACGCGCATCGGGCAGATGCCGCGGCAGATCGCCTGCAGCTGCGGATCGGTATCCGGCATGAACACGACGTAGTGGAGCGAGAAGTGCCACCCGAACGTCGCCGATAGTCCGGCGCTCACTTCGCGGCCTTGATGATCGATCGTCGTCATCATCGGGTTCGGGTAGTAGCCGATGTTCTGCGCCGGCTGCCAGTGAACCCAGCGCTCGCCGACACCGAGATCGAGATCGAGGTGCGGGCACACCTCCCCGGGCACGCACTTCGCGGACGCGATCAGCGTCTGGATCAGCCCGCCGACCCGCTGCGCGCCGCCGCCGAAGCCCGCGGTGCCGTCGTAGTCGAGGTCCGAGTACTCGCCCTCGACCGTGACCCGCCCGACGCGATAGCCGAGCCCGAGCGTGTAGCCGTCGTCGCGGTTACCGGGCGCCGACGTGTCGTATCCACCGACGGCGCCGATGCGAACGATCGGTCCCGCGCCGGCCGTTCCGGCGAGCGCGACCACGACGAGGACGAGCACGGTGAAGCAGCGCATGCCCGGATCATCGCCTCGAAGCCACGCGGTGGGGCATTAAGGTATCGATAAGCGTGCGGGCTACTGGATCACGACGTTGTTGATCGGCTTGACGCTCGCTCCGGCCGGGTACGCGTAGCTCACCGCTTGCGTGAAGAAGCCGGTGGTCGCGGCGCTGCCCCAGCCCCACACCACGAGGCCGAACGGCGCCGTGCTGGTCGCGACGTGCAGGCCGTTGTTGCAGCCGTTGACCGACTGGAAGTTGCCGGTCACGAGGTCGAGGCGCGCGTACTCGATCGTGTCGGCGGCGTCGATCGGCATCCAGCCGGTGACCGTGCCGCTGCAATCGAGCGAGACGTCGGCGAACGCGCCGTTCTTGCGCTCGCGCGTGAGCACGAGGTTCGTCTCCGAGTACGTCGGGTCGGTGAAGAACGTGTACGACGACAGGTACTGTTCGGGCGGCACGATGTTGACGAACTCGGGATCGCCGCGATGGTCGGCCGAGTTGCCGGCGACCACCGACCAGCCCGTCATGTGCGCGGACATGTAGAACGGGTGGCTGCCATCCTGGCTGGACACGACGAACGGGCCGGGCGCGTCGAACTCGGCGATCTGGCCGAACGCGAGCGTCGTCGGCGCGCCGGGCGGCGCCGACGGCAGATACGCGAGCGTCGTGCCGTCGACCGCGCCGACCATGCGCCACGGCACGGTCTCCTCCTGATTCGCGTAGCGGTTGCGGTAGCGCACGGCGGCGTAGCGATCGCCGAGCGCGCGCACCGGCGGGATCTCCTGATGCGCGGAGTCGCAGGCATCGTCGCCGACGTCGACGCTGAGGCACGTCGCGCCGCCCCACACGCCGACCGGTTGATCGGCCGTGATCGGCGTGCCGTTGAGCTCGGCGTCCTGCGTGAGCTGCAGCACCTGACCGGCCGCGACCTGGTACGTGACGTTCGCGCCTTGCGTCGCCGGACCGACGCCGCCGCCGCCCGCGATCGCCGCGGTCGGGCGCAGCGTCACGTTCGTGATCGCGGCCTGACCGACGATCTCGATGAACGGCTGTGCCTCGGACACGATCGTGCTCTTGCGAAACGCGTCGACCGCGACGTAGCTGGTGTCCCACGCCGACGTCGGCAACAGCAGCGTCGCGCTGGTCGCGGCCGAGTCGCCACCGCCGTACGGGAAGATGTCGTAGGCGACGACCGGCGCCGACGTCGTGATGTGAAACGCCTGGCCGAGGCCGGTGCCGTGCACGGCGGCATCGGTCGCCGTGACCGCGGGCGTGATCCCGGAGGGACACGCCATGCCGAGCAGCCCCGTGTGCGCGAGGAACAGGATCGCGACCTGGCCGGGCTGCAGCAGGCCGTTCGCGAGCGGCGCGTACGTCAGGCCCTGGCCCTGGCCGCTCGGCACGCGTGCGAAGCCGTCGAGCGCCAGCTGCGTGCCACCGCGCTCCACGCTGATCGCGACCGGCGCGCCCCACGTGTTCGCGACGTAGGCCGCGAAGCATCCGCCTTGGCCTTCCGTGATCACGTCGGGATCGACCGAGTAGTAGTCGCAGCCGATCGAGCTCTTGTCCTCGGACGCCGCGTCGCACGGCGCGATGCACGAGCCAGCCGCGCAGCCGAGGTCGCTCGGGCACGTGGTGATCACGTTGCCGTTGCAGTCGACGACATCGTGCAGATCGGAGCTGCACGTGATCTCGCAGTCCGCGCTGCCGTCGCTGCCGCCGCTGCCGTCGCCGTTGCCGCTGCCGTCGCGGCGCGCGCCCGGTCCGCAGGCGACGAGCGAGGCGACCGCGATCGAGGATGCCAGTGCCAGTCGATGTGCCATGTCGATTCGCGCGGCACGCTAGCGAGCACGCACGCGCACCTCAACGCGCAGGCCCTGACGCTGGCTCGCCATCGGCATGCACGTGATGTGCAGCCGTCAGCAGCTGTCATTTCGGCGCGAAAGCGGTCAGTCGTGAACCGGGAGCTGGCCGATGAACACGCTCTTGCCGAGCGTGTCGACGCCGCTGTGGCGCAGGATCGCGTATGCGGTCACGACGTGGAAGTAGAAGTTCGGGAACGACGCCTGGAACAGGTAGTCCGTCGCGGTGAGCCACTTGCCGCCGAGCCACGTCGGCGCGATCTTGCGATCGGCCGCGCCGACGAAGTCCTCGCGCTTGTAGGTCTCGAGGTGCGCGAGCACGGTGCGGACACGCGCGCGCAGCTCGTCCATCGTCTTCTCGTTATCGGGATGCGACGGCGCCTTCTTGCCGGTGAGATAGGCGCACCCGAACTTCGCGCTGTCGCACGCCGACTGCACTTGCTTGTCGAGCGTGTACATGTCGGGCGCGAGCCGCTGCGCGACCAGCTGATCGGGCTCGAACTTCTTCGCCTTCGCGAATGCGATCCCGGCTTCGAGCCAGCGATCGAGGTTGTGGAGCATCTTGGAGAACTGGGGAACGCTGAGATCGTAGAGGTCCATGGCCGGGACAGTACCCGATGCGTGCTAGCGCTGGTAGCAGCTCGGCGTCGGCGGCGGCGTCACCGTGCGGTGCACGAGGCGCCACGTGTAGAACGTGATCGCGAGCATCGTGAGCGAGACCGCCCACACCGCGACCACGGCCGTGATCCGGCGACTCGGCTCGCGGCGGGCGCGGCGGGCGATGACGTACATCGCTGCCGCGGCGAGCGCGGCGGCGAGGCTCGCGAGCGCGACGCGGCCGTAGAAGTCCATCGCGATCCCGCTCGCGTTCACCTCGAACGTCCAGCTGCGCTCGGCCGGGTGATACCAGGGCAGCGGGACCCGAACGAACGCGGGGAGGGCGAGCGTCAGCGCGAAAACGATCGTCGCGACGCACGTGGCGAGATGGACGGCGTGCTTGGTCGACATCGAGCTCACACGCCTTTCGCCATCGTGATGAGCAGCCCCGACAGCATGTCGAACCACACGATCGCGGCGACGAGCCAGACGAACGCGACGTACGCGCGCGCGAGCGTGCGATCCTGCTTCGGATCGATCACGCGCGACAGCGCGAACGTGCCGAGCACGAGCGGGATCCCGAGCGCCGCGGTGTGCTCCTTGAGATCGAACAGGTTCGACGCCCACGGCTCGTAGCGATCGAGGTACAGCGCTCGCGTCGCGTAGCGGAACGTCGGGTACGACAGCAGGCCGAGCGCGAACGTCGCGAGCCACGTCACCGCGACGGTCGCGGCGTAGATGCGCGCGAGCCGGACCTTGAACACGCCGCGCAGGAAGCCGAGCGCGACCACCGCGTGATGCGTCGCCGCGCCGACGAGCACGATCGCGCCGACCGCGTGCACGAGCACGAGCAGGCGCGCGAGCCCGGAGAGGAACAGCGACGGCATCGCGGGCTAGGACGATAGAAAGCGCGCGTGCGCCGCGGCAACCGAAATCGGCTGTGCAAAACGCGCACAGCACGAGTCGTGCACGTTCGTGCCGCTCACGGTGCACAGGCACGCGCGTTCGTCGCCGCGAGCCCGCGCGAGCGCGAGGAGGTGTTCGAGCAGGAACGCCGTGGCGCCGCGGCGCAGATGGCGCGCCGTTCGATCTGCGACGCGGGCGTCAAATCGCGCGGTCTGGCGAATCAGCGCAACCGTAGTCGCAGGCCGAGGTCGAGGCCGTACGCGGCGCCTCCGACCGTCCACGTTTCCATCGTCGGCGGGACGCCCAAGTAATACGAAACACCTTGATCGGTCGTGTACGACGTCGCGCCATCGAGGCTGGCGCCGCCGACGACGAGCACGGTCGGCGTCACCGCGAACGAGAGCGCGAGCCGCACACCGCCGAGTGGCGCCCAGAAGCCCACGCTGCTGACCGGGAATCCCTCGCGCCGCGCGGTGAGGTCGAAATACTGCATGCTGAGCTGAGCTTCGACTTCCGCGCCGACGCGATCGAACGGCAGCGGAACCGCGTAGGCGGCCACTGCTCCAAACATGTACGCGCGATCACCATCGGTGTCGGACAGTCGTAAGCCGAGCACCGGACCGACTCGGAAGCTCCCGAGGTACTTTCGGATCTCGAGCTCCGTCGTCGTGCCCGCCGACGGATTCGAATAGGTCTGTGCGCGGTCCGAGATGCCGAGACTCCCCGACTGCGCGAGCGCGAACAACGAGATGTCCCCCCACAGCGGTCGGCTATCTCGCGGATGAGAGCGCGCCTCGACCTGCGCGAGCGCATCTCCGGGCGGCGGATCACACGGCTCCACGCGGAGCTGATCGCCGTCCACAACGCCGGTGACTCCGCCGCCGTGCTCGTCCCAGACGGCAAAGCAGCCGACAGGCTGCCCGCGTTTGTACCAACCGATCGTCTTGAGCGAGCCGTTCGGGTACCAGAACCCCCACAGCCCGTCGGGCACCGACGAGGCGCCACTGGCGATGTAGTCCCCATGCGACTCGACTGCACCGTTCGGATACCAGTGCGTGTATGGCCCCTGGACTCCGCCACTCAGCGGTGACGGATGTGCCGTGTCGAAGAGGCTCGGGTATGTTCGGCCCTCCACCGGCAGCGCCGCAACGCCTGCCGCGGTCGTCGCACACCACTCGACTCGACCCGTCGGACGATCGTCGTTCGCGAGTCGCGATCCCAGTGGGCACTGCCGGGATGTCGTCGCGCATGCCGCGGTCGTCAACGTCACCACCACCACGAGCCACCTGAGCATTTCGTCACCCTACACGGTCGAACGAGCGACACGAGATGTCCGCGCTTGGGTCTGCTTACGGGTGATGTGCTGGAGTAGCGCCGGTGTCGCTGGGTCAATGGCGTCCGCTGCCGGCGTGGGGCGCCGGGCGGATGTGAACGCCCGAGGGAGCGGGATGCGTCGCGTGGTACTGGGTGTGGCTCTCGAAGCCGCCACGCACCGGCTCGTGGCGGACGTAGCCTTGTGGACGATAGTGAGCGTAGCGCTCGGGATGTTCGATCCCGCGGATGCGCTCCGGCACGACCCCGGCGCGCTCCCACCCGCGGCCGTACCAGCCGGATCGCCACCAGAATCCACCACGAAACACCCAGTAGAAGTCATCGACGAAGAAGATCGGCTCGTCCCAATCGGCGATCACTTCGACACCGGGGCTGATTTCGACGAGATCGGCTGTGCCATCCTCGACGTACATGGGATACGCAGGCTCGACGTAACAGCCGTGCGCTGTGAGCAGGGCCGATGCGAGCGCGATCGATCGAACGAGTGGGCTCATGACTTCGAATGCTCCTTGCCTTCGCCGCGGTCCAGCCAGGTCGGCTTGACGGCGAAGCTGATGACGATCATTCCGACGAGGACTGCTGCGGCGATGATCCACATGGTTGGCCACTATGAATGCAACTGCCCTGCCGAATGTCGGAGAACGATCGCCTCGACTTCAGCGCAATGCCTGCGGTGATGTTGTCGCCTCGCGCGAAGGCTGCGCTACGAAACTCTTCCAGTTGCGCATGTACTCGACGAACCCGGGCGAGAGTCCGCGCTCGAGGAGCTCAGCCTTGGTCAGCGGCGGGCGACGTGGCGCCCACCCTGCGATCGCGGCGTTGGCCGCCCACTCTGGATTTGCGATCGCCGCGCGACCGATGGCGACCGCACTCGCGCCCTTGTCGAGCAAGGCTTCGGCATCCTCGCGCGTCCACACGCCGCCGGCCGCCACGATCGCCACGTCGCGAGCCAGCGCGGATCGGAATAGAGAAACCGCGTGAAGGTCCGAGCGTTTCCGCGTGTTGTCGCGCCAGTCCCACAGCGATAGGTGGATGAAGTCCGCGCCGTCATCGCAGAGCCAGCGCGCGACCTCCACCGACTCGTCGAGATCGATGCCCTTCGCGTTGCCGTGATCCTCGGGCGACAGCCGCACGCCGACGACAAAGCTCGGCGGCACGGCCGCCCGCACCGCGCGCATCGTGTCGCGCAGCAGCCGAGCTCGGCCCTCGAGGGTCCCGCCCCACTGATCGCCGCGGCGATTCATCGTCGTGCTCAGAAACTGCGTGAATAGAAAGCCGTGCGCGCCGTGCAGCTCGATGCCGTGGAAGCCCGCCGCATGGCAACGCACGGCCGCGTCGCGAAATCGGCTGATCACACGAGCGATGTCGTTCGCGGTCGCGTCGCGCGCGCCTTCGATCGCCGACGCGCTCCACGTCTGCTCGCCGGTGAGCTGCGAGCTCGCCCGCACGCCGCCGTGAAATAGCTGCACGATCCCGAGCGCGCCCGCGGCGCCGAGCGCGCAGGCAAGCCGGCGCATGCCCGGCAGCAAGCGATCGTCGTACACACCGAGCTCGCCGGGCCACGCTTGACCATCGAGCGATACGTGGGCGGCGCATGTCTCGATCACGCCGAACCCGCCGCGCGCACGCATCTCGAGCCAGCGCAGCTCGTCGTCGGATAGGCTGCCGTCCGCGTGGCTCATCTGGTTCGTCATCGGCGCCAGCCACGTGCGATTGCGCGCGCGCACCCCGTTACGAAACACGAGTGGTTCGTAGAGCATCTACTTGGCCTTTCGCTGTTCGGCAGCATGGCAGGCCGAGCACACGACGAGGATCTCGCCGTAGGCGCGCGCTCGTGCTGCGAAGTCGTCCTTGGTGCCGCGGTTCTTCGTGTCGTTCGCAAGGCCCTGCAGGCGGCGAGCGAACGCGACGCGCTCTGTATCATCGGCCACCGAGGGCGCCGGAGTTTGCGCGAGTACGTCGAGCCCAGCGAGCCACGATTCGTCGGCTCCACCGATGATTCCCTCGAACAGCCGATCGGTCGCCCACACGTGACGCGCCATGCGCGCGTCGACCGAAGCTCCATCCGGCGGCAGCGGCGGCGGCACTGCGAACAGCGGCACGACCTTCGCGTCGACGTGACATGCGGCGCATGTCGCCGCGAGTCGCGCGGTTCGCTTGCATGCCTCTTCGGTGGTCGGCGCCATCGACAGCTCATGCGCGTTCGAGCGCGCGAAACCGGCCTGGCTGCGCCACTTCGCGAGCCCGGGCTCGTCGAGCGAGCTCCCGATCAGCCGCGCGAGAACCTGGGTCTCGTAAACCTCGCCCCGAATCGCGAGATGCTGGATCGCGCCGAGCAGCGTGTAGCGCTCGCGCATGTGGAATCGAACCATCGCTTCGTGGTCGTAGGTCGCGGCCGAACGGGGCGATTCGGCAACATGGGGCGGGTCGGCATGGCTCGCTTCGCAAGCGCCGACGGCGAGGAGGAGCGCGAGCAAACGCATGGCTACGCTTTGTGCATCGCTCGTTCCACGGATCTCGCGCACGAAACGCGCATAGCCTGCGTCATGCGGCCTCGAGCTGGAGTGCAGACTCGAGGACGCCGAGCTCCGCACGGACCTCGTCGACGTGCTCGGCGATCGACTCGCCCCTCGGGGAGGATCGACCCATCGCGCTTCGGCCACGGAATCGATGCGAGCATGGCGCAAGCAGCGCCGGCGCCGGTGGCTAACCACCGGCGCCCAGCCGGACGAGCTACGCAATCCGCAGGCGATCGACGACGTTCTTCACGCCGCGTGTGCCGGACGTCGCCGCCGTGGACCTCGACGCCGACATCGGTCGGCGCGACGCGGGTGTCTCAGGCGAGCTCCTCGAGCACGTCCTGTTGAACGTCGCGGTCGCTCTTCTGATGATTGTGCGTGACCACGGGGCTCACGACTTCGAGCCGGCGGCCGCGATCGGGATCTTCTTGGCCTGCGCGGTGGCGAGCTTCGGGATCACGAGGGTGAGCACGCCGTCCTTGAGCTCGCTCTTGGCGTGCTCGATATCGGCACCTTCGGGCAGCGTGAAGCTGCGGCAGAAGCTGCCGTACTGGCGCTCGTACGTGTAGACCGTATCGGTCTTCTCCTCGTGCGAGGTGTCGCGCTTGCCCGAGACCTGAATGCGGTTACCGGTCGTCGTGATCTCGAGGTCTTCCTTCTTCACACCTGGAACATCCGCCTTGAACAGATAGGAGTCCTTGTTCTCGGTGACGTCGAAGCTCGGGTTCCACTCCATGCTCGCGAGCGTGGGGAGATTCGGAAACATCGGCGCCATCTCGCGGAACGGATCCCACCTGAGCAGGTCGCGCATCATGCGCATCGGGTTCCACTCGGTCATCGCCTGCTGCTGCTGCGTTCCGCCGTTCTTCTTCACGATATCAGCCATTGGTCTTTCTCCTGTTGAGGTGGACCGAGCACGAGCAAACGACACGCCAGCATCAGCCGAGGTTTTCGCGAATGGCTTGCGCGGCACGGATCGCGCGGGGTTCCGTTGTCGCGAGAGCTAGCCGAGGCTGAGCCGAGGCTAGTGAGCTACCAACCGGTCACGTAGTCGGCGCGCGCGTGCCGGTAGATGTCATCGCGGAGCGCGCGCAACGCGTCGCGCACCTCGTGAAGCTCATGGACGAACGTGTCGCCGACGTGCTCGCCGGACCGCGCGATCCTCGTTTCGAGGTTGTCGAGGCGCGGCTTCAGCTCGTGCCAACGATCGCGCGCGTCCATGCTCGCGAGATGGAGCTTCACCTCGAGCTCGTCGGCAAGTCGGCGCGCATCGTCCCAGACAGACAGATCATCGGTGGTCATGGCGAACCTCCGTTGCGATGGGTGACCTCCGAGCACGGCTGTCGAACACCACCAGCGCGAACGCCGCAATGATGAGCCAGGTGATCGCCACCTCAGCGCTCCGCGCGGCGGCGCGTCAGTGCGAGCGTCGTCAGCACCGCAATGATGAGGTACATGAAGAACCCGTAGATGCACGGCGGCGCGCCGAGCGCGCTTCCGGGCTCGCCAACCGGCGTGCAGGTCGGCGCCCCCGACGAGCCGAACAGCTCGCGATACGACAGGTATCCCGAGAATGCGAGCCCGCCGAGCGCGAGCGCGAGGATAAGCGACAGCAAGACCTTCATGAGACGCCTTCGTGGAATCGGCAGTTCGGATGAGCTGTTCGGACACCTGCTGCTCTCGGGAAGATCTCTCCGCGTTAGGCCGTGTTGGTCCATCGCCAACCGATGTCTGACCGTTACAGGCTGGGTCAGGTCATCGCTCCGTTTCGCGTTCGCCACACGCGTTACCGTGCGCGTTCTTCCTTCAAGCCATCTCCATCGGGCTTTCAACCGGCATCGTCGTGGCGATGGGAGTCACGACAGATGATCGGTTTCTTCGTGCGATTAGCAGTCCTTCCCGTTCGAGTTGTCCGAGCAGCTCATCCGAGCCGCCGATGAATTCGTTGTAGAGCAAGTGACATGCCGAGCGATCGGCGGGCTCGAGCGCCGGGAGACCGCGAACCGTGCGTCGCGTGCCCGGCTACCCGCAAGAGGTTCGCGTTACCGCCCCTGCGCTGGTTGGTGCTCGGTATCGTGCGGGTACAGATCGTCGAGCATGCGCTCGAACGTCTCGCGATCGATCTCACCGCGCGCGTAGCGCCGTTTGATGATCGCCTCCGCGGTGCGATCGCCGTTCGACGGAAGCAGCCAGCCGAACACGAGCACGGGAACGCCGCGACGAGTGCCACGCTGCGGCGCCCGCGGTTGTACGGCGGATGACCCGCACGCCGATGGCCAGTGCAAGCCGGAGACCCGATCCGTGCGCAAGCAGCGTTCACAGCTCACTCCAGTCAGTGAACGCTGTGAGCACGCAATCGGACGATCGGCGTGACGGGCAGCGCTTTCGTGCAGGGCGACGATGCCCGGAAACTCGAGCTCTGCCTGCTCGAAGTTCCGCTCTGTAATGAAGCCAATCATGTCCCTCGCCACAGCATCGGTGATGCCATCACAAAGCCATGACTCGGCGTCTCGAGGACGCAGACCTTGCACGACGAGGCGCACGGTGCGCAGACCATTCGATCATCGGCGGCCGCAGCGTCGCGCGAACGCTACCGAGATGCGCAAACTGCGAGCTGTTCCGTGGTGTCCCGTTTGCATGGTTGGGGCTTGGCCTGGTCGCGACCCGGCCAGGTGAACCATGAGGAAAACGAATTCGTTACCGGTCCTGTTGTTCGCAGTCATCTTCGCCGCCGGCATCGCGCTGGCGGTCGCGATCTACGGCATCACCGCGGCGGCGCCGGGCCACGCGATCGTGCTCGCCATCGCCTTCGTCGTCGCGTGGATCGTGGCGAGCGCGGTCAAGATCGCAGCGCCGTGGGACCGCGCCGTGGTGCTCCGCCTCGGCCGGTTCCACGCGCTGCGCGGACCCGGATTGTTCGCGATCATCCCCGTGATCGATACGGTGCCGTACTGGATCGATACGCGCGTGATCACCTCGACGTTCAAGGCCGAGCAGACGCTGACGAAGGACACGGTGCCCGTCGACGTCGATGCGGTGCTGTTCTGGAAGGTGATCGATCCCGAGAAGGCGGCGCTCGCGGTCGCCGATTACGCGAGCGCGATCGGCTGGGCCTCGCAGACCGCGCTGCGCGACGTCATCGGCAAGACGATCCTCGCCGACATGCTCGAGGGCCGGGAGAAGATCTCGTCCGAGCTACAGCGCATCATCGACGCGCGCACCGAGCCGTGGGGAGTGAACGTGATCTCGGTCGAGGTGCGCGACGTACTGATCCCGCCCGCGCTGCAAGATGCGATGTCGATGCAGGCGCAAGCCGAGCGCGAGCGCCAGGCGCGCGTGATCCTCGGCGACTCCGAGCGCCAGGTCGCCGAGAAGTTCGGCGAGGCGGCGAAGACGTACGAGCACAACCCAGTGGCGCTGCACCTGCGCGCGATGAACATGCTCTACGAAGGTCTCAAGGAGAACTCCACGATCGTTCTCGTGCCGAGCACGGCGCTCGAGACGATGCAACTCGGCGGGCTGACCGGAATCACCGCGCTGAGCGCCGCGCTCGCCAAGGACGGCAAGACGAAGGAAGCGGTCGTCGCGCGCGGCGCGTGATCGAGGCGCCATGTCGACGCGACGTGCGTGGCGATGGCTAGCCCTCGTGGGCTTCGCGAGCGCGCTCGTCGCACTCTACTTCTACGTGCGGCCGACGCGGGGCGTCCCCGGCAGGGCGTACGAGGAGGCCAATCGCGCGGGCGTCATCTACTGGCACGGCAGGCTCGATCGCCCCGAGGTCGCGCTCACGTTCGACGACGGGCCGAGCGTTCCGTACACCGAGGAGTTGCTGGCGATCCTCGACGCACACCACGTCAAGGCAACGTTCTTCATGATCGGGCGCAACGTCGAGCAGCACCCCGAGATCGCCAAGGCAGCCGCGGATGCCGGCCACGTCATCGGCAATCACACCTACAGCCATCCGAACCTCGAGCTCGAGCGCGAGTCGTATGTCGGCTCCGAGCTCGCGCGCGCCGAGACCGCGATCATCGCGGCGACCGGGCAGCGGCCGCACTTGTTCCGGCCGCCGTATGGCGACGAGGACCGCTTCACACTGCACGAGAGCGGTCACCTGGGCTACGTCGCCGTCGAGTGGTCGGTCAGCTCGAAGGACTGGCAAATGCCTGGAGTTGACGCGATCGTCGCGAACGTGCTCGCGCACGTACACGACGGCGCGATCGTCCTGCTCCATGACGGCGGCGGAGATCGCAGCCAGACCGTCGAAGCGGTCGCGCGGCTGATCCCGGAGCTGCAGCGGCGGGGGTACGAGCTCGTCACGATACCGGAGCTGCTCGGCGAGTCCGCCGCGTCGCCCTGATCATCCGCGGCGCCGGATCAGGCTCGCGAGGAAGCACAGTGCGGCGATGCTGATGATCACCGGCCCGGGCGGGTATCCGACATGACGCGCGACGACCGTTCCGGCGACGGTCGCGAGCACTGCGATCACGACGGCGTGCGCCAACATCTGCGGCAAGGTCCGTGCGAGACGCTTCGCGGTCGCGGCCGGGACGATCACGAGGGAGCCCATGCGCAGCACGCCGAGGTAGCGCAGACCGCGGTCGCGCGAGGCCGACGAGCTCAGTCGTGGACCTGGAACTCCAGCGGCGTGCCGTACGCGGTCTGCAAGGTCTCGGGCGTGAGGATACCGCATCACGACACTCAGCTCGTGCGAGAGCACCGTGAGGCCGGTCTCGACCTGAAGCCGGCGCACGAGCTCGTTGAGCCGCTCTTGACCGGGTGCATCCACCATCGTCGAGCACGCGCGTCGACCGGAACGAGACCGCGACCCGGTCGACCTCCAAGATGACCGCGGTCATGGCACACCAAACGGCGCGACCTCGCCGTGCTCGTCTACGGCGAACGCGCGCGCCGTGATCGCCGCGCCCTCGATCGTGATCAGCGTGAACGTATGTGGCTGGGTCTCGAACCACACCCCGTGCCAGTTACGCAGGTCGAACGGCGTCCCGTCGTGAGGCAGGCGGCAGTGCATTCGCGACACCGTATCGACGCAGTGCGCGCGCCGCCGCGACGCGTCGCTCGGCGCGAACCGCCACGAGGCCGAGGCTGTCCCGATACTGACCTGCCGGATCGTGGCGCCGCCCGGCAGCGCGATATCCTCGTCCCACACGAGATGTTCGTGGCCGGCGACGTAGAGATCGGCATGCCCCGCGGCGAGCAGGCTCCCGAATTGTTCGACGAAGCCGCGGCGCGGTTCGGCCACGACCGACGACAGCGGCACATGGCCGAACACGATGCGGAGTCTTGCGCCGTGCGCCGCGTCGAGGTCGCGGGCGAGCCAGTTCGCGACGGCCGGGCGCAGCGACTCGTCGACGACGTACGCGAGCGAGAGATGCACATGATCGATGTCGACTCCGTATGAAAACGGCGCGGCAGCGAGCGCGATGCCGCTGGATGGCTGGCGGTCGCCGATGATCCGTAGCGGCGCGGCCCAGCGGTCGAGATCGGCCCAGGCCTCGGCGTAATCGGTCCGATATGGGGCGAGAGCGCTGTCGTGATTGCCGGCGATCGGCAGGACGGGTATTCCGGCGGCTCGGATCGGCTCGAGGGCGTCCCGCGCCGCTCGCCACCACCGCGGCGCCTCGACGATGCGCCACGGAAGATCCCACGCGTCACCGTCGGTGAAGTCGCCGGTGACGACGACGACGCGAGGCCGCGCGGCGACCACCGCCGCGACCACGTGCTCGAGTATGGGCGGGATGCTGCCGCCGCGCGGGATGTGGAGGTCGGAGATCACCGCGATCGTCCATGCGGTCGATGGATCGCTGCTGGCGGCCAGCGCGGTCGAGCTCTCGCGTTCGCAACCGAGCGCCACGAGCAACGCCAGCGTTAGGCACAGCCGCGCCATCACGACGTCAGCCGGCGAGGATGAGCGAGCAGGGCGTCCTTCAATACTAGCCAGGCAGGGTTCGTCGGGATCGACATCGAGCCTTTCAGCTCGATGTCCTGCTCGATGTCCCCGATCGGACTGGCGGCGTTTCGGACTTCGATGGCCATGTACTCAGGCTGCTGCAAGCTCGACGCCGTGTGTGCCAACTCGCAGCGGTCGATCCGTTTGATGCGCGGTCGCGGGTCGATGCGTGGTGATTCGCGTGATGGAAGACCGGGAGCGCGCGCGACCTTCGTTCGGGTCGAACCGGCGCGCAAGAAAGGCGCGGGTCGGGTGTCCTCGGACCAATTGGTCCCGATTGCGCGGCGACCCCGACGTGGCGGCATCTGCTCGGGAGGGCGAACATTGCTTTCGAGCTGTTAGCGATGCCCAGCGCTCGACGCATTTGTAACGAGCGTGCCGGCCCGACGACGATCAATGCCTTGTAATCGATCGCGATGGCAGGCGAGATGGCCACGAAATGGTGCGGAAGATCGGCGTGGCCGATTTCTCAAATTCTTTTTCCGGTTCGCGGACCGACACATCAGTCACTCAAACCGGATGTATATATCATCTCGTTCGGATCCGTAGATATTTCTTCTATCGCAAACAGATGTGTGGACAATGAAGGATTGGCATCGTACATCGCCATATGGCCGGGAAAGCTGGAATCGAATGAGCTCCCAGTTGGGCTGTGGCTCGTTGCCCATCCGTTCGATACGGTTACCGTTTGGGTGTTGCTGCTGTCTTGATATGAAAAACCGACCGTAGTGTAACCATCGGGGAGGGCTCCCCACGCCGCAGAAACCATAGTCGTGCTGTAGTTAGCTGGACTGAGCACGGGCAGCAGTGAGAACGAACTTGGAACCACGTTCAGAAACGATCCCGACACGGTGCGAGCCTCTCCAGTTCCCGACACCAGGATGCTAACCGAGTAGGAGTCACCATCGGATGAAATGGAATTGGGAAGAACACTGAATGTCGAGGCCGTAGATGGAAGGTTCACGATCGTGTTGTTAGGAGTCCCCAACCCTTCGAACGTGCTTACGGTCTCCCCGGCGAGAATGTCAGGCAATGCAAAGCTGGATGACAGCAGGGCCAGACCTTCTGTCGATAGGTCAACTTCGCTCTCGACGAAATCAGTCTTGAGTTCTTGATCGCGACGGAGCGCAATCATCGTCCCATTGGTGGCCGCGAAGTCCACTACTCCAGGCGCCACTGACATTTCAAAGGACCACGAGTTCGTAAACGAGCTGTCTGTCGCGTCGCTAGCGAATACTGCCCCTGCTTGCGCCATCTGACCAGTGATCTTGATATCATTATTCGGCACAGTCATATCAGTTGCAGGGCATGCCTGATATGGCCACACCTTGGCGATTGAGTTCCATTCCGACGTCGTGCTCAGTAGCTCCTGCGTATAGAACCCTGACGTCAGTTGACATACGATGACGATCTCTAGGTCTCCGGATCCAGATAAGCGATAAAGCACGCTGCCATCATCTTCAATTGTTCCCGTTGGAGAATTCCAATGGCCACTATCGCCCGTTTGATACTCCAGTAGAAGCGGCTTCGATGACAGCTCAAGCTGAGCTGCTGAATCGGAAGTAGTCGTGCAGGCTGCAATAAGGACGGTCCCGAGAGCGAAGATCCGGCAGCGGTTCATTGCTAGAACGCCCCTGGCAATGGAGTTGGAGGGATTTGTCTGGGTCACCGGAACACGTTTTGGCCAGCGGTCTGGCCGGCACGCCAAATAATCCTGTAGAAAGGGCTCTTCAAGGAAATGAAAAGCGCGCTCTGGTAAGCGCGCAAAATGTTTGGTCACGAGCAAGTTGCGACCCGACGTGCTCTGGCACGCGTTGGACCGCGAAATCGTTGTGGAGCTGCTGTTTGCGCCGAAGCAGCTTCGCGGGCGTCGGCACCGAAGCCGAGGAAGCAGCGGCGATCTTCGACGGTAGCGAAGTTGAAAGCGGACTTTGAGTTGGGAACCGATCCGAACCAGGCCCGGTTCCCGAAGCGGAACAATGGCAGTTTGCGCCGATCATGACCCCCATCGAGAAGATGGCGTTTTCCAAGCTTCCAGCGCGCTGCGGCTGCGGTCGCGACGTTCGAGCTGCGCTTGCGGATGCTTGCCGAGACGGCCACCCACGTTCGCGGTCACTATCGATCGCATCGCTGAGAACGGAACGTGGCGATCACAGGGCACGGCATTGCACCCGCGACGCATTCAGTGCGCGATACTCTTCGCGATGAGCGTCGAGGGGCACCCCGATCGGGACAAGCGCTTCGTATGGAATGGTGCGATCGAACTTCAGCCAACACGCGTGTTTTCGTCGAAGCTTGGTCCCGCTTGTACGGCGTGTCACTTCTTGACGGACATCGTCCCAATCGTCGAGGCAATGCCTTGGCCGCGATCCGCTCGACCTGCTTCCTAAGGACAGGAAGCCTTCGACGCATCACCGAGACCATGTGCGCCCGGTCGCGAGAGATCGCAACCCTGCCGCATCGACAACATCGAGATGGTGTTCGACCACGGTGTCGCCCTTGGCCCAGCTCATCATCAACAGCCAATGCTTGTGTTCATCGTCGATGGCGGCGCCCCCGATCGCAAATAGATCGATCTCCCTGCCAGCGGTTTCCCCTGGGACCACGTAGCGCTGGTTAGGCGTGACAACGTAAGGACCTGCGCGATGCACGCTTCGCAGGATCGCGATCGACCGTCGCACGTGCAGCCGATGACGCCCACGATCGAGCCTCTCACGACGCTATGACGATCGAGGATCGCCCGGCTCACTTGAAGATCGACGGGTACTGAGAGCCGATGAAGGAGATGACCTGCGTGCCGCGCTTGTGGATCGCCGCGACCTCCGCGACGTGTTCCTCGCGCTGTTCCCAACCGGCCTCACATTTACCGCGGCTCGCCTGCCCGACGAGTCGCGGCAGGTCTGGCGGATCAGCGGCTAGGCCAACCTCGGATCGGTAATCTCCACCACCTCTCCCGACCGCGTCACGACCCGTACCCCCGGCGCGAGCCCCGAAAATGAAAATCGCGCGCTCGCAAGCGCGCGAAGTGTGGCAGTCGGGAGGAACTCTCCCGACTGCGTGGCGACCCCGACGGGACGAAGTGCAATCGGGAGAGGGGGTACCTCTCCCGATTGCGTTGCGACCCCAACGGGACCGGATGCAATCGGGAGGGCGCTCCGTTCGTTTCGCGCTGTTGGTCGTGCCGGCAGGGAAGACGCGCCTGCTGCAGTCTGCGAGCTAGTCTCGCCGGCGATCCACGGGACAGCGCTTCTCTTGATCCTGCGATCGTTCCCGGCGTCGCGCCGCGTCAAGCGACGCCTGCTTGAAAATCGTGCGCGATTTCAGAGTGACGATTTGCAGTCGCTCGCGCGACGCTCGAGCCAAGGCGTGGGTGTGACTGGGGCTGGCGTTCGTGCTCAGCCTGGGCCGCTATGCGACGACGCTGATCACGCTGCAAGGCCGAAGTGTCGAAGCGCAGCCCATCGGCCGGCGTTGTACGACTCGACGAGCAACCGTTCGTTCTCAGCATTGAAGGCTCCACGGATCGTGGCGACGCGATCGTACCGATTGGGATAGCCCGTCGGCCCATTCGAATAGTGCTGCGCGATCTGCCAGATGATGGCCTCGAACGCGTCCGGCGAGACCCTTCGTCTGGCCATTGCTGTGCCCGAAAAATCGTCCGCTTCTAGTTCGATCGCACGCTTCAGCCATGGTGGTGATCCTGCATGGCCGAGCACCACGTGACCGACTTCGTGACCGAGGAT
>Ga0335083_10000553_pt1 | contig 55795 bp, 59 predicted proteins | sample Lox_Sample_42_FD_206716 | JGI IMG/M metagenome (GOLD analysis project Ga0335083, IMG submission 206716) | Soil microbial communities from Loxahatchee National Wildlife Refuge, Florida, United States - Lox_Sample_4.2 | ecosystem: Environmental > Terrestrial > Soil > Wetlands | place: USA...
TTGTCCTTGATGTTCTCGCCGCCGACGTCGCGCGTGCCGGTCGCGTCGCGTGGAATGGTGATGGCGAGATTGCCCTGCCCGCCCGTCGTCGGATAATTTTCCTTGCTGGTCAGGCTGTCGCCACCGAACAGGCCGCTCGAGCCGGCACTGTCCATCTTCATCTGGACGAGCGTCGGCGTGAAATAGTCGGCCAGGCCCTTGCGCTGCTTCTCGGTCGTGGCGCCGAGCAGCCACATGAGCAGGAAGAAGGCCATCATGGCCGTCACGAAGTCGGCGTAAGCCACTTTCCAGGCGCCGCCATGATGGCCGCCATGGCCATCGGCGATGATTTTCTTGACGATGATCGGGCGCGGCTCGGGCTCATTGGCCCGCTTGCCCTTGGGCGGCGGAGCCATGGCTTAGCGGCCCCGCATGCCGTCGAACACCTCGGCGAAGGCAGGCTGGTTGGCGTGCGGCAGATTGGAGCGCGCGGCCTCGATCACCAGCGGCTGCGGATGGCCGTGGAGCGACGCGATGATGATCTGCTTCACCACCTGATAGATGGCGGCATCCGCCTCGATCACCGCGCGGCAGCGGCTGGCGAAGGGATTGACCATGCCATAGGCCAGCAACACGCCGAGGAAGGTACCGACGAGCGCCGAGCCGATCATTGCGCCGAGAATCTCGGGCGGCTTGTCGATCGAGCCCATGGTCTTCACCACGCCAAGCACGGCCGCGACGATGCCGAGCGCCGGCAGGGCATCCGCCAAGCTCTGGAGATTGTCGGCGGGACGAACCGCATGGTGGTGGTGGGTCTTCAGCGTGTTGTCCATCACGTCCTCGACCGCGTGCGGATCGAGCGTCCCCGAGGAGACGACGACCAGCCGCAGCGTGTCGCAGATCAGATGGATCAGCGTCTTGTCCTTCAGGAGCTTGGGATATTCCGCGAAGATCGACGAGGTCTTGGGGTCCTCGATATGCGGCTCGAGCGCCACCGGCCCTTCGACGCGCAGGGTCTTCATCAGCTTGGAGACGAGGAAGATGCAGTCCAGGAAGTCCTTCTTCTTGTACTGCGGGCCCTTGAAGACCTTGCCGAGGCCGCCGCCCAGCGCCTTGAGATCGGCGCCGCTATTGGCGATGATCAGCGAGCCGACGGCCGCGCCGCCGATGATGATCATTTCGTGCGGCAGGGCTTCCATGACAGGACCGATGTCGCCGCCGGTGAAGACGAATCCACCGAACACCATGACCAACAAGACGACGAGACCGATACCTGCGAACATTCTGATCCCCGATCTGCGCTGCTTTTCGATTCGGACGGGGGCGCAGACCCATCCAGTGCACCCTCTCTAGAACGGCTCCACTGAAACAGGGTTTAGCAACAGGGTTATCGGAGGCTTTATTTTTCGGGCGAGGCCGCGCGAGAAGCAGCCTTTCACCCTTACGATTACAGGCGCGCCGGCCGCATGTGGTCGAACGGGCGCGGCCGGGCCGGCCGAGGTTTCAGCGGCTTATGAGAGCAGATCGAACAGATTTTGCTTGCCGATCCGCGCAAACGCCGCCTGCGCCGCTTCGAGCGTTGTCAGCTTGGAGCTGAGCTTGGTCACGGCCTCATTGACGTCGGTGTCCTCGAGGCCCGAGCGCCGCTCGGTCAGGTCGAGCTTCTGGTCGCTCAGGCGTTGCGTGATGTCGTCGATACGGTCCTGGCGGACGCCCTGGTCGGACTGCGCAACGATCACATGATCGAGCGCGGTGCGGCTGTCGCTCAGCGATTGGTTGAGCGCGGTGGAATCACCTGAATTGACGGCATCGATCGCCGACTGGAGCACGTCGTCCAGCGACTGCGTCCCGACGACATTGTCGGTGATGCTCTGCCTGGTCGGCACGGCATCGACCGCAAGGCCCGCGCCGACCGGAATGTTGACCGTATGCGTGTCGTCGAACACCGGGTTGCCCTGATAGTCGGTCTGGGTCACCAGATCGTTGATCTGCTGCTTGATGCCGGTGAGCTCCTGCGCCACGGCGGCGCGGCCGGGCGAATCCTGCGATGTCGAGGTCGACTGGACGAGAAGCTCTGTGACGCGCGACATCAGGTTGTTGATGTCGGTAAGATTGCTCGCAGCGGCCTGCGCGCGCGAATTGGCGAAGGTCGCGTTCGACGACCAGGCGTCGTTGATCGACTGCTGGCGGCCGATCTGCGAGATCTGCACCCAGGCCTGCGGATCGTCGGCGGGCTCGTTGACCTTCTTGCCGGTCGAGATCGTGGTCTGCACGTTCGCGATATCCTGGGCGAGCTTCTGCTGGCGCAGGATTTCGGCGTTGAGCGACTGGGAGGTGATGAAGACCATGATCCGATACCTTTGCCTTAGCCCATGACGTCGAAGATGGACTGGGTGATTTCCCGCGCGACCTGGATAACGCGCGCACTTGCCTGATAGGCCTGCTGGAGCCGCAACAGATCGGCAGCCTCGCGGTCGAGATTGACGCCGCTGACGTCGCCGCGCTGCTCCTGCGCCTGCGTATCGCGATTGGACGCCGCCGTCTGGGCGGCCGTCGCCGCGGCGGCGACATTGCCCTGATTGGAGATCATCTGGGTCCACTGATCTTCCATCGATCCGTTGCCGCGGATCGCGGACGCCGCCACGAGATTGCCGTTCGAGGTACCATCCGCGGACGCGCTTGCAATGTCGGCGACATTGCTGGTCGTGACCTGCATGGTCGAAGCGTCCGCGCCGATCGACAGGAGCGGCTGGCCGGCGGTGCCATCGGCCTTGAAGCCGCCCTGCTGCCATGTGTTCACGTCCGTCACATATTTGTTCGCCAGCGCGTTGAGCTGGGTGACCTGATCGGATGCGACCGACGCGCTTTGCGCAAGGCCGCCGAGCGAGCCGTTTTGCGACGCCGCGACCGAATTTCCATCGAGCGTGAAGGACAGCGTGCCGTCGGTATTGGTCGTTACCGCGAACTGCGAGGGGGTGATGTTGTTGACGACATCGGAGCCCTGGAAGGTGACGGTCGCGATGCCCTTGCCGTCGAGCGTGATGTTGGCGTCGATGCGCTTGGAGATATCGAGCAGCGCCTCGTCGCGCTGGTCGAACAGCTGCGCCTGCGCCGCGGACCCCGGAAGCGCCCGCTGCAGGCCCTCATTGGCGTTGGCAACCGTCTTGATCGCGTCGTTGAGCGCCGCGACCTCGTTGGTCGCGGTGGACGAGATGCCCGACTGCACGCTCTGCAGGTCGCCCAGCGTCTGCTTGAAAGACGTGTTGACCTGCTCCATCGAGAACAGCACGTCGGTGCCCATCGTCGTGTCGTTCGGATTGGCCGCGAGCTTCTCGATCGACGAGAACATGTTGCCCATGCGCTGGCCGATACCGAGCGGTCCGTCGTCGAGCGCCGTCTGGATGTCCGTCATCCATTGCGACGTCTGGTTGGCGGCACCGAGCGTGTTGGCGGTCCGGCGCGTGGCGGCGTCGAGATAGGGATCGTCGGCGCGGCTGACGGCGCCGATGTCGACGCCGGCGAAGGCCGTGCCGCCCTTTTCGAATATCGAAGTCGCCGAAGACGCACTCGACTCCACCACGTCCAGGCTGCGGCGGCTGTAGCCGTCGGTATTGGCGTTGGCGATATTGTCGGCGATGGCACCCATGGCGGCCTGGTAGGCCCGGGTGCCGGAGGCGCCGATCTGAAAGAGATCGACCTGCGACATCAGCGCTTATCCAGCTGCTTCAGCATCATTTGGGCGATGCCGAGCCCGCCGCCGCCATGGTTGGCCAGCGAATTGGCCGTATTGGCGTCCGACATCTCCTGGAACTGATCGACCGCGCTCGAGCCGTCGATGCTTTCGCCGAGATTTTCGCCGGCACTGCGCATCGCCGTCATCAGCTGGCGCGTGAAGATCGCCTCGAATCCCTTGGCCGCCTTTTCGAGCGCGGCGCGATCCTGCGCCCGTCCCGTCGCTGCGGCGTCGAGCGGTGCGTTGCTGCCGGAAGGGCCGATATTCGCCGTCTGCGTCATATGATCTCCAGCTCGGCCTTCATCGCGCCGGCCTGTTTCAAGGCTTCCAGGATCTCGACAAGGTCCGAGGACGAGGCACCGACCGCATTCACCGCCTTGACTATATCGGCAAGCGAGGCGCCGCCTTTAAACAGGAACATCGGATTCTTCTCTTCCTGTGCGTCGATGGTGCTCGACGGCTGCACCGTGGTCTCCCCTTTCGAGAAGGGCTGCGGCTGCACCACCTTGGGCGCTTCCTTGACGGTGACGGTGAGCTTGCCATGGCTGATGGCCGCTGGCGTGATCTGTACCGTGCCGTTGATGACGACAGTGCCGGTGCGCGCGTTGACGATCACCTTGGCCGGCGGTTCGGCGGGCTTGACCTGGATATTCTCGATAAGCCCCATCATCATGATACGGCTCTCGGCACCCTGCGGCGCGGCGATGCTGATCGAAACCCCGTCGGTCGCCTTGGCGCGCTTGTCGTTGAACGCGAGGTTGATCGCGTCGGCAACGCGCAGCGCCGTGGTGAGGTCCGCTTCGGCCAGGTTGAAGGTGAGCGCGGGCGAGGTGTCGAAACCGGTCGCGACGGCCTTTTCCACCGATGCGCCGCTCGGAATGCGGCCGGCGGAAGGCACATTGACGGACAACTGTGAGCCATCGGCCCCCGACACGCCAAGACCGCCCACGGCGAGGTTGCCCTGCGCCATGGCGTAGATTTCGCCGTCCGCGCCGCGCAGCGGCATCATCACCAGCGTGCCGCCACGCAACGACTTCGCCTTGCCGAGCGCCGAGACGGTGACATCCAGGCGCTGGCCCGGCTTGGCAAAAGGCGGGAGTTCGGCCGTGACCAGCACGGCGGCGGCATTTTTAAGCGCCGGGTTGACGCCCGGGGGCAGCGTCAGGCCGAAGCGCGAAACGACGCCCTTCACACCCTGCGTCGCATAATCGAGGCTGTCGTCGCCCGTGCCGGCGAGACCGACCACGATGCCATAGCCGGTCAGCTGGTTGGAGCGCAGTCCTTCGAACGCGCCGAGATCCTTGATCCGCTCGGCATGGGCGGGCGAGCCCATGAGCTGCAGCGCCGCCAGAAAGGCGAGCAGCGCCGGAACGAGGCGCGCAAGCAGAGCGGGGATGCCCTTGGCGATGGGAGTGGACGTCATGGGAACAGGCACTCCGTCAGAAGGGATTGATGACCTGGAAGAAGCGGCCCAGCCAGCCCTGCGTGCTGGCGCGCTGGACGTCGCCCTTGCCGGAATAGGTAATGCGGGCATCGGCCACGCGCGTGGAAAGCACGCTGTTGTCCGGGTTGATGTCGGCCGGGCGGACGACGCCACTGATCTGGATATATTCGTCGCCGCGGTTGAGCGTCAGTGCCTTCTGCCCGCGCACGAGCAGATTGCCGTTGCTGTACACCTTGGCGACGGTCACACTGATCTGGCCGGTCAGCGCATTGGACTGGGCGGCGTCACCCTTGCCCTTGAAGGTTCCGGCCGAGCTCGCGGACGCGTCGCTCGCGCTGAACAGCTTGCTGAACAGGCCGGTTGTCGGCGGCGTGATACTGGCGCCGCCGGAGCGGTCGAGATCGGTGCTGGCGCTCTTGCTGGCATCGGTCTTCTCGACGAGCTGGATGGTGAGGACGTCGCCGACCGATGCGGCGCGACCGCCGCTGATCAACGGCGCATAGCCGGCCGCCTGTTGGAAGATCGCGCCATTGGGCGTGGTCTTCACCTGGTCGAGGTCGGGCGCGTTCGTCACCTGATAGGTGGGATCGGCCATCGGATCCTTCTTCTTTTTGAGGATCCCGGCCGATGCCGGCATGGTCAGGGCGAGCGCAGCGAGTGCGGAAAGGGTGATGAGCGTTTTCATGATCAGAGCTGCTGGTTGGTGTACTGGAGCATTTCATCGGTCGACTTGATCATCTTCGACGCGATCTCATAGGCACGCTGCGTCTCGATCATGTCGACCAGCTCGCCGACCGTATCCACGTTCGACTGCTCCAGCGAACCGGAACGGATGGTGCCGCGTCCTTCCAGGCCCGCGGCGCCTGTCTTCGGCGTGCCGGACGCGGCGGTCTCGATGAGCAGGTTGTTGCCGATCGCCTGGAGGCCGTTGGCATTGGTGAAGCTCGCGGTCTCGATCTGGCCGAGCACCGTCGAATTTGTCTGTCCGGGCAGGGTCGCCGAGACCGTGCCGTCCGTGCCGACCGAAACGGCGCTGGCGCCATCGGGCACCGTGATCTGCGGGATCATCGGCAGGCCATCCGAATTGACGACGATACCGTCGGCGTTCAGCTTGAAATTGCCGGCGCGCGTATAGGCGGTCGAGCCGTCGGGCTGCTGTACCTGGAAATAGCCGCTGCCCTCGATGGCGAGGTCGAGCGTGTTGCCCGTGGTGTCGAGCGTGCCCTGGGTGTCGATCCGCTCGGTGCCGGTGAGCTGGACGCCGGTGCCCAGATTGAGGCCGATGGCGAGCTTATTCTGGCTGTCGCCCTGGCTGCCCGCCGCGACGATGTTCTGATAGGACAGCGTCTCGAAATTGGCGCGGTCCTTCTTGAACCCCACGGTGTTCACGTTTGCCAGATTGTTGGCGATGACCTGCATCTTGACGTCCTGGGCGTCAAGGCCGGTCCGGGCAACCTGCAGAGCACTCGTAGTCATTGTCTCGGTCCTTCTTCCCGCTCAGCCTCAGCCGTCGACCTTCATGAGGCTCGCACCGCTGCTGTCGATTTCCTTGGCGGTATTGATAAGCTTGATCTGGTTTTCCCATGCGCGGCTGGCTTCGATCATGTTCACCAGCGCGGCCGTGGCATTCACGTTGGAGCCTTCGAGGCTACCCGGCGTGACCTGCGCATTGGGATCGTCCGGCAGCACGCCGCCATTGGCCTGACGAAAGAGGTTGTCCGTACCCTTGGCGACCGCCGAACCCTTCGGATTGACGAGCTTGAGCGTGTCGACCTGCTGCGGCTGGTCCACCTGCCCGCCCTGCGGCACGATCCATACGCCGCCGTCCTTGGCGATGCTGACGCTGTCATAGGGCGGAAGCGTGATCGGGCCCGCGCTGCCAAGCACGGGATTGCCGTCGCCGGTCAGCAGCAGGCCGCTTTCATTGACGCGCATATCGCCGCGACGGGTATAGGCTTCCGATCCGTCGCTCGCCTGAACGGCGAGCAGCGAGTCGCCGTTGATGGCGATGTCGAGAGGATTGCCGGTCTGCTGGACGCTGCCCTGCTTGAAATCGGCGCCGATCACCTGGTCGACCGACTCCGCGCGAGTGGAGAGACCCTGTCCCCCCACCCAGCGCGTCGAGGCATTGTAGATTTCCGCGCGGAAACCCGACGTGTCGACGTTCGCCAGATTGTTGGCGATCGCCGTCTGGCGCGCGAGCGAGCCGCGCATGGCCGTCCGGGCAACGTCGATGAGCCGATCCATGGTCCTTTGTCCCGTCTGAAGCGTCTAGCCGGCGATCAGGTGCGCAGATTATTGATGGTGTCGGCGAGCTGCGAAGCCGCCTCGATCGCCTTGGCATTGGCCTGGAAATTGCGCTGCGCCGAGATCAGCGAGACGAGCTCCTCGGTGATGTCGACGTTGGAGCGCTCCAGCGAACCCGACTGGACGGCACCGAACAGACCATTGTTGCCGGCGCCGAAGGTCGGCTGACCGCTGTCGTGCGAGGTCTGCCAGTGACCGTCGCCCGTCTGGCGCAGGCCTTCCTCGCTCGGGAAGCTCGCGACCGCGAGATTGCCGAGCGTGTCGGTCGAGCCGTCCGCCCAGGTCGCGGTCACCAGGCCTTCGACCGAGACGCCGACGCTGGCGAGCTGGATCGGGTTGCCGTCGGCATCGAGCACCTGGGTGCCCGTGGTCGGATCGGTCTTGTATTCGGGGATCTGGAGATCGGTGAAGTCCGCCGGATCGGTGCTGGACGGCTTGTTCGTCGCCGGATCGACCGGCATGACCTGAACGCGGTTGCCGAGCGTGTCGACGACATAACGGTTGTTGTCGACACCAAAAGCGCCGTTGCGGGTGAAGCTGAGCTGGCTGGCGGGCGGCGCGCTCTTCACGGTGAAGAAGCCCTCACCGGTCAACGCCATGTCCAGCGTCTTGCCGGTGGTTTCCAGCGTACCCTGCGTGAACTGCTGGGTGGCGCCGATCTGGCGTGCACCCTGACCACCCGCCGTATTGGCCTGCATGGCCGAGCCGGCATAGATGTCGCCGAAGCTCACGGTGCTCCGCTTGAAGCCCGTCGAGCCGACGTTCGCGATGTTGTTCGCGATCGCGCCCAGATCGGCTTCGGCGCCCTTGAGGCCGGAGAGGGAGATGTAGAAGGACATGGGTGTTACTCCTCAGTGAAATGCGTTGATCAGCCCAGGCGAATCGCGTCGCTCGGCTTGTAATTTCCAAGTGCGGTGATGAGCTGGGCGTCGGCGCCGCTCGCCGGCGACTGCACCGCGGCGATGGTCGCCCAGGTGTCGACCGCCGACGTCTGGCCGCCGCGCACGCGAACCTCGAGCGGTCCGCCGCTGCCGACGGGATTGCCGTTGCCGTCAGTGCCGTCCCAGAGGAAGCCGACATCGCCGGCCTTCTGCGCGCCGAGATCGATCGTCTTGACGGTCGCCCCGGTGTTGTCGACCAGGTCGACCGCGACATCCTGCGCGTCCTGGGTCAGCGTGATCTGGCCGGCATATTCGCCGGACCGGTCGGGCGTCGCAATGTTGCTGGAGACCAGCATCGACTTGCCGATCCAGCTCGCCGCGTCGGAGAGCCGCGAGCCGCTCAGCGCGTCCGAGATATTCTGGAGATAGCCGTTGCTCTCCGACGTGCTTTCCAGCTGGCTGAACTGCGCCATCTGCGCGACCATCTGGTTGTTGTCCATCGGCGAGAAGGGATCCTGATACTGAAGCTGTGTGGTCATCAGCTTCAGGAAACCCGCCTGGTCGATCGTCTGCTGACCCGTTTGCGCGGTGGTGGTCAGCGACGCGGCGCTGGTCAGGCCAGCGTTGTTCAGGATGTCACTGGTTGTGGTCATTTGCCGAGCCTTATCGTTTCGAGCATGAGGGATTTGGTCGTGTTCAAGACCTGGACGTTATTCTGGTACTGGCGCGAGGCCTCGACCATATCGACGAGCTCGGCGCTGGTATCGACGCCGGCATCCCAGACGTCGCCATTCTTGTCGGCGAGCGGGTGGCTGGGGTCGTGGCGCTTGGTCGCGGGCGTATCGGAGGTGACGACGCTGCTGACCTGCACCGTGGCGATGCCGGGCTGCTGGCTGACCGTCTGGAAGACCGGACGGATGGCGCGATAGGCTTGCGCCTCGCTGCCGGCGACCGCGCCGGCATTGGCGAGGTTCGAGGCCGTGGCATTGAGACGGACGAGCTGGGCCGACATGGCCCGGCCCGAAATGTCGAAGATGCTGAGCGGCTTGTCCATGCTCATTCTCCCCGCAACGCGCGCGTGATGGTGTTGAGGCGGCCCTCGAGGAAGGAGAGGGTCGTGCGATATTTGACGGCGTTCTCGGCGAACAGTGTCTGCTCGGTCGACATCTCGACCGTGTTGCCGTCGGCGGAAGGTTGCAGCGGGACGCGATAGCCCATCGCAGTATCGAGCGCGCCCGCGACCGTGCCCTGGTCCTTGGTGGCCGAAGCCAGCGCCGCATCGAAATCGATGTCGCGGGCCTTGTAGCCCGGCGTCGAAGCGTTCGCGATATTCGAGGCAAGCAGCTCCAGCCGCTGCGAACGCAGCTGAAGCGCCTTGCCATGAATGCCGAACAAACTGTCTTCGAGCGACATTTTTTTCGTGCCTTCCCTAAAAGTCTCCGGGACGGTGCCGTTCTGACCGGTTGAAGAGGACCGCCAGAGCCGAACCCGTGCCCGCATGGGAATCAAAGCAAAGGCCGTGCCAATTCCGGTTTCCGGCCGAAGCGGAAGCATGAGACACACGGGATTCCGCGCCTTTCGGGTTGCGGAGCGGCAAGGCCGGCAATTTTTTGCCGGTCGGCGGCATGCTATTGCCGGTCGTGGGTCCAGCGTGGGGATGAACGGGGCCAATGACGGACATTCTGGGCCATCTTCTCGCCCCCCTTCCCCTCATCATCGTGATTGCCGGCGCCACCGCCATCGCCCTCATGCAACAGGGGTTGAGCGCCCTCCCCGGCGCGCTCGGCGCGCTGACGCCGCTCTTCGCTTCGCATCCCGAGGAGGACCGCGACGGCGCCCGTGCCGTGCTGCTGCGCGCCGAGGAAACCGCGCATAGCCACGACGTTTCGCGCATCGACCGGCTGCGGGCGCGCCAGCCTTTCCTCGCCGCGGCGCTGACGACGCTCGCCAATGCCCCGGATGTCGACCGGTTCGCCTTCTGGGCCGCCCAGGCCATCGCCGATCGCCGCACCCGTCACGAGCAGGCGATCGGCTTCTGGAACGCCATTGCCGACGCCGCGCCCGCCATGGGCATGGCCGGCACGATCATCGGCCTCATCGGCATGTTTTCGCGGATGAGCGACCCGTCGACGATCGGCCCGTCGATGGCGCTCGCCCTGATGACGACGCTCGACGGCATGATCCTGGCCAATGCCATTGCCGGCCCCATTGCGAACCGCCTCGCCCGCCTTTCCGCGCTTGAGCTCGACTGGCAGCGCGAGATCGCCGATCGCCTGATCGCGCTGGCGAAGCGCGAAGCCGCCGCCAAGGCCGACGAGCAGGCGCCCCGCCGGCGCGGCGCGCGCGAGGCGGCATGAGCCGCGCGATAGCCCGTGCCGGGCGCGCACGCTGGGCGCTGAGCTTTGCCGATCTCAGCCTGCTTTTGCTGGGCTTTTTCGTGCTTCTGCAGGCCAATCAGGCGACCCGCGACCAGGCCCTCGCCGGCCTCAACACCTATTTCGCGGGACTGCAGGCACCGCTCCAGGCGGACCTGCCCGCGGACGGGCTGTTCGCCCCCGGCGAAGCGCTGCTCTCCGCTGAGGGCCATGCCCGGCTGGAAGCGGCGGCGCGGCCGTTCGCGGGCGGAAAGTCCGTCGTCCGCATCCAGTCGCTGGGTCTTGCGCAGGGCGAGCATCGCTTCGACGCCTGGGACCTCTCCGCGGCGCGGCTGGGCGCGGTCGCGCGGGCGCTGGTCGCGAGCGGGATCGCGCCCGACCGCATCCGCATCGCCGGCCTGGCCGAGCCCGATGGGGCGCCCCCAAAGAGCCAGACGATCCGCCTCGCCGAGTTGTCCCAGTCCAACGACTGAGCCGATCTGGCACGGTCCTTGCTGTTTTCCACGCGAATGGGCCGCAAGGCCGCCAACGCGAACTGGATTGCCAGATGGACCAGAAACGTCTGATTTCCCGCCTGCTGCTCGCCTTCGCGGCGATGCTCGCCATGCCGGCTCATGCCCAGCAGGGCTTCGAAAACCTCGACAAGCTCGACAGCCTCGTCGCGATCACGGTCGGCGCCAATATCGGCGAGCCGGGCGGTCCGGTCGCGCCGATCGACCGGCGCCTGCGTCTCCAGCCCTGCCCGGCCACGCCCAAGGTCGAAGGCCCGGTTTTCGGCGCCGCGATCGTGAGCTGTGCGGCAACCGGCTGGCGCATCCGCGTGCCGCTCAACATCGCCTCGACAGCAGCGCCGGCCCCGGCCACCAAGGTCGCGGTTAAAGCCGCCGCGCCGGAGCTCGTCATCAAGAAGGGCGAGACGGTCGAACTGATCGCCGGAAGCGATATTTTCAGCGTGTCGCGCCTCATGATCGCCGACGAGGACGGTGCCGTGGGCGACACAATCCATGTGCGGGAAGACCCCAAATCGGCGCCCGTCAGCGCCCGTGTCGAAAAGGCCGGGCGCGTTCGCGCACTGACAATTTAAGTTTTCTTGAACCGGTCCGTATATATGCGGGTCGGACAAGAAGGGATTTCGCGATGATCAAGCCTGTTGGCCAGCCTGTGAGCGCCGCAGTTGATGCGGCAAAACTGCGCGAAACCGCGCAGGCTCGCCAGACTGCGCCCACGACTCAGCCTTCGCAGGCCACGGCTTCAGTCGTCGCGGAGACCGTCGCTACCCCTTCCGCCCGCATGGCCGCGCAAGGTGCGCCGATCGATTCGGCCCGCATCGAACGCGTCAAGCAGGCGATCGCATCCGGCAAATATCCCGTCGATCCCGACAAAATCGCGGAAAAGATGGTCGATCTCGATCTGCCGGTCCCGACAACCCGACATTAAAGAGCGAAAGATCCCATGAGCCTGACCAACCTCATCGACGATCTTACCGAAAAGTCCGCGAAACTCCGCTCCGCCATGGAGAGCAGCGACGTCGCGCGCATCGACGCGGCGGGCGAGGCCTTCTGGGACTCGATCGAGGCGGTGAAGGCCGTCGGCGAGTGGCCGGCGACGCCGGAGCTGCGCGAGAAGCTCGCCGCTTTGCGGCCGCAACTGGAGGAATCGCGCGCGCTTGCCTTCCTGCTCGCCGACATGACCGGCCAGATGCACGAGCTGGCCGCGTCCAAGGCGCGCAGCGTCCGGCCCGCGCTCTATGGACGCACCGGCGAGCGCTTCGCCTGACCGGATCGCCGGGCGGGCATGCTGACAAGAGCCGGGCAGCGCCCGGCTTTTTCATGTCCGCTTCAACATGGCGAACAAATCCTTAATTCTGGCACGTTTCTTGCTGTTTGATGGCCGGTACCAAATCTGAGGTCAAACCGGCACGATGTCCGCTTTTGATGGACTGAAATTCGATTCCGAGAGTTACGCGCAGCAAGGCCGCGTGACGCAGGCCATTGCGACCGCCAGCCGCCGGACCGGCGTCGACTTCAAATATCTCATGGATCAGGCGCGTATCGAAAGCTCGCTCAATCCCAATGCCAAGGCCGGCACCTCCAGCGCCTCGGGCCTCTACCAGTTCGTCGACCAGAGCTGGCTGGCCGTCATGAGCAATCATGGCAGCGAATATGGCATGGACTGGGCCGCGAACGCGATCCAGAAATCGCCCGGCGGCCAATATTATGTGTCCGATCCGCAGCTCAAGCAGCAGATCCTCGACCTGCGCAACCATCCCGAAACCGCATCGGCCATGGCCGCCGAGCTCGCCTCGGACAATCGCGACTATCTCGTCCAGCAGACCGGCAAGCAGCCCGAGCCCGTCGACCTCTATCTCGCCCATTTCCTGGGCGCGGCCGGCGCCGCCAAGTTCATCAACACGATGCAGAATGCGCCGGGCATGCCGGCGGCAGGGCTGTTCCCGGCCGCGGCGCGCGCCAATGCGTCGATCTTCTATGACGGCAGCGGCAATCCCCGCAGCCTGGCCGATATCCGCGCCTCCTTCGAGCAGAAGCTGGACAATGGCGGCTCGTCGGGCGGTTGGCAGCTGCCCACCACCGGGGGGAGCAGCTGGACGCTGCCGAACGGCACCCGCATGGTGCAGCCCGCCGACTATCTGCGCATTGCGCGCCAGCAGCTCGGAATGAGCGGCACGGCTTCGTCGGCTGACCTCTCCGCCGATCCGGCCAGCGCCTCATCCGACAATGCCGATGATGGCGACGCCGCGCTGCTCAACGACATTCAGGCCCTGACCCTCGGCCACGCCGGCACGTCGACGACGTCCGCCACGCCGAACGTGGATCAGGCCCGCCTCGCCTATCTCATGCTCGCCACTCTTGGAAGGTAACCGACCGACATGACCCGCAGCGAAGTCAACGGCAAGATCTGGGCCCGCACGGCGAAGAGCGCGATATTGCCGCTCGGCATCCTGCTGCTCGTCATGTTCATGGTGGTGCCGGTCCCGGCCTTCATGCTGGACGTCGGCTTCATCACCAACATCATGATCAGCCTCGCGGTGGTCATGGTGGCGCTGAACGCCGCCAAGCCGCTCGATTTCTCGGCCTTCCCCACCGTCCTCTTGTTCACGACCCTGCTGCGCCTCTCGCTCAACGTCGCTTCGACCCGCGTCGTGCTGGTCAACGGCCATACCGGCGAGAGCGCGGCCGGCCATGTCATCGAATCCTTCGGCAGCTTCCTGATCGGCGGCGACTATGTCGTCGGTCTGTTCGTCTTCGCGATCCTGATGATCATCAACATGGTCGTGATCACCAAGGGCGCCGGCCGCGTGTCGGAAGTCAGCGCCCGCTTCACCCTGGACGCCATGCCCGGCAAGCAGATGGCGATCGACGCCGATCTCAACGCCGGCCTGATCACCGTGGAGGACGCCCGCGAGCGCCGCCAGGAGATTACGCGTGAGGCCGACTTCTACGGTGCCATGGACGGTGCCTCCAAATTCGTGAAGGGCGACGCGACGGCGGGCGTGCTCATTCTCGCCATCAACATCATCGGCGGCATCATCCTGGGCGTGGTCAGCCACGGCCTCGACGTCGCCACCGCCGCGCACACCTATGTGCTGCTCGCCATCGGCGACGCGCTGGTCGCGCAGATCCCTGCCCTGCTGCTCTCGATCGCCGCCGCCGCGATGGTGACGCGCGTCACTTCGAAGCATGACCTGGGCGGTCAGATTTCCTCGGAATTCGGCGTCGACAAGGCATGGATGCCCGTCGCCGGCATTCTCACCTTCCTCGGCATCATGCCGGGCATGCCGCATGTCGTGATCCTGCCCGCCGCCGCCATCGCCGCCTTCATCGCCTGGCGGCTCCGCAAGGCCGCCCGCGAAAAGGCGGCCAACGCGCCGGTCGAGACACCGCCGGCGGAAAACCCCGCGCATATCGAATGGGGCGATGTTTCGGACGGTGCCGTGCTCGGCCTCGAGATCGGCTACGGCCTGATCGGCCTGGTCGACGAGCGCAAGGATGCGCCGCTGATGAGCCGCATCACCGGCATCCGCCGCCAGCTCTCGCGTGAGCTCGGCTTCGTCGTCCCGATGATCCGCGTGCGCGACAATCTCGCACTCGGCCCGAACCAGTATCGCATCGTCGTGGCGGGCGTGACCATGGGCGAAGACGAGATCTGGCCCGACGACCTGCTCGCGCTTGATTCGGGCGACTTGCAGGGGAAGGTGCCCGGACGCGCCGCCAAGGACCCGACCTTCGGCCTCGACGCCGTGTGGATCGACCCGGCGCGGCGCAGCGAAGCGGTCGTGGCGGGCTATACCGTCGTCGATGCCTCGACGGTGGTCGCGACGCATCTCAACCATCTCATCATCCAGAATGCGGCGGAAATGTTCGGCATGGACGAGGCGCGCAAGCTGCTCGACACGCTCAAGGAAGTCGCGCCGCAGCTCGCCGACGGCCTGACGCCCGCGCCGCTCAGCCTGGCACAGATCGCTGCCGCCTGCCGCGCGCTGCTCGCCGAAGGCGTGCCGCTCAAGGACTTCCGCCGGATCGCCGAAGCGATGGTCGATGCGGCCCGGCCGGACATGAGCCACGAAGTGCTGGTCGAAGCGATTCGCCAGCGCATCGGCTCGCTCATCATCCAGACCATCGTGCCGGTGAAGATGCCTCTCCCCGTCATCACCCTCGATGGCGAGCTGGAGGGCCTGCTCGCCCAGGCCATGCGAGTCGCCGGCGACGCCAAGCACCCGATCGAGCCGGCGCTGAGCCAGCGCCTCATCGAGCAGGTGAGCGATTCCGCCCGGCCGCTGCTGGCCCAGGCGCGCAGCTTCGCGATCGTGACCTCGCCGATCGCACGGCGCGCGCTTTCGCGCCTGTTCCGGCCGCACCTGCCCGAAACGCCGGTGCTGTCCTTCCTCGAAATCCCCGATGGCAAACCTGTCGAAGTCGTTGCCGTGGTCGGTCACGAGACCCGCGTCAACGCGCCGCAGCTTGCCTCCGCCGCATGATCTGAGCGGCTTTTTCCGGAGCGGACCCATGCCGTTAACGATCGACATACGATCCGGAAAAGCTTGCTTAAGGCTTTTTGGTTAGAGCCGCCAAAATGCAAAGCGCAAAGCTTGAGGTCGCCAACCTGACTTATGGGCGCAAGGCCGGGCCAAGTCCCGAAAGCCTCGCGCAGCAATATATGCCATTGGTGCGAAAGATCGCCTGGCATGTGCATGGCCGCGTCTCGAGCGCCATCGAAATCGAGGACCTGCTCCAGATCGGCATGGTCGCGCTGGTCGAGGCCGCCAACTGCTTCGAGGACCGCGGCCACGGCTTCGCCGCCTATGCGCAGATGCGCGTGCGCGGTGCCATGATCGACCATCTGCGCCGCTACGCCACCATCTGCCGCTCGGCCATGGCCCGGCGCAAGGTCGTCCAGGAGGCGCGCAAGACGCTCGAACAGAAGGCTGGCCGCTCGCCGACTGAAGCCGAGCTTGCCGATCATCTCGGCCTCGACGCCACATCCTTTCGCGACCTTGTGGACGGCACCGAGGCGATCCAGCACCAGAGCATCGACGAGGTCTATTCCGACCAGTCCATGTGGTTCGCCGACGTCACCGAACGCGCCGACGACATGGTCGAACGCGAATCGCTCAAGAAGGCGATCGCCGGCTGCATCGCCGACCTGCCGCAGCGCGAGGCGATGGTGCTGCAGCTCTATTTCGTCGAAGAAATGAATCTCGAGGAAATCGGCCTGACGCTCGACATCGGCGCGGCGCGGGTCTGCCAGATCAAGAAATCGGCGCTCGACAAGCTGCGCGCCCGCCTCGCCGACTGGGAATGAAGATCGCGACAATTTGACGGGACCGGCGCCGTCTTGAGGCAGCGCCTTCATTCGCTCGTCCTGGACGCCACGTTTTCCGCGCTTCTCCGGAAACCCAAGCCGATCTTGTCGGTTCTTGTTGCAAGTCAACAGCCTGGAGACAAGACCGTGGCCGACGAACCCAGAGAAGTGATTGTCGAGCGATCGACGGGCGGCGGCCTGATGACCATCGTCGCCCTCCTGATCGTCGCCCTGTTTGCCGTCGGGGCCTTCGCACTCATCCAGAGTCGCGACAACCGGGACGATGCCATCGTGACGGCAGCGCAGGAGGCGCCGGCCTCGACGAAATAACAGGGCCCGAATGGAGGCGGCGTCGTTCGTCGCCGGGCGACTAGCCGCATCGGCACGCTTGGGCTAAAGCGCCGCCATGTCCGCCACCTATACGCTCGACACCTCAACCAGCCGCGCCAATCCGACACCGGCGCCGATGCGGCGCCTGACTGTCCCGGAAATCCTGCGGCGCAAGGCCGATGGCCGGACCGAGCCGCCGCTGGTGGTACTGACCGCCTACACCGCGCGGCAGGCGCAATTGCTCGATCCCCATTGCGACATGCTGCTGGTCGGGGACTCGCTCGGCCAGGTGATCTACGGGCTGCCGTCGAGCGTGCCGGTCTCGCTCGAGTTGATGATCGCCCATGGCGCGGCAGTGGTGCGCGGCAGCTATCATAGCCTCGTCATCGTCGACATGCCGTTCGGCAGCTACGAGGGCTCGCCGGCCCAGGCTTTCGCGAGCGCGTCGCGAATCCTCAAGGAGACTGGTGCGGCCGGCGTGAAGCTCGAAAGTGGCGCGGTCATGGCCGAGACCATCGCGTTCCTGACGGCACGCGGCATTCCGGTGTGCGGCCATGTCGGCCTGACGCCGCAGGCCATCAACATGCTCGGCGGCTATGGTCCGCGCGGCAAGGACGAAGCCGAAGCCGACAGGATCATAGCCGATGCGAAGGCGATCGCCGCCGCCGGCTGCTTCGCGATGGTGATCGAAGGCGTCCTGCCGGGCATCGCCGATGCCATCACCGCCGCCGTCCCCTGCCCGACCATCGGAATCGGCGCATCGGCGGGATGCGACGGCCAGGTGCTCGTGACCGAGGATCTGCTCGGCCTGTTCGAGCGCACGCCGCGGTTCGTGAAGCGCTATGCCGATCTCGCCGAAATCATCGGCAAGGCGGCCGCCGATTATGCCGCGGATGTCCGCGCGCGGACCTTCCCGGGACAGGAGCAGCTCTATGGGAAGAAACCTTGATCCGCTCACGCGGATGGGCGGCTCCGGCCCACTCCCCCACCCGGCCACCCATAGAATACGCTGTTTGGGCGGCCGGGTGGGGGAGTGGGCTGGCACCGCTCTGTTTCAGCAACGCTGAAACAGACAAAAAGTGATTTGCACCCGGTTCACGCGCGGCTAAGGTCCGCGCCCGCACAGCCCACCCACTTCCCTTTCCCGACCGGAGACCGAATTTGGCCCTGACGCCAGAGCAGAACGACGCCCTGATCCGCGAAGTGGACGATGCCGTCCGCCGCGACGATGTGATGTCCTTCTGGAGCCGATACGGCCGGCTGGTCGTCGGCCTCGTCGGCGCGGCGCTCGCGCTTTATGGCGCATGGCTGCTGTGGCAGAACCACCAGCGCGGCGCAGCCGAGCAGGCGAGCGAGCAATTCGCGGTCATGATCAAGGCGGCGCAGGGCGTCAGGCTGGACCAGGATAATTTTGACAAGCTGACCAAGAACGGCACCCCGGGCTATCGGGCCGAGGCCGAGCTGGTGAAAGCCGCGCTGGCATCCGGCAAAGGCGACCTGAAAACCGCGATCGCCAGCTACGACAGCCTGCACGCCGACAGCAACGCGCCCGAGCCGATCCGTGCCCTGGCGCTCATTCGCAAGACGGCGCTCACCTTTGACACCATGAAGCCGCAGGCCGTGATCGACACGCTCAAGGACCTGGCCGTGCAAGGCAACCCCTGGTTCGGCAGCGCCGGCGAGATGACCGCGATCGCCTATCTCAAGATGAACAGGAAACGCGAAGCCGGCGACATGTTCGCAAGCATCAATCGCGATCCCGCCGTTAACTCGTCGATCCGGCTTCGCGCCGGCCAGATGGCCACCATGCTGGGCGTTGCGCCGAGCGCCATCACGAATATCGAACCCCAAGGAGAATGAGTGGCAATGCCCAGTAAGTCGGCCCGCAAGACGATGCGGCATGGTTCTCTTCTTGCCGCGGCGCTGCTGGGCCTCGCCCTCTCCGGCTGCTCGCATCATGCCGCCCGCGGTGGCCTTGGCCGCGGCAAGGCCCCGAAATCGGCGAAAACGCCGGTCTTCGGTGACCGTACGTCTATTCTGGGCGCAGCCGATGTCGTGAAGGCCGACGAGACGCTGGCTTCGACGCCTGTGATCCTCCCCGATCCGGTCGATGTCGCCGACTGGCCCCAGCCGGGGGGCAACGCCGCCAAGGCGGTCGGCGGCGTGACGCTCGGCGCCGGCACGACCCGGGTCTGGATGGCCAATATCGTCGGCGGCAGCCCGCGCGGCAAGCTCGCATCTTCGCCGGTCGTGGCGGATGGCAAGCTCTATGTCATTGATACGGAAGCCGTCGTCTATGCGTTCGACGCCCAGACCGGCCACCGCCTCTGGTCGCAGAGCGTGCGTGCCCCCGACGATACCGGCCATATCGAATTTGGCGGCGGCGTCAGCGTCGAGGGTGACCGCGTCTATGCCTCGACCGGCGTTGGCGACGTGCTGGCGCTGTCCGCCAAAGACGGCAAGGTTCTCTGGTCCAAGCGACCCGGCGGACCGCTGCGCGGTTCTCCCACGCTCTCGCTCGGCAATGTCTATGTGATGAGCCAGGACAACCAGCTTTTCGCACTCAACGAAACCGACGGCGCCGTCGTTTGGCAGGATGCGGGCACGCTCCAGTCGACCGGCGTGTTCGGCGTCGCGGCACCGGCCGCCGCGCAGGGATCGGTGGTGGCGGGCTACAGCTCGGGCGAACTCAGCGCCTATCGCTACGAGAACGGCCGCGCCCTCTGGGGCGATGCGCTGAGCCGCACCAATATCAGCACGTCCGTCTCGACGTTGACCGACATCGATGCCGATCCGGTCATCGATCGCGGGCGGGTCTTCGCCATCGGCGAGGGCGGCCGCATGGCCTCCTATGAGCTGGTCAGCGGCCAGCGCCTGTGGGAAATCAACATCGGCGGTATTTCGACCCCACTGGTCGCAGGCGAATGGGTGTTCGTCGTGACCGACAAGTCCAAGCTCTATTGCCTGACGCGGACGACCGGGAAAGTCCGCTGGATCGCCGACCTGCCCTTCTATGAAAGCCCCAGGGCCAAGAAAGGCGCGATCCGGTGGTACGGCCCGATCCTCGCCGGCGGCAAACTGATCCTGACCTCGACCCAGGGCCAGATCGCTTTTGTCGACCCGGCGCAGGGCAAGATTCTCGGCAAGAAGAACCGCAACGTCGACGATCCCGTCTCGCTGCCGCCGGTCGCGGCGAACAAGATGCTCTATATATTGACCGAAAACGGGCATCTGATCGCTTACCGATAATGGGGCGGCTCATGTCCTTCCCGTCATGACCACGGATTCACTCCCGGTTGTCGCCATCATCGGGCGACCCAATGTGGGCAAATCCACGCTGTTCAACCGCCTCGTGGGCAAGCGGCTGGCGCTGGTCGACGATATGCCGGGCGTGACGCGCGACCGCCGCGAGGGCGATGCCGAGTTGCTCGGCCTCAAATTCCGCATCGTCGACACCGCCGGCTTCGAGGAAGACGATCCCGCCTCCCTCCCCGGCCGCATGCGCGCGCAGACCGAAGCGGCGGTGCGCGGCGCTGACGTGGCGCTGTTCATGATCGACGCGCGCGCCGGCCTGACACCGCTCGACGAGCATATCGCACGGTGGCTGCGCAGCGGCGATACGCCGATCGTGCTGCTGGGAAACAAGGCCGAGGGGGCCGCCGCCGAACCCGGGCTCATGGAAGCCTTTTCGCTCGGTTTTGGCGAGCCGGTGGCTTTCTCGGCCGAGCATGGCCAGGGATTGGCGGACCTCTTCCAGGCCATCCGCCCGCATATCGAGCGCGACGAGGACGATGTCGTGAGCGAAGGCGAAGACGATGAGGCCGATGACAATGCCCCGCTCAAGCTGGCGATCGTCGGGCGGCCCAATGCCGGCAAGTCGACGCTCATCAATCGCATTCTGGGCGAGGACCGGCTCATCACCGGGCCCGAAGCCGGCATCACGCGCGACAGCATCGCGGTCGACTGGACCTGGACCGCGCCGGACGGCCGCGAACGGCCGGTGCGCCTCATCGACACCGCCGGCATGCGCAAGCGCGCCAAGGTGCAGGACAAGCTGGAGAAACTGAGCGTCGCCGATGCGCTCCACGCCGTCGATTTCGCCGAAGTGGTCGTACTGCTGCTCGATGCGACCAAGGGTCTCGAGGCACAGGATCTCAAGATTGCCGACAAGGTGTTGAGCGAAGGCCGCGCGCTGGTCATCGCGCTCAGCAAATGGGACGTGTCCGAGAATGGCTCGGCGCTCTACCAGGGCGTGCGCAAGGCGCTCGACGAGAGCCTGGCGCAGGTGCGCGGCGTGCCGCTGCTCACCGTGTCCGGCGCGACCGGCAAGGGCATCGACCAGCTGTTGCAGGCGGCGTTCGACACACGCGCCGCCTGGTCGCAGCGCGTGCCGACCAGCCAGCTCAACCGCTGGTTCGACACCGCGCTCGAAGCCAATCCGCCACCGGCGCCGGGCGGCAGGCGCATCAAGCTGCGCTACATTACGCAGGCGCGCACGCGACCGCCGACTTTCGTGCTGTTCGGGACTCGGCTCGACGAGCTGCCCACGAGCTACACGCGCTATCTGATCAACGGCATCCGCAAGGAACTCGGTTTCGGCGCGGTGCCGGTGCGGCTCAACCTGCGGTCGGCGAAAAATCCCTTTGACCGCAAAAGCTGAGGGCGAGCCGAGGGTCGTCGATGCGCGCGGCCTCAAATGCCCATGGCCCGTGCTGCGCGCCGCCCGCGCGATGCGGGAGGCGGACGAGATCGTGCTGCTCGCCGACGATCCCGTCGCATTGATCGACGTCCCAGCCCTGGCCCGCAGCAATGGCTGGATCCTGCGCCTTTCGGACGAAGGACATCACAGCCGCTTCCATCTGAGAAAAGGCATCTGTTAAGTCCGCTTTTACCGCATGTTGCGATAATGTCGCGCAATAGACCAAACAGTTGCGTCTTAGGTGCGAACGATGTCCTATTATTATTCGCTGCCAGTGGTGGTCGAAACCGAGCTTGCCGATGCCCGCAAGATGCTGGGTACCGGGCTCGCGCGCATCCTCGGCTATTATGAAGAGGATGGCGCCAAGTCGATCCGCGCGATCGAAGAGGCCCTGGCCGGCGAGAATGCCGCGGCCATGGTGATCCCGGCGCATACGCTCAAGGGCGAATCGCGCCAGTTCGGCGCCAGGCGGCTGGGCGAACTCTCCGAGGTGATCGAGAAGGCGGCCCGGCGCTGCGTCGAGGAGCACAAGGCGCCAGGCGAGGTGGCAAGCGAAGTCGCCATGCTGCGCGGCTGCTTTGCCGAGACGCTGGACCTGCTGAAGGCCGCCGTCGCGCCGCCGGAAGCCACGACCATCCTCGCCTCGCCCCATATGGCCCAGCGCCCCGCGGCATTTGGTTCCGCGCCGCGCACATTCGGTCGCCGCAGCAGCTGAATATCGCGGTTCGCCGCGCATAAGCCGTTCGTTTCGCGGCTGATCGCTCCATCGTTATATCCGGTGTTAAACGACGCTTTGCCCTTGCCAGATTTCGAAAAAATAGGCAGTAAGACATACGAATTTTAGAGCGATTTCCAGTCAGCCGCCCGCGTCTGACGACTCGGAAATCGCGGTGAGACAAATATCTGGGAGCGATCACTCGCTCCCAGCGGTCGAATGAGCTTGGGAGACATGTGCGCATGAACGATGTCAAAGCCAAAAGGCTGGACGAGATCATTGCGTCCCATAGCGGCCAGGAAGGCCCGCTTCTGCCGATCCTGCACGATGTCCAGGCCGAATTCGGCTGCGTCGACGAGGACACCAAGCGTATCATCGCCAAGGCGCTCAACCTGACTCGTGCCGAAGTGCATGGCGTGGTCAGCTTCTATCACGACTTCACCGCCGAGAAGGCGCATCACCCGGTGCTCAAGCTCTGCCGGGCCGAGGCATGCAAGGCGCGCGGCGTCGAAGCGCTCGTCGCCGGTGCCGAGGCGGCTGCCAAGGGCCGGGTCGAGATCGAGACCATCTATTGCCTCGGCCTGTGCAGCGTCGGCCCCAACGCCATGATCGGCAAATCGGTGCATGCGCGCCTCGACGGGCCCAAGCTCGCCGCGCTGATCGAGGAGATGGCGTGATGGCAAATGTCCGCATTTCCGACGATGCGCTCGCCATCGCTTGCGGCGCCGATGCCGTTGCCGCCGCGTTCGAGAAGGCCGGGCACACGGTCGAGCGCGTGTCGAGCTGGGGCATGCAGTGGCTGGAGCCGCTGGTCGAGATCGACAGCAAGGGCTTCGGCCCCGCCTCGCCCGCCGATGTCGCCGCCATCCTTGACGGCAGCTCGCCGCTCGCCATCGGTGCCATTGCCACGCATCCCTGGATCGCGAGCCAGCAGCGCCTGACCTTCGCGCGCGCCGGCAAGACGCGCCCGACCAGCCTTGAGGATTATGAAGCGACCGGCGGCTGGAAGGGCCTCAAGCGCGCAAAGGACATCGGCCCCGAAGCGACGGTCCAGGAAGTGCTGGATTCGGGCCTGCGCGGCCGTGGCGGCGCGGGCTTCCCGACCGGTATCAAGTGGAAGACGGTCGCCGGCGCCAAGGCCGAGCAGAAATATATCGTCTGCAATGCCGACGAAGGCGACAGCGCGACCTTCGCCGACCGCATGGTCATGGAGGGCGACCCGTTCATGCTCATCGAGGGCATGGCCATCGCCGGTTTCGCGGCGGGCGCGACGCGCGGCTACATCTACTGCCGTTCCGAATATCCCCATGCCATCGCCAAGCTCCAGACGGCGATCAAGGCGAGCGCGCACATCGTCGCGCCCTTCATACTCGAAGTGCGCGAGGGCGCCGGCGCCTATGTCTGCGGCGAGGAGACCTCGCTGCTGAACAGCCTGGAGGGCAAGCGCGGCGAAGTGCGCGCCAAGCCGCCGATCCCGGCGCTGGTCGGCCTGTTCGGTCGCCCGACAATCGTCAACAATGTCCTTTCGCTAGCCGCCGTTCCTTATATCCTGTCTGAGGGCGCCAAGGCTTATGCCGAGTTCGGCATGGGCCGGTCGCGCGGCACGATGCCGCTGCAGATCGCCGGCAATGTGAAGCAGGGCGGCCTCTACGAGACGGCGTTCGGCATCACCCTGGACAAGATCGTCAACGAGATCGGCGGCGGCACCGCAAGCGGTCGTCCGGTCAAGGGCGTGCAGGTCGGCGGGCCGCTCGGCGCCTATCTCCACCCCGACCAGTTCGACATTCCCTTCGATTATGAAGCCTATTCGGCGGTTGATGCGTTGATCGGTCATGGCGGTATCACGGTCTATGACGACACGATCGACATGGCGGACATGGCGCGCTTCGCCATGGAATTCTGCGCCGTGGAAAGCTGCGGCAAATGTACGCCCTGCCGGATCGGCTCGACGCGCGGCAAGGAGCTCATCGAGCGCATCCTCGCCCGCGCGCCGCGCGGTCGCGACACTGTCGAGACCCTGCCCCAGATGCACAATGCGCCGACCGGGCAACGCAGCCTTGAGGACGAGGTCACGCTGCTTGAGGACCTGTGCGAAACGATGAAATTCGGATCGCTCTGTGCGCTGGGCGGCTTCACGCCCTATCCGGTGATGAGTGCGCTCAGGCACTGGCCCGAGGATTTCGGCCTGCGCGTGACGGAGCCCGCCGAATGAGCTGCTGCGTCGGCCTGCTCGGAATCAACCGCAGCGCCGTGCTCGGCGCGGTGATCGCCGGCGGCAAGTCGACGCGCTTCGGCAGCGACAAGGCGCTGGCAAAGCTGCGTGGCCGCACGCTGATCGATCAGGTCGCGGACACGCTGGCGGCGCAGACGGCCGAAGTGATTGTCGTGGGCCGCGAGCATGACGGTCTCACGGGCATTCCGGATACCCCTGCCCCCGGCCTCGGCCCGCTCGGCGGGATTGCGGCGGCCCTCGTCGAGGCTCAGGCGCGCGGCTATTCGGCGGTGCTGACCGCGCCGTGCGACGCCTATGACCTGCCGGACGATCTGCGCGAGCGGCTCTATCCCTATCCAGCTTATGTCGCCAACCTGCCGGTCGTCGGCCTCTGGCCGGCCTATGCCGCAGCCGATGCGCTGGCGATCCTTGAAAGCGACGCAAAGCACTCCATCAAGGGCTTTGCGGCCCGGATTTCCGCGCGCGCCGTGCAATTGCCGCGCGATCCTGCTAATATCAACACCGCTGCTGACCTCGAGAGAGTACAAACTCATGGGCTATGAACCGCAAGCCGACTTCGGCACCCCAGCCTCCGCTTCGGAGAAGATGGTCACGCTGACCATCGACGGGCGCTCCGTCACGGTCCCGGAAGGCACCAGCGTGATGCGCGCGGCAGCGGAAAGCGGCGGCAACATCCCCAAGCTTTGCGCGACCGACAGCGTGAAGAGCTTCGGCTCCTGCCGTCTCTGCCTGGTCGAGATCGAAGGCGCGCGCGGCACCCCGGCAAGCTGCACCACGCCGGCCGGCGAAGGCATGGTCGTCCATACCCAGACCCCGCGCCTGCAGAAGCTGCGCAAGGGCGTCATGGAGCTCTACATCTCCGATCATCCGCTCGATTGCCTGACCTGCTCGGACAACAATGACTGCGAGCTGCAGGACAATGCGGCCGCCGTCGGCCTGCGCGACGTGCGCTACGGCTATTCGGGCGAGAACCATATGGGCCTCGCGACCGACATCTCGAACCCCTATTTCGACTTCGACCCCAGTAAGTGCATCGTCTGCTCGCGCTGCGTGCGCGCCTGCGACGAGGTGCAGGGCACGCTCGCGCTGACCATCGACGGGCGCGGCTTCGGCTCGAAGGTCTCGGCGGGTCTCACCAGCGACGATTTCCTCTCGTCCGAATGCGTCAGCTGCGGCGCCTGTGTGCAGGCCTGCCCGACCGCGACGCTGCAGGAAAAGCCGATGAAGGAAATCGGCAAGCCCGAACGCGCCGTCGTCACCACCTGCGCCTATTGCGGCGTCGGCTGCACGTTCCGCGCAGAGATGCGCGGCGAACAGCTGGTGCGCATGGTGCCCTGGAAGGACGGCAAGGCCAATCGCGGCCATAGCTGCGTCAAGGGCCGCTTCGCCTGGGGCTATGCCAATCACCAGGACCGCATCACCAAGCCCATGATCCGCAAGTCGATCGAGGACCCTTGGCAGGTCGTGAGCTGGGAAGAGGCGATCAGCTACACGGCCTCCGAGATCAAGCGCCTCAAGGACAAGCATGGCGCCCGCGCGCTGGGCGGCATCACCTCGTCGCGCTGCACCAATGAGGAAAGCTTCCTCGTCCAGAAGATCATCCGCGCCGGCTTCGGCTCGAACAACACCGACACTTGCGCACGCGTCTGCCACTCGCCGACCGGCTATGGCCTCTCGACCGCGTTCGGCACCTCGGCCGGCACGCAGGACTTCGACAGCGTCATGGACAGCGACGTGATGATCGTCATCGGCGCAAACCCGACCGACGGCCATCCGGTGTTCGCCAGCCGCATGAAGCGCCGCCTGCGCCAGGGCGCCAAGCTGATCGTCATCGATCCGCGCCGCATCGACATGGTGCGCTCGCCGCACATCGAGGCCGATTTCCACCTTCCGCTTCAGCCGGGCACCAATGTCGCGGTGCTGACCGCGCTCGCCCATGTCATCGTGACCGAGGGCCTCGCCAAGGAAGACTTCATCCGCGAGCGCTGCGACTGGGACGAATATCAGGACTGGGCGAATTTCGTCTCCCAGGAGCGCAACAGCCCCGAATTCCTGGAGCCGGTGACCCGCGTCAAGGCCGAGGATATCCGCGGCGCCGCGCGCCTGTTCGCGACCGGCGGCAATGGCGCCATCTATTATGGCCTCGGCGTCACCGAGCATAGCCAGGGCAGCTCGACCGTGCTCGCCATCGCCAATCTCGCCATGGTGACCGGCAATATCGGCCGCCGCGGCGTCGGCGTGAACCCGCTGCGCGGCCAGAATAATGTGCAGGGCTCATGCGACATGGGCAGCTTCCCGCACGAGCTCTCCGGCTACCGCCATGTAAGCGACGCCAATGTCCGCAAGCTGTTCGAGGACGACTGGAACGTCACGCTCGATCCCGAGCCGGGCCTGCGCATCCCCAACATGCTGGACGCCGCCGTCGACGGCACGTTCAAGGTGCTTTACTGCCAGGGCGAGGACATTCTCCAGTCCGACCCCAACACCCATCATGTCGCCGCCGGCCTCAAGGCCATGGAATGCGTCATCGTTCACGACCTTTTCCTGAACGAGACCGCAAACTATGCGCACATCTTCCTGCCCGGCTCGACCTTCCTCGAGAAGAACGGCACCTTCACCAATGCCGAGCGCCGCATCCAGCTGGTCCGCAAGGTGATGGAACCGGCCAACGGCTATGAGGACTGGGAAGTCACCCAGCTCCTCGCCAACGCGATCGGCTGCGACTGGAACTACACCCATCCCAAGGAAATCCTCGCCGAGATCGCCCGCCTCACGCCGACTTTCGCCGGCGTCAGCTGGGAGCGGCTCGACAATGAGGGTTCGCTGCAATGGCCGGTCAACGAGAAGTTCCCGGATGGCTCGCCGATCATGCACGTCAACGGCTTCGTGCGCGGCAAGGGCAAGTTCGTCGTCACCGACTATGTGCCGACCGATGAGAAGACCGGCCCACGCTTCCCGCTGCTGCTCACCACCGGCCGCATCCTCAGCCAGTATAATGTCGGCGCGCAGACGAGGCGGACCGGCAATGTCGCCTGGCACCCCGAGGACCTGCTGGAAATGCACCCGGTCGATGCCGAGGATCGCGGCCTCAAGGACGGCGACTGGGCGAAGCTCTCCAGCCGTGCCGGCGAGACCACGCTGCGCGTGCAGATCACCGATCGGGTGGCGCCTGGCGTCGTCTACACGACCTTCCACCACCCGGCGACGCAGGCCAATGTCATCACCACCGAATATTCGGACTGGGCGACCAATTGCCCCGAGTACAAGGTGACTGCGGTGCAGATCACACCCTCCAACGGCCCGACCGAGTGGCAGGAGGATTATGCCAGCTGGTCCGAGCGCTCGCGCCGGATCAAGGCCGAGATTCGCGCCGAGGCGGCGGAGTAAGCCCGCATGGACATCAGCCGCCTCACCTATATGGCCAACCAGATTGCACTCAATCTGGAGGCACGCGGCCATGATGTCGCGGTCTCCGAGGCCGCCACGCACATCATCAAATTCTGGGACCCGCGCATGAAGGCGACGATGCTGGGCGGCGACCGCTCGGGCCTGATCCCGCTCGCCGCCGAGGCGATGCTGAAGGTCGAGGCCGACGTGAAGGCGAAGGCGCAAGCCGCCTGATGCTCACAGCGGACGGGCTGACCGCGATCCGCCCGGACGGCACCACCCGCCCGGCGGAACGGCCCTTCGCGCCGGAAATTCCGGTCGCACTCGAATATAATGGCCTTTCTTATGCCGTCATGATGGCAAGCCCGTCGGACCTCGAGGATTTCGTCACCGGCTTCGCGCTGACCGAAGGCCTTGCGGGCAAGGTCGAGGATGTCGTCGGCATCGATATCGCTGAGACCGACAAGGGCTGGGTCGCGCGCGCCACGATCACGTCGCTGGCGCTTGAAAAGCTGGAGGAGCGGGTGCGGACGCGGGTCGCGGAATCCTCCTGTGGCCTGTGCGGCATCGACAATCTCGAGGTCATCGCCAGGCCCCTGCCCCCGGTCGCTGCGCATGACGCCATCGAGCCGGCTGCGATCTTCAAGGCGCTTGAGGATATCCGCGCGCTCCAGCCAGGCAATCGCGCCACGGGCGGCATGCACGCCGCCGCATTCGTGCGCGCAAATGGCGAAATCATCGCGGTGCGCGAGGATGTCGGCCGCCACAATGCGCTCGACAAGCTGGTCGGCACCATGGCGCGCGCCGGAATCTCGCTCGCGGGCGGCTTCATCCTCTCGACCGCGCGGTGCAGCTACGAGATCGTCGAGAAAGCCGTGAAGGCCGGCGCGACAACTTTGGTCACCATCTCGGTGCCGACCAGCATGGCCGCCGCGCGCGCCCGCGCCGCCGGGCTATCGCTGTTCGCCCTCGCCCGCGCCGACGAAATCCTGCAAGTGGTGCCGTAGACATATCGGTCGGGAGGCAGCGACATGACGGGGCATCGCATCTATTCGGTCAGCGTCGCCAGCGTTTACCCGCTCTATGTCGCCAAGGCGGAGAGAAAGGGGCGCAGCAGAGCCGAGGTCGATGAGATTTTCCGCTGGCTGACCGGGCATAGCCAAGCGAGCCTGGAGGCAGAACTCACCGCGAATACGAATTTCGAGGATTTCTTCGCGCGGGCGCCGGCGATGAACCCGGCGCGGTCGCTGATCACCGGCACCGTCTGCGGCGTTCGCGTCGAGGCGGTCGAGGAAGAGACGATGCGCGAGATCCGCTATCTCGACAAGCTGGTCGATGAGCTCGCCAAGGGCAAGGCGATGGACAAGATCTTGCGGTCCCCGCCACCATGATCGTCGCCGACGACCTGACCGGCGAAGCGACACGCGACCTGCTGCGCATCCATCTCGCCGGCATGCATGTGGCTTCGCCGCCCGGCACGGTGTTCGCGCTCGATCTGTCGGGCCTGCTTCAGCCGGAGGTGACAGTCTGGACGCTTCGTGAGGGTGGCGCCGTGCTGGGCATCGGTGCGCTGAAGGCGCTTTCCGACGGCAATGGCGAGGTGAAGTCGATGCGCACGCACCCCGATCATCTCCGCAAGGGCGTCGCGCGGGCCCTGCTGGAGCATATCATCACGCAAGCGCAGGCGCGCGGCATGAGGCGGCTCAGCCTCGAAACCGGCGATGGACCGGCCTTCGAACCAGCGCTGACGCTCTATACCAGGCGCGGCTTTGTCGAGGGCGAGGTCTTCGGCGACTATGCGGGCGTCGCCGACAGCGGCTTCAACCGCTTTTTCCATCTCGACCTGACTTAGTGCTCCTGCGCAGGCAGGAGCCCATCTCAATGCCGAATGGGTTCCTGCCTTCGCAGGAACACGACAATTCTTGCGCGCGTCCCGACGTTCTCAGCTCTTGCCGGCGACCAGATCGTCGGCATCGCGCAGCGGCACGAGCCACACGAGAAGCGCGCCGAGGACCGCACCGATGCACATGATCAGCGAAACGACAAGAAGCTGATCGTTGCCCAATGCCTTGAACAGGAAACCGGCAATGATCGGCGATCCCGCCGCGCCGGCTCGGCCCACACCGAGCACGAAGCCGGTGCCGGTCGCACGAGCATAGGCGGGGAAGCCCCGGGCGAAGGCGGCGTAATAGCCAACGATCGCGGCGTTGAGGAAGAACATCGTGAAGAAGCCGGCGAGGCGCCACTGGCCGAGTGTCGCATGTCCCATGCCGAACCAGGCCACGGCGACGACGCCAAGCAGCGCCGTCGCGATCGTCGGACCCTTGATGTCCCAATTCTTGAGCAGGAAGGCGAACAAAGCGCCGCCGACCGCGCCGCCGATATTGGCGTAGGTCAGTACGCTGGCGGCCAAGGGCTGGCTGAAGCCGGTATCGGCCACAATCTGCACCGCGAACTTGAGGATGTAATAGAAGGTGAGCGTGTGGAACATGTAGCCGAACGCGAGCAGCAAGGTGATCGGACGCAGCTGCGGGTTCGACAGAATATCGGTGACCCTGGGCTTGGCAGCCTGCGGCGAAAGCGGGGGCAAGTCCGTGATTTCCGGCTTGCCAAATGCACGCAGTGCCTTGTTGATCTTGCCGACTGCGCCTTCGGGTCTACGCGCCGCGAAGAAAGCCGGCGTTTCCGGGACCAGCAACAGGACCAGCGGGATCATGATGGCCGTCACGACGGCACCGAACAGGAAGACAGCGCGCCAGTCATAAGCGACCAGCAGCCAGCCTTGCGCCGCAAAACCGCCAATCACGCCACCGACCGGATAGCCGATCACGTACAGCGCCATGGCAAGGCTCCGGCTCGATTTGCTCGAACATTCGGCTGTCACGGCATTGGTCGCCGCGAGCATGCCGCCGATGCCAAGACCGGTGATCAGGCGCCAGACGATCAGCTCGGTAACGCCCTGGGCAGTGTGGGCCATGTACATGCCGATCGCCATCACCACGAGGCAGAGCAGCATATCGAGCTTGCGGCCGATCTTGTCGGCGAGGCTGCCGAGCAGGATCGACCCGAAACCCATGCCGATCAGTTCGGCGGAAAGCACCGGCCCCAGCACGGCGCGGGTCACATGCCATTCCTTGGAAATGCCCGGCGAAGCGAAGGCGCTCGAAAGCACGTCGAAGCCGTCCAGCGCATTCAGGAAAACCATCAGGATGACGACGATCCATTGCCGCGCGGACATCGCGCTTTCGTCGATGATCGTCCGTGGATCGCTTGCGGCCATGTTTCGTCCCCTCCAGAATTATCGTTATCCGGCGGCCTTTGCGGCGCCGATTCCTATTCGTGAATACGGCGCAACAGCTCGATGAGCAATGCCGCCTCGCGCTTGGTGAAGCGCGAGCGCACCCATTGTTCGTGCAGTTCGATGGCCCGGCGCGCGTCGATCAGCGCGAGATGGCCGATGTCGGTCAGCGTCAGCGTCTGGCGGCGGCGGTCGCGCTTGGATTCGCCGCGCACGAGCAGGCCACGCGCTTCGAGCCGGTTGATGATCGCCATGGTGGTCGCCCGGTCCATTTGCAGCCGGCGGCCGATATCGGCCTGGGCGATGTGCGGATGGTCGTCGATCAGCCAGAGCACCGAGACCATCTTTTGCGTCAGGCCCAGCTCCGAGAAGGTCTCGGTGAAGTGACGGTAGGTCGCGCCATGGGCGAGACGGATGTGAAAGCCGATGATCTCGTCGAGCCCGCCGATGTCGCCGTCCTCGGACGCCATATGCCCGTTCCTGGACTCAACGCCAGCGACCGCCGAACCCTGCCTTGCTTCTGCGTCCAACTCATGCTCTCCCAAGACCCGCTCGAACCCCAGTTGACCGGGCGCAAAGATTTGCCGATTTCGTAAGCTTAGCATACAATTCTGAGCGAGAGGAGCAAGCCATGGCACATTATCCGGATACCCCCGCCTTCACGGGCTTCAACGCCCCGTCCAGAATCGAATGCGATATTGCGAATCTGGCGCATGAGGGGACGATTCCGCCGGAATTGAATGGCGCCTTCTTCCGCGTCCAGCCCGACCCGCAATTCCCGCCGCGCCTCGGCAACGACATCAGCTTCAACGGCGATGGGATGATTACCCGCTTCCACATCCATGACGGCCAGTGCGATGTGCGCCAGCGCTGGGCGAAGACCGACAAGTGGAAGCTGGAGAATGAGGCCGGCTATGCCCTGTTCGGCGCCTATCGCAATCCGCTGACCGACGATGAGAGCGTGAAGGGCCAGATCCGCGGCACCGCCAACACCAATGCCTTCCTCTACGCCGGCAAGCTCTGGGCGATGAAGGAGGACAGCCCCTCGCTCACCATGGACCCGGCGACCATGGAAACCTTCGGATACGAGAAGTTCGGCGGCAAGATGACCGGCCAGACCTTCACAGCTCATCCCAAGATCGACCCGCACACCGGGAACATGGTCGCCATCGGTTATGCCGCCTCCGGTCTCTGCACCGACGACGTCTGCCTCTACGAGATCAATTCCGACGGCGAGCTGGTCTATGAGGCGTGGTTCAAGGCGCCCTATTATTGCATGATGCACGATTTCGGCGTCACGCCGGACTATCTCGTGCTGCACATCGTGCCGAGCATCGGCAGCTGGGAACGGCTCGAAAGGGGCATGCCCCATTTCGGCTTCGACACCACCCTGCCCGTCTATCTCGGCATCATCCCGCGCCGCGCCGACCTCAAGCAGGACGATATTCGCTGGTTCAAGCGCGACAATTGCTTCGCCAGCCATGTCCTCAATGCCTGGCAGGAGGGCAGCCAGATCCACTTCGTGACGCCCGAAGCGCAGAACAACATGTTCCCCTTCTTCCCGGACGTGCACGGCGCACCGTTCAACCCGCAGCAGGCGATGAGCAAGCTGACCGACTGGGTGGTGGACCTCGCATCCAATTCGGACGAATTCGCGGCGATCAACCGGCTGACCGAGACCGCGTCGGAATTCCCGCGCATCGACGACCGCTTCACTGGCCTCAGGAACCGCTACGGCTGGGGACTGGAGATGGACATGAAGCGCCCCGTCGCGCTCAAGGGCGGATCGGCAGGCGGCTTCCTGATGAACTGCCTGTTCCTCAAGGATTTCGAGACCGGCGCCGAGCAGCATTGGTGGTGCGGCGACATCAGTTCGCTGCAGGAACCCTGCTTCATTCCGCGCAGCAAGGATGCACCCGAGGGCGACGGCTGGATCGTCATGGTCTGCAATCGCCTGGAGGAGCACAAGAGCGACCTGCTCATCTTCGAGGCACTCGACATCGAGAAGGGCCCGGTCGCGACGGTCTACATCCCCTTCCAGTTGCGCTTCGGCCTGCATGGCAACTGGGCCAATGCCGGGGACATCGGGCTCGTCAAGGCGAAGGAACTGGCGTGACGGTCCCCGCCGGGGCAATCCGGCCCGGCCTCGAATTCGTCTATGAGGCGGAGGGCAATCTCGGCGCACCCGTGCCAATCGGCGAGACGGCCGACGGCGCGCGGCGGATCATCCCGATCTTCGAGGGCGGCCGGGTCGAGGGGCCGCTGATCCGCGGACAACTGGTCGGCAACGCCGCCGACTGGCAACTCACCCGCCATGACGGCGTCACGGTCGCGGACGCCATCTACGCAATCCGCACCGACGATGATGTCATCATCCAGATCCGCAATCGCGGTTTGAGGCACGGCCCGCCCGACGTGATGGCGCGGCTCGCTGCGGGCGAAACCGTCGATCCCGCCGACTATTATTTCCGCACCGTACCCGAGTTCATCGCGCCCAAAGGCCGCTACGAGTGGATGAACCGCTCGATCTTCATCTGCTCGGGCGCGCGCTATGCGGCGGGCATCAAGCTGTGGGTCTGGCGGGTGACGTGAAGCTGAGGCGCTGGCTCCCCTTGTCGTTGGCAGCGTCGCTTGCCGCCATGCCAGCGCATGGCGAAACCTGCGCGACCGAAGCCGAGGCGCTCGCGGTCAGCAACGCCGCACTGGCAAAGGTTCAAGGCGGCGCGGCTGCGGCCCAGGCGGCACTGGAAAAGCTCGACGCGTTTCGGAGAAGCACGTTCGATAAATACGTCTATTCCGAGGTTTATGGCTATGTGTCTTTCCTTGCCGAGCAGGCGCGCCGGACACAGGACGAGCGCCTGCGGACACTCTACACCCGCGCGGCACAGGATCAGTTCATTCGGCTCATTGGACGGGACCTTTTGTTCCGTCAGGGCTGGGCAGAGGGCGTGAACCCGGATGTCGCCGAAGCGCTCATGCCGAGACTGGCAGCTGAAGGATGCCGCATCGACGCCGAAAATCTGGCCTGGCTGAAGGCGGACCTGAAGCAGCACGGCTGGCCGAAGAAGTCCGTCGCGGGAGAAAATGCCGACAGCGCGGCGTGGCTCATCACGCAGCATGCCGTGACGGACCACGTTTTCATGCAGGAGGTGCTGTCGCTTCTCGAACCGTTGGTCGCGCAAGGCGAAACCGAGAAAGGCACTTACGCCCTGCTGTTAGACCGCGTGGCCTATCATGACGGGCGTCCGCAGCGCTACGGCTCGCAGGGCGTTTGCTCAGCCCCGCACAAATGGTCGCCGTTCCCGATCGACAACCCGTCCGATGTCGACAAGCGCCGATCGGAAATGGGTCTCCCGCCAATGGCGGAATATGTCACGGAGAGCAGCAAGTCCTGTCCTTAGCCGTGACCACATGAAAAGTTGCACATTGCAATGAACAACCCCATTTTCCTGACATGACCAGGCTTTCCTTTCTCGATCTCGTCAATGTCCGCCAAGGCGAAGAGGCCGCCGACGCCATCGCGCGCGTCGGGCCGGTGGCCGCGCAGGCCGAAGCGCAGGGTTACCATCGCTACTGGGTCGCCGAGCATCATGGCATGGCCGGTGTCGCGGCGGCCGCGACCTCGCTCATCATTGCCGAAGCCGGCCACGCCACCAAATCCATCCGCATCGGCGCGGGCGGCATCATGCTGCCCAATCATTCGCCCATGGTGATCGCCGAGCAGTTCGGGACGCTCGACGCACTGTTCCCGGGTCGCATCGACCTCGGCCTCGGACGAGCGCCGGGCGCGGATGGACGGGTGCTGCGCGCCCTGCGCCGCGACTATGCCCGCGAGGCCGATGAATTCCCCCGCAATGTCGTGGAGCTGCGCGCGCATTTCACCGGCGATCCGGACCTCGGCCTGATCGCCGTGCCGGGACGCGGCGCGAAGATCGAGATGTGGATTCTCGGCTCCAGCCTGTTCGGCGCCCAGCTCGCGGCGGCGCTGGGCATGCCCTATGCCTTTGCCAGCCATTTCGCACCGGACCTGCTCGACGAGGCACTGACAATCTACCGGCGCGACTTCCGCCCGTCCCGGCATCTCGACAAGCCTTATGCCGCCGCCGCCTTCAATGCGATTGCCGGCGAGACGCGCGAGGAAGGCCGCTATTTCGCGAGCTCGATGGTGCAGAATTTCGTCGCGCTGCGCACCGGCAATCCCGGCAAGCTGCCGCCGCCGGTCGAGGGCTATCGCGAGAGCCTCGATCCCCAGATCCGCGCCATGCTGAACAACGTGCTGCGCTGCGCGGCCTTCGGCAGTGTCGAGGATGTCGCCGAGGGCCTCGGCACCTTCATCCGCCGCACAAAGGTGGATGAGGTGATCGTGCACGGATCAGTCTATGATCCGATTGCGCGGCTCAATTCGATGGCGCTGGTCGCACAGGCTTTCGAGAGTGTCGCGGTCGAGGCTTAGAGCATTTTCAAGTCAGATGGAGACATCTGACGGCTCGGAAAATGCGAACACGAGGACTCTATGCCGAAGCCGGCGGCTCGAGCAGGCCGAACCAGGCGACCAGGCCCAGAACCAGCATGGCCAATATCGTCTCGATGGCGATGCTCCGGCGCAGTCGCGACAGCGCGACGTCGCTCGGCCCTGCATCGATCGTGGCCTGCAAGCCCGGCACCAGCCGGAACCGGTTGAGCGCGGCGCAGACCAGCATGCCCGCGAACAGCACCAGCTTCACGATCAGCAACTGGCCATAGGGTGAAGTCCCCAGCGCGGACAAGCCCGCCAGCCCGACCGTGAACGCAATGTTCGTCGCGCCCGTCAGCACGAGCAACCCGACAATGACCGTGCCCATGCGGCTAAAGCCGGCAAGCGCGTCATGCGCCGCCGACAGGCGCTCATGGGTAGGAGCGCCGCGCGGCGATGCCAGCGCGAGCAGCAAGGCAAGCGCGCCAATCCAGGCCGATGCGGCGAGCAGATGGACGATGTCACCGACAAGATGCACGAGGCCGGCGGTGCCATCATCCGAGGCACCATGGCCCGACCAGGCCAGAGTCGCGACGGCGATGCCGCCGCAAAGGGCAAGCAGCGACTGTCTCACCCGGCCCGCCTGCAGCAGCCAGCCAATCAGCAAGGCCGCGACCAGCATCGCGATCCGCGCGGTCTGCGCCCAGCCGACGGCTGTCGTCGAAAGGACGATCATGACCATCGAGGGATCGAGACCGTCGCTCATCCGCGCCGTCAGCAGCGCAAACCCGAACAGGCTGAGTATGATGTCGGCCGCCGCCAGTATCGCGAACAGGCGCGACAGGCGGAGCATTCGCCAGATCGCCGTGCCCCGGCCGGACGTCAGCACGAAAAACGGCAGGCCGAAGAGCAACCCGAGCCCGCCATAGAGTGCGAAGCGGACGACGGCGAGCGCCCAGTCCGCCATTTCTATTTCACGGTGAAAGCGAGCTTGCCTTCGACCCGATGCGTGTCGGTCGAGACGACATGCCAGCTCAGTATATAATGGCCCGTCATGAGCGTCGCACCCGGCGTGATGACGAAGGTCTTGCCGTCCTTGACGGCGGTTTTGACGGTCATCTTCATCGGCGCCATGCCCTTCATGTCCATGGCCAGATCGGCACCGGATACAGGCGCGACCAGCCCTTCGCTGAAGTGCATCGAGATGTCCTTGACCGGGCCGACGGTCGCGCCGGCCGCCGGCGTCGATGAGAGCAGCTTGGGATGCGCGAGTACGGGCGTGGCGGTGACGGCCAGCGCCGCGACGGCAGTCAGACCCGCGGTACGAACGAAACGCATGTGAAACTCTCCTGTCTCAAGACCAAGATCATAGCGCGCCGCGGCTGAACGCCCGGCAACACGCCATTCAAGCCGGTGCCAGTTCCTTGGCGTCCTCCAGGATCATCTGCGATCCCTTCTCGCCGATCATGATCGTCGCGGCATTGGTGTTGCCCGAAACGATCTTCGGCATGACCGACGCATCCACGACGCGCAGCCCCTCGATGCCATTCACGCGCAGGCGGGCATCCACCACCGCCTTGGGATCGGAACCCATGCGGCAGGTTCCCACCGCGTGATAGAGCGTCCCGCCCGCGACCTGCGCATAGAAGAACATCTGGTCGTCGGTCTCGCCGAACGGATCGGGCCCGGCGAGATATTTGCTGATCGCCGGCTGCTGCCAGATCTTGCGGATGACCTTGAGCTGCGTGACGGCCATCTGCTGGTCGATCTTGTCGTCGAGATAATTGGGCACGATCTTCGGCGCATCCAGGCCATCGGGCGACCTTGCATGGATGTTGCCGCGCGATTCCGGACGGAGCTGGCACGGGTTCGACGCCATGCCCGGCTCCTTTTCGAGCGCCAGCTGCTGCTTGGCGTTCAGCACCTCGAGATCCATCGACGCCGCCATGGTGTGGATCTGGATGTCCGGCGTCTCAAGACCTTCCCGCGACCGCAGGAAGGTGCAGCCATGCGCCACGGCATAGGCGAGCAGGCCGTTGCGGGTGAACGCATATTTGGCGATCTGGCCCAGCAGCGGCAGGCCGCGCGCCATGGAGTTGACCGAGGGCGTCCCGTCCCTGAGGCGCGCCTGGCAACCGATCATATAATGATCCTGCATATTCTCGCCGACACCGGGCGCTTCATGAAGGACATCGATCCCGAGCGATTTCAGTAGCTTGCCCTGGCCAATTCCCGAAATTTCGAGCAGCTTGGGACTTTCCACCGCACCAGCGGCGAGGATCACTTCCTTGCGCACCTTGACGACGCGCCTGACGCCGCGCTGGATGAACTCGATGCCGACGGCGCGCTTGCCCTCGAAGAGGATTTTGGTGGTCATGGCGCGCAGCTCGACCGTGAGATTGTCGCGGTGCATCACCGGATGCAGGAAGGCGACGGCAGCTGAACAACGCGTGCCGTTCTTCGCCGTCATCTGGAACCAGCTCGATCCTTCCTGGTCGCCGTCGTTGAGGTCGTCCTTGTAGGCATAGCCGGCCTCGACACAGGCATCGATGATTGCCTTGCTGATCGGGTGATGTTCGGGGAAATCCGAGACACCGAGCGGCCCGTCGGTACCATGCGTCGGGATCGCGCCGCGCTGCTGGTTTTCGCTCTTCTTGAAATAGGGCAGGCAGTCGTCCCACGACCAGCCTTCGCAGCCCATCTGGCGCCAGCCGTCATAGTCGGCCGACTGGCCGCGCACATAGAGCAGGCCATTGAGCGACGAGGAGCCGCCGAGCACCTTGCCCTTGGGCCATTTGTGAGGACGGCCGCCCGAGCCTGCGTCGACCTCGGTCTCGTAGAGCCAGTTCACCTTGGGATCGTTGAGCGTCTTGCCGAAGCCGATCGGGATATGGATCATCAGGTTCGACCGGAACTGGCTCGGCTCGCGCGTCGGCCGGTCGTCGCCACCCGCTTCCAGCAGCACGACCTTGGTGTTCCGGTCCGCCGACAGCCGGTTGGCGAGCACACAGCCCGCGCTGCCCGCACCGACGATGACATAGTCGGCGATCACTTCATCAGACATCGATAAATCCCTCTCTCCTCGCGCACGGCGCAACAGGCGGCGCGGACTCAATCCCAAGTGCCGCCGATTAGTGGCCCGGAACGAGCCAAAGTCAACTCAGACGGGCTCGCCGCCCGCCCGTGCCCGCGCGATCAGCGTGCCCTCGTCGCGGTTGATGCGCAGCAGCAGGAACAGCAGGATCACCACGATCACCGGCGACACGACATTGACCGAGATGATCGCCTGCCCGAGATTGCCGCCATTGCGGTCGCTGACGATGCCCACGAAATAGGGCCCCATGCCAAGGCCGAGCAGCGTCGACACGATGATATAGGTCGAGGAGGCAATGCCGCGCATACGCGGCAGCACCAGATCATAGAGCAGCGAATAGACCGGCGGCATCCAGGCCGTGAGGATCAGGCTGTAGAGCGTGAAGCGCAGGTAGAAGACCGTCGCCGTGTCGGCATTGTAGGTCCAGACGCCGATCAGCGGCGACAGCCCGAGCGAGAAGAGCGTCAGCCAGATGCGCCCTCGCCCACCCATGCGGGCGGTCAGCATGTCCGACAACGGCCCCGCGAAGATCGGGCCCATGATGCCGATGGCGGCGGACAGCAGTCCGAACTGAATGGCGGTCGAGGCGAGCGACAGATGGAAAGTCCGCACCAGGAAGGACGGTGTGAAGCCCATCACGCCATAGTTGATGGATGTCTGCAGGCCGCCGACGACCATCAGCAGCATGATCGAGGGCGAGAGGATGACGTTGTAGGCCGGGCGGTCGGTGAGCTTGAACGACTGGAACAGGTTCACGATCACGAACAGGCCGAAGCCGACCACGAACCACTGCATGACGTGCGGGTCGATCTCGAGGCCGAGCGCCTTGACCGGCGGGCGCGGGCTGAAGCTCTGGGTCAGCCTGGTCATCGCCACGCAGACGATAACGATGACCACGAGGCTGGCGATGTTGATCAGCCACTGCTTCCCGCCCGCGCGACGGCTCCACAGAGAGAACCAGTTCGCGCCGGGCGTCACGGCCGCGAGCACGGCACCGGACGCGCGGAACGGTGCGGGGTCCGGAGGCGTTGCAATGCCGTCGACGCCGCCGCGCACCGGCTCCTTGAGCCCAAGGATCAACGCCGCAAGAATGAGGCCCGGTACCGCCGCGACCAGGAACGCAAACTGCCATCCGCTAAAGCCGCCAGGCGCGCTGCCGGCCGGGAAACGGTGATCCCACCAGCTCGCGACGACGCCGCCGAGCGTCATCGACAGGCCGAGACCGAGCGCCGTGGCGATGCCCATCGCGGCCATGGCGGTGCCGCGCTTCGAGCGCGGAAAGGTATCGAAGATGATCGAATTGGCCGCCGGCTGCGCCGCTGCCTCGCCGATGCCGACGCCAAGGCGCGACAGGGCCAGCAAGCCGAAGCCGCCGGCGAAGGCGGCGAGACCCGCGCAGGCCGACCAGGCGGCAAGACAGATGCCGAGCAGCCGCGTGCGCACCCAGCCGTCCGCCAACCGGCCGAGCGGCAGCGAGAACAACGCATAGAAGAGCGCGAACACTGTGCCGTAGAGCAGGCCAAGCTCGGCATCGCCGATCTTGAGGTCGGCGCGGATGCTGGGCGCGAGGATCGAGAGAATCTGACGGTCCAGAAGGCTGACCGCCTGCGTGGCCGACGCGAGGGTCAGCGCGTACCAGGCGCCCTTGGGCAGTCCGCTCCCGTCCCGACTCACAGCTTGAACCAGCGTTCGGCGTTGGTCTGGAAGAACTTCTTCTTCTGCGCGTTGCTGATGTCGAGATCGTCCATCCAGCGCACCTCGTCCGGCACATATTGGTACGGATAATCCATCGCGTACATGACGCGGTCTTCGCCCATCACCTCAATCATCGTCTTGATCGCCGGACCGAACGGCAGGCCGCTGTTCGTCGCCAGCACATTGTTGCGCATATAATGGAAGAGGTCGTGCTGCGTCGGTTTGAGGCGCGGATAGCGCTGCGAGCGCAGGCCCGCCTTGTGCATGTAATCGAGCCGGTAGAGCATGTAGGGCAGTCCTTCGCAGCCATGGCCGAGCATGAGCTGGAGGTTCGGGTAGCGGTCGAACACGCCGGCCATGAGCAGCCGCATGGCGTGATAGCTGGTCTCGACGGCAAAGCCGAAGATCGCGCCATCGAGCCCCGCGCCGACCATGTCGCCGATCATGCCGTCCGGCGGCCCCTGCGGATGGATGTAGAGCGGCAGGTCAAGCTCGGCGCAGGCGCGCAGGATCGGGTCGAACTGCGGCTCGTCAAGATAGTGCCCCTGGGTGTGGCTGTTGATCTGCACGCCGTGGAAGCCGAGCTCTTCCTTGCCGCGCTTCAGTTCCTGCGCCGACCATTCGGCATCCTGCGGGGCCACCGCGATCATGCCGTAGAAGCGGTCCGGATAGCGCTCGCAGGCGTCCTTCAGCCGGTCGTTGGAATTGCGGGCGATGCGCTTCGCTTCGTCGAGATCGAAGAGGGTCTGCACGCCGGGGCTGGTCAGCGCCAGCACCGCCTTGTCGATGCCGGTGTCGTCCATGGCCTGGATGCGGAGTGCGCCAAGGTCGAGAAGGCGTTCGCGGATGAAGGTGGTGCGCTCGGACGGGCTGGTGCCGTAAAAGCCCCAGAGGCTGACCGTACCCTGATCGGCGCGGCCTTCCTTGACCAGCCGCAGGATCGCATCGAGCTGCTCCTGGGTCGCCCAGGCTTCCTCGGTGGCGATCCGCAAATAGCCGCGGTCGCCCCCGGTCTTGAGCTCATGTGTCACGGCAATCCTCTCCTTCATACGTCTTCGTCATTGCGAGCGAAGCGAAGCAATCCAGTCCGTGCGTCGCCCATGGATTGCTTCGTCGCTGACGCTCCTCGCAATGACGGATTATTTTACCCTTCGTGCACCGCCTTGGTGACGAGGCAGGCATGGACGCCTTCCGGGCCGTCCTCATGACCGTGGCCCGACCATCTGACCCCGCCAAAGGGCGAGTCCGCCGCGCCGATCATCATGGTGTTGATGCCGACCATGCCGCTCTCGACCTCGCGGGCGACGCGGCGCTGCATCTTCACATTGTCGGTCCAGTTATAGGCTGCGAGGCCATAAGGCAGGCGATTGGCCTCCGCGATCATGTCGTCGGCCGACCTGAACGGATTGATCAGCGCGACCGGACCGAAGGGCTCGGTGTTCATGATCTCGGAGTCGAGCGGGATCTCGCTGAGCACCGAGGGCGCGTAATAATAGCCCTGATTGCCGAGCCGCTCACCGCCGGTGTGCAGCGTCGCGCCATCCTTGATCGCGCCGCCGATGAGCGCCTCCATGGCATCGGGCCGGCGCGGATTGGCCATGGGGCCCATCTGCGTGCCGGCCTCGAGCCCGTTGCCGACCTTGAGTGCCTTCGCGCGGGCCGCAAAGCCGTCGCGGAAACGCTCATAGACGTCCTCCTGGACGATGAAGCGCGTCGGCGAGACGCAGACCTGGCCGCAATTGCGGAACTTGGCCGGCACGACGGCGTCGAGCACACGGTCGACGTCGACATCGTCGAAGACCAGCACCGGCCCATGGCCGCCCAGTTCCATCGTCGTGCGCTTCATGTCCTCGGCGGCGAGCTTGGCGAGATGCTTGCCGACCACCGTCGAGCCGGTGAAGCTCAATTTGCGGATGATCGGCGAGGCAAGCAGATGGCGCGACACCTCGTCCGGCACGCCGAACACCGCCTGGGCCACATCCTTGGGCAGTCCCGCGTCGTGGAGGCACTGCAGGACGCCGAGCGCCGATGCCGGCGTCTCCTCCGCCGACTTCAGGATCACCGAGCAGCCCGCGGCGATCGGCGCGCCGAGCTTGCGGCCGGGATTGCCGAGCGGGAAGTTCCAAGGGGCGAAAGCGGCGACCGGGCCGACCGGCTCATAGCTCACTGTCGAGCGCATGCCCGCCGGGCGCACCAGCGTGCGGCCATAGAGACGCGATACTTCGCCCGCGTAGAAATTGAACAGACCCGCGACCATGTGCACTTCGATGCGGGTCTCGGCGAGCGGCTTGCCCTCTTCCATGGTGGCGGCGCGGGCGAGGTCTTCCTGCCGCTCGACGAGCAGCCGCGCGGCGCCGGAGAGAACGGCGGCGCGCTCCTGCGCCGTCGAATCCTTCCAGCGGTTGAAGCCGCGTTGTGCGGCTTCCAGCGCGCGGTCGAGATCGGCGGCGTCGGCCAGCGGCAGTTCGCCCAGCGCTTCGCCGGTCGCGGGATTGCGGATGGTGAAGGTGCGGCGGTCGCCGCCGCTCACCATTTCGCCGTCGATGAGCATATGGAGCGAGGGATAGCTGGTCATGTCGGATCCTTGAGTCTTCGAACTAACGGGCGCCGCACTCCGCTATTCGGGAATGCAGCGCCCGGCAATTGATAATCCGTCGCGTTTCACGGATCAGGCGGCGGCCGCCTCCAGCCGCTCCACTTCGCGGCGGAACGGCCCGATGCCGCGCCACATGCAGAAGGTCGCGGTCGGCAGGAAGACGACCGCCGTAATCAGCATCGCCTCCCACAGCTTCTGCTCGTCGCCGACGACATAGTTGCTCACCCAACCGATCACCTGGCTGCCAAACGCGCCGAATGCCGTGAACATGAACAGGTAGAGCGCGGTGGCCTGGCCACGCAGTTCGTTGGGCACGATCTGCTGGACGGCAGCGTTCTGCGCCGGTGCGCCCGCCAGGCCAAGCAGCATGCTGAGCACGATCCCGCCAATGGCGAGCTGCGGGGTGGGCATCAACGGCGTGGCGATGGCGACCACAGTGTTGAGCGCGAAGATGATCGTGGTCGCGCGGATGAAGGCATCCTTGTGGCGCTTGCCGAGCCAGGACACGAACACGCCGCCGACGAAGATGCCGATCAGCATCGCCGCTAGCAACAATGGCCCCAGCAGGCTGCCGATCTCCTTCTCGTCCCAGCCATAGGTGCGGTGAATGAAGGGGACGCGCCACGGACCCAGGCCCTGGCTCTCAAGCGAAGACAGGCCAAGCGCGGCGAAAAGCGGCAGGAAGACGTGCCAGCGCTCCGCTAGCGCCTTGAAGGCATCCCAGCCCATCAGAAAGAGAAGTTTGCGACCGAATGACGCACCTTTCGGCATTTCCGCGGTGACATCGGGGGGATTGCGGCGCGGCGGCTCCTTGGCGAGCAGGAACAGCAGGGCGGCGAGCAGGCCGGGCGCGCCGGCCATGACCAGAATCCACTGCCAGTTGAACACAGTGATCCCCAGGAAGGCGGTCTTTTCCGGCCAGGTATTGGTCCAGGCGACGAGATAGCCCCCGCCCCAGGTCCCCGCGCTATTGCCGAGGATGAAGCCGAGCTGGAGCAGCGCGAACACCAAGGGAATGCGTGCCGGCCGGAAATAATCCGACAGGATGGAATAGGAGCCAGGCCCGTTCACGGCGCCGCTCGCGCCCACGAAGATGCGCGAGCCGATGAACTGGCCGAAATTCTGGGCGAGGCCGCCGAGCGCCGTGATCGTGCCGATCAGCGCAATGCCGGCGGAGAGCACATATTTGCGCGGGAAGATGTCGACGAGCCTCGCGAGCGGCACGCCGAGCACGACGAAGGCAATGACGCTCGCCGGTCCCTGCACGAAGCCGAGCATTGTGTCCGAGATCACGAAGCTGTGCTTCATCTTCTCGGCCAGCATCTGGAACATGGAGAGATCGAAGAAATTGAGGAACGTCGCGAAGATGATGCAGAACAGGACGAAGAAGCCCCCTGCTTCAGATGGCCATGGCATGCCGCTCGATTTGGATGACGCCTTGTCGCTTTCGGCGGACAGGCCCTGCGCTGTCGGTGTGATCGCCATGGATCAGGTCCCCTCTCTCAACCCGGTTGTCGGTTCCGGCGTATCTCCCCAGATCACCGGCCCCTTTTTCTCGTCTTCGCGGAAGGATCGGCGCGGCTTTGCCGTCGCTTTCCACCGCCAAGTGGCTATGCTTTAGACCTTATCTGCGAGGCATGCGCAAGACGGCAGCTTCGCACCAGCAACACGGGAGAGACGAGTGAGCAGCTATGCCGAGGACCGCGCCGAAATCGAGCAGCTGGAGGCCGAATATCTCTTCGCGATGGACTGGGGCGATGCGGAATCCTACGCGCAAGTGTTCGCGCCGGACGGGGTGCTCGAATGGGCGCGCGGGCGGGCTGTCGGTCCGGCAGAAATTCGCGAGGAAGTCGGTCGCTTCAAGGCACTGATCGCGCAGGTCTATGGCACCGACGACAAGGGCCGGCCCGTCCGGCTACGGCATTTCATCACCAACCAGGTGCTCTACATCCATGGCGACACCGCCAAGGGCCGCGCCTACTGGTTCGAGTTCGCCAACAACAGCGCGGATGGCACACCCGTCGCCGGCAGCTACGGCCATTATGAGGACGATCTGCGCCGGGTCGACGGCAAGTGGAAGTTCGTGCGGCGGCACATCTTCAACGAGCAGCTCGAGGACCGGCGCGCGGGCGACGAGAACCCGGTGCGCTCGGCTCGGGTGCCGTAAAACAAGAAAGGGCCCGGATCGCTCCGAGCCCTTCCCTTCAATCCTTGAAACCGAACCTCAGAACAGGCCCTGGATCTGGCCGTTCTCGTCGAGCTTGATGAAGTCGGCCGACGGGACCTTGGGCAGTCCGGGCATGCGCATGATATCGCCGCAGACCGCGACCACGAACTCGGCGCCCGCCGAGAGGATCACGTCGCGGACCGGCACGATATGGTCGACCGGCGCGCCGAGCTTGGTCGGATCGGTCGCGAAGCTGTACTGCGTCTTGGCCATGCAGACCGGTAGATGGCCGAAGCCGTCCGCCTCCCAGCCCTTGAGCTTGGAGACGACCGAGCTGTCCGGCGCGATGCCCGAAGCGCGGTAGATCGTCTTGGCAATCGTCTCGATCTTCTGGAGCAGCGGCATGTCGTCCGGGTAGATCGGCGCGAAGTTGGACTTGCCGCTTTCGGCAAGCGCGACGACCTTGTGCGCCAGTTCCTCGGTGCCGGCCGAGCCATTGGCCCAATGGGTGCAAAGGACAGCCTCGGAACCGGCAGCCGCCGCGATCTCCTTGATCACCTCGACCTCTTCCGGGGTGTCGGTGTAGAAGTTGTTGATCGCCACCACGGCCGGAACGCCGAACTTCGAGATATTGTCGAGGTGCCGCGCGAGGTTCGCGCCGCCCTTGCGGACCGCCTCGGGATTGGGCGTGCCGAGATCGGCCTTGGCAACGCCGCCGTGCATCTTGAGCGCGCGGACAGTGGCGACGATCACCGCCGCGGCGGGCTTGAGACCGGCCTTGCGGCACTTGATGTCGAAGAACTTCTCGGCGCCGAGGTCGGCACCGAAGCCCGCCTCGGTCACGACATAGTCGGCGATCTTGAGGGCGGTCTTGGTGGCGAGCACCGAGTTGCAGCCATGGGCGATGTTCGCGAACGGCCCGCCGTGGATGAGCACGGGGTTGTTCTCGAGCGTCTGCACGATGTTCGGCTGGAGCGCGTCCTTCAGGAGCACGGTCATGGCGCCCGAAGCATTGAGCTCGGCGGCGGTGACGGCCTTCTTGTCGCGGGTGTAGCCGGCATGGACATTGCCCAGGCGACGCTCCAGGTCCTTGAGGTCGGACGAGAGGCAGAGGATCGCCATGACTTCCGAGGCCACGGTGATGTCGAAGCCGTCCTCGCGGGGATAGCCGTTCGAGACGCCGCCCAGCGAATTGACGATCGAGCGCAGCGCGCGGTCGTTCATGTCGAGCACGCGGCGCCAGGCGATGCGGCGCGGATCGAGGCCGGTCTTGTTGCCCCAGTAGATGTGATTGTCGATCAGCGCGGAGAGCAGGTTGTTCGCCGAGGTGATGGCGTGGAAGTCGCCGGTGAAGTGAAGGTTGATGTCCTCCATCGGCACGACCTGCGCATAGCCGCCACCGGCCGCGCCGCCCTTGACGCCGAAGCAGGGGCCAAGGCTCGGCTCGCGCAGCGCCGCGACGGTCTTCTTGCCGATGCGGTTGAGGCCGTCCGAGAGGCCGACGGTCGTCGTGGTCTTGCCCTCGCCTGCCGGCGTCGGGTTGATCGCGGTCACCAGGATCAGCTTGCCGTCCTGATTGCCCTGCACGCTGTTGATGAAGTCCCACGACAGCTTGGCCTTGTAGGGGCCGTAGTTGAGCAGCGCGTCGGCGGGCACGCCGACCTTGCCGCCGACCTCGACGATCGGCTTCATCTTCGCTTCGCGCGCAATCTCGATATCGGAGCCTTGTGCCATGATTGTCCCCTAAGGAATGAGTGTGTTGCCGTCCGTTTAGACCGAAAGGGCGCCGACCCTTGGACCGGCGCCCTTATCGGCTCAAATTCCGTTCTTGGACTTGTAGTCCACGATCCACTCGTTGGTCTTCACCAGACCGCCGAACGGATAGAAATGCAGATGTACCTTGCCATGCTCTTCGCCGAGCCGCGGCACGAGGTCCGCGATCACCGGATCGGGACCGGCGCTGCCGATCAGGCTGGTGATCGAGAGGCCGTATTTCTTGACGACCTTGGCCGAGGTGCCGACGCCGCAACGCGCCGCGAAGCGCAGCAGCGTCTTGATCGACGCCGGGCCGGCGAGACCGATGCGCACCGGGCCGTCAATGCCCTCGCCGCGGATCTGCTTCAGCCAGTCGAGCACCGGATCGGCGTCGAAGCCGAACTGGGTCATGATCGAATAGTCCATGCCCTGGCGCTTCAGCGAGGCGACCTTGTCGGCCATCGCCTTGACCAGCTTCTCGTTGGTGATGTCGGGATGCCCCTCCGGATAGCCGGAAATGCCGACATGCTCGATGCCATAGTCCTTGAGCGTGCCGCTATCGATGACGGCCAGCGCATCCTCATAGGGACCAAGCGGCTCGCTCGGATCGCCGGCGATCACGAAGACATGCTTGAGGTTGATCTGGGCAGCCAGCATGTCGAGGAAGCGGTTGAGATCATTCTTCTCAAGCAGGCGACGCGCCGAAATGTGCGGGACCGGCTTGAAGCCGAGGTCCTGGATGGCGCGCGCCGCGATCACGCGGTCCTCGAACTCTGCGCCGGGCAGGAAGGTACAGGAGATCAGCGTGCCCTGCGGGATCATGTGCGCGGCATTCTGCAGCGCTTCCACGTCCTTGGGCGTGATTTCCAGCGAGTAGTTTTCAAAGAGCCGCGCGAGCGCGGGCTTGTCCAGGGTCGCTACAGCCATAAGTCCTCTCGCAGCCAATTGGTGCGGTCCCGGGCGGCCACCCTGCACGGCGGCCGCCCGGCACCAAAGTCAGATCAGGCGTTGACGGGCGCCTTGCGCCAGCCGCCCTGATAGGTTTCGCGAGCGACGGTCGAATAGGGGACCGGGCTGACGACGGCACGCACGGCAATCTGCTTGTGCGGCTCGACGGTGGTCTTGCGCGATCCGCCATTGGGCTCGCCCCACAGCACCGTCAGCTCGGTGCCGACCGGAATCTCGTGATCGATCGTCGCGAGCGAAAGCGCGCGCTTCTCGTTGTACGAGTAGCCGGTGAACATCGACATACCGACCGTGTTGCCGGCAGCGTCGAGGACGGAGTCGGCATTGGTGCTGGCATAGTTGGCCAGCGGCAGGTCGAAGAACTTGTAATGGGACTCAGCGCTCGGATCGAACAGCGAGGCGTAGATCTTCGCCATGTCGTCGCCGTTCCAGGCCAGCGTGACCTTCTTGCGCTGGGTCGAGGGGTCGATCGCCTTGAGCGCGTCGGCGCCATGGAAGTCGTGGTCGAACTTCACGAACGGGCCGTAACCGATCTCATAGGGATTGACGTAATAGTCCTCGATGTTGCTCGAGACGAACGAACCGCCGATGGCGCCCGCGGACTCATAGCTGTTGGCCGGCAGCCACTCGCGATAGGCCTTGAGCTTCTCGCCGGTGTAGATCGCCGGCAGCGGGCTCGGGATCCAGCCCGATTCCAGCGTGTTCGACGGATAGGCGCGCGAGCCGACCGGGATCAGACCGAATTCCTTGCCCGCTTCGAGGATCGCGTTGCGGACCTTCTCCTGGGTCTCGTACGGACCCCAGATTTCGAGGCCCGGCGCACCGGCCATGCCGTGGCGGAGCGTACGGATCGTCTCGCCGGCGATGTTCATCGTCGCCATGTTGAAGAATTTGAGCTGCTCGAGCGGACCGCCATTGAGCTTCTCGATCACGGCCCAGGCGTTCGGGCCCTGGATCTGGAAGCGCCAGGAGATACGGCTGACGGGCTTGCCCATCGGGCGGCCCGGCGAGCGGTCGTCATGGACGATGTCGACATCATAGCCGCCGGTGGCGCCATGATACATCAGCCAGTTGGCGGCCGGCGCGCGGCCGACATAGACGAACTCTTCCGGAGCGAGATAGAAGATGATGCCGTCGCCGATGACATGGCCGTAAGGCGTGGTCGGGACATACTGCTTCGCCTTGTTGGGCTCCCAGCCCTTGGGCGAGTTGATCATCGTGTCGGAGAGGAGCTTCAGCGCGTCCTTGCCGCGGATGTAGAGGTCGACCATGTGGTGGGTCTGGTCGAACAGCACGGCCGCATTGCGCCACGCCCACTGCTCGGTGCGCCAGTTGGAAAACTCGCCGGCGACGACCGGATAGATATAGGCGCCGATCTGCGAGTTGCGCAGCATCTCGACGGGGTTGCCGGCTGCGGCCAGCACCTGCTCAAGGTTGGTGGGTGTCGACATTAAAAGTCCTCTCCTGGTTCAAAGCGAAATCAAGACGCACGCGCGGCGGCAACCGCCGATTCGCGGAACGGGCCGGAGCATAGGCATTTTTGTATGCTACACAAACGAAATCTTCGGGCCGAAATGCGCTGCAGCGCACACAAATCCGTAACCATCATGCGGCGCGGAATCGGCGCGCTTCCGCCGAATGTTGCGCACGATCAGGGCGCGTTATCCCAGCGCAAGCTGGGATCTCAGGCCGGCTGACGCTTCATCGCATGGGACCCCAGCTTTCGCTGGGGTGACGGTCTTTTTCACCCGAAAGGCCGGATCGGGTCCTTGCCGTCCCAGTCGCGGGTCTGCTGCCAGAAGGCGGTGAAGCCGGCATCCATGCCCGCCGTCGCCGGGATCAGCTCGACGAAGCCGGGGGCGCCGGGGCCACCTTCGAAATAGGCGACGCTGCCGCCGGTCGGCACGGGCGCGCGATGCGCCAGCACCTCGCCTTTCGCGATGCGGCGCTTCACCTCTTCCTCGATCTCGTCGCCGTCGATAGCGATGCCGAAATGGTGGAAGCCGTAACCCACCTTGTCGATCGTTTCCTTGTAGACGGACATCTCGTCGTCGAGCGGCTGGAGCAGCTCGATGTTCATCGAGCCGGCAAAGCTCATCGCAATGGCGACGTTCGAGGTGTTGGGCTTGCCGCGATAGGTGTGATCCGGTGCGCCGAAGCTCGGCAGCAGGAACCAGGGTCCGACACCCGCCTTCCTGATCCACCAGTCGATCGCTTCGTGAATGTCCTTCACGACATAGGCCATCTGGCAGATCTCGCCGGTGCTTCCGCCATAGCCGAAGGTCTTGGTCATGCTGATATCCTCTCCGCTAACTGGTCGAGCGTGTCGGCTAGCGTTTCCGGCATGCTCAGAAATGGGGAATGATCGCTCTCCAGCGTCGTCACGCTCGCGCAGGGCTGTATCGCCTGCATGTCGCGCTGCTGCGCGATCGGGATCGCGCGATCGCGTGTGCACTCGATATAGTGGCGCGGCACCGATCCATAGCGCCCGTCGCTGAGCGCCAGCGGCGTCACCATGGGGGCGATCGGCTCGGGCGTCAGCCGCGCGAAGGCCCAGTCCTGATCCTCGGCGGCGCAATCTCCGTAGAAGGCCGCGACGGCGCCCTCTCGCGAGATCGTCAGCGCCGCGCCCCGCGCCACTTCGGTCAGGCCTGCTTCGAAGGTCTCGTCACGCGGATGGGCATTTCGCACGTCGAACATGCTCTGGCCCGGCGGCACCAGGAAGGCGGCAAGATAGACGAGCGCGGCGAAGGCGCCGGGATCGTGCTCGGCCGCCGCGCTGATCGCGATGCCCGCGCGGCTGTGGCCGACGAGGATGACTGGCCCCGGCAGTGCCCTCGCCTGCCCGGCGATGAACGCCGCCCAGTCGTCCAGCTCGATCGCAGCCAGTTCGAGGTCGCTCCCGCCGATGCCCGGGAGGGTCGGGGCGGCGACGAGATGCCCCCGCGCCTCCAGCAGCGGCACCAGCCGCTCGAAGCTCCAGCCGCCATGCCAGGCGCCGTGGATGAGGAGAAAGGACGCCACCGCTGTTCCTGATCAGTCGAGCGTGATGACTGCTTTGCCGAACAGATCGGGCGAGCCGACATAGGCGAAGGCCTCCTTCGCCTGGTCCATGCCGAAGGTCGCGCCGATGATCGGCTTGATGCCGTTCGTGTCGATGGCGTCGGCCAGTTTCTCGGCCATGCGCCGCGACCCGACGAAAATGCCGCGCATGATGCCGCCGGTCATCATGAGGCCGCGCGGATTGGGCCCGCCGACCGGCGATAGCACGCCGATCAGGGCGACCTCGCCGCCATGGCGCAGCGCCATCATGGATTGCTCGGCCGTCCCTGCCCCGCCGACCTCGACCACCTTGTCGACTCCACCGAATGTCTGGCCGACATGGATGCCCCAATTCTCATGCGTCTTGTAATTGACGCCATGATCGGCGCCGAGCGCCTTGGCGCGGGCAAGTTTCTCGTCGCTCGCCGAGGTGATGATGATCTCGCAGCCCGCTGCCTTGGCGAGCAGCAGCGCGATGGTCGAGACGCCGCCCGTGCCGAGCAGCAGCACGCGGTCGCCCGGCATGATCGGCCGCGGTCCCTCGAACAGGGCGTTCCAGACGGTGACGCCCGCGCAGGGCAGCGTCGCGGCCTCGGCATAGCTGAGCGATTTTGCGATACGCACGACGCTGCGCTCGGGCAGCACCACGATTTCGGCGAGCATGCCCGGCGCGCCAAAGGCGCCGAGCGCGGGGCCGGCATGGGGATTGGGCGGGCCGTCATGCCAGTTCATGAAGAAGGTGCCGGCGACGCGGTCGCCGACCTTGAACTGGGTCACGCCCGCGCCGACCGCGATCACCTCGCCCGCGCCGTCCGACAGCGGCACGATCGGCTCCGGGACCGGCCCGCCCATATAGACGCCCCTGATGATCGCCTGGTCGCGATAGTTGAGCGAACAGGCATGAACGCGGATCGCGACGTCGCCCGGCCCTGGCTCCGGCGCCGGCAGATCGACCAGCGAAAGGCCGTCGAGAGATGTGGAACCTGCGGCGAGTTGCCATGCGCGCATGGGGCGATCCTTTCCTGTCCGAGACTCGGCATTCTCATTGCCGCCACTGAGTGTCAGCGGCAAGGCGCTTCATTCCACCGCCTGAAACTGGTTCAGTTCGGCGGATATTCCGCCGCCAGCTCCGCCGAGACCGTCTCCGCGGTGCGCCTGAGTACGCCGAGATGGCGGCTGACGACCGTGTCCGTGTCCGTGCGACGCACCAGCCAGGTGACGTTGAGCGAGGCGACCGGCTTGCCGCGCAGCATGACCGGCACGGCAATCGACCGCCGCCCGTCCTGGCGAACCGCCTGCCAGTCGCGATCCGGCCAGGGATGGAAGGGCTCGCGCAGCGCATAGCCGCGCTGGCGCGTCTCGGCGAGGATGTCATTGAGCAGCGCAAGGCCGGAGCCGTCATCGTCGGCGGGCCGCAGGCGGCCGATGATCGCCTCGCGCTCGCCCTCGTCGCAGGACGCGAGATAGGCGCGGCCGGTCGAGGTGTGGATGTAGGAGAGGCGGCTGCCGACCGGCCCCAGTGTGATGGCATCGAGCCGCAGCAAGGTGCTGTTCGTCTCGACGATCTCGACATGATCGAGCCGCGGCACGGCGATGACCGATGGCCAGGCGACCTGTTCGGAGAGGCGCACCAGATGGCGCGACGCGACCTCCGCGATGCGCTGGTGCAGCGTGTCCGGGCGATAGGGTGAACGGATATGGCTGGGCAGGAACGCGCCGTCGGCGAGGCGCTGCCAGATATGACCATGCTTGCCGAGCGTCACCACCATGCGCAGCAACGTCGCCTTGGGCAGGCCGAGCGCGACATGCAGTTCATGGAGGTTCGCACCCTGCCGCCGTTCGATCTCGGACAGCACCTGGAGCCCACGCTCCAGCGCACGGACCGTCTTGACTTTGCGCTCGATCAACCCTGCCTCTCCATTTCACTGCATGAAATACCAGAAGAGGCCGAGACTGCAAGCCCGAAAGCTCGGTTTCGTTATTAAACTGTTTCCATGTCGTCCAACAAGGTCCCGCTAGCGGTCGCCGGACCAGGTGCGCAGGCCCGGTGTCGTCCGATCCTCCCCGGCCAGCGCCGCCTGCACGGCCGGGCGCGCCTTCACCCGCTCGCGCCAGTCGACGATGCGCGGATAGTTGGCGGCGACCTCCAGCTCGGGGAACATCCGCTCGACCATGGCGCCGCAATGGCTGAAGAAATTGATGTCCGCCGTCGTATAGGTCTCGCCCGCAAGCCAGGCCGTCTCGCCGAGCTGGGTCTCGATCTTCCTCAACGCATAGACGATCTTGTCGGTTGCATTGGCGAGATCGGCCTCGGAGAAGCCGGAGCGCGCCGTCGCCCATTTCCTGCGCTGGTCGGGCAGCGGGATGTGCTTGAGCAGGTCCTCGAACGTCCCCTCGTCGATATTGCGTGCGATAATGCCGACCATGCGGTGCCAGCCGTGCATCGAGACATGGTTCATGACATGCTCGTCGACGAACTTGTTCCAGTAGCGCACCCGCGCCTTGCCGACCGGATCGCGCGGCATCAGCGGGATCTCGGGGAAGACATCTTCCAGATATTCGTTGATGACGGTCGTGTGGGTGATGATCGTGCCGTTGTGATCGAGCACGGGCACCTGCCCCTCCGGATTGATCGCCACGAACCAGTCGGAATGCTGCTCGAAATTGTGCAGATCGACATAGACGCTCTCATAGGCGAGCCCCTTTTCCTTCAGGGGGATCATCGACTTCAATGAATTGGCCAGTGGCTCGGCATGATAATATTTGAGGGTCATCGGCTTCAGACCTCCAGCGTGTTCAGCGTGCCGCCGTCGACCGCCCAGTCCTGTGCGGTGATGTGGCTGGCGGCGGGCGAGAGCATGAACACCGCCGCCTCGGCCAGCTCCTCGGCGCTACCCATGCGCCGCTGCGGTACGCGGCCATTGATCTTGCCCTTCTGCTCCTCGGGAATGAGCTCGAAGGCCGGGGTCTCGATGAAGCCGGGGATGATGCAGTTGCAGCGCACGCCATGCGGCGCCATTTCGACCGCAATGGCGCGGCTGAGGCCGAGCACGCCATGCTTGGAGGCGACATAGGCCGGGTTCATCGCCATGCCGCGCTTGCTGGCCATCGAGCCGGTGACGAGGATGGAACCCGACTTCGCCTCGATCATCGCGGGCAACACCGCCTGCATCGCCCAGAAGACGCTGGTGAGATTGACCTTGAGGATCTTCTCGAACAGATCGGACGGATAGTCGGTCGCGGGCGCGAAATTGCCGGCGAGCCCGGCATTGGCGAAGAGACCATAAGCCGGCCCGAACCTGTGGACGGCGCCGGCAATGGCGTCCTCCAGCTTCGCCCGCTCGCCGACATCGGCGGCGAAAGCAGCGGCCTTGTCGGCGCCCAGTTCGGCGACGCGCTCGTCGAGCACTTCCGCGCGCCGGGCGATCATCGACACCCTGGCGCCGCGCGCCACAAGCAGTCGTGCCGTCGCGAGGCCAATGCCGCTCGAGGCGCCCGTCACGATGATGTGGCGTCCGGCGAAATCACTCATGTGTCGTCTCCTGCTTTTGCAATGAAGGCCGCCCAGGCCGGCGCGTCGGGATGGCCATGCGTTTCCGGCTCCCATTGCCGTGCCATCAGCGCCCGCGCCTCGCCCTCCGCCATGCCCGCGTCGCGATTGTAGCGATAGAAAAAGGCGGAGACGCGAAAATTGGCGATGCAATGGACATGAACCGGCGCGTCGTCGGCCTCCATGACCGCGCGAAAGGCCTCGAAATGGCCGTCGCGCGGCGCGTCGAACGGCACCGGGATATGGGTATAGCCGATGCCGGCGGCGGCGCAGAGATTGGCTTCGTCTGCCAGCGCTTCGGGATGGGTATCGAGCGCGAGATTGACGATGCGCTTGACGCCGATCGCCGCGAGCCGCGTCGGATCGTCGGGGAGCAGCCGTCCGGAGGTGGTGATCCGGTCGGACAGGCGCTGCCAGGCGCGGATATCGTCGGGATCAGTCATGCCCGGTCTCAGGCCAGCCCCAGCACCCGCGCGGCATTGTCCTTGAGGATGAGCGGCATGACCTCCTCCTTGAAGCCGACCTCCTGCGCCGCCGCGATCCACTTCTCGGGCACGATCAGCGGGAAGTCGCTGCCGAACATCATTTTATGTTTGAGCTGCGAGTTGGCGTAGGTGATGATCTGCTTGGGGAAGTATTTGGGGCTCCAGCCGGACAGGTCGATGAACACATTGTCCTTGTGCAGCGCCATGGAGAGGCTCTCGTCCGTCCACGGCCATGAGGGATGCGCGAGGATCATCTTCATGTCCGGGAAGTCGGCCGCGACATCGTCCATCAGCATCGGCTGGCCATATTTGAGGCGCACGCCCCCGCCCCCGCGCATGCCGGTGCCCATACCGCTATGGCCGGTGTGGAAGATGGCCGGGAGCTTGTGCTCGGCGATAACCTCGTAGATCGGGTAGCCGGTGCGATCGGCCGGGTGGATGCCCTGGATGAGGTGGTGGAACTTGAAGCCCTTGACGCCATAATTCTCGACGAGGTCGCGCGCCTCGCGTGCGCCGAACTTGCCCTTGTGCGGGTCGATCGAGGCGAAGGGGATGACGATGTCGCTATGGTCGGCGGCGAGCTCGGCAATCTCGTAATTGGAGACGCGCTTGGCCCCGACCGCGCTCTCGCAATCGACGGTGAACAGGCAGAAAGCGATCTGCCGCTCGCGGTAGAAATCGATGATCTCCGGGATCTTCGGCCGCTCGCGCGGCGCCTTGAAATAGGCGCTTGCCGCATCGAAGAACTGTGCCATGACCGGGTCCTCGGGGTCATGGCACGACACCTCGGC